>Ga0209069_10001375_pt1 | contig 12282 bp, 12 predicted proteins | sample Str013_2_FD_187202 | JGI IMG/M metagenome (GOLD analysis project Ga0209069, IMG submission 187202) | Freshwater sediment microbial communities in response to fracking from Pennsylvania, USA - Straight Creek_MetaG_SC_2013 (SPAdes) (version 2) | ecosystem: Environmental > Aquatic > Freshwater >...
CCTGTGGGTGGCCCCGCCAGGGGCCATGGTTTTCTTGGTTGCCGTCTGGTGCTGGCCCGCCCGCTGCGGACTGCTACGCCCACGGGCGCCCCCTCGGCGGATGACCGGGACTCCGGCCCGGTGACCGGCGCCGTCCGGCCAGCAGCGTACCCGTGACGGGTTGGCGGGGCGGCCGTCCCTGCGTACCCGCGGGCACCGTGCCCTCAGGCATGGGTCACCTGCACGCCGAGGTACGCCACGGCAGCCACCACCACCCAACTGCCGGTGCCCAGCAGCAGCACCCTGCCGCCGGTGCGCAACCCGGCCACGCGGATACCCGTGCCGAGCCCGGTCAGCGCGGCTACCAGGAGCACCTGCTGGGCGGTACGGGCGGCCGACAGCGTGCCGGCGGGTAGCAGCCCGGTGCTGGCCAGCACGATCGCGCCCAGGAAGCCCAGGACGAACATGGGCACGACCGGAGGCCGGCGGCCGGGGCGGGTCCGGGAACCGGTACGGCGGCGGGTCGCGGCAACGATGGCGACCAGCGGAGCCAGCAGCACCACCCGGGTCAGCTTCACCACCACCGCGGGGCCCAACGCGCCCGGTACCTGGCTGGCCGTGGCGACCGTCTGGCCGACATCATGCACGCTGGCACCGGCCCAGGCGCCGAACGCGGCGGGATCCAGCCCCAACGGCCCGCGCAACACCGGCAGCAGCACGATGGCCAGGCTGCCGCACAACGTCACCAGCGCCACTGCGACCGGCGCGTCCTCCGGATCGCCGTCGATCACCTGATCCATGGCCGCCACCGCGGAGGCGCCACAGATGGAGAAGCCGGTGGCCACCAGCAGCGCCCGGCGGCCCGGAATACGCAGCAGGTGGCCGATCAACAGGGTCCCGGCGAAGGTGGCCGCGACCGTCGCCAGCACGCCGGCCAGCCGCGCGGAGCCCATGCTGGCCACCTGCCGCACGCTCAGCTGCAGCCCGAGCAGGGCCACCGCCACGCGCAGCAGCCGCTGGGTGGCGAACCGGGTGCCTGGTCGCAGCACCGGCTGGTGCAGACCCAGGTTGGCCAGCAGCGCCCCGAGCAGTACCGCGACGCTCGAGGCACTCACCTTCGGGAGCAGGTGTGCCACCTCGAATGCCACCGCCGTGGCACCGGCCACCAGCAGCAGACCCGGCCAGCGGCTGGCCGGCCGGCGCCGGTGCGCGGGGGAATGCCGCGCCGGTTCCCGGTGCGCCAGGGCAACCCGTGGCGGTACCGGTGTCAGGCGCGTAGACCGGTGTGCGCCCCGGCTCATGCCGCCTCCGTTCCCGCCGTCCGTGATCGCCCGGGCCGGATGCTCCGGTGGCGTTCGAGGCCGCTCGGGCCGATGGATCCGTGCGAACCCGGAAGGGTCCCGTCCTTCGCGCAGCAAACCGTCCATTGTGGACATCCAGGTGGGGTGGTGCTGGTGGCAGTGGGCTACGCGGGACCTGCGGTCCGGATGGGGATCGCAGGGTGGTGCAACGTTGCGCTGGGCGTGCTGGTGCCCGGACCGGGGAGGTACGGGCGGTGTACCCGGAAGCCACCCGGCCGGCCTCGAGGGTCTCCGGGTCCGGGGCGGTTGCACCTCCGTGCGCAGGATAGCCGATCCGGGTCGGTCGTCGTACCGTCGTGGCGGGCCGCCCGAGGTACCGGTGCCGCCGCGGGCCCGGTCACCGCCAGGCCGCGCCGGCGGCGTCCGGCCGCGCCGCTGGTCACCAGCGCCCGGACCGGCGTGTTGTCCAGGATCCGCCGGCTTCCAGTGCCATCACCGCCCGGCGCAGTGCTGCCGCCCTCCGCGGTGCTGCGGGGCAAGCTGACCGCCCTGCGCGACCGGCTGGCCGACGAGCTGGGGCCACTTCCGGCGCCGCCCGTGGACGACGTCGTCGCCGCGTACCGGGCCTTCGTCGCCCAGGTGTCCATTGTGGACGGATGGTTCGGGCGGCGGCTGCCGCACGCCGGACCGCTGGTGTTCCAGGGTGCCCAGGGCGTACTGCTGGACGAGTGGCACGGTTTCCACCCGTACACCACGTGGAGCAACTGCATCGCCGCCAACGCCGACGGGCTGCTGGCCGCCGCGGGCTGGAGCGGTGCGGTGGTCCGGTGGGGCATGTTGCGTACCGTCACCACCCGGCACGGACCCGGGCCGCTGGTCAGCGAGGATCCGGCGCTGCGGCTGGCTGATCCGCGCAACTCGGTCAACCCGTTGCAGGGGGCGATACGCTTCGGCCACTTCGACGCGGTGGCCCACCGGTACGCGCTGGAGGTCACCGGGGCGTGGACGGCCTGGTCCTCACCCACCTGCGACAGCAACGGCCGTAGTGGGCCGTCGTCGACGGTCGCCGGCCACTGTCGGGCCACGCCGGCCAGCAGGTCCGCCAACTGGACCCGTGGATAGTCGCGGGAGTCGACCAGCAGCAGCCCCAGCAACGGTGAGGCCGCGGCGCCCCCGGCCAGTACCCGCTGCAGCCGGCGCACCCGGTCGGTGGTCAGCACACTCTGCCCGTCGTGGACCACCAGGACCGGCCGCAGTGCGCGACTCCAGAACAGGACGGTCTCGGCCAGCGCCGGCAGCAGCGGCGGTGGGACCGACCGGTCCCCGTGACTGGGCCTGGTCAGCGCGGCACGCACCCCGGCGGTGTGCAGACCGTCGAGGACGGCCTCGGCACACGTACCGAGGCGGCCTGCCAGGGCGTCCCGGGCGTGAAGGAACGCTGGCACGGCCCGGGGTTCCGGCCGCCGCCCGCGCGCGCCGTGGAACAGGGTCAACGAAGGCCGCCAGGAACGCGCCCCAGTCGCGGCCGGCCGAACCTCGGGCCCGGTACACCGCGAGGGCGGCCGGACGCTGGTCGTGGGTCAGGCGGGTACCCGCGGCGTAGGAGGGTTCGGCGAGGAACAGATCCACGATGCGAGTGACGAGGAAGAAACTCCTTGTCGATCAGGTGTACGTGTGCCCGGCCCTACAGACGCTGTCAGCAGCGGCTGCAGTGCCTGACCCGCCTGCGGGCTGCGCAGAAGCCGTCCGGACTTGACCTCCCGGGCAGACAGCCGCAATTCGCGGCGCAGCGCCGCGATCAGCGTGTCCGCTTCTGCGGCGCGCAGGTCGACGCTGGCGCGCGTGATCAGCGGTGTCGCATGGTCGAGAAGATTGGTGCCGGAGAACCCGGATTCGTCACACGCGACCTCCACGGCGGTACCCGCCGCCGTGTCCACCGGCGGCAGGCCGCCCTGACAAGGCGATCTCATACCGGGCCTTCGGCCATGTCCATCATGATCGCTGGCCCACCCCGATCCGGCTACGGATCAGCGCTCTTGCCCGTACGCCGGACGCGTCGATCGGGGTGCCCGCTGCACCGCCCCAGATCCGCGCGGCGATCCGTGGCTCGGTGCGCCGTGCCCGCGCAGCCGCCGCGTGCGCCACCGCGTCGGTGGCCGGTCGGCCAGCGGACGGCCGCCAGGTGGCGGCGGCGATCCGGGCACGGACCGGTGCGGTGTCCGGGTGCCCAGATTCGTCGAGAATGTGCGGCGCCCGCCGGCGGTGGTACGGGTACCGGCGTGTGTGGGCTCCGCGTCGCCGGACGCGGAGCCCACACGGGGGGTACCGTGCTCAGGACTTCAGCCGGGCGAGCATGCCGTGGGTGTTGCCGGCGGCGTCGACGTAGAACCCGACGATCTGGCCGCGGTTGTTGATGCCGTTGACCAGCGTGCCGCCGGTACCGTTCGGGTCGTCCACCTGGGTGGGCGTGCCGGCGTGCCAGACGAACCCGTGCATCGCACCCGCCTTGTCGACGAACGAGCCGACCACCTGGTCGTGGTTGTTCACGCCGAGGGCCTGGGTGTTGCTGGCGGCACCGAAGTCGAGCGTGGTCATGTGGTGGCCGCGTAGCAGGAATCCGTGGGTCACCTTGGCCACGGTGTAGAAGCCGCTGATGTCGCCGCGGTCGTTGACCCCGGAGGCGACCACGCTGTCCGCCGGTACCGGCAGCTGTACCGCCGTGAAGGTACGGGTGGCGATCCGGTACAGGTACCCGTGCGAGGCGCCGTTGGCGTCGTTGTAGAACCCGGCGGCGACGCCGTTGTTGTTGATCCCGAGCAGCTGGTTGAACGCCGGTGCGGACGTGGTGGCCGGGTTGGCCACGGGGATGAACCGCCCGCCAGTACGGACGAAGCCCGCATTCACCCCGTTGGCGTCCACGGAGAATCCGACCGTGGTGCCCCGGTCGTTGATGCCGACGACCTGGGTCTGCGCCGAACCGGGGACGTTCTCGTTGGTGAAGGCGAACCGGTTGTCGTCCCAGCGCACCTGGTAGCCCTTGTTGGGGTGGGCGGCGTCGGCGCCGCTGCCGAAGTACCCGGCGATCCGGCCGCCGTCGTTGATGCCCAGCAGCTGGTTGAACGTCGGGTCGGCCTGGTCGTCGACGGTACGGAAGGTCGACGGCAGGGTACGCGCCGAGCGCGCGGCCGAGGTCGCGGCCGCGTCGTGGAAGGTGGCCAGGCCACCGGTGGCGGCGTTCGCGGCGACCGCGGTGGCCGCGAGCGCGCCTGCGGTCAGCAGGCCGATCACGGCCGTCCGCCGACGCGGGGTCCAGCGCCCGGGCCGATGCGGTGAGTCTGTCGTCGCGTACTGCATGCTGTCCTCCTGGGGTGGGGGCCGGCGCCCGCGGTACGGGTACCGGCCAACTGCCACCCCCTACGTGGCCGGGCCCGGGTGGGTTACGCCGCCACGGCCTGCGGGAACTGTCGGGCCGCTGACCCGGCCCGGTGCCGGGCTCAGCCGCCCGGGCGCAGCGGGACGGGACCGGTGGCCGGCGGAGCGTGGCCGTCGATGTCGCGCGGCCCGGGATCCAGCCGTACCGCCGCCGGTACCGGGCCGGGGTGCGCCGGGCGCAGGGTCACGGTACGGCTGCCCGGGTCGTAGCTGAGCACCGTAGCCAGCGCGGTGCCGTCGCCGGCCAGCAGCGTGGCGCAGCCGGGTACCGTGGCCGGGTCCAGATCGCTGTCGAACACCAGCCGTACCGCGCCCGGTACGGTGTCCGTGTCCAGGCGCAGCAGCTGCGGCCCCGGCGGTACCGTGGCCAGCGCGGTGGCGGTGACCGAGCGGACCAGTGGCGTACCACCGCTCGGGGCCGGCGCGAACACCACGGTCTCCTCGCTCTGGCCTACCTGCGGGGCACCGGGACGGGCATCGGCGGTCAGCCGGACCCGGGCGGTACCACCACCTCCGGCCGCCGGCAGCGCCCACAGCACCGCGGCCCGGGTGACGCCGGGCAGCGCGGGCAGGTCGATCCCGGGCTGGGACAGCGCGCGTGCCGCGGCGGTGTCGCTGCCGGCCTGGGCCCGGGCGAACGCGGCCACCGCACCGGCCAGCGCGGCGCGGTCACCGGGTACCCGCTGCGGCACGGCGACCGTGTCGATACGGGCGGCCCCGCCCGCGGCCGTCAGCACGGTGAACCACCGGCCCGACGGCGACCAGTTGGGGGACTGGCCGGCGCCGGGGGACACCGCGAGGGTGCGCCCGTCGGCCAGCGCCGCCAGCCGCAGTTCGCTGGACCCGCCGCCGGTCAGCGAGTACGCGGCGGTGGCGCCGTCCGGGGACAGCGCGAGGTCGCTGAGCTGCTCGCCGGGCCGCACCGGTACCGGCAGCAGCAGCACCGGTCCGCCGGAACTGGCCGCCACGGCCAGCTCCGCGGTACCCCCGGCCGGTGCGGTGAACCACGCCACGGTGGCCCCGTCCGGGCTGAACGCCACGGTGTCCACGGCTACCGGCAACGGGTGGTCCACGCCGCTGGTCAGGTCGATGACCCGGCCGGTACCGCCGGCGGCGGGCCGCACGTAGGCGTACCGGCCGCCCGGCGCGAGGACCACGGTGTCGTGTGCCGGGTCGATCGTGACGCCGGCGAGGGCACGCACCTGGCCGGCCCGGTCGACCGCCCGTAGCCGCCCACCGCCGACGAAACTGACCTGCGCGTCGTCGATCCACCCCAGCGGCGAGCCCGGGTCCACGGTGACCGTCACCGCGGCGGAGGCGGTACCGGTGGCGTCGGCGAGCACCACCCGGGTACCGGTGTCGCCACGGGTCAGGTACGCGATTGAGGCACCCGAACGCGACACGCAGATCGCGTCGGTGGCCGCGGACAGGCGGGCCGAACCACCATCGCGGATCCGGACCAGTCCACCGCGGTCGCCGGTACCCGGACCGGGCCGGGCCCCGGTCAGCAGCAGCGCGCCGTCGCGGGCCACCACCGCCTCCGAGCCCTGGTCCGCACCGGCCACCGGGGTACGGTCCAACGCGGGTTCGGCCGCGACCGGCCCGGCGCCGGTGACCGGTGCCGGTGCGGTACCGAACACGAGGTGCAGGTCGGCGGTCAGCGCCGCGCCGGTGGCGGTACGGGCCCGCCCGCGGTCGACGGTGAGCACGTAGGCCGAGTTCGCCGCGAATCCGTGTACCGGCATCACGGTGAGAACGTCGCCCTGCCAGCTCGGCCGTACCTCGGTGGCCGGTACCAGGCGCAGCGCCGCGGCGGTCGCGGCGTGATCCATCGGCTGGCTGAACGTCAACCGCAGCGCCGCCGCCGGGTCGGCCGACAGGGCCGCCTCGGTACCGCTGCGCACGGTGACGCCGACCGGGGGCCGCCCGGTCACGTGCAGCACACCGGCTAGGACGACCGCGGTCGCCACGGCCGCCGCGGTCACGCCCCCGGCCGCCCAGGCGATCCGGACCGGCCGCCACCGGGGCCGCCGGAACCGTTCCACCAGCGCCTGGGTACGCCCCCGGGCCGGTACCGGCGCGGTGCCCACAGCCGGTACCGGGGCCGTACCCACGGCCGGTACGGCGCCTGCGGCGATGGCCTGGGCGCGGGCCGCGACCATGTCCGCGCGCAGCCGGTCCCGGAATGCCGGTCGCATCTGGCCGGCGCTGAGCACCTGCCGCAGCCGCTGTTCGGTGGGCCGCAGGGCGTCCTCCACGGTGGTACCGCCGGTGGCCGCGCCGGCTGCGGGCTCCGGCTGCGGTTCCGGACCCGGCACCATGTCGTCGTGGTCGGTCATGGCCGATCCTCCGCACTGTCGGTGGTGGACTGCAGGGCGGTACGCACGGCGGTCAGTCCCCGGTTGAGCAGGAGCTTGACAGCGCCCTCGGAGCGGCCCATCCGCGCCGCGATGGCACCGATCGGCAGGTCCTGCTCGTAGCGGAGGGTCACGGCCGTGCACTGGGCCGGCGACAGGGCGTCCACGGCCGCCCAGACCCGGCCCGCCTCGACTCGGTCCACGGCCTGGTCGTCCACCGCGGGACCGGTGTCCGGGGTCTGCGCCGCGGCGTCCAGGCTGACCGTGATGTGCCGGGCCCGGGCATGGTCGACCACCGCGTTGGCCGCGATCCGGTACAGCCAGGCGGCGAACGGGGCGATGGCCGGTCGGTACATGTCGATCGCCCGCAGCGCCTTGAGGAAGACCTCCGCGGTCACGTCCTCGGCGCTCTCGTGGCTGCGCAGCCGCCGGTACACGTACCGGTAGATCGCGTCGCAGTACCGGTCGTACAGGACACCGAACGCCTCCGCGTCCACCCGCGACCGCTGCACCAGCGCGGCGTCCTCCTCGGCACGGCGCTGGTCGGCGCCGGTACCGGTGGCGCCGGTACCGGTCGCGGCCGGTGGCGCGACATCCGGGCCGGGCCAGGTCACCGGCCCGGCCCCGAGCACGCCGTACCCGACACCCGCACGGGCTCCATTCTCGACGGTGATCGCAACCACGGCGTCCCTTTCCATCCGGCGGCCCTGGACGGTGGCATCCACCGCTACCGGACACCAGTACTACGTACCGGGCGGCACCAGGTTACGCAGGCGGGTCGGGCCGCAGGTGGAGCGGGGCTACAGGTCCAGCACCAGCCGGCCGGATCGCGCCCGGGAGACGCACACCATCATGAACTGGTTCGCCGCCCGCTCGGCCTCGCTCAGGACGAAGTCACGGTGGTCGACCTCGCCTTCGAGGACGCCGACCTCGCAGGTGCCGCAGATCCCGGCCTGGCAGTCGGACAGGAGCTCGACCCCGTGCTCGCGCAGGGCGTACAGAACCGAGCGGTCCGGGAGCACCGGCACGCTCCGGCCGGAGCGTCCGACCTGGAGTTCGTCTTCTCAGTGCCGTTCGGCGGCACCTACGTGCTCGACCACCTGTGGCGCAGACTGAAGATCGACCAGATTGTGGCCCGGGTCGCTCAGCCCAAGCGCGGCCGGCCTCAGGACATGACCAGCGAGCGGGTGCTGTTCGCCCTGGTCGCGAACCGGGCGCTGGCGCCGTCGTCCAAGCTCGCCGCCGCCGACTGGATCACCCAACGACACGCACCTCGACGGCCTGACCGAGATCGGCGAGCAGCCCTGCTACCGGGCGATGGACTGGCTGCACGAGGTCACCGGCGACTTGGAGAAGCAGGTCTTCGACGAGGTCGCCACACTGCTGAACCTCGAAGTGGATCTGTTGTTCTTCGACACCACCAGCACCTACTTCGAGCTGGAGGCGCCCGATGCTCCCGTGGCCCGCGACGACGCCGGCCGCCCGCTTGCCCACAGCCAGACGGGCGGCGAGGCGCACCACGGCGGGTTCCGCGCCTACGGCAAGTCCAAGGACTCCCGCGACGACCTGCCGCAGATCGTCATCGGCATGGCCGTCACCCGCGACGGCATCCCGGTGCGCGGGTGTGTCACTGATTCTGCTGGCGAAGTCGATGGCTGGTCTTGTGGCAGAGTGACGGCCTGTCCTGTTTGACGCTCAGTGTGCTGTCGCAAGGGAGTTGCCGTGTTGCGCCCAGTCCCGCCCGTTGGGGAGATTTCCCCGGGCCACCGCCGAGTTGGCGCGCAAGGTTCATCCCCGAGGGACCGACGAGATGCGGGTGCGCGACGTGCTGGGCCCGCTGTTCGCCGATGCCGACTTCACCACGGGCCCGTTCGCCGAGATGTACCCCAGCCTTGGACAGCCCGGTCACGGCCAGCAACCCGAACAGGGTGCGGTGGGTCGCCACCCGCAGCGGATGCCGAAGCACGACGGTGACGGCAGCCAGCAGCGCGTCGATGTCGGCCTCGGAGAACTGGTACGGGACCGGACGTGTGCGGCGGTAGGCCAGAAGATCGGCCGGCGGCACCTGCGTGGCGGGAACGAAGGGTTGCAGCCAGCGGGCGAACCCGCGCACCACCGACAGTCGCTGCCTCCAGCGAAACCGGTTCACCCCCTGCGGTGTGGTGGCCCAGGCCAGCGCGGCCTCGACCGTCAGCGTCGCAGCGCCGCGCTGTTCGAGATAGGTCACCAATTGCGGCAGCCGGCCGTGGTCTTCCAGCTTGAACCCCAACGACCGGCGGATCGCCAGGTACTGCTCGACCCGCTCGTGCAGCGAGTTCATGCCGCACCTCCCGGCCAGGGCCGAGCGACCGCATGCAGTGCCGCCTGGTCGTCTCGGGCGTAGTGCGCCGTGACCGACACATCCCGGTGCCGCAGGGTCTGCCCGATCTCCAACAGCGGCGCGCCAGCGGCCCGCATCGCGCAGGCGGCGCTGTGGCGTAGCCGGTGGGCGCCGATGCGCGGCAGTCCCGCACGTTCACACGCTCGAGCGACAACCTGGTTGACCCCGCTGTGGGACAGGCCGACGTAGGGGGCGTGGACGTGCAGGAACAAGCTGCGGCACGCGCCGCAGCGGCGGCCCCGCCGGCAGTAGTCGGCGATGGCCTGCCCCACATCGACCGGCAACGGCAGCCGCTCTCGCCGGTTGCCCTTGCCGGGCACTTCGATCTCGCCGGCGCGCCAGTCCAGGTCATCCACCCTCAGCGTGGCCACCTCACCAGCCCGCAGACCCAGCCGCGCCAGCACGGTCAGGATCGCAAGATCGCGGCGGCCCACGTTGGCACGCCGGTCACAGCTCGCCAGCAGCCGGCCAATCTGACCAGCCGGCACCGCTCGCGGCAGCCCGCTATCCCGCCAGCTTGGAGCGGACGGCACCGCACCGGCCAGCGACATCGGCGTGTATCCCTCAACATACAACCATCTCAGCAGCGCCCGCAGCCCCGTCGTCACGTTGTTCAGCGACCCGGCGCTACGTCGGGCCGCCTCAGCCAGCACGAACGCGCTCACCTGTTCGGCATCCACCCCGGCGATCCCAGCTGGCCAGTCGCCTTGCGTGGCCAGGAACCGGACAGCGACGCCCCGGTAGTTGCCAAGAGTGGAGACGGCCAGTCCACGCTCGGCGGCCAGATAGCCAACGAACGCATCCAACAACCGCTCCCGCGCAGTCAAGGCAGCCACGGGGACCGGCCGCGGCACGACGCCCAGTCCTCGCAGATACTCCAACAGCGGGGCCATTGCCCGCGCCGTCAGCCGACGATCATCCCGACTGACCACACGTCGATAGGACGCGAACTATTCTAGATCCACATCGGACAGTTCCCCGGCCTGTCGACCCCGCTCGGTCAACCACCGGCTCAGACGCGCCATCAACAACAGCAGCCCAGTCGTCCGACTTCGGCCTGTTCGGGCCCGTGCTGTTCCTGCTGGTGCAGTTGGCGACGATGCTCATCCTCTACACCGGCGCGAACACCCCGTTCACCGGGTTTCCGTTCCTGGTCAACTTCGTGGCCCAGGATTCGTACCTGCCCCGCTGGTTGACCACGCGGGGCCACCGGTTGGCGCTGTCCAACGGCATCATCGTCCCCTGACTGTCTTGTCCGCGGCGCTGCTGGTGGGTACCGGATCGCACGTCGACCGGCTGGTCGCGTTCTACGCCATCGGCGTGTTCACCGGTTTCACCATGGCCGGGCTGGGCATGGCGGTGCACTTCCGGCGGGTACGCGGGCCCCGCTGGCGGCTCAAGACCGCCGTGAATCTGGCCAGCGCGGCCGTGGCCGCTGTGGTGGTGCTCGTCTTTGCGGTCACCAAGTTCACCGAGGGTGCCTGGCTGGTCGTGGTGGTGTTCCCGGCCCTGACCCTGGTGCTGATCCGGCTGCACCAGGGTCAGGGCCGGCGCGAGGCCGAGGTGCTGGCCGCGCTGCCCGACAGCGCCACCCGCCCCAACCAGGCGCAACCTGATCCTCGTCGTGGTCGATGCCATCGACCTGGCGACCCTGCGGGCCATCCGGTACGCCCGTGGCCTGCACCCCGACGAACTGCGGGTGGTGCACGTTGTCCTGGACGCCGAACACGCCCGGTCGTTGCGGGCCGCGTGGCAGGCCAAGCCCGGGCTGGAGCAGGATCTGGCCCTGGTCGACTGTCCGGACCGGCGCCTGGACCACGCCGTCACGACCTGGTCCGCGGCGCTACCGGCGACGGGAACATCCAGGTCACCGTATTGCTGCCCCGGCGTACCTACTCGCCGCTGCTGGGCCGGCTCATGCACGACCACACCACCGAGCACCTCGCCCGGGCCGTCAGCCGGATCCCGAGCGCCGCCGCCACGATCGTCCCCTTCGACGTCAACGGTGCGCTCAAGACCGCGACCTGCTGGCCCGAACCCAGCACGGTCGACCCCACGGTCCCGCGGGTGCGGCACCCCCTGGCGGGGGTGGCGCCGATGGGTAGGCACCTGCCGGTCGGGCCGCGGGACGGGCGGCGACCGGGGCGGTTCCGGTGCCGCAGGATCTTGTGGCCGGGTGTTGCGGGGCGGGCGTGCCACACTGGAGAACAGTTTGCGCGTCTGATGTGCCCGGACCCTGCCTTGCGCGCCCCGTGTACGGCTTGGTGGAAGGTACCCGTGAGTACCCTGTCCGGTAGACAATTCCCGCAGGTGCCGCAGAGGCTGCGCCGTGGTCGCTGTCCGGTGTCGGGCAGGTGGTACCGGTGAGTGTCTGGCACCGCCCCACTTCGGCACGCAAGCCTGGTGCGCGCGGCCGGGGTGCACCGACAAGTCCGCCGTCGGCGCCGTGGTGGCGCAGGTGGCTGCTGCCGGCGGCGCTGGTCCTGCTGGTCGTGTTCTACTTCGCCCCGGGCCTCGGCGCGGCCAAGCCGCAGAGTTTCAGTTTCACCGCGTTTGTCGAGGAGGTGACCACCGACAAGGTCGCCACGGCGGTCATCGCCGACACCGGGTCGGTCAGCGGCACCCTGGTCGGCGGCGCCCCGTACACCTCCAGCATCCCGGTGGCGCTGAACGATCCCACGGTGTCGGCGCTGTTGTTGACGCACAAGGTCGCGGTCACCGGTACCACCTCGATCCTGGGGCTGGTCGTGTCGTGGCTGCCGTTGCTGTTGATCGCCGGCTGGTTCGTGTGGTTCCTGCGCCGCAGCCGCAAACAGGGCGGCGCTGGTGGTGG
>Ga0209069_10001376_pt1 | contig 12281 bp, 10 predicted proteins | sample Str013_2_FD_187202 | JGI IMG/M metagenome (GOLD analysis project Ga0209069, IMG submission 187202) | Freshwater sediment microbial communities in response to fracking from Pennsylvania, USA - Straight Creek_MetaG_SC_2013 (SPAdes) (version 2) | ecosystem: Environmental > Aquatic > Freshwater >...
GTGGCCTCGTCCGGCCCGGCGTCGTCGGGCCTGGCGTCGTCGGGCCCGGTGGCCCGGTCGGGTTCGGTGTCCCCGGCCACGGCGGGAGGCTCCTCGGCGGCGGTGGCGCTGCGCTGCGGGCCGGCCGGCTCGGGCTGGGCCGGTACCCCGTACGGCGGCCCGGGGCGCTCCGGCGGTACCACCGGCGTACCGGTGATCATCGTGTCGACCAGGGGATCGGCCAGCGCCACGGCACCGACGGCGGGCTCGTGCCCGTACACGGTACCGGCGCCCGGGCGGCGCGGTCCCGGGGTGTCGGTACGCCCGCCACGCCGGCCCGGACCGGGCCCGGCGACACCGGCGACCTCGAGGTCGTCGGCCACGGGCGCACCGGTACCAGCGGGGGCGGCCGCGAGCGCGTCACCCGCGGGCGCGGCCGCCTGCCGCGCCCCGACGATCAGCGCGACCGCGGCCAGCAGGCTGGCCCCGATCGAGCCGACGAGCAACGGGTTCGAGCCCTGCATCACGCCCAGCACGGCCAGCGCGATCGCGGCGAAGATGAGCAGCAGGCTTCCGAAAATCACTACTCACCTCCGCCACTCGCCAGGGGTGCTGGGTCAGCGGCCGGTGCCGTCGAGTCCGGTACGGGCACCGCTGTACGAGGCCGCACCGGCGGCGGCGAGCCCGGGGCTGCCGTTGCCGCTGGCCCGGGCCGCGTCGGCACGGTTCAGCTCGTCGTCCAGACCCTTGCCGGCGCTGCCGAGGTCACGCAACTGGCTCTCCAGGTACGCCTTGAGCCGGGTGCGGTACTCGCGCTCGAACTGCTTGAGCTCCTCGATGTGCTTCTGCAGCGCGGTGCGCTTGGCCTCCAGGCCGCCCATCGCCTCGGCGTGCCGCTGGCGGGCGTCCCGCTCCAGCGCCTCGGCCTTGGACCGGGACTCCCGGGTGACCTCCTCGGCCTTGGTACGGGCGTCGGACAGCAGCTTGTCGGCCTCGCGCCGGGCGTCGGACACGTGGTCGTCCGCGGTGCGCTGGGCCATCATCAGTACCCGCAGCGCCTGCTGTTCGCCGTCGCCGCTGGACATGGGTCCGCCGCCCTGGCTGCGGATCTGCTCCAGCTCCGCCTGCATCGAACGGGCCGCCTGCTCGGCCGCGGACTTCTCCCGGTTGAGCCGGTCGAGTTGGGCCTTCAGCTCCACGTTCTCCTGGGCCAGCCGCGGGTCGCCGCCGGCCACCGGGCGGCCACCGCCACCCCGCTCGGCCTGCGCGCGCAGTTCGTTGTTCTCTTCGATCAGACGGGCAAGCTCGCGCTCGACCTCATCGAGGAAGGCGTCGACCTCCTCCTCGTCGTAGCCCCGCTTGCCTATCGGGGGCTTCTTGAAGGCGACGTTGTGCACGTCGGCCGGGGTAAGCGGCATCGAGACTCCTCAGGTCGTTGCGGCCGCGGGCGGCTTCATCGTGGCAGGTCGGGCTGGCACCCGCTAGATCAGCCGCACCACCACGAAGCTCATCAGCACGTACAGGATAAGCAGCAGCACAAGTGCGGACAGGTCAACGCTCACCGTACCAAGTCGAAGTGGTGGTATCACTCGCCTCAACGCTTTGAGGGGCGGGTCAGTGACGCTCCACACGACCTCGAGTGAGGCGGCCGCGGTCCGGCCGGGGTGCCACCGCCGGCCGAACTGCAGCACCGCGCTCATCACGAACCGTCCCAGCAACAGCAGCACGAAGCCGTAGAGCAGCAGGTAGACGACCTGCGCGATGATCGACAACAGCACTTTCGGACGGCTCCTCGACGGCCTGCGGGTCAGCTCTGATTGAAGAACCCACCCTCGGCGATCCTGGCCTTGTCCTCGGCGGTGACCTGGACGTTGGCAGGAGAGAGTAGGAACACCCGGTTGGTGACGCGCTCCATCGTACCGCGCAGGCCGAACGCCAATCCGGCAGCAAAATCAACCAGACGTTTGGCGTCGGCTTCCGCCATTTCGGTGAGGTTCATGATCACTGGTACGCCGTCGCGGAAGTGCTCCCCGATCGTCCGTGCCTCGTTGTACGTGGTCGGATGCAGAGTGGTGATCTGGTACCGCCGCTCCTCGGGCTCCTCGCTCACCGCGACCCGCTCCCGTACCTGCAACTGTGGCGCGAGGGCCAGATTGTCCCGGGTCGGGTACGCGCTGGCGGAACTCTGCGGCCGGGCCAGCGGGCGCACGCTCGCGGCGCGCTCGGCCCGCAGCGCCTCCCGGCTCTCGGCCAGCCGGGAGGACTCACCCAGGCGGGACTCCGTGGCACGGGACTCGACCAGGCGGTCACCGGAGCGGGTACGCACCACTGCGACCTCCTCCTCCTCGTCGAACTCGTCGTCGTAGCCACGGTCGTCGTCATCCTCGATCAGCCCGAGCCAGACGCCCGCCTTCCTCAGTGCGCCCATCGCCGCGCCCCTCCCTGCCAGTGCGGTGCCGCCCCCGTGCGACACCGGTCCGTGCCAGAACTCCGCGATGGCCCCACCGCAGCGAAAGAGTCTGACGCCCCTTCCCCGCTCCGGGAGAAACAACACCGGTGTAGTTCTTGTGCTGCGGCTCAGGTTACCGCAATTGACGCTCGGTTTCCGAGTAATGCGCCGCCGACCCGCACATGTGTCGCCCCCCGCGCGACGGCCGGTTCGAGATCGGCGCTCATGCCTGTGGACAGCAGCCGCGCATCGGGATGTACCGCGCGTACCGGGGCGATCAGGTCGGCCAGCCGGTCGTACGCGTCGGCCGGTACCCACCGCAGCGGGGCCACCGCCATGAACCCGCACAGCCGCAGCGCCGGCTGCGCGGCGACCGCCTCGGCCACCCCGGCCAGGTCCCGGTCCGGCGGCGCGGCGCCCGGCCAGGCCCCACCCCGGTCCGCGTCGCCGTCGATGCTCACCTGCACCAGGACGTCCAGCGGCGCCTCCCGCCCGACCGCGGCGGCCCGACCCAGCGCCGCGGCCAGCCGTACCCCGTCCACCGAGTGCACCATCGACGCGTACCCCACCACGGACCGGCACTTGTTGCGCTGGAGCTGGCCGATGAAGTGCCAGCGCACGGGTACCCCCGCCGCGGCCACCGCGACGGCCTTGGCCGCCGCCTCGCCGTCCCGGTTCTCCCCCACGTCGGCCACTCCCAGTGCGGCCAGGTGCCGCACGTCCGCGGCCGGGAAGGTCTTCGTCACCGCGATCAGCGTCACCGCCGCCGGGTCCCGGCCGGCCGCGGTGGCCGCCGCCGCGATCCGGGACCGTACCGCCACCAGGTTCGCCGCGATCACCGCACGGCGGGCGGCGCCGGTACCGTCCGGGTCGTCCCCGGGCGGTACCGGCGGCGCCGGTACCGGCTGGCCCACCGCGCGGGCCGGCTCAGGCGCCGTTCTTCAGGAAGTCCGGCACGTCCACGTCGTCGAACAGCACCCGCCGCCCGTGCGCGGGGGCGGTGGGCGCCTGCCGCGGTGCGGTCGACGGCGCCGGGGACACCGGCTCGGCGTGCTGCGGCGGCGCCTTGCGCTGGGCCTCGGCCGGCTTGTACGCCGGTGCCCCGCCGTCGAAGCCGGCCGCGATCACGGTGACCCGTACCTCGTCGCCCAGCGCGTCGTCGATCACCGCACCGAAGATGATGTTCGCGTCCGAGTGGGCCGCGTCGGTGACCAGCTGTGCCGCGTCGTTGATCTCGAACAGGCCGAGGTCGGAGCCGCCGGCGATGGACAGCAGCACGCCCCGCGCGCCGTCCATGCTCTGCTCCAGCAGCGGGCTGGAGATCGCGTGCTGGGCGGCGTCCACGGCCCGGTTGTCCCCGCGCGCGCTGCCGATGCCCATCAGCGCGCTGCCGGCCCCGCTCATCACGCTCTTCACGTCGGCGAAGTCGAGGTTGATCAGACCCGGCGTGGTGATCAGGTCGGTGATGCCCTGGACACCGGACAGCAGCACCTGGTCGGCCTGGCGGAACGCGTCCATCATGCTGATGCCCCGGTCGCCCAGGGCCAGCAGCCGGTCGTTCGGGATCACGATCAGCGTGTCGCACTGGTTGCGCAGGTCCTCGATACCGGTCTCGGCCTGTACCTGGCGACGCTTGCCCTCGAACGAGAACGGCCGGGTCACCACTCCTATGGTCAGCGCGCCGAGCTTGCGCGCGATCTGCGCCACCACAGGCGCGCCGCCGGTGCCGGTACCGCCGCCCTCGCCACAGGTCACGAACACCATGTCGGCGCCGCGCAGTACCTCCTCGATCTCCTCGCGGTGGTCCTCGGCGGCGTTCTTGCCGACGTCGGGGTTGGCGCCGGCGCCCAGCCCCCGGGTCAGCTCGCGGCCGACGTCGAGCTTCACGTCCGCGTCGCTCATCAACAGCGCCTGCGCATCGGTATTGATCGCAATGAACTCGACCCCCTTGAGGCCGACCTCGATCATTCGATTGACCGCGTTGACCCCGCCGCCACCGATTCCGACCACCTTGATGACCGCGAGGTAGTTGTGCGGAGGAGTCATCAGGCTGCCTTCCCTTTCGAGGTCTACGGGCGGCCGGCTCCGCCCGTTGGTACCGAGGAGGACAGACAAACCCTCATCCCCTACTAGAGGCTTCGAGCGATGTCAACCACTACCCTCTGCGGCAACGTTAGCGGCGTGCGGTCGTGATCCAAGGACCCCGCGCGGCGTGTCGCCACGCGGGATCGGCCGCAACCTCATTTCACGACAACGACATCGGGTGCGCTGACGTCGATCACGTCGCCCGGACGGGCCAGCAACGAGGTGGCGACACGTGCCTTGGCCGCGTTCTGGGTGGCGTCCCCCCAGACGATCTCACGCCCGCCGGACAGCTCCAATCTGATATTGGTGGCCCGTAACGCCACCAGCCGTACCAGATTCGCCCGCAGCGCCGGGGTCAGCGCGGCGAACACGGCCAGCGCCGCCCGGGTGTCCGGATCGGCCGGCCCCGGCTCGGCGAGCTGGAACACCGCGGTACCGGCGGGGCGGGCCGGCACGGTACGGAACACCACGCCCTGGTCGTCCAGCAGCCGCCAGCCCTCCCCCGGGCCGGCCAGCGCCGCCACGGCGACCCGCTCGGTGACCGTGATGACCACGGTGGACGGCCAGTCCCGGGCGGCGGCGGCCGAGCGTACCGGCGCCAGCGCCCCGACCCGGTGGGACACCGCGGACAGGTCCAGCGTGGCCAGCGGGGTACCGGGGGCGATCGCGGCCGCCTGGCGTACCTGCTCCGGGTCCACCAGCACGGTGCCGCGCACCTCGACCGTCCGCACGCCCAGCAGCGCGGTACCGGTGACGACCCAGCCCACCGCCGCGCACAGCGCCAGCGCCAGCACCGCCACCAGCCACGGCCGGGCCGCCCGCAGCCGCCGCTGCCGGGCCCGGGCGCTGAACCGCCGTACCGAGGCCGGTACCGCCTCGCGGCCGGCCCGGACCAGCCGCCAGCGGCGCGACCCGGCGGCGGTACCCGCGGCGCCGCCGCGCGGGCCGGTCCTCATCGCGGTGGGCCGCCGGGCTGTTTGGCCGCCGCGGTACCGGCCCCCTCGGCCAGGCAGGCGAGCAGTTCGTCGCCCATCAACGAGATTGGCGGCGCACCCATCGTCACCACCACGTCGCCGGGCCGGGCCCGGGCGACCACCTCGGCCGGTATCCGGTCCCACTCGGGCTCGAACACCTTGGCCGCCGCCGGCAGGTCGACCGCCGCGGTCAGCGCCACCCCGCCCTGGCCCGGCTCGCGCAGCTCGCCCGGGCCGAACACCTCCAGCACGATCACCTCGTCCGCGATCGCCAGCGCGGCCGCGATCTCGGCCTGCAGGTCCCGGGTGCGGTACACCCGGTACGGCTGGAACACGGCGATCAGCCGGCCCTTGCCGGCCACCTCGCGCAGCGTGCCGAGTGCCGCGGTCATCGAGGTCGGGTGGTAGGCGTACTCGTCGTAGACGCGTACCCCGCCGGCCACGCCCTTGAGTTCGAACCGGCGCCGTACCCCGGGGAACGCCGCCAGCGCCTCGACCACGGTCGGCGCCGGTACCCCCAGCCGCAGCGCGGTGAGCATCGCGGCGGCCGAGTTCAGGCCCAGGTGCCGCCCCGGTACCGGCAGCGCCACCGGGCCCAGCGCGACGCCGTCGAGGCTGGCCTGGTACCGCACGCCGGAGGCGGACACCTCGATCCCGGTCAACCGCAGGTCCGCGTCGGGCGCCTCGCCGTAGGTGTGCACCGTGACGCCGGCCGCGGTGGCGCGCTGGGCCAGGGTACGGGTACGCGGGTCGTCGGCCCAGGTGACGGCGAAGCCGCCGGGCCGCACCAGGGTGCAGAACTCCAGGAACGCGTCGGCCAGCCGGTCCACCGTGCCGTAGGTGTTGAGGTGATCGGCGTCGATGTTCGTCACGATGGCGACGAACGGCTGGTACAACAGGAACGACCGGTCGCTCTCGTCGGCCTCCACCACGAACAGCTCGCCGCTGCCGTGGTGGCCGTTGGAGTCCACCTCGGAGATCTCCCCGCCGATCACGAACGACGGGTCCAGCCCGGCGTGCTGGAGGATCAGCGTGGCCATCGAGGTGGTGGTGGTCTTGCCGTGGGTACCGGCCACGGCGATCGCCCGCCGCCCGGTCATGGTCGCGGCCAGCGCCTGGGCGCGGTGCAGTACCCGCAGCCCCCGGGCCCGGGCCGCGACCAGTTCCTGGTGGTCGGGCGGGATCGCGGTCGAGTACACCACGGTGTCGACACCGTCCAGATTGGACGGTGCGTGGGTCATGTGGACGGTACCGCCCAGTGCCCGCAGCCCGGCCAGGTGCGGCCAGTCCCGCAGTTCGCTGCCGGTGACCGGGATCCCCCGGGTCAGCAGCAGCCGGGCCAGCCCGCTCATGCCCACCCCGCCGACGCCGATCAGGTGCACGGTGCCGAGGTCCTCGGCGGTCAGCTCGGCCACGGCCACCTCGGCCGGCGTGGCGGTACCGGTGGGCGTGGCGGCCCGGGGCGCCGGGCCCATCAGGCGCACACCTCGTAGACGTAGTCCCGCAGCGCCTCGTCGCCGTCGCGGCGCCCGTACGAGGCGGCGGCCGTGGACATGGCGGCGATCCGGTCCGGGTCACGCAGCAGCGGGATCATGGTCCCCTCGATCCAGGACGAGGTCAGGTCGGCGTTGTCCACCAGGATCCCACCACCGGCCTCGACCACCGGCAGCGCGTTGCGCCGCTGCTCCCCGTTGCCGTACGGCAGCGGTACGTAGATCGCCGGTACCCCCAGCGCCGCCGTCTCGGCACAGGTCATCGCGCCGCCCCGGCACAGCGCCACGTCCGCCGCCGCGTACCCCAGCTCCATCTCGGACAGGAACCGCAGCGTCACGTACGGCGCGGACAGGTCGGCCGGGATCTCCACCGGTTCGTTGCGCGCGCCCATGATGTGCAGCACCTGGATCCCGGCCGCGGTCACCGCCTTGGCCGCGCCGGCCATCGCCAGGTTGATCGCCCGCGCCCCGGCCGAGGCGCCGAACACGAACAGCGTCGGCCGGTCGGGGTCCAGCCCGAAGTGCTCCCGCGCCGCGCGCCGGGTCGCCGCCCGGTCCAGCCCGGCGATCGAGCGCCGCAGCGGTACCCCGGTCAGCCGGGCCTCGCGCAGCGACGGGACCTGGGCGATCTGGTGCGGGAAGCCGACCGCCACGTTGCGGGTGAACCGCATGCCCATCCGGTTGGCCACCCCCGGCGGCACGTTCACCTCGTGGATCACGATCGGGGTACCGCGGCGCCAGGCGGCCAGGTACGCCGGTACCGACACGTACCCGCCGAAGCCCACCACCGCGTCGGCGGCCACGTCGTCCAGTACCGCCCGGGTGGCCCGGGAGGCCCGCCACATCCGGTCCGGGGTCCGGATCAGGTCCAGGTTCACCGCGCGCGGCAACTGGTGCGCCGGGACCAGGCGCAGGTCGTACCCGCGCGGCGGGATCAGTTCCGTCTCCAGCCCCCGGGCCGTACCCAGGCAGGTGATGCGCAGCTCCGGATCGTGCCGGCGCAGGCAGTCCGCGAAGGCCAGCAGCGGGTAGATGTGGCCGCCGGTACCGCCGCCGGCCAGTACGACGGACCGCAGTGCGCCCATCAGCCTCTCCTCTCGCGCGGCCCCGTGCGCCGCGACCGGTCCGGTTCCCGGGCCCGGGTGGTGGCCGGGTCGTCCCGCCGCCGGACGGCGGCGGCCGGTCCGCGCCGCCGGGCGGCGGATGGATCACGGGGCAGTGGGGGCAGTGGCGCCCAGAGTAGCCGTACCCAGCGATCCGGTGGACGGGCGTGCAGCGCCGCCGCGGCGGCCGGCTCGGCCCGGGCGAACGAGGCCAGCAGCCCCACCGCGGCCAACGTCACCACCAGCGCGCTGCCGCCGTCGGAGATGAACGGCAGCGGCAGCCCGGTGATCGGCAGCAGGCCCACCACACCGCCGATGTTGATGGTCGCCTGGCCGACCAGCCACATGATCACCGCCGCGGCGACCATCCGCCGGAACGGGTCGTCCACCCGCCGGGCGATGCGCAGCCCGGTGTACGCCAGCACCGCGAGCAGGGCCAGTACCACGAAGCAGCCGACCACACCCAGCTCCTCGGCGATGATGGCGAAGATGAAGTCGTTGTGCCCGTTGGGCAGCCAGCCCCACTTGAGCCGGCCCTCGCCCAGCCCCACGCCGAACCAGCCGCCGTCGGCGATCGCGTACAGCCCGTGTACCGCCTGGTAGCAGTCCTTCTGCACGTTGCAGTGCCCGGCGTCGAAGAACGAGGTGAGCCGGCCCAGCCGGTACCGCGCCCAGGGCAGCAGGATCAGCAGCGCCACCCCGGCGCCGGCGGCCAGGCCCAGCACGCCGAAGTGCCGTACCCGTACCCCGGCCGCCCACAGCAGGCCGGTGAACAGGATCAGCAGGCAGATCATGGTACCCAGGTCGTTGTACCCGACCAGGACGAACACCACGGAGGCGACCGGGAACAGCGGCGTGGCGAGCTGGCGCCACCAGCCGATGGCGCTGCCCTTGGCGGCCAGCACGCCGGCCCCCCACAGCGCCAGCGCCAGCTTGGCCAGTTCCGACGGCTGTACCTGCAGCGGCCCCAGGTACAGCCACAGGTTGTTCACCGGGTCGGCGTGCACCGGCCCGAGCCGTACCCCGCCCAGCGCGCCGAGCGCGTCCAGCAGGGCCAGCAGGGACGCCGCGAGGATCAGCAGCGGCCGGCCCAGCGCCCGGTAGGTGCGTACCGGCAGGCGCTGGAACACCCAGAACGCGACCAGGCCGATCAGCGCCGACACCGCCTGCTTGCTGACCGAGGTGTACGCGTTGCCGTCCGCGGCGTAGGACTGCACGCTGGTCGCCGAGAAGACCATCACCAGGCCGATCACGAGCAGCAGTCCGGAACTGGACAGCAGCAGGTAGTACGAGGCGAGCGGCCGGTCCAGCACCCCCCGGACGCCGGCCAGCGGGCCGTGCCGGATGCCGGTACGCCCCGGGCGTGCCGGGCTGGCGGGTGCCGCCACGCCCCTGGTCGACGCACCCATGACGTTCATCATCACGGGTGCCCGGCGTGCCGTACCGGATCAGGCCCTACGGGCGTGTCGCGGCGATGCGGACACCGCCGGGCCATTGGCTCCGCGTCAGGCAGCGGCGGCCGGAGCGGGCGGTGTCCGGTCGACGACCCGTCGCAGTACGGCCAGCGCCCGCTGCGCATCGTCCCGGCTCACCGGTGCGGTCCGTTCGGCGAGGTACGCCGCCAGGGCCTTACCCGCAGGATCCGGTACACACTCAACCGCCGGTCCTGCTCGCACACCGCCACGATGACCCGGCCACTGCCCGCCATGCCCATCACGATCACGTCGCCCAGGCGACGTTCGAACCGTAGGCCAGGTGGCGCGTACCGGGCATGCTCAACTCATCCAGGCCGACCTTACGGCGTCTGGCGTCGGCCAGTCCCTCGTCGGTCCAGAGGTACTCCCGGTCGGCCACCACGGCGATGTATCACGATGTCATACGCTCGCCGGGCGAGGTGGCCCGGATCAGCTCCCGGAACACCCGCGAGCGGTGCTCGAAGTTGTCGAAGTGGCCGTAGCTGGGCGCGGCCGGGGACAGCAGCACCACCCCGCCGGGCGGCGTGTGCGCGCGGGCCAACGCCACCGCGTGCGCCAGGCTGTCGCTGTGGTACCGGGTCAGGGTCCCGATGCCGGCCAGTTCGGCCAGGATGCGCGGCCCCGAGTCGGGCATGCCGATGACCGTGGCGACGATGCCGCGCCCGGCCAGGAAGTCCCGCAGCGGGGCGTAGTCCAGCCCGCGGTCGGTACCGCCCAGCAGTACGGTCAGCGGCCGCCCCGCGTACGCCTCGATGGCGTGGATGGCCGACTGCGGGATGGTGGAGATGGAGTCGTCCACGAACAGCACCCCGGACGGGTCCTCGATCGGGGTCAGCCGGTGCTCCAGCGGGGCGAAGCCGGCCAGCGCCACGGCCACCTCGGCGGCCCGGCCCACCGGGTCGGTACCGGCCGCGGCGAGCACCTCCAGCGCCACGCACAGGTTGGCCTCGTTGTGCCGGCCGACCAGGCGCAGCCGTTCGCGCGGCAGCAGCGGGTGCCGGCCGTGGCGGACCCAGGCGGTACCGTCGCGGCCCGGCCCGACGTGGAACCCGTCGGGCTCGCCGGCCAGCCGTACCGGCAGGTCGGGGTACCGGGCCGCCACCTGGGCCCGCAGCAGTTCGTCGCGGCCGTTGAGCACCACCGTGCCCGGTGCGTGCCCGAGCAGGTTCAGCTTGTCCCGGTAGTACCCGTCCTCGCCGCCGGCCCAGTCCAGGTGCTCCGGGTACAGCGAGGTCACCGCGGCCACCGCGGGCGAGTCGGTGAGGTCGGCGCACTGGTACATGGACAGTTCCAGCACGTAGCAGCCGGCCTCGGGCAGGCCGAGCACGGCGGTACCGATGTTGCCGCCGATCACGTTGGGCCGGCCCAGCGCGGCCAGCAGGTGGGAGACCAGGCTGGTGGTGGTGGACTTGCCCTTGCTGCCGGTGATGCCGATGGTGGCCCCGGCGTGCCCGGCCAGCCACAGCGCGGTGCCGCCGGTGATCGGCACGCCGGCCGCGCGCAGTCGCCGTACCCACGGATGGGTTTGCGCCACCCCGGGCGAGCGCACCACCACGTCCGCGCCGGCCAGTACCGGGTACGCCGGCCCGCCGGCCACCAGCGGGGCCAGCGCGGCCAGCTCGGCCGGCCAGGGCGGCGCGTCGGGCGCCGGTACCCGGTCCAGTACCACGTGCAGCGACGCCGGCCGGACCGGCGCGATCGCGCGTACCGCGGCCACGCCCTCGCGGCCGGTACCCCACACCACCACCCGGCGGCCGGTCAGGTCAGCCAGCCGCATCCAGCACCGTCCACTGTGGAGGTACGGTGGCCCGGTACCCGGGCGGTACCAGGTGCTGCGCCGAGGCGGTGAACAGCGCCGCCCGGGCGGCCGGATCCGGCCACCCGCCGGCCGGTACCGCCGCGGCCAGCCCGGCCAGTACCGGCGAGCCGGCCCAGCCGCCGCGCTCGGCCAGCAACTGCACCGCCACCAGCGACTCGGCCACCTCGCCCACGCACTCGAACGGCTTGTGCGCGTCGATGCCCAGCAGCTCCAGGTACCCGGGCAGCTGCGCCGGGTCGGCCAGCATGTCCCGCCCGACGATGCCGACCAGCCGGTCCCGGGCCACGAACGGAGCCAGGATCAGGAACACGAACCGGCACTTCGGGCAGTCGCCGCACCAGCGGGCGGTGGCGCCGGAGATGAGGTACGCCCGGTTGCAGCTGGTGACCACGTGGTCGTACCGGTCGATGCCGGCGAACATCGCCGCGATGTGCAGCTCCGAGAACGGCCGCAGCAGCGAGAAGCAGCCCCCGGGCAGCCCGGCGTGCGCGGCCAGCGCGGCGGCCAGGCCCCGCTCCGCGGCCAGGCTCTTGGACCACTGGTGGTTGACCTCGTACCCGTGCCACACCGTGTTCGGCTCCGCGGCCGACCGCTCGTTGGACATCACCACCGGGCCCAGCCCGTGCAGTACCGCGGTGGCCACCGCGATCAGCGAGTTGATCGCGGTCACCGGGATGTGCCCGTTGTACCCGCCGTCGGCGTTGAGCGCGAACACGGCCGGGTCGAGCCGGCGCCGGGCCACCAGCGCGGGCAGGCCGGCCGCGGCGAAGGTGTCCGTGATGAGCTGGTTGGGGGTGACCCGGAACAGCACCGGGTGGTACCCGCCGGCGCGCAGCGCCTCCACCGACACGACCGAGTCCTTGCCGCCGCCGACCGGTACCAGCGGCCGGTCCCCGCCGCCCGG
>Ga0209069_10001378_pt1 | contig 12260 bp, 11 predicted proteins | sample Str013_2_FD_187202 | JGI IMG/M metagenome (GOLD analysis project Ga0209069, IMG submission 187202) | Freshwater sediment microbial communities in response to fracking from Pennsylvania, USA - Straight Creek_MetaG_SC_2013 (SPAdes) (version 2) | ecosystem: Environmental > Aquatic > Freshwater >...
CTTCCGGCGCCTTCGTCGGCCATGTGAAACTGATGTTCATACGCGGCACGGAGATCAAGCCGGAACCGCCTGTGACGCCGATCGGGATGGGCAAATCCACCCGCGGAGTCGAGTTAGCATCGGTTGACGATTTCGACGAGCGCCAATTGGCGTCGTGGATGAAGCAGGCCGCCACCATGCCCTTCGTCGGGGGAAAGAAGCGATGATTACGTCGTGGCGCAGCGTTCAGGACGCCGAGAAAGGCCGGGTGGCCCACCTTTCCTCGCCTTGAAATTCTATCCCTCACGATCCCGTCGGGTGCCCTACCCTTTGCAGCGAAGCTGGCCTCTGTTTTTCAGCTTCGTAGCAAAGGGTGGGAGATAAATGCTCTCAATATCTTGCGTGGCGGGAGAGGCTCTCCATCCCCTTAGCCGTCTCTCCGTTCATCAAGCCTTAACACTCCACCAATAAAATAAATCCTGGAAACCATGTAGAAAATCCAATGCTCAGACGTCTATATATTGACGAAAGACTTTTGAGGACAATGCGATGCTAAGTTTGAAGGTTCAAAACTTCGGGGACGTTACAGTCTTGCGCTGCAGTGGGCGAATTACGTCCGGCAGCGACCATGACCTGAGGGAAGCCATTAGGGAACAAAGGACTGCGGAAACAGTTGTGCTGGATCTGGCAGGCGTCCGGACGATTGATGCCGCTGGACTTGGCGCCCTGGTTGATCTGCGTGCATACGCCAACGCAGGCGGGAAACAGTTGAAGCTGGCGAATATTGGGCCGCGGATTGAAGCCCTTCTGCAACTCACCCAGTTGAACACCGCTTTCCACGTGTGTTCACTTCGCGAAATGCTTGAGCTGTTTTGCCGGACAGCGGATCCCTCCCGCGCCGCGGACGCCATCACCGATGTTTCGAGCCGGCCTCAGACGGTTGACGCTGCCTAGCTCTGACTGACGCAGGCAGCTGGCCTGCTTTCCTGATCCAATCGCTACCTAATTTGAAAGGCTGTCCATGAATGAAGCGGAAAAGGGGCGGAGCCAGCCGTCTTCATTTCTTCCGTTACTCCGTGCTTCTTCCCTTACTCCTCGCTTCTTCCCTTACTCCGTCCGCCCTTACTCCGTCCGCAACGCCAGCATGGGCTCGGTATTCGCCGCGCGGCGTGCGGGTATCACTGCGGCCACAAACGCTGCGGCCAGCAGAACGAGCGTCGTGATAATCAAAACCAGCGGGTCGTAGGGTTTCACGCCGAACAACTGGCTGGCCATGAAACGTCCGCTGAGAATCGCCACTGGAATCCCGATGGCCAGGCCGATTCCGACTTGTAGAAATGCACCGCGCAGCACGAGTTGCAGCATGTTCAGGCGGTCAGCGCCGAGCGCCATGCGGATGCCAATCTCGCTCGTCCGCCGCTCGACGGTGTAAGACGTAACTCCATAGAGCCCGATGGACGCCAGGATCAACGCCAGCCCGCCAAAGAGCGACGTCAGCTTGACGATCATTTCCTGCTGCATGAAGTTCGACTGGACCTGCGCGGCAAACGTCTGGAAATCGATAACGGCGAGATTGGGATTGATTTGCGAAAGCAGCCGGCGGATCTGGTCTTCAAACCCCATCACTTCCCCGCGCGTCTGGATTTCAATGGCGTTCAGGTAATTGGAACGGCCTTCAAACTTAACGTAACGCGGGTCAGGGTTGTGTGCGCTCTGCCCTTGTCCCAGGAAATACACGGGACGCATCTTGCTGGTCGCTCCCCAGTAATTGGTGTCTTCGGTTACGCCCACGATCTCGAACTGTCCCGGATGTTTCAGATCGTCGCTGAAGAATTTTCCAATCGCCTTGCCGTCCTTGAAATACTTCTGCTCAAAGTAGCGGTTCACCACGGCGACGGTGCGTGTGGCCGGCGTGTCTTGCTCGTTGATGGCGCGGCCTTCCACAATCTTGGTGCCGATGACATCGAAATATCCCGGCCCCACACGCAGCCAGGAAGAACCATGGTCCGGCGTTCCGGGTGGAGGAGGCGGTTCGCCGTCAATGTAGACGCCCTCACCCCAGTTGTCGCCTTCCATAGGGCTATAGAGCGAAAAGCTCGCCCGTTGAATGCCGGGAAGCGCGGCCAGAGCGTCACGCATCTGGCGATACAGTGGTTCCAAAGTCTCCGGACTGTAGCCGGCCATCTGCGGATCAATGTGCAGGATGTAGCGATTCGGCGTTTCAAAACCAAAGTTGCGGTGCTGCATGTTGCTCAAGCTACGCGTGAGCAATCCAGCGGCACACAGCAACACCAAAGACAATGCCGCTTGCACGATCACCAGTGATTTCTGTCCCCAAGTGCCTTTGCGTCCCGTGGAACGGCCCGCGCCGCGCAAGGCTTCCGCGGGATTGGCGTTAGCCGTCATCCATGCCGGCGCCAGGCCGAACAGGATTCCGGTGAGAAATGAAACAGCCAACGCAAAACCCAACACAGGTAATGACGGCGAAGCCTGGATGGGCACATATTGGTTGCCAAACGCCAGGCGCAAGATCATCCGCGTGCCGAAGAAGGCGATGGCGATCCCGGCCAGTCCACCCATCATGGCCAGAACAGTGCTTTCCGTTAGTGCTTGCTGGACCAGAGTAGTGCGCGAAGCACCGAGAGCCGCGCGCACTGACATCTGCTGCTTGCGCGTGGTGGCGCGGACCAGCATCAGATTGGCCAGGTTGGCGCAGGCAATCAACAGCACAAAGGCCGAAATCCACATGAGCAAGTGGAGTCCATCCTGGTATTGATCGCGCATACGCTGCACGCCGTTTCCACCGGGAGACAAGTGCAGAGTCTGCTTGGCCACCAGCGGCTTGGAACGATCTTCAACTTTGCTTTCCGGACTCAACAGGAATTGCCGCAACTCTAACTGCAACTGCGCTTCCATAGCTTTTTGATCGGCGCCGGGTTTGACGCGTCCGATTAAGTCCAGCCAGTCCAGTGAAGGATCGTTAACCAGCGAATTGGCGGGTTCAAGGGTTGGCTCTGAAGCTAATGGCAACCAGAACGATCTGGGATTGCTCTCCACGCGGTCGCCATAGAATCCCGGTGGAGCGATGCCGACCACGGTGACCGGCAGAGCATTTACGAAAAAGCCCGAGCCTACGACCGAACGGTCACCGCCAAACTTTTCTTGCCACGTACGGTAGCTCATCACGGCGACGGTGGGAGCGCCTTTCACGTCGTCCTGCGGAGACAACATGCGGCCCGCGAGCGCTTGAATCCCGAACGTGGAAAAATAATTGCCGGAAACAAACTCACCGCGGAAAGATTCTGACGGCTTGCCGCTGCCGTCGCGACGCACACCCAGCAGACTACTTCCGGCTTGCAACGCCGCCAGTTCAGCAAAACCCTGGGTGTGTGCTTTGAATTGCTGGTATTGTTCCCACGAGAAAAGCGTCCAATTGTCCTGCATGCCGCCGTTGATGCAGCAATTCTCTTCGTTGCCAATGCGTACTAATTCTTCAGGCTTGGTTACAGGCAGAGATTTCAGCAACACCGCGTGCACGAGTGTGAAAATCGCCGTGGTGGCGCCAATGCCCAGCGCCAGCGTCAAGACCGCGGTAGCCGTAAATCCAGGAGCTTTCCTGAATTGCCTTAGCGCGTAGCGAACATGCTCAAAGATCTGCATTGACGATTGTTTCCTCTCGCTTCCCCGGTGTCTTGCCCCGAATTCCGTCAAGCAGTGGGGGCCAATCTCGTTAGGGATATATACGGGTTCTGACGGAAAAGGTTTCTAAAATCTTTGCAGGGGCCTCACCAGCGTCTGATGGGTGGCGAATTGGACTATAATATTTAAGGAACTCGAACCGCGGAGCTTCTCTGATGCCATCTGCGCGCTTTGCTCGACTCACGCTTCTGCTCCTCGCTGCCTGCGCAACGTTCTCAACTTTGTCACCGCGATCTTTTGCGGCCGTTAATCCAATTAATCCAAATCAGAAAACCGTTCATCTGGACGGCACGACGCAATGGTTGGACACCGGAGTTGATCTCTCCGCGCAGGACCAAGTGACTTTCGCAGCCACCGGAACTTTGAACTATGAGACCCATACTGTCACACCGGATGGCCTGCCCCGTGGATGGCGCGACTTGATGCGGGCCTTGCCCTTGAGTTCGTCTGGCACTCTCGCGGTGATTGGACGAATTGGTCCCGTGGAAGCACCGGTGTTTCTAGTCGGCGCAAAACTTCAGAAGACGGCTGCGGTTTCGGGCCGGCTTTTTCTGGGCATCAACCGGCTGGCCAACGATGCAATCACCGGGCAAGGTTTTGACGTAAACGTGCAATGGACACGAGCTGCCTCGGCTTCGGCTTCCTCTTCGGCTTCAGGTAGTTCCGCTACGCCAGCGGCGTCTCCTTCGCCGAGTACAACAGCTGCGACGACTGGAGCCGCTGCACAAACCGCTACTACCTCCGCGCAGAACACGACCACGCCCAATGCAAACTCTGATGCGGCGTCTTCGAGCGTGCCCGCGAATTCGGCGGCACAAGGCATGGCAGTCAACAGCGGCTCGAACATCCTTCCTTCTACGACTAGCAGTCAACCTGCGTCCGCAAGCAATCAACCTTCTGATACTGGAAATGCAAATACCGCAACCGCCCAACCTTCCGCCAAAGCCAATGACTTACCCGCAACGACCCTCAACGTCCCGAGTCTTCCCATCCGGGTGAACGATGGCAAAGGGCATGACGGTGACATGGTCAACCTGTTGCTCGTAGGCACCAAGGAACAAGTCATGGCGGCATACGCAGGCGCCGCCTGGACGCAAGCCGACAAAAACGTAAAACAAGCGCTACTACACGGCGCGCTCTCGTCATTTTCCAAAGACGCCTATGTAGCCATGCCCATGAGCCAACTCATGCTCTACGATCGCTACCAGGACTTGTCGTACGAACACGCGGAAGCCATATCGGTTGCCGCGTCACGCCATCATTTGCGGTTGTGGAAAGCGCCTTTTCAAATTGACGGCAACGACGTTTGGGTGGGCGCGGCCACACACGATATTGGCTTTGATCGCGACAACCGCAACGGCGGCATCACGCACAAAATCGATCCGGACGTGGACCTGGAACGCGAGTTCGTACGCAATTCGCTGTGGAACAGCGGCCTGGTAACCTCAGCGGCGTACTACACTCCTCCGCAACCGCTCACTACTGCCAAAACCGCGACCGGTGAAGAGTTCCATTCGGACGGCCGCGTTCTGGTGCTGAACCTGACTACGCCAGCAGGAACCGCGCCGCGCTAAGCTTCAATAAAGTCTTTGTTTTCATAAGGATTCTAGAATTACCTAATGTTGCACGTGGAACATCTTCGGGGACTGCGGGTAGGTCTGGCACTCTCGGGAGGGTCGGCCCGGGGCATTGCGCACATAGGCGTGATTAAATCCCTGGACGAAGCCGGCATCCAACCTGCATTTGTTACCGGAACCAGCGCAGGCAGTGTGGTCGGCGCCGGACTGGCCGCAGGAATGGACTGGCGACGCTTAAAGAAGATGGCCCAGGAGATATTCTGGCCCAGTCTGCTCAACAGCCGTGGGATCGAGCGATTTTGCCACCAGCAGTTTCCACGGGAATTTTCCGATCTGGCTCTTCCCTTTGCTGCCGTGGCCACCGGGCTCAGCGACAGACAACCACGCGTTTTGCTTTCCGGCAACCTGGCATCAGCCATCAATGCCAGTTGCGCGCTCGCTGGAGTCCGTTGGCCGGTTACACGCGAGGGCGAACGACTGAAAGACGGAGGCATGTCCTGCGTGCTGCCGACACAAGCGTGCCGTGAGCTAGGAGCGGATTTTGTGATCGCGTCTGACGTCTGGGCCTGGAGCGCGTTTGCCCGCCAGCTTGGATTCCGTCGCGACCACGCCCGCCATCAGTGGATGTTTCCGAAGCAATACTTACGATCCGTGCAAGCCGCCGATCTGGTGATTCAGCCGCGCATTCCCTTAAGCGGTTATCTACCGGGCAAAGCATCGGTCGAGCGGCTGGTTCGTGCTGGAGAAGAAGCTACCAAGGCCCTTCTTATAAGAACCTTCTGAGAAAGAGCCGCTACGCCGCCGAACGCGAATGAGCGTCAAGCAACCACAAGTAACCCTGTTTACTCTCGCCAACGTGCAAGCTGGCTGAAATTTTCTTGAGTTTTTCCGATAGCACTCTCTGAGTGAGCCGCGGGACCGGTGCGCGCTCAGAACGGTGAGAATGAGCCTGGTAGAAACCACAAGTCAAGTCACGTTCTGCGGATTAATGGCCGAGGGACACTCCAGCATCTGGGAAAAGCCCGTGTGCCCGGTCAACAGTCCTGCTTATGAAACGGCGTCTGACCTTTTCCTGGTCACCAACGAGGAAGGACTGATCCAGTTTGCAAGTCAAGCGGCTTTCAAGATGCTTGGCTATCATCCAGACGAACTACACGGCAAATCATTCGACTGCATCTTCTTTGACAAAAAAGGCGATCTGAGCAGGAGCGGAATTCGCGCGGTCCTGAAATCTTCTGATGGACCCATATCTAAACAGGCATTGTCCTACTACGCACTTTGCAAGGACGGCCGTGAGATAACCGTGGAAATGTCCTTGAATTCAGCGGGCTCAGTGGGACGCCAGTGGAAAGCCATTATTCGTGACTGTAGTGACCGCATCCAGGCGCAAGTAGAAATCGCTCGGAATGAAGCGTTCCTGCGCGCCATGACGGAGAATTCTCCGCTCGCGTTCTACGTTGTCAATCACGTCACCAACAAGGTCCTTTATTTCAATCATAAGTTTTGCGAAATCTGGAATTTGGGCCACCTGGAAGCCAAGATGCGTGCCGCGGAGCTTTCCAACGCGGAAGTTGCGGATGCATGTCTGCCTTCAGTCCAGGACCAGGGATTCAAAGACCACTGGCCCCTTTTGCGGGACATCAACAATCGTCAGATCGTTGAAGACGAGATTCCCTTTGCCGACGGCCGCGTGATCCGCCGTTTCTCCACACAGATTCGGGATGATCGTGACGGTTATCTGGGCCGGCTCTACATTTTCGAAGACGTTACGGAAAAACGGCGCATTCTGGACCAGTTGAAGAACGCCAAGAAAGCAGCGGAAGAAGGCAGTCGCGTTAAAGCCGATTTTCTGGCCTGCATGAGCCATGAGATCCGGACGCCGATGAATGGTGTGCTGGGCATGGTCCAACTGTTGCTGAGCACGAACCTGGATTCCGAACAGCACGAATTTGCGGAAGCGATTTACGAATCGGCCGAGGGACTGCTCTCCATCATCAACGACATTCTGGACTTCTCCAAACTGGAAGCCGGCAAGCTGGGCATTGAGAACGTTCGCTTCAACCTGTTTGAACATGCGCACATGACGGCCGCAATTATCGAACCGCAAGTTCGTGACAAAGGCCTTGAGTTTGACGTTGAAATAACGCCGGGAACACCCGAATCGGTCATCGCGGACCCCACGCGTTTGCGGCAAATCATGCTCAATCTTCTGGGCAATGCCACCAAGTTTACGCACACGGGGAAGATTTCACTTCGCGTTCACGCTACGGAGATTGGCCCGGAAAACGCCCAACTGCGAATCTCCGTTCAAGACACCGGCATCGGCATTGCACCGGACCAACTGAAAAAAGTCTTCGACAAATTTACCCAAGCCGATAACTCCACAACCCGCAAATACGGAGGCACCGGACTGGGCCTTTCGATTTGCCAGCAACTGGCCCAATTGATGGGCGGGGACGTAGGTGTTGAGAGCACTCCCGATGTGGGTTCCACTTTCTGGGTGGAAGTGCCCGTTCATATCTCCAGTACACAGGCTGCCGTCGGCGCCCAATATGAGCAACCACAACCTGTTGTAAAAGATGAAGTTGTCGATGCGTCAGGGTTAAATATCCTGCTGGCTGAAGACAACATGATTAACCAGAAGGTCGCGGAGAAAATCCTACAGAAGCTGGGATGCCATGCCGATATTGCAAATGATGGGCAGGAAGCCGTTCAACTGGCCACGCGCAAGTCCTACGATCTGATTTTGATGGATTGTGAAATGCCGGTCATGAACGGGTTTGAGGCAACGGCGGAAATCCTGAAAGTACTCGGCAAGAATACGCCGCCGATCGTTGCTCTAACCGCACATGCCCTGGAAGGTTACGCGGAGAAGTGCGCGCAAGCGGGAATGAGCGGGTACATTACCAAGCCGCTGAACATGAAAGAGTTTATGGGCATGATTCAAAAGCATGCCGCGGGAAAACGCGAAATCGCGGAGACAACGGCAACCAAGGACCCCGGAGTGAATGTACAGACAAAACACCTTCTCCAGAAGTTTGAGGGCGATGCTGAGTTGGTAAAAGAAATCATCGACATGTTTACCGAGGATGGTCCGAAACTTCTGGCGGAAGTCCGGACAGCGGTGGATAACCGGGACGCAAAAGAATTAGCGCGCAAGGCGCACACGCTCAAGGGAGTGGTCAGCCACTTTACTGTCGAAGGTCCATTCGAGTCGTTACGCAAGCTTGAGCTATGGGGAAGAGACAACAGTTTGGAAGAGGCTAACCAGGAAATGCGGACGCTCACCGGGCAGATGCGGATGCTGTCAGCCAATCTGGCAAGTATTGCAATGGAGGTTGTATCGTGAAACTGCTGATTGCCGAAGACCACGCGATCTCGCGTCGGGTCCTGGAGCACATGCTCACGAAATCGGGGTACGAAGTAGTGGTGGCCGAAGACGGCAAACAAGCATGGGCAACCTTGCATCAGGAAGAGCCGCCACGCCTCCTGGTCCTGGACTGGATGATGCCGGGCATGGACGGACTGGAAGTGTGCCGGAAAATCCGCGCCCGCTTCGGCTCGAAATCCACTTACATCATCATGCTCACGTGCAAGGACAAGCCGGAAGACAAAGAAGCTGCCTATGCAGCCGGGGCGGACAACTACATCACCAAGCCCTACAACATTGACGATTTACGCGCTCATCTGAAAGCCGGCAAGCGCATCCTGGAACTCCAGGACAGGCTGGCCGAAGTGGAGTACCAGTTGTGTTCGCAACCGGCTCCGGAAAGGGACACGCACCATGCGGGCTCTGGTAATTGACGATTCCAGTTCGATGCGCTCCATCCTGCGCAGCTACATGCGCGAGTTGGGCTATGAGGTTTATGAGGCCGCTGACGGCCGCGAGGCCCTGAAGCGCTATGACGAAGTAGGCAACTTTGACGTGGTCCTGGTGGATTGGAACATGCCGGTCATGAACGGCCTGGAATTTATTCAGGCCCTGCGGGCGCGGGTGGAATGCGCCAAGGTAAAACTCATGATGGTCACCACGGAAAACGATTTCCCGCGCATCCAGGAAGCCCTCGGCGCCGGCGCTGACGAATTCGTCATGAAGCCTTTTACGCTTGAAGTCCTGGAGCAGAAAATAGCTCTTTTGCTGAGCCAAGGTTGAAACCGGCCGGCCGGTCAACAATGCAAGTTCACCACGCAGGCTCGTCCACCAATTTGATTGGGAACGGATAAATGCCCCCCACTAACGCAGAATTCGCCTACGTACGCGACCTGGTAAAGAACGCGGTCGCCATCGCCCTGGGTCCGGAGCGGGAATACCTCATGGAAGCCCGGCTCGCGCCCATCGCCGAGCAGGAAGGCTTCACTTGCGTTACGGAACTTGTCCGCAGCCTGACGGGCAAGACCTCCACCGATCTTCATTGGAAAGTCATTGAAGCCATGACGACCAATGAAACCAGTTTCTTCCGCGACATTAAACCCTTTGAGGCTCTGCGCAACAAAGTATTGCCGCAGCTCATCCAGAACCGCGAAAAAGAACGCCAGGTTTCCGTGTGGTGCGGAGCCTGCTCCACGGGACAAGAGCCTTACTCGCTCTCCATTATGTTGCGGGAACACTTCCCAGTTTTGCAGAACTGGAAGATCAAGATCCTGGCCACGGATATTTCGAATGACGTGCTGCGCAAGGCGCAGAGCGGCCGCTACACGCAGTTGGAAGTAAACCGCGGACTGCCGGCACAGCTGCTGATTAAACATTTCCGCAAGGAAGGCACGGAGTGGCAGATCTCCGACGCGATTCGCAACATGGTGGAATTCCGCCGCGTCAACCTGATTGGCACCTGGCCGCCCATGCCCAACGTGGACATCGTGCTGCTGCGCAACGTGCTGATTTATTTCCCAGTGGAAACCAAGACCCAGATCCTGCGCAACATGCGGCGGATCCTGCGTCCAGACAGCTACCTGTTCATGGGAACGGCAGAAACCACTGTGAACCTCCAGGTGCAGTATGACCCAGAGAGTTACCAGACCGTTACTTACTACCGGCCGTCACCCAACTAGAACACTTAAGGGTCCGATCCTTATTACCCAGACCGGGTTGTCCAAGGTATGCGCAAGTGCGCGTTGCCCGTGGCGTACTGTGGCGTAAACGCAGGGCCATGCGACGAAAACCTATTCTTCAAATGTCCTTGCTCAGGTGTTCCAGGGGATGCCCGTCTTGGTGGTCGCGGGTAACTCTTTCACGGAAGTACCGAAAAGCCTGCGAATACTTTGCGCTGTGGCGCTTCCCGTGGCTTCCCACGTCCCTTTTGTCGAACAGCAGAACAAATGCGCGATGGCAGACCGAACATTCGACCTTGCCGGATTGCACGTAGCCCTGCTGAACAAAAGAGAACGCAATGTCCTTAGCGGAGAGACTTACTGCGACCGGCTCCAGCCGGCGCGTTGTTAACTTGCAGGAGACTCTATCCATAATCAAAAAAACATGCCGCGAATCCGTCGAGTAGTTAATTGATAACAGGCTTGCGTCAAAATCGCACAGCGATGCTTGTGAATTTCCGCATACCGGAACTTAAGGACGTCAGACTTAACGCGCATTGTGCGTAGCGGCTTCCGCCTAATCTTCTAGGGCCTGCGCGTTGCGATAAAAAGACTAAGCACCACTAGGCGCATTCTTGTTTTTCTTTAATGCTGCTCGCTAGAGCTGCTCTTGTCCGGAACCTAATTGCAGTGGATTAGTGCTTTGACTCTTCTGGCTTGCCGGGTGAAGGCGTGCTCTCCTTAGATTCATGGCCGTCTTCTTTTTTGCCTTCATGCTCGGCGGCGCCTTACTTCTTCTCTCCGTGCTCGCCTTCCTTGGCAGCGCCGTGTTCGCCTTCGCCGCCTTCACTCTTAGCATCGTCTGCCGGCTCCGGGTTCTTCACCAGGTATTGAACGATCAGAGAGATCCGGCGATTCGAAGCATCTTCAGGACTCTCTGGCTTGCGCAATCTCTGGTCAGCGTAGCCGCGGACCTGAGAGATCTGGGTTGGGCCAATGCCTTGGCTTTGTACAACACGGCGCGCCGCATTGGCACGGTCCGCGGAGAGTTCCCAGTTGCCATAGTTGCCCTTGCCGGAATAAGGACGCGAATCCGTATGGCCTTCCATGGATATCTTGTTGGGAAGCTGGCCCAGCTCCTTGGACAGCACCTCAAGCAGCTCTTTGCATTGGGACGTAGGTGTTGCGCTGCCGGAATCAAAAAACGTTCCCTTTTCGCTTTCCAGCAGCTCAATGCGGAGGCCTTCTGCGGTAACTGTCATTTCAATCTGCTTACGCAGTTTTTCCAGGTCGTTGTTTTGCAGAATAGTATGCTGGAGCGCCTCTTTTAGTTTGGCCATGTCATCTTTCTTGATGGCCAGGGCTTCCCCGGTACCGGACATGTTGGTTCCCACCATCTTTGACGTGCCAGTAGGGTCCTTGAAGTATCCGCCCACGGCTTTTTGCACTTTGCTGCTGCTGTTCAGCAGCCAAAGCACAATGAACAGCGCCATCATGGCCGTAACAAAGTCAGCGTATGCCACTTTCCAGGCTCCGCCGTGGTGGCCGCCGTGGCCGCCTTTCTTCTTGATGATGATGATAGGACGCTTTTCAGATGACATGACTTTTGTCCTTACGCCGCGCTCGTGGCAGCAGCATCGCCGCCGCCCTGATTACGGCAGGATTTTTCCAGTTCCTGGAACGATGGACGCACGCGTCCGGGAATTGCGCGACGGGCCACTTCCACGGCCATAATCGGCGGTGTTCCCTTCATGAACGCGATGATGGTCACGCGCAGCACGTAATAGAACGCATGCTCGTCGTCCACGATCTTGGCGATGTTCGCGGCCAGAGGGCCAACCAACCCGTAGCACAGCAGAATACCCAGGAAGGTTCCCACCAGCGCCGCAGCTACTTTGTGGCCAATCTCTTCCGGCGGACCACCGAGAGCGCCCATGGTGACGACCACGCCCAACACCGCGGCCACAATGCCCAGGC
>Ga0209069_10001379_pt1 | contig 12259 bp, 8 predicted proteins | sample Str013_2_FD_187202 | JGI IMG/M metagenome (GOLD analysis project Ga0209069, IMG submission 187202) | Freshwater sediment microbial communities in response to fracking from Pennsylvania, USA - Straight Creek_MetaG_SC_2013 (SPAdes) (version 2) | ecosystem: Environmental > Aquatic > Freshwater >...
GAGCAGTGCATCGAGAAAGGTGCGCACGGTCGGGATCGCCATCGCTTCGTCGACGAACGTGATCCCGGCCAGTGCCGAGAGGTAGGCCATGCACGAGTGCCCGGCGTTGAGCATCCGCAACTTGTACAGCTCCCAATCGTGGACGCGATCGCTGACGAGCGCGCCGACGTCTTCCCACCTCGGGCGACCGGCCGCGAACGTGTCCTCGATCACCCATTGGCGGAACGGCTCGGCGACGACCGGCCAGCCGTCGTCGATGCCGCATACGTCGCGCAGCCAGGCTCGGTCGGCATCGGTGGTCATCGGAGTGATCCGGTCGACCATCGAGTTCGGGAAGGTGCAGTGCTCCTCGACCCAACTGCGAAGCTCATCGCTCAACCGTGATGCGGCCGCCAGTGTGGCGCGTCGCGCTGCGGTGCCGTTGCCGGGCAAGTTGTCGCAACTGAGGATCGTCAACGGTGCACCGCTTTGGGCGCGTCGCACCGCGAGCGCGTTGACGAGACGGTCGAAGGTGTTGCGTTCGCCAGCGTCGATCTGCGCCGCGCTTGGCTCGACGTAGCCGGCCTCGGTGATCGTCATCGAGACGATCGCTGTCGATGGTGCGGCGATGACGTCGACGAGCGCGTCCTCGGCACCGGCGCTAGGCGCGTGCACGTAGCCGATGATCGAGCCGATGACCCGCGGCGACGGTTTGCCGTTGCCTTTCTCGACCAGCGTGTACAAGTGGTCCTGGTTGCCGAGGACCGCTGCCATGGCCGCGTCCTGCGCCAGCAACCCGAGCCCGACGATGCCCCACTCGCTGCCGGCAGTGGCCAACTCGTCGGTGTAGAGCGCGAGGTGGGCACGGTGGAAGCCACCGACACCGATGTGGACGATGCGCGGCTGGAGCCGGGCACGGTCGTAGCGGGGGACCCGAACCCCCCGTTGAGCGACCTCGTCCAGCGTCGACGCGCGGAGCCTGATCGGTGGCGTGTCACTCACACTGGGCACCCTAAACAAAGGCAATACCAAGAGGCAAGGTTGGATCTGATTGGAAATCAGGGCAGATTCGCTTGAAAACCAACACAAAGCCAAACCATACTGAGCGGATTCCGGGGGGAATCTCACCTCCGGGCACCGTGAGTGAGGAGAGACACCATGAGTAGTGCCCAATCCCGGGCGTCGAAACGTGTCGGGCGCGTGCTCGCCTTCGCCGCCGTCGTCGGCGTCGTTGCGAGCGCCTGCGGCAGCAGCTCGAAAGGCGGCAGCTCGGCCAGCACCGCCGGAGCGAAAGCGACTACGGCAGCCGCAGGCGGGGCGACCACCGCCGCCGGCGCCGCCGCGGCGACGGGCGAGATCAACGTCGCCATCGTCGACAACCCGCAGATGAAAGACATCGCCCAGCTGACACCAGAGCTGTTCACGGCCAAGAGCGGCATCAAGGTCAACTACACCGTGCTGCCTGAGGGCGAACTTCGTCAGATCACGACGCGTGACGTCGCCGCCGGCGGCAAGCAGTACGACGCCGTGATGATTGGGATGTACGAAGCACCGCAGTTCGGCGCCACCGGCCTGCTCACCGACCTGACGCCGCTCGCCACCGCCGATGCGTCCTACAAGCTCGACGACCTCATCCCCTCGGTCAAGAACGGTCTGTCGGCGAGCGGCAAGCTCTATGCCGCGCCGTTCTACGCCGAGTCGTCGTTCCTGATGTACCGCAAGGACATCTTGCAAGCAGCCGGTGTGACGATGCCGGCCAACCCAACCTGGGATCAGGTCGCCGAGATCGCCAAGAAGGTCAACAAGCCTGACATGGCCGGCATCTGCCTACGGGGCAAGCCCGGTTGGGGTGACCTCGGCGCCGCGTTCACCACGGTGCTCAACACCTACGGCGGCACGTGGTGGTCGGCGAAGGCTGATGGCACCGTCGACAAGGCGATGGTCGATCAGCCCGAGTTCAAGCAGGCGCTCCAGTTCTACACCGGCCTCGTCAAGGACGCCGGTGAGAAGGATGCGGCGAACTCCAGCTTCAACGAGTGCCTCTCGCAGTACAAGGACTCGAAGGTGGCGATGTGGTACGACGCCACCGTCGCTGCCGGTCTGCTGGAAGCGACAGACAGCCCGGTGAAGGGCAAGAACGGTTTCGCTCTCGCCCCGGTCAACAAGACCAAGGCATCGGGCTGGTTGTGGAGCTGGGCGCTGGCGATCCCGAAGTCGAACACCAAGCCTGACATGGCGTGGAAGTACCTGTCGTTCGCAACCGGTCCCGACTACATCAAGGCGGCCGGAGCGAAGGTTGCTGGCGGATGGGCAGCGATCCCGCCGGGTACCCGCAAGTCGACCTACGAGATCCCGGAGTACAAGACTGCGGCGGCCGCCTTCGCCGATCCGACCTTGGCGGCGATGGCTGCCGCGCCGATCGACAACCCGGGTACGACGAAGCGTCCGGGCCTGCCCGGCGTGCAGTTCGTCGGCATCCCCGAGTTCCAAGACGTAGGTAACCGATGCACCGAACAGTTCTCGAGCGTGATCGCCGGCAAGACCGACATCGATGCCGCGCTGAAGAACTGCCAGGACATCGCCTCGCAGGTCAAGAAGTAGCGTCGATCTCGTCGTAGATCGACTCCGAGCAATGGCACCGCTGACGTCATGAGCACCGACAACCCGACGATCGTCGGGCACAAGGTCAACGCTTCATGGCGTCAGCGGTGGCCGTTGTTGCCGGCGTTGCTGTTCACCATTGCGTTGACGCAAGTCCCGTTTGCGATGAGCATCTGGTACAGCTTGACGAACTGGAAGATCATCCCGCCGACGCCGCGCAAGCTCGTCGGGTTGAGCAACTACTCGACGCTTGCTGGTGACCGGTTCTTCCGCGAGGCGGCATGGACGAGCATCGAGATGACCGTCGTCGCCGTGCTCGGATCGCTCCTGCTCGGCACGTTGTTCGCACTGCTGCTCGACCGCAAGTTCCTCGGTCAGGGTGTGGTGCGAACACTGCTGATCACACCGTTCCTGATGATGCCCGTCGTGGCCGGGCTGGTGTGGAAGAACCAGATGTTCCACGGCCTCTACGGCGTGTTGAATTGGGTGCTCGAACACCTTGGCGGCAAATCCGTCGAGTTCGTCTCTCGCTACCCGACGTGGGCCATCGTCGCCACGCTGATCTGGCAGTGGACCCCGTTCATGATGTTGATCATCCTCGCCGGCTTGCAGAGCCAACCGGCCGACGTGCTCGAAGCGGCCAAGGTCGACGGAGCGACACCGTTGGCGATGTTCCGCCAGCTGACGCTCTCGCACCTGCGCCCGTACATGGAGCTCGGCGTCTTGCTTGGCACGATCTACTTGATCCAGGTCTTCGATCACGTCGCCGTGATGACCGGCGGAGGACCAGGCTCGACGAACGTGCCGTACTTCGTGTTCGAGCGCTCGATCGGCGGCGGTTGGGTGTTCGGTCAGGCGTCGGCGTACTCGATCGTCGTCGTCATCGCCTCGATCGTCATCGCCACCATCGCCCTGCGCGTCCTGTCCGGCCTCCTCAAAGGCGAGGAGATCGCATGAACACTGTCGGCGAGCGGCGGTGGGTGAACGCGGTGTTCGGGCTGTTGGCGTGGTTGGTCGGGCTCGTGTTCTTCTTCCCGGTCTTGTGGATGGTGCTCAACTCGTTCAAGGGCGAGCAGGATGCCAACACCAGCCCGAAGCTCTTCTTCCATCCGACGATGGATCGCTACCGCGACGTCACCAAGACGACGCGCGGCCTACTGTCGTTCCGCGAAGCGTTCGCCAACTCTGCGTTCGTCGTCATCGTCTCGACGGTCATCGTGCTCGTGCTTGCCATCCCCGCCGCCTACGCCCTCGCCATCCGGCCGATACCGAAGTGGCGCGACGTGCTGTTCTTCTTCATCTCGACCAAGTTCTTGCCCGTCGTCGCCTCGATCTTGCCCTTGTGGATCTTGGCAAAGGACCTTCACCTGCTGAACACGCGCACCGTCCTCGTCATCCTCTACACGGGCATGAACCTGCCGCTCGCGGTGTGGATGTTGCGATCGTTCTTCCAAGAGATCCCCCACGAGCTGATCGAAGCGGCCGAGATCGACGGCGCCGGCCTGCGCGGCCAGCTGACGTCGATCATCTTGCCGATGGCCGCGCCGGGCATCGCCGCGACCGCCCTGTTGTGCGTGATCTTCGCCTGGAACGAGTTCTTCTTCGCCGTGCAGCTCAACCCGGCGAAGGGCTCGACCGTGCCGATCTGGGTGACGACGAACATCTCGACGCGCGGCAACTTCTTGGCCAAGCTGTCAGCGGCATCAGTGCTGGCCAGCTTGCCGGTGGTGCTCGCCGGTTGGATCGCTCAGAAGCGCATGATCCGTGGCCTCGCCATGGGTGCGATCAAGTAAGGACCTCCGATGACCTCAGTGAGATTCGAGAAGGCGACGCGCCGTTACGCCGGCACGCCGAAGGCCGCGGTCGACGACCTCGACTTGGACATCGGCGACGGCGAGCTGCTCGTGCTCGTCGGCCCGTCCGGCTCGGGCAAGTCGACGGCATTGCGGATGCTGGCCGGGCTCGAACCGCTCGACGGCGGCGCGATCTACATCGGCGATCGTGACGTCAGCGCGGTGCGGCCGCGCGACCGCGACATCGCCATGGTCTTCCAGAATTACGCCCTCTACCCGCAGCTCACCGTGGCCGAGAACATGGGCTTCGCACTCAAGCAGCAGGGCGTGCCCCGCGACGAGCGGATCACGCGCGTCCGCGAGGCGGCACGCGTCCTCGATCTCGAGCCGTACCTCGCCCGCAAGCCAAAGCACCTCTCTGGTGGTCAACGTCAACGTGTCGCCATGGGTCGCGCCATCGTCCGCCGTCCGGCCGTGTACCTGATGGATGAACCGCTCTCGAACTTGGATGCCAAGTTGCGCGTCCAGACGCGCACCGAAGTCGTCGAGCTGCAGGCTCGTCTCGGTGTCACCACCGTCTACGTGACGCATGATCAGGTCGAGGCGATGACGATGGGCCATCGCGTCGCTGTGCTCAAGGACGGCGTGCTGCAACAATGCGACGCGCCGGGCACGCTCTACCACCAGCCGTCGAACCTGTTCGTCGCCGGCTTCATCGGCTCGCCGGCGATGAACCTCGTCGACGTCGGTGACGATCGCCCGACGCGCATCGGCGACACGACCGTCGTCTTCGATGCCGCCGGCGCGGCGGCGTTGGAAGGCGCGGCGGCCGGCGATGTCATCGTCGGGTTCCGGCCCGAGGCGTTGCGCGTCGGTGACGGGCCGCTGCGAGCACGGATCCGGACTGTCGAGGATCTCGGTTCCGAGGTCTTCGTCCATCTCGCTTTGGAGCATCGCGGCGCAAACCTGCCCCTCGTGTCGAAGATGGCGGCACCGTTCGCCGGGCGTGCCGGTGATGACGTCGGTCTGCAGATCGCCGGCACGACGCATGTCTTCACCGCCGACGGATCGCGCATCGTCACCGCGACGTCATCGTTGGCACCGCGCTGATGAGCGTGCCGCCGACACGATCGCAAGTCGTCCTTGTCACCGGTGCGGCGGGCGATCTCGGGCGCGCCTGCGCCAATGCGTTGGCCGGGCGCGGCTGGTCGGTCGCGGTCGTCGACCATCCGTCGGCCGCGGAGCAGCTCGAGGCGACACGCATGCAGTGTGCAACGAACGACGTCGTGGCGTGGTCGACGACGTTCGACGTCACCGAGCCCGAGCAGATCCGCGGCGCGCTGGCGGAGATGGCTGGAGCCGTGGGGACACCAACGGGCGTGGTCAACAACGCCGGCTACCAGGGCGTGTTCGCACCAATCGATCGTTACCCGTTGGACGACGCCCGCCGCGTGATCGAGGTCAATGTGCTCGGCGTGCTCAACATCCTCGCCATCGTCGGTGCGGCGATGGTCGTCGCCGGCCGTGGCGGCGCGATCGTCAACACGGCGTCGATGGCCGGCGTCAGCGGCGCGCCGAACATGTCGGCGTACTCGGCATCGAAGGCGGCCGTCATCGGTCTCACCAAGTCCGCCGCCAAGGACCTCGCACCGGCCGGGATCCGCGTCAACGCCATCTCACCGGCGTTCATCGGGCCCGGCACGATGTGGGACCGCCAGGTCGAGCTGCAAGCCGCCGTCGGTAGTCAGTACTACGCCACCGATCCGGCTGAGGTTGCCCGCCAGATGATGGCGATGGTCCCGATGCGGCGTTGCGGTACGCCCGACGAGGTGGCGCGCGTCGTCGCCTACTTGCTCTCTGACGATGCCTCGTACCTGACCGGTGTCAACGTGGAGATCGCCGGCGGGTCCGCCTGACAGACTGCGCTCGTAACGTGCCGCGGTCGCAAAAGGGGGCGTGATGAGCAAGCGAGACTCGTTCACGGGACGCATCGGGCGAACGTACGCCGAGTCCGAAGCGGCGTGGCCACCGCTGGATCGAGCACCGGCGGGCGCGGCGAACGTCGTCATCGTCTTGCTCGACGATGTCGGCTATGCCCAGTTCGGTTGCTACGGCTCTGACATCGCGACGCCGACGTTCGATCGCCTCGCCGCCAACGGTCTGCGGTACGCCAACTTCCACACCACCGCGCTGTGCTCGCCGACGCGCGCGTGCTTGATGACGGGCCGCAACCACCACGCCAACGGCATGGCCCGCATCGTCGAGTTCTCGTCGGGCTTCCCCGGCTATGACGCAACGATCCAGCCCGACAACGGGTTCCTGTCCGAGACCCTCGTCCGCAACGGCTACGCGACGTACGCGCTTGGCAAGTGGCACCTCGCACCGGCGACGGAGATGAGCGCCGGCGGGCCGCGTCATCATTGGCCGCTGGGCAAGGGGTTCGAGCGCTACTACGGGTTCCTTGCCGGCGAGACCGACCAGTACTACCCCGACCTCGTCGAGGACAACCATCAGGTACGTGTGCCGCGCACGCCCGAGGACGGCTACCACCTGACCGAAGACTTAGCCGACCGCGCCATTGCCTACCTGAAGGACTTGCGCGCCTACTCGACAGACAAGCCGTTCCTGTTGTACTTCGCGCCCGGTGCGTGCCACGCGCCGCACCAGGCGCCGGCGTCGTTCATCGAGCCGTACCGCGGCCACTTCGATCATGGTTGGGACGGGTGGCGCGAGCAGGTGTTCGCCCGCCAGCATGCGTCGGGCTTGCTTCCTGCCGGCACGGAGCTGTCGCCGCGACCGTCATGGGTGCCGGCGTGGTCATCGCTCAGCGACGACGAGCGTCGGTTGTACGCCCGGATGATGGAGGTCTACGCCGGTTTCATGACGCACACCGACGCCCAGGTTGGGCGTGTCGTCGACTTCATCGAACGGCTCGGTGAGCTCGACAACACGATCGTGCTGGTGATGAGCGACAACGGCGCGTCGGCCGAAGGTGGGGCGCGCGGCTCGTTCAACGAGCAGTACTTCTTCAACTTCGTGCCCGAGAGCTTGGAGGAGAACCTGCGCCGGATCGACGATCTCGGCACGCCACGGGCCAACAACCACTATCCCTGGGGTTGGGCGTGGGCCGGCAACACGCCGTTCAAACGGTTCAAGCGCGACACGCACGAAGGCGGCGTGTGCGATCCGCTGATCGTGCACTGGCCGGCGCGTCTCGGTCGACCGGGTCAGACTCGCCCGCAATACGTCCATGCCATTGATGTCATGCCGACGTTGCTCGATCTGCTCGGCATCGATCCACCAGCTGCGATCAACGGCGTCCCGCAGACGCCGTTCGACGGTGTCAGCTTCGCGCCGTCGCTCAACGACGGTGACGTCGCGAGCGCCCACGTCACGCAGTACTACGAGATGCTCGGCTCACGAGCGCTCTATCACGCTGGTTGGAAGGCAGTCGTGTTCCATCCGCCGGCGATGATGGCCTACGACGGCTCTGACGCGACGCGCTCGTTCGACGACGACGTGTGGGAGCTGTACCACGTCGCCGAGGACTTCTCCGAGTGCCACGACGTCGCCGCCGCCAACCCCGACAAGATCGCCGAGCTGGACGCGTTCTGGTGGAGCGAAGCGGAGCGCAACCAGGTCCTGCCGCTCAACAACCAGCCCGGCCGGTTCAGCGACACCCGCTTCCGGCGGGAACGCTACGTCTACCACGCTGGCATCTCTTCGATCCCCGAGACCCTGGCGCCGAACTTGCGCAACCGCCCATTCCAGTTGCTCGCCGCGCTGCACGTGCCGGCCGCGGGTGACGGCGGTGGCGCGGCCGGCGGCGAGTGCGATGGCGTCCTCATCGCCCACGGTGGCCATTCCGGCGGCTACGCGCTCTACCTTGCCGGTCGCCGCCTGCACTACGTCAACAACCTGCTCGGCACGCAGCTGACGACCGTCTCGGCCAGTGTCGAGCTGCCGGCCGGTGATGTTGTTGCAAGAGCAACGTTCACGCCGACTGGTCGATTCCAGGGCGACATCGAGCTGTGGTACGACGACGTTCCCGTCGGTCGTGGCCACATCCCGATGACGACACCGTTGACGTATGGCGTCGATCCCTTCAGCGTCGGCTACCAGCGGATGACACCGATCTCCCCCGCGCTGCACGGCCGTGCCGAGATCCCTGCCGGCGTCCTCGACCACGTCGTCATCGAAGCGACCGGCAAGCCCTATCGCGATCCCGAAGGCGAGTCCCGCGTCGCCATGGCCGTGCAATAGCGACTCATCGCCACGCCGCGACGTGGAGTTGGCGGTTTCCCGCCAGCGCTCGAAGGCGCGGACTCCTACGATGACCAACATGGGGACGGCGGAGCAGCTGCGCCTTGTGACCGGCGTGTGTCACCACGATTGCCCGGACTCGTGCGTCTGGGAGGTGACCGTCGACGACAACGCCGACGGTGGGCCACGCGCCGTCAAGTTGCGGGGCAAGGAGGATCATCCGTTCACCCGCGGCGAGCTGTGCCCGAAGGTGAACCGCTTCTTGGACCGCGTCCACCACCGCGATCGCCTCCTCCATCCGCTCGTGCGTAGCGGCCCGAAAGGACAGGGCTGCTTCCGGCGCGCCAGCTGGGACGAGGCGTTGGCAGTGGTGGCGACCAAGCTGCGCACGATCATCGACGCCGCCGGTCCCCAGCGCATCCTCCCCTATGGCTATGCCGGCAACCAGGGACTGATCCAGTGCACGGCGATGTCGGAGCGGCTGTTCAACGTCCTCGGCACCAGCCGGGTCGCCGGTGGGTTGTGCGGTAACACGGCGAACGCCGGGATCATCGCCACGCAAGGTTCGGGTGTCGGCATCGACCCTGAGGACCTTCGCTACGCCCGCACGATCTTGCTGTGGGGCACGAACACCTTGATCACCAACCGGCACCTGTGGCCCGTGCTCGAAGAGGCGCGCGCCGCTGGTGCGACAGTCGTGTGCATCGATCCGTTGCGGACGCGCACCGCCGCGGCCGCCGACTGGCACGTCCAGCTCTTACCGGGCACCGACGGCGCGTTGGCGCTCGGGCTGATGCACGTCCTCATCGAGCGCGGCCTGCTCTACGAGGCGTTTATCGATGCGCACACCGTTGGGTTCGAGCAGTTGCGCGAGCGCGTCCGAGAGTGGACGCCAGCGCGCACCGGTGAGATCTGTGGTCTGCCCGCCAGCGATGTCGAACGTCTCGCCGAGCTGTATGGCTCACAGCGGCCGGCGGCGATCCGCGTCCTGATCGGGATGGAGCATCGCCAGCACGGCGCGATGGCGTACCGGAACATCGCGTGCCTGCCGGCGCTCACGGGCGCGTGGCGCGATCGTGGCGGCGGGATGGTCCGCTCGACCGGTCCGTTGTTCGGCGAGCTGTTGCCGAGCAGCGCCCTCGAACGTCCGGACCTGCGGCCCGCGCCTCGCAAGCAGGTGACGATGGGGCTGCTCGGCGAAGCGTTGACCGCGGTCGAGCCCGACGGCGACGAGCGCATCGATGCGCTCGTCGTCTACAACTGCAACCCCGCAGTGATCGTGCCGAACCAGGCCAAGGTCCTTGCTGGTCTCGGGCGAGAGGACCTCTTCACCGTCGTGCTCGAGCAGTTCATGACCGACACGGCGCGCTACGCCGACGTCATCTTGCCGGCCACGACGCAGATCGAACATCTCGATCTGATGGCGCCGTGGGGTCACCTGTACCTGACGCTGAATCTGCCAGCCGTGGCCCCACTTGGCGAGTGCTTGCCGAACACGGAGATCTTTCGCCGCCTGGCAGCAGCGATGGGATTGGACGAGCCAGCGTTGCGTGCCACTGACGAGGAGCTGATCGCGGAGGTGCTCGCCGCGTCGATGCATCCGTTCATGAACGACATCACTTACGAACGGCTGGTTGCCGAAGGATCGATCCGCGTCTCACGTCCCGACGACTGGCGTCCCTACGCCAACGGTTGCTTCCCTACCGCCAGCGGCAAGGTCGAGCTTCACTCGGAGCAGTTGGCGCGGCTTGGCATCGATCCGCTGCCATCGTGGACACCGGCGCACGAGAGCGTCCACGGCGACGCCGATCTCAGGGCGCGGTTCCCGCTGTCGTGCCTCACCTCGAAGCGACATCAGCGGTTCTTGAACAGCAGCTATGCGGAGCTGGCAGCGCACACCGACGCAGAAGGCGAGCCGACGATGGAGATCGCCGCGCTCGATGCCGCCGAGCGCGGCGTGGTCGACGGCGATCAGGTGCGCGTCTGGAACGATCGAGGTTCGATGACGCTACGAGCGCGGATCTCGGATCGAGTTCGATCGAGCGTCGTCTCCGTGCCGTTCGGTTGGCCGTTGGCAGCGAGCGGTGGTGTCGGTTGCAACGTGCTCACCAATGATGCGATGACAGACATGGGCGGCGGCACCGCGTTCCACGACAACCTCGTGCAGGTCGAGCGCGTCGATGCGCCGTGAGCATGGTTCAGGGCAGCGCGAGCTCGGCGCTGAGCACACCGGCGTCGACGACGACGCGCTCGTCGAGCGTCACCGTGCAGTTGCGCATCGGTAGGTCGAAGTGGCCGGCGGTGAAGCGGCCAGCGTTCTCGTTCGCGCCAGTCGAGTACAAGAAGTTGCCGGCGAAGGCCCGCGCCTCGGTGCCCCAGATGTCGCGCTTGTCGTACAGCTCGAGGTAGTCCCATCGTGCTGCCGGGTTCATCCCCCAACCGACGTGGCTGGTGGCGTAGGCGTCGGGTTCGTTGAACGCGTCGAGGTAGGAGCGGAACAGCGCGGCATCGACACCGCTGCCGTCAACCGAGACGATGTGATCGTCGACGATCGTCAGTTCGACGGCGGTCTCCAGGTAGCGGTTGAACGTCAGGTTGATGTCGCCGGGCGCGAGCACGAGCGTGCCGTTGACGCACCTCGCCGCCGGGAAGGCGACGACAAGTCCACCGGGCCAGTGGGCGATCGTTCCGGGGCCGTTCGTGACACCCGTCGACCGGGCGGTGAAGGCGCCTGCCAGCCGTACGTCGAGCGCGGTGCCCGCCGCGCTCGTGACCGTCATCGCCGTCGCCGCTTGCAGCCACTGATGAGCGAGCCCGACGCGGCGCGGCAGGTCTCCGTCCCACACAAGCCGATCGAACGTATCGAGGTGCTCGTTGGAGATCATCAGGACGCGGGCGCCACCGGCCAAGATCTGGCCGAGCTCGGGCGCGTGGAGCAGTCCTTCAACCGTGCAATCGACGACGCAGTCGGCAGTGGCGAGCGCGGCGATGACTGCGGGGTTGTGTGCCAGTGCCTGCGACGCACCCGTCGAACGGATCGGTACCGGGTGCGCGCTCGCCGGCGTCGGCACGACGACATCGAAGACCCGAGCATCGAGCGACTGCGCCGCGAGCCGCGCCGTCTCGACGATCGCCGCGCGGCTCTCGCTCTCGCTGAGCACGGCGACGACCTCGCCCTCGTGCAGCGCGCAACGAACGAAGTGGTCGGTGAACGCCTTGAGGTGACGCCACTCGATCACAAGAGCACCGGGCGACGCGGCGCGTCCGCGCTCAGGGCGTGCGTGGCGAGCAGATCGTTCACCACGTCGGGCGCTTCGACGTTGACGAGGTGACCGGCGCCGGCGACGACGTGGACGGTAGCCCCAGCGATGTGCGACGCCAAGTGCGTGCAGTAGCTCGTCGGTGTCTCGTTGTCGAGGGCACCGACGATGCACATCGTCGGCGCGACGATCTTGGCCAACACGGCCGTGCTGTCGTGCGTCACGAGGCAGTCGATCGAACGACGCAACGCTGCGCCTGTGACCCGAGCCATCGCCACTCGTTGCCCGTCGAGCGCCGCTGCCGAGATGTTTGGCCCACTGATGGCGCGCAGCACGTCGAGCGCGAAGTCTGCTGGTTCCAAC
>Ga0209069_10001380_pt1 | contig 12256 bp, 12 predicted proteins | sample Str013_2_FD_187202 | JGI IMG/M metagenome (GOLD analysis project Ga0209069, IMG submission 187202) | Freshwater sediment microbial communities in response to fracking from Pennsylvania, USA - Straight Creek_MetaG_SC_2013 (SPAdes) (version 2) | ecosystem: Environmental > Aquatic > Freshwater >...
GTGCAGGCTGGAGATGGAGAGCGCCATGGCGGGTGCCGGACAAGGACCGTTGCGGGTCGGCATAGCGGGCCTGGGAACCGTCGGGACCGGCGTCGTCCAGCTGCTGGCGGGCAACGGCGCGACGCTGACCGGCAAGCTGGGTCGGCCGCTCGTGGTCACCGCCGTCACCGCGCGCGACAAGACTAAGGTCCGCGGACTGGACCTCGCCAAAGCCAAATGGCTCGCCGACGCCACAGCCGTCGCAACCAGCCCGGATGTCGACGTCTTCGTCGAATTGATCGGCGGCGAAGAGGGACCCGCGCGCGCCGCCGTGGAGGCCGCGCTGCGGGCCGGCAAACCGGTAGTCACAGCCAATAAGGCGTTGATAGCCCACCACGGCGTGGCACTCGCCACCTTGGCCGAAAGCGCAGGCGTCGCCCTCAAGTTCGAGGCGGCCGTGGCTGGCGGCATCCCGGTCATCAAGGTCTTGCGCGAGTCGCTCGCCAGCAATCGCATCACGCGCGTGCAGGGCATCCTCAACGGCACCTGCAACTATATTCTCTCCCTGATGCAATCCGAGGGACGCAGCTTCGAGGACGTGCTGACGGAAGCCCAGGCCAAGGGCTACGCCGAGGCCGATCCTACCTTCGACGTCGGTGGCTTCGACACTGCCCACAAGCTCACCCTGCTGACCAGCCTCGCCTTCGGCACGAAACTGGCGCTGGCCGACGTCTATATCGAAGGCATCGAGGGCATCCGCGGCGCCGACATCGAGGCCGCCGAGGAACTGGGCTACCGCATCAAACTGCTCGGAGTAGCCCAGCGCACCGAAACCGGCATCGAGCAGCGCGTGCACCCGACCATGGTGCCGATCGGCTCGGCGATCGCGGCGGTGAACGGCGTCACCAATTGCGTTGCGATCGATACCGATTATGCCGGGCGGCTCACTTTGGTGGGGCCGGGCGCCGGCGCCAAGGCGACCGCCTCCTCGGTGGTCAGCGATCTGGTGGACATCGCGCGCGGCGATGCCACGCCGGCTTTTGTGGTGCCGACGGAGCAGCTGGCGCCCTACCGGCAGGCGCAACTGAAAGCCCATGCCGGCGGCTATTACGTGCGCCTGTCCGTCTTCGACCAGCCGGGCGCTTTCGCCGCCATCGCCCAGCGCATGGCCGCCGAGAAGGTGAGCCTGGAGAGCATTGTGCAAAAGCGCCCGCGCAACGGTACGCGATCGGCTGATTCGACCGGCACGCCGGTTCCCGTGATTATGATCACGCACGATACGACCGAAGCGGCCATTCGCAGCGCGTTGGATAAGATCGAGGCGGACGGCCATGTGGAGTCGAAACCGCAGATGATACGCATAGAGAGTGTTTGACGACTGACCGTAGGGCGCAATAGGCGCTCTTTCTTCGCGCCGTATTGCGCCGCAGGGGGCTAACGCAGACGCAAGTGATTGTGTTGGCCCCTGCGGCGCAATACGGCAAAGAGGCCTATTGCGCCCTACGGACTATCGCTGCCCTGAAGTTTTATGCCAAGCCATCAGGAGATGAAAGATGACATCGTCAGATAACGGAAGTCCGTTTCGCGTGTTGGTCTCTGAGGCTGATGGCCCCGCAGTTCAGGTGCAAGTCGACGTGCATTACAGGCCGCATCGCTTTATTGACGATCAGAGAATGATTTGTCTTACTCAGGAGACATTTTCGTTGAAGCAGTTCGAGGATGACGTGGATTATTTGATCACAGAATTGCATACAATAAAAAAGAAGGCACGACAGATTTTTGATAAGAATAAGTCTGCACGCTAAATTACACATCGCATCCCATTTCAACCGCTTGTGAGCCGACACATGGACAAACTTTCCCCCACCCGCCTCGACCGCGCGCTGACCCTCGAAATCGTCCGCGTCACCGAACAGGCGGCCATCGCCGCCGCCCGGCAGCGCGGGCGCGGCAACGAGATGGCTGCCGACCAGGCCGCCGTCGACGCCATGCGGCGCGAGCTGAACAAACTCAACATCACCGGCCGCATTGTGATCGGTGAAGGGGAGCGTGACCAGGCGCCGATGCTGTTCATCGGCGAGGAGGTCGGCACCAAGAACGGCCCCGGCGTCGACATCGCCGTCGATCCGCTCGAATGCACCACCATCTGCGCCAAGGCCATGCCGAATTCGCTGGCCGTGCTGGCCATGGCCGAAAAGGGCTCGCTGTTGAACGCGCCCGACCTCTATATGAACAAGATCGCCATCGGCCCGAACTATCCCGACGGTACGGTGGACCTGGATGCCAGCCCCGCCGACAACATCGAAAACCTCGCCCGCGTCAAAGGCGTGCCGATCGGTGACATCACGGCCTGTGTACTGGACCGCCCGCGCCATGCCGAGATCATCGCCAGCATACGGACCACCGGCGCCGCGATCCGCCTGATCGCGGACGGCGACATCGCCGGTGTGATCGACACCACCACGCCGGAAGTGACCGGGATCGACATCTACATGGGGACCGGCGGCGCACCCGAAGGCGTACTGGCGGCGGCGGCCCTGCGCTGCATCGGCGGCCAGATACAGGCGCGGCTGCATCCGTTGACGGATGACGATTACAGGCGCGCCGAACATTGGGGCGTGAAGGACATCAAGCGCAAGTATCTCACCTCGGATTTGGCATCAGGCGACGTGTTCTTCTCGGCCACCGGCGTGACAGATGGGAGCCTGCTGCGCGGCGTGAAATTCCTGCGCGGATCGATCGAGACCGAAACCGTGGTGATGCGGTCGGCGACCAAAACGGTGCGCTGGATACGAACGAAGCACGGCTTCCCGGGCGGGCATGGGCTCAGCTAGTGTTCTGGCACTATCGTTTGGGACCCGAACAATTCGTCATCCCCGCGAAGGCGGGGATCCAGCCAAGCTTGAGTTGCGCTCAGCGGCCAATCCGGAAACGCAGGACCAGCCAGCAATTTGCGCGGTATTGAATCTTTGGCACACATTGGCTTGGCTAGATCCCCGCCTTCGCGGGGATGACGAGTCCTGGGTATCAAGTGTCAGCGCCACAACGCTAGGCCGAACGTTTCAGTCCAGCCTCATTTTGCGGAGGACTTGGACAGCTCCAGCGGTTCGCTCACTGACCGCCCCTCACTCCGGGCTCTTCCATAGCCTTGCCGGCCCGCCGCCATCGCCCGCCGCAAGGTCAGCGTCTACGGAAAGTCCCTGCGCGCGCCGAGCCTCCGCCTTTCTCGTGCTGCGCCAGGTAGTCACGAATCGCTTCGTTGATGCGGGTCTGGTAGCCCATGTCCGACGTGCTATGCTGGCGGAACCAGGCGATCAGGTCGGCATCGATGCGCAGCGTAATCTGCTTTTTGATCGGCCGGTAGAACAGGCCGACTTTCGCAGCGCTCCAATCGAACTGTTCGGGGATCAGGTCGGTCCTGATCTGGTCGTCGGGGATGGCGGCAAGGGCGGCGAGTTCCGCCTCCTGTTCGGCTGTTTATGGCTTATGTGTTGTCTTCTTCATTGCGTCGTCTTTCGCGAGGGGTGGCTTTGCGGGCGCTGAACAACCTGCCCACGGGGGTGCCGGACGCATCGTCGTACTCGGGCGCCGTGTGGACCGCGAACACCGTCATATGGCCGATCACGCCGGCGGTTCGGAGCCGGTCGCCGTCCGGATGCGGATCGGGTCTCGTGAGGGCGCATGAATCGACAAACACGCGCTCAGCGGTTTCAAAAGACAGGCCGTGATCCCGTTTGTTCGTGCGGTTTTTGATCGGATCCCAGGTCAAAATCATGAGACCCTCCATGTAACTACTGTATAGTAGCTACGATACGGGTCGTCCAGGGTTGGATCGAGCCCCTTACTCCGCCGGCATAATGCCCAGCCCCCTCCGTCTTGACGGGGGAGGGCTGGGCGACGGTTGCTAAGGACAGTCCGAGTTTGGTCGAACCTCTCGCTGTTCGCTATTACTTGGCCTTCATGACCTGACCGCGGACTTCGCCATCCTTGTGGGCGGCGGTATGGACGTTGACGTACCATTTGCCAGCCAGAAGGTCGGCAGCTTGAGCATCGGTAAGAGTTGCTGTGCCGGTCATCGGGCTGGCCTTACCGGGAATAGCGACCGCAACGCCGGCATTTGCCGTTGCGTCGGCAGGGCCGTGGAAATGGGCCGCCGTGGCATCGCCGGTCAGCGCTGAGAACGTGATCGTCCAGGTCAACTTCTTGCTCGCCGCGTCATAGGTGACATCGGCAACGCCAGTCCCCTTGCTGTCGTTCGGCGGCACCGTAGAGGCGGCCGCGAGGTCGGCCTTGAACATCAGGGTTTCGGCAAGCGCTGGCAATGCCAGAAGGGCAAGCGCAGCAAATGCCAGCGAGGCCAGGCCAGCAGTTCTCAGCTTTGTGTGCATTGGTAAGGCTCCATGTTGCGACCGAACACATCGGAGTCGTGGCGCTCGCCTGCGGCGGTGATGTCCAGCCACAAGACCACCCGACTTTTTCCGATGCCTGATAGTAAACGCCAGATTGACCAATAGGTTCCACGGCTCGCAGGCATTGGCGTCAAATTCAATGCGCAGGTGCCACCCGCCAGACCCTGTCGCCACCATCGTCGGCGACCAGCAGGGCGTCATCCTTGCCGGTGCTGACCCCAACAGGCCGACCATAGGCTTGATCGCCGTCGCGAAATCCCGTCAGCACCTTGAACCCGTACCTCGGCATGGTACGATACCGCTCTATCTGTTTGCATTATGACAATTTGGCTTATGATGGTGTTGGCAGCGGGGTTTCGTAGCCGGCCGGCGTATTCATGCCCCTAGTGATGCGTACAGGTGTCGTTGATTGGGCAGGAGATTAGTGGGCGCTTAGTCCCCCGAATGAGCGATCTCCTGTCGTTTTAAGGATGTGAAACGAACTGGCAATGACCTATTGGGAGTTATGGAATGCAGGAGCAAATCCAGAGCCCAGCAGCGAGCCCCGTTGAGTTATCGCTCTATGTTGAATTGGGCAAGGCTTGGTTTGCGGAGTTCAACCCGGATGGCGGCGCAGCTTGTCATGGGACCCGGCTTCTGGAGGTTGGACGACGCGAAATCCGCAACCTGCTTCCCGCGTTGCGACAGGATCTGCGCTCTCCACATCCAGAGGGCGTTGCCGCCTGCGTAGCCAAATCCATTCAGCGCTGTGCCAGTTGGCCGATGCCAACCGGCGTGGTGTCAGCCCTGGCCATGGAAATGGGGCTCGGGCTTTCGGATGACGCTCTTACCCGACTGTTCAATAGTGAGTGCATGGTGGTTGGCACCCAGGATGATAGGTTCGCTTTCGTGCCGAACTTAGCTGACCATGGCGTCAATGCGACGCGTGCGGCCGGTGCGGCGGACGCCAGCGACCGGACCTGACTGCGGTCCGATGCGTCGACCGAGGCCGCTCGCGGCGCGCCACCGGACGGGTCTTTGAGAGGGTGACGGGAAGAGTGCGAACACGCGCTCCGCAAGATTTCGACCAGCCTCATTGGTTGGTCGGAGCGGGTTTGGACTGGTCCTTGATCAACTCTCCGGTCTTCTTGCCGATTTCGGATGCGGTGGCTTGGACCTTGTCGGCGGCTGTCTTGAGGGTTTCCTCGACCCGAACCACCATCGGTGTCTCTCGCCACTGAAACTTTGGTGCCGCTTCAAGCTGTTGTTTGGTGACCGACAGTCGAATGGTTTGGGACCCCTTGTCATCGTCAACGATCGAGAGATCGGAGAACGGGACGCCGACATTCTTCTCGCCGACGCCAAGCACCCCGCCGACCCCGATCGTCACCGTTGTTATCAGGCCTTTTTCGGTCATCAACAGATAGTTGATGGTTCCGATAAGTTGACCGCTTTCGTTGCTGACGCCCGCCCCAATAAGATCCTTGAGATTGCGCTCATTGGGTGCCTGCGCGGCGACAAAGTTAATCGGTCGCGTATCGGCAAAGGTTGCCGAAGATGTGCCGAGACCGGCCAGTGACAAGACACCCAAGGAAAGTACCAGCCGCCTCATTGTCAAATCTCCAATCGTCAGTGTAAGGGTTCCGCTCGGTTCGCCGGGTTTCCGTCACTCCTTAAGGATTAACCTGAACCGTCGGCAAATGAATGGTGATGTCGTTCTGTGTTCGTTGGTAGTAGAGGTAACCAAGAACAACAACAGCGGCAATCAACGCCGCGATGATCATATTGCGCATTGAACTCATAATAGGCCCTCCGATGGCGCGGATCCGTTCGCCCCTCACGTCGGTTGGTGCACGGGTCCTGACCCGATAACGCCCAAGGGTCTGTTAGGTTCCGTCGGACGTCGAATAGGTCGCCCGGCATCGCGGGGCCAGGCGTTGGCGCCATGCGATCTGCCAACCCAAGGCAATAGCCAAATCCCGGCGAGACTGTCCGTCAGCGCCCGAGTCAGCGATCGAGGTCATCATTCGAGGTGTCGAATTCGCTCGGCATGCGTTGAACCGAGTAGTGACGGCCGGTGGGCTGAGGTTGCCTCCTGATTGCACCCGCGTCGGAAGACGGGCCGACAACAAATGCCGCAGCGGCGCTGCCAAGCCGACCATTGATGGCTGCAGGCGATTTGGCAGGATTGTCCACGAGCACCAGTCCGGTCTGGATCGCGAGGCTGGTGACGACATCGATCGGCATCGGCCAGTGGGCAAAGCGGCGGATCGTTTCGGCCACACAGTGCTGAACATCAAAGGGATGGGGCTGGTTCAAATTGGCGCCAAGCATCGGCCGCACCCTATCGAACTCCTGCTCCCCAATCTCAGCGGCCGGCCGAAGGTGGTAGGCGTCCCCGGGGCGTGCCTTGCATTGCGCATACCAAGCATCGCCCAGCTCCTGGTACAACGCGGTCAAACCAAACATAGGATCGGTATCGCCAACGACTCCGGCCACTTTCAGACCTCTCACGCCATAAGCGAACTGCCATCGTTTCACGACAGGTTAGCAACCTCAGCACCGCAAAGCCGAACATCCAGTCTCGCTGTGTTCGTCTGATCGCCCGGGACGAACCGCTTCACCGGGCGTCACCGTGCCGACGATTGGCTCACTTAACTCCTTGCCGTCGTTGGATTATAGGCCCATTTCGTAGGTCTTCAACAGTTCGTGCGGCACCGTACGAAGCCGCGCCCAAGAGAGCTAACCACTTGCTCCGTTTGGCATAACGGAATAGGTTAATCCGGCGTTTCGACGCTTCCAGATACCAACGAAAGTTCGGCTCCACAGACGCTGTGCCATGATTTATCAGTCCTCCGTTCGAAATCATCTGCTGGCGGCGCTGTGTCCGGAGGATTTTCTCGTCCTCGCGTCTTATCTGGAACCGCTGGACCTTGACCGCGACTATGTGCTGGTAATTCCGAACCGGCCCATCGACATGGTTTACTTCATCGAAAGCGGCATGGTCTCGGTCGTGGCTGAAAAGGCCGACGGCCGCAGCATCGAGGTTGGCGTGTACGGACGAGAAGGCATGGGGCCAGTGAGCGTCCTGCTTTATTCCGGTCAAACCCCACATCATCACTACATGCAGATTGGCGGAACCGGGTTCAAGGTGCCGACGGTTGATTTCCTCCGTATAACCGAACAAAGCGCCACCTTCCGCAATCTCATGTTGCGGTTCGTGCATGTGTTCATGACGCAAGCAGCACAGTCAGCCCTGGTCAACGGCAGTTCGATCATTGAAGAGCGGTTGGCCCGTTGGGTGCTCATGTGCCATGATCGTCTGGATGCGATGGAGTTCCCGATCACACACGACTTTCTCTCGATGATGCTGGGCGTGCGCCGGTCGAGCGTGACCGATGCCATTCATTTGCTTGAACGCGATTCCCTCATCAAGGCGACGCGCGGCAACATCAAGATACTCGATCGTGACCGACTTCGCCGCGCGGCGGGCGCATCCTATGGCGTTCCGGAATCGGAATACGAACGTTTGATCGGGCCGATGTAGTCCTCCGATGACGCCGCTGCGACGTCGGAGGGTTGGAGAAACTTCCGTCGCCGCTGTTATGCAGCGAAATCGGGTGGTCGCGGCTGCGCGAGGGCGCGATGCCGAGAGAATGCTAGTTGGCCAAGTCCTGGCATTGACGGAACGCGGTTTGGTTGCTTGCGATCAGAGTCTGGCCGCTGACCCGGCTTGCGCTCAAGTTGGTCATATGTGCAGCAATTGATGCCGTGAATGACCTGATCGATGAATTCCCCGGTTGCAATGCGCTGTTGGCATACCATCTGTTGCTTGGGTGTTGGCGATTTGTTCATTGAGTACGCCAGCCCCGCCCGTGGCAGCGGCCGTGATCCAGGCTGTCACGGGCAACTGGTGGGATCGTTCGCTGCACGAGACTGTCTCTGTACTGATCTATCCCCGGCGCCCAGATGCCGGGCAGCGTGATATTCGGCTCGCAGCTGGCCGGCGCCTTCACATTGGCCAAGAGTCGCAAGACGAAGCTTGTTTCATCGCCGCCGGCATCGGCGTCACGCCGTTTCGCAGCATGGTTTGAGATCTCCTCAAACGCCAGGACAAGCGCGCGGTGCTGCTGCTCTACGGCGTCAACACGGCCGACGAGATCGCCTAGTCCAGTCTGTTCGACCGCACCGAGCGGGAGCCGGGTCTACGCTCGGTCTATGCCGTCGCCGACGGGCAGGTGCGCGGCTCGAATTTTCATCAGGGCTTTATCGACGGAGCCCTGATCCAGCAGGAAATACCTGATTTCAAGGAGCGCACAGTCTATATCTCGGGCCCGCGCGCCAAGGTGATGAATTTCCAGCGGGTGCTGAGAGACCTGGGCATAGCCCGGCCCCGCATCAAGGAAGATTATTTCCCCCGATTTGCATGATGAGTTGGTCCAACTGGCCGTGGCGATCCGGTTGCATCGCAGAGCGGCCGAAATGCACGCCAAGAGGTAACGACGCGGTCGCGCTGGAACATTCGACCAAGGCTCGCGGCCCCTCGGTAGAGGCGCACAAGTCCTCGACCGCGGCTCATGGCAAGAGCGCGGCCGTAGACGGCAAGACGTAGCTGCCTTGGCCGGGGACGTCCCCCTCCCCGTCCCGGCCGATGCCGTAGCCGATGGCGCCACGGCTTGATGCACATCAACGCGGGCGAGGCGCATCGGCGCCATCTTCGATCTATGCGAGGAGGATCGGCCCGATCGCATCGCGAAACGGCGCCACCACGGCGTACCTTCGGATGAGGGCATCAACGTTGCTGAAGAAACCTCTAGATCAGCTACAACTCCTGCCGACGTCAAATGACCGGCGCGACCGTGCCGGTCAGAGTTTGCCCGAGCGCATGAACTTTGGGCTCAATGCCCTGATCAAGGCCCTCCTGTTCAGACGCTGGTATGTCTTGGGCGCCGTGGCGGCTCTGGCTGCGGCGATCTACTACGGTCCGACACTCCTGCTTGGACCCCAGGTCGTCGCTGATGTCGCGGTCCGCGGCGACTTCATCCAGACCATCGTCGCCAGTGGTCACATCGAAGCCCCCTTCCGCGTCGATATCGGCACTCAGGTCACCGGGGTTGTCGTCAACGTGCCGGTCAAGGAAGGACAGATCGTCAAGACCGGGGAGCCGCTGATCGTTCTCGATGGGCGAGAAATACAAGCCACCGTGGTGCAGGCCGAAGGTGTCGTATCGCAGAACGAGGCCCGACTGCGCCAAATTCAGACGGTCACTCTGCCGAGCGCGGAACAAACGCTGAAGGAGATGCAGGCCACGCTCTTGAACGCCCAGAGCCTTTCGGGTCGGGTCATGCGGCTGAAATCCAGCGGCTTTGCCACCCAGGCTGCGCTCGATGACGCCACCAAGGCTCTCAATATCGCCCAGTCGCAGGTACGCAGTGCCGAACTGCAGGTGGCCTCGAACCGGCCTGGAGGCAGCGATTACGTCATTGCACAGACCCAAGTCGACCAGGCTCATGCGGCTCTTGCTACGGCCAAATCGCGTCTCGACTATACCACCGTCGTCGCTCCGCGCGACGGGACCTTGATTTCACGAGCGGTTGAGATTGGCAGCGTGGCGCAGCCCGGCAAGGTCCTCATGACATTGTCGCCGGCCGGCGAAACGCAGATCGTGGTGCAGATCGATGAGAAAAGCCTGGGACTTGTCGCGGTCGGTCAGGCCGCCCTGGTGTCGGCGGATGCCTATTCCAAGCAGACTTTTCCCGCCAAAGTGATCTTCGTCAATCCCGCGATCGATCTGCAACGGGCCGCAGTCGAGGTGAAGTTGCAGGCTCCTGATCCGCCAAGCTACCTGCGCCAGGACATGACAGTGTCGGTCGACATCGAGGTGGCGCGCCGCCCCAAGGCCCTTGTGCTGCCATCCGGCAGCCTGCGCGATGTCGCCGGGGGCAAGCCCTGGGTCTTGGCGGTGGTGGCCGGGCGGGCGACAAAACAATCCGTACAGGTTGGGATCGTCAGCGCCGGCAAGGCCGAGATCATCGCGGGCCTGGAGGCTGGCGCCATCACCATTCCTGCCAACAATGCGGTAATCAAAGAGGGGCAACGCGTGCGGGCTAACGTGGCCAAGGCTGCGGCGCCATGAGCCCTTGGGCCCCGTTTGAATGGATCACGGCCATCCGCTTCCTGAAGGAAGGCCGGATGCAGACGGTTTTCATCATCATCGGCATCGCGATCGGCGTCAGCGTCATTATTTTCATGTCGGCTTTGCTCACCGGCCTGCAGGGCAATTTCGTCAAGCGGGTTCTGACGTCCCAGCCCCATATCCAATTGGTTCCGTCCGACGAGGTGGCGCGGCCGTTGCGCACTGGTATCGGCATCATCGAGGCCGCCGTCGTGCAGCCGCCCAGCCAGCGCATTCATTCCATCGATCAGTGGCAGGAGGTCCAGCGCCAACTGCAACTCTGGCCGACCATCACCAATGTCACCCCGACGGTGTCGGCCTCAGCGCTGATCGTGCATGGTGATACCAGCCGGTCCATTTCGATGACCGGCATCGTCCCGGAGGTGTACTTCAACATTGTCACTCTACCTGACTATATCATTCTCGGTCATCCTGACCTGTCCAGTCAGAACATCATCATCGGCAAGGATTTGGCCGGCGATTTGGGCGTCACGATCGGAGACAAGCTCAATATCACTGCCGCCAGCGGCATCACGCAGCCGCTTGTGGTCAGCGCCATCTTCGATCTTGGCAACAAGGGCGCCAACAGCCGGTCCACCTATGTCGCGCTGCGCACGGCACAAACCATTGCCAATTTGCCCGGTGGCGTCACCACGATCGATGTGACGGTTAACGACGCCTATGCCGCCGAAACCGTCGCCCAGGCCATCCAGGCCACGACCGGCGTCCAGGCCGACAGCTGGATCAAGACCAACGCGCAGTTCTTTACCGCAGTGCAGACGCAGAACATCTCGTTCGGCATCATCCGCGTGTTCGTCGGCTTGTCGGTGGCCTTCGGCATGGCCAGCGTGCTGATCGTGTCCGTCATTCAGCGCTCGAAGGATATCGGCATCCTGCGCGCCATGGGCGCCACCCGGCGACAAATCTTGCGGTTGTTTCTGCTGCAGGGCGGCCTGCTCGGACTGCTCGGCGCCCTGGTCGGCTCGGCCATCGGCGCCGCAGCCATCCTGCTGTTCGCAACGCTGATGCGCCAAGCTGATGGCAGCCAGTTGTTCCCGATGACGTTGGAAGCGCAACTGTTCGCCCTGGCGGTCGGCCTGGCATCGCTCACCGGCGTGGCGGCCGCGGCGGTGCCGGCCCTGCAGGCAGCCCAACTCGATCCGGTGGTGGCGATCCGTGGCTGATACTTCCCCTGTCGTGCAACTCGAGGGCATAAGGAAGGCCTATGGCGTCGGCACGGCCATGGAGGTCGAGATCCTGCATGGGCTCGATCTGACGTTGCAACGCGGCGAGTTCGTCGCCCTGACCGGACCATCGGGATCGGGCAAGAGCACGCTGCTGAACATCATCGGGCTGCTCGACCGGCCGACATCGGGCCGGCTCGCCATCGACGGACAGGATACTGGCCCGTTCAACGATGCCCAGCTGACGAAGTTGCGCGGCGGCAGCATCGGCTTTGTGTTCCAATATCATTGTTTGATCACGGCCTTTACGGCGCTCGAAAACGTCATGATGCCGATGTTGGTCGAGAACGAGTTTCCCAACGAGGCGATGCGCGCTCGGGCCCATGCATTGCTCGACACCATGGATCTGACGAAATGGGAAAACAATCTCGCCAACAACATGTCGGGCGGGCAACAGCAGCGCGTCGCCATCGCCCGTGCGCTGGCCATGAACCCGGCGCTGATCCTCGCCGACGAGCCGACCGGCAACC
>Ga0209069_10001381_pt1 | contig 12255 bp, 11 predicted proteins | sample Str013_2_FD_187202 | JGI IMG/M metagenome (GOLD analysis project Ga0209069, IMG submission 187202) | Freshwater sediment microbial communities in response to fracking from Pennsylvania, USA - Straight Creek_MetaG_SC_2013 (SPAdes) (version 2) | ecosystem: Environmental > Aquatic > Freshwater >...
CTGCTGCGCCAAGTTGCCGGAGGGCTGATCGCGCCGCCGCCCCATCCCCACCTGCCCGGCTTCGAAGAGACGGCCTGGCGCGTCCTCAACCGGGCGTCGCCCGGTTGCAGCTCGCCCCGCAACGCCCGGTTGAGGACGCGCCAGGCCGTCTCTTCGAAGCCGGGCAGGTGGGGATGGGGCGGCGGCGCGATCAGCCCTCCGGCAACTTGGCGCAGCAGCGCGAACCGTTCGGCTTCGAGCGGATCGGCGTGCTCGACGCGATCGATCACATCGAGCCGCGCCGGGAGCAGGCCGGTCGAGAGGTCGGCGAGGTTGGCATCGACGCCGGTCACCTCGTTGAGCAACGCCAGCGCGCCGGGAGGGTCGCCGCACGTTGCCGGGATCGCCCAGCACAGGCAGGCACCATGCGAGGTGCCGTTCAACGCCGGGCGCAACGCGAACCGATCGCGAAACGGCGAGCGTCGCAAGCGCGCCCAACCGCTGGAACCGACCTGAGCCATCGCCACACGACCCGCCGCCAGCGCGTTGTCGAGATCGTCCCACCGCCACGTCGGCAGGTCGTTCGGCGCCCGGCGTCGCCTCAATCGTACGAGCAGCGCGATCGCCGCCGCGGCGCGCGCCGTCGCGTAGGACGGTGCGCCGTCATCATCGACCAAGCGTCCGCCGACGCCGACGTAGGCTTCGACGAAGGTGTGGAACAGATGTGGTCCTCGCCCGACGAACCCGAACGTCGCGCCTCCAGCGTCGAGCTCGTTCCACGAGGCAGGCACGTCGACCATCAAGTCGCGCCGTGCCCACAGCAGTCGGACCTCGATGCTGCGCGGTAAGGCGTACAGGTGCCCGCCCCAGGTGCACAACCCGGCGGCGCGCGCCGACAGCCCGTCGATCGAGACCATCTGCTCGAGCGGCAGCAGCCAGCGCGATAGCGAGGCGATCTGCGACGACGACGTTGTCACCAGATCGAGCCGCTCACCGGCCGACAGCATCGCCGCGACGCGCCGTTGGGCGATGGGGACGTCGGGCAGTTCCAGCACCTCGATGCCCGATCGTCGTAACGTTCGGTTGAGCGGTTCGTAGAGGGGGCCTCCGACCAGCGCGATTCGGAGGGCCACGGGCCGGCACCGTACTTTGTCGATCGCCAAACGATGCGGCCGACCCGGTCAAGAAGCTGGCAAGGAGAACGACGATGCGCTTGTCTATGAATCTGAGCTACTCCGGCGGGTTCAACGAATCGGTCGACAAGATCGTCGAGCTGGAGAAGGCGGGCCTCGACATCGTTTGGGTCGCCGAGGCCTACACGTTCGATGCCATCAGCCAGATGGGCTACTTGGCAGCCAAGACCGAACGCGTGCAGATCGGCTCGGGCATCGTCAACGTCTACTCGCGCACCGCGGCGTTGATGGCGATGACCTTCGCCGGTCTCGACTACGTGTCGAACGGTCGGATCATCTGCGGTCTTGGTGCCAGCGGGCCGCAAGTTGTCGAGGGCTTCCACGGCGTGCCCTACGAGAAGCCGATGACACGGATCAAGGAGTACATCGACGTCTGCCGGATGGTCTGGAAGCGCGAAGTGCTCAACTACGACGGCGACGCCGTGAAGATCCCGTTGCCGGCCGGCCAGGGCACCGGGCTCGGTAAGCCACTGAAGCTGATCAACCATCCGGTGCGCGCCGACATCCCGATCTGGTGGGCGAGCCTGATGGGCCGCAGCGTGGAAGCGACCGCGCAGCATGCCGACGGTTGGTTGCCGATCATGTTCATCCCCGACAAGTACGCGCAGGTGTGGGGCGATCAACTGAAGGCTGGTCAAGCGAAGCGCTCGCCTGATCTCGGCCGCTTGGAGATCTCGGCCGGCGGCGTGACCGCGATCGGCGAGGACTTGGTCGGTGAGAAGGCCGATGCGATCTTGGACCGCAGCCGCCCGATGATGGCGCTGTACGTCGGCGGCATGGGGGCGCGCGGCAAGAACTTCTACAACACGATCGCTCAGCAGTACGGCTACGAAGCCGAAGCGATCGAGATCCAAGACCTGTACCTGGACGGCAAGCGCGACGAGGCAGCGGCGGCAGTTCCAGGCGAGTGGCTGCGGTTGTCGAACTTGGTTGGTCCGAAGAGCCTCATCAAGGAGCGCATCGGGGCGTACAAGGAGGCAGGCGTCACGGTGCTGTCGGTCAACCCCGTCGGTCCCGATGCCGTCGGCACGATCGAGACGCTCAAGGAGCTGATCGCTGACGCCTGACCCCTGGGGGCCTCCGGACGCGCCTCGGACGCGCCACGAGACGACCAGTGCCGCCGATGGCAGTGGCCCGGTCGGGCGCGGGCGCGCCCGCGCCTCGATGTCATCTGCCGCGACTTCCCAGCGCGACGAGCGTCAAAACAAGATGTTCACCACTGACGCCGTCGATGCCAACGACGTCGCCAGTGTGGTGACGTCGACCGGTGACGCGGTCGCCGTGTCGAGCGTGGCACTGGAGATCGAAGCGCTGTACCGCGAGTTCGGCGAGGCGATCTATCGCGTCGCTCGTTCCGTCGTGCGCGACGCATCGCTCGCTGAAGACATCGTTCAGGACACGTTGTTGAAGGCGTGGCAGCATCGCGACGACTGGCGTGGCGATGCGCCGCTGCGGCACTGGATCTTGCGCATCGCCCACAACACGGCGGTCTCGGTGCTGCGCAAGCGTCGAGAGGAGCTGCGCGATCCCGATGTCCTCGCCGCGTCATCGAGTGATAGCGGCGGGCCCGATGTCGAGCGCCGCGTCGCCGGTTCGATGGCCGTCGATGAGTTGTGGAAGGTGCTCGACGGGCTCGACCCGACGACGCGGGCGATCGTCGTCCTGCGCGAGGTCGAAGGCCTCGCCTACGAAGAGATCGGCGACGTCCTCGGCCTGGCGTTGCCGACGGTGAAGACGAGGTTGTTCAGGGCTCGCAGAGCGCTGTCCGAGCAGATGGAAGGGTGGCGATGATGGCGCGGCGAGCAACTGACGTTCAGCTCTTGCAGTGGCTCGACGCCGAGCCCGAGCGCCTTGAGCGCTACATCGACAAGTTCCCCGCCGAAGCCGACCGGGTCGACGATCTGACCAGCCTCGCGCCCGAGGTCACCAGCGGTCTCTCCGAAGCCGTGCGTCCTCCGGACGATCTCGCCGAGCGCGTCCGGGCGATGTTCACGCCCGACCCGTTGGCGCGAGAGACTGCCGAAGTGCTCTATGACTTGATGGGCCTTGCGTGGCGCACGACCCGCGCCCTGTTCTCCGATGACGAAGGGCGGCAGCAGTGAGCCCGTGGTTGATCGCGCTGATCGTCCTCGTCGCCAGCTTCGTCGTCGCGCCGATCGTCACCAAGATCGTGAAGAGCTTCTGCGCCAAGCCAAACCGACCGGCCGCGTTGCGCAGCCTCGTCGATGTCATCGGGACGTTCACGTTCTGGGCGATCATCGCCTTCGGGCTGATGCTCGCCGCCGGTGTCACGAACCCCGAGACGTTGAAGCCGATACCCACGAAGCTGATCAACTACTTCCCGAAGGTGCTCATCGCCGGTGTCGTGTTGATCGCCGGAATGGTGTTCGGCTCTATCGCCGCGCTGGCGACCGATCGGGCGGTGCTGAAGGCATCGGGGGAGACCCGCCCGGCGCTGCCGCGCCTCGTGCGCTCAGCGGTGATCTTGTTGATGGCGGTCATCGCCGTCGGGCAACTGGGCATCGACACGCGCATCGTCCAACTCGTGTTGTCCGGCCTCGTCTACTCGCTCGCCCTCGGCGCGGCGTTGCTCGTCGGCTTGGGCGGCCGTGAGGTCGCTCGCCACATCGCTGCCGGACGCACGGTTCGCTCGATGGTCGTCAGCGGCGACGCAGTCGAGGTCGAGGGCGTGGCTGGCACTGTCGGCTCGGTACGAGCAACCTCGATCGAGCTCACGCAAGCCGACGGCAAGATCGTCTACGTGCCCCATGGGCGGCTGCTCGACGCCATCGTCACCGTCGATCGTCAAACGCCCGCCGTCGAGCCGATGGCGCACGGCTGAAGATGCCGGCCTGACGATGCCCGCCTCACCGGACGGGCGGTCTACGGTCGCGTTTCCAGTGAGATGACCCGATCGGCAGCGCGCGGTCGGGCGAGAACGGGGGACTGATGTCGAACGAGACTGTCAATGGCTTCGTTGCCGATGGTTACGAACCGATCAAGCAGGCGTTTGCTGGGAACCTCACCGAGCGGGGCGACGTCGGTGCGTCGTTCTCGTTGTGGCACAAGGGCGCGATGGTCGTCGACATCGCTGGCGGCACCAGTGGGCCGGGCGGCGCGGCGTACGGCAACGACAACCTGCAGCTCGTGTTCTCGACGACGAAGGGCGCGACGGCGATCTGCGTCGGGATGTGCGTCGAGCGCGGGCTGATCGATCTCGATGCCCCGGTGGCGCGCTACTGGCCCGAGTTCGCCGCCGCCGGCAAGGAGGCGATCACCGTTGCCGAGCTGATGAGCCATCGCGCCGGCCTGCCGACGATCGACGCCAAGCTCTCGTTGCCCGAGGCGCTCGAGTGGGCGACGGTCACCAAGCACCTCGCCGCCCAAGAGCCACTGTGGACGCCGGGTACCGCCCACGGCTACCACGCGCTGACCTACGGCTGGCTCGCCGGCGAGCTCGTCCGTCGCACCGACGGTCGCTCGCTGGGCACGTTCTTTGCCGAAGAGGTCGCCGGGCCACTCGGGCTCGACTTCTGGATCGGCCTGCCCGAGTCGCTCGAAGCACGCGTCGCTCCGATCATCCCGGCCGCGCCACCGGCGCCCGAGCTCGCGGCGATCCTCCTCCAGTTCATGGGCCCCGACACGCTTGGCGGTCGCGCCCTCAGCCTGAACGGCGCGTTCGCGTTGGACGCCGCGCACTTCACGTGGAACCGGCGCGACGTGCGCGCCGCCGAGATCCCTGCCGCCAACGGGATGACCAACGCCGCATCGCTGGCGCGGATGTACGCGGCGTGCATCGGATCGGTCGACGGCGTGCGACTGCTGAGCGACGGCTACCTCGAGCGAGCGCGCACGACGCTGACGAGCGGCGGTGATCGATGCCTGGTCGCCGAGACGACGTTCGGCATCGGCTTCATGACGTCCGGTCCGTTCGTGAAGATGGCGGGACCTGGCTCGTTCGGTCATGCCGGCGCCGGTGGTTCGCTCGGCTTCGCCCATCCGGAGCGCGACGTCGCGTTTGGCTACGTGATGAACCAGATGCAGAACAACCTCGCCGACGATCCGCGAGTCACTGCCCTGACCGACGCCGTGCTCGCCTGCACCTAAGTCGTGCGTCGGTCGCGGCCGCTGCGATCGTCGCTGCCGATCGTCGCTGCCGATAGAGGATCCGCACGTTTCCGTGAAACGCACGGGTTTTGGCGTGATCCTCGAGGTGGCGAGGGTCATTCTCGCCCGTTTTCACGCCCGCCACCCAGAGCCCGTGGTTGCCGAGACAGGCCTCAACCGGATGCGGCCGCCGTCGCCGGCTCGTCATCGAGGCTGCGCAGCTTGGCAGTGATCCGCAGGTAGACGAGGCCCCATGCGAAGGCGATGGCGGCGAGCACCGTCAACGCCACAGTCGCTCCTGCGGCGCGCTCGAGCAGACCGCCGCCGACGAAGCTGGCACTCATCGTCAACATCACGAGCGCGAAGTCGGCGGCCATGATCCGGCCCCGGAACTCGTCGGGCGTCTGCAACGTCAAGCCGAGCGTGCTCAACGCCCATTGCGTGCCGCCGCCGAGATGAGCAACGGTGACGAGCACGGCGGCGATGGCGATCGACGGTGCCCAGGCGACACCGGCATAGGCGACGCCGTAGACGATGCAGGAGAGCGCGCAGATCTGCAAGATGCGCGGCACCGTCGTCTGGCCGAGCCTCGTCAGCAGCATCGGGCCGATGACGACGCCGAGGCCGCGCGCCGCGAGCAGCAGGCCGATCGAACCGTCACCGCCGTGGAAGCGCCCGGTGGCGAGCACGGTCAACAAACCGACGACGCCGGTGGCGAGGCCCATGCCGGCCTTCGAGAACAGCAACGCGAACAACGTCGGGCTGCTGCGCGCCAGCCGGAGCCCTTCGCGCGTGTCGTGGAACGGCCGTAGGCGAGGACGGACGTGCCCGCCGATGCTGGCGCGCGTCGGGCGACGGATGCGCGCGATCAGCGCGCCGGCGACGACGAAGCTGATGGCGTCGGCGATGAACGCCGGGTTGCGCCCGAAGATCGTCGAGAACGCCGCGCCGATCGACGCGCCGAGGGCGAGCATCACGCCCCACGTCGAACTCAGCGCGGCCGTCGCCCGTGGCAGGTCGGCGACGTCGACGAGGTTCGCCACCGACGCCTGAGATGCCGGACCATAGAACGCGCCGAGGGCGGTGACGAGCGACATCGCCACGAAGGCCATCCATACCCGTCCGGGCCCGACGCTCAAGAACGCCAGCGCCGCAACTGCCTGCAGCGTCGAGACGACGACCATGATCCGCTTGCGGTCGATGCGATCGGCGACCGGACCTGCCCACGGCGTCATCACGAACGCCGGCAGGCTCTGGGCGACGAAAACAGCGCCCTTTGCCAATGCCGAGTTGTTCGTCAGGTCGCCGACGATGCCGAGCAGCGCGACGGTCGCGAACCAGTCGCCGCCAAGCGAGATCACCTGCGCGATGTAGAGCAGGCGGAAGTCGCGGTTCGAACGCAACAGATCGACGACACCCGCTCGCCGCCCGGCGTTAGTGCCTGCGGACGTTTGGGTGGCGTCCGCCATCAGCGCGCTCGGCGGGCGTGATCGTCGAGCACGTCGGCGAGCGTCGCCGTCACCTTGCGAGCCGTCGGGATGTGGAGGTACTCGTTCGGTCCGTGGGCGTTGGCGCCGGGTCCGAGCACACCGGTGACGACGAACTGGGCGGCAGGGAACTTGGCGCCGAGCATGCCCATGAACGGGATCGTGCCCCCTTCGCCGTACACCAGCGCCGGCGCGCCGAACTGGGCTACCGAGGCGCGCTGCAAGCTGTCCCAAAGCCATGGCTCGAATGTCGGCGCGTTCCAACCGGATGCTGCTTCGGCGCCGTTGAACGTGACGTCGGCGCCGTAGGGCGGACTCGCCGTCAACGCCGCTGTGATCGCCTCGAGTGCGCGGTGCGCGTCGACGGTCGGTGGCAGCCGGATCGAGAGCTGCAGGCTGGTGAACGGGCGCAGCACGTTGCCGGCCTTCGTCGTCGATGGCAGGCCGTCGGCACCGGTGATCGACAACGTCGGCATCCACGTCCGGACGAGCAGGTGCTCCGTCGGATCGGCTGAGGTCGGTCGCCCGCCGGGCACGAACGGGAACGGCACGGTCAGACCATCGGCGAGCACGGCGGCGACATCGGCCGCTTCGGTGCGTCGATCGGCGGGGATGTCGGCGTAGCACTCGGCGATGCGGATGGCGCCGCTCGTCTCGTCTTCGATGCGCGACAGCAGCTGACGAGCGATGCGGAACGTCGACGCCACCGCGCCCGACGCGTCACCGGAGTGGACACCTTCGGTCAGCATCCGCACCGTTAGCGTGCCGCCGCATAGGCCGCGCAGCGAACTGGTCACCCACAGCCGGTCGTAGTCGGCGCAACCAGAGTCGAGGCACAGCACGAGACTCGGCGTGCCGATGCGCGTCGCCAGGGCTTCGACATGAGCGGGAAGATCGGGGCTACCGGACTCTTCACTCGCTTCGATCAGCACGACGCACCGGCAGTGCTCGCCGCCCGCGGCATGCACCGCTTCGATGGCGGCGAGCGACGCGAACGCGCTGTAGCCATCGTCGGCGCCACCGCGCCCGTACAGCCGGTCGCCTTCGAGCACGGGTGTCCACGGCGCTAGGCCGACGCGCCAGCCGACCATCTCAGGTTGCTTGTCAAGGTGGCCGTAGATGACGACGGTGTCGTCGCCATGGGCGCCGGCCGTCGCCGGGACCTCGATGACGATCAACGGCGTGCGTCCCGGGAGGCGTTGGACGTCGATCGCCAGGCCTGGGATCGGACGCGCCGCGCACCAGTCGTGGATGAGTTGCACGGCGCGCTCGAGGTGTCCGGTGCGTTCCCAGTCGGCGTCGAAGGCGCGCGACAAGGCCGGGATGGCGATGTAGTCGTGCAACGCCGGCAGGATGTCGTTCGTCCAGACATGATCGCTGTGGGCGCGTGCCTGCGCCGTCAGCACGGCGGCGCGCCTGATGTCGTTGGCGAGCGCGCGATGGCCGTGCCGAGCATGGGCTGCACGTTAGTGGCGCAGCCGTCGACGTTGTTTGGTCGGTGTCGGTTGCATCCCGTCAGCGGAACGCGCCATCGCGGTCGAGGAAGCGGCGGTGCCAACGGCGGGGCGTGAGCGCGGCGGCCCGCGGTTCGTCTTCGAACAACCAGCGACCGAAGTTGCGACGCGTCCAGCCGGTCAGGCCGGCGATGCGGACTGAGCCGCGGGCGCCGCGCTCATGGGCGAGGACGCGGCCGAGTGCCATCGACATCCGATGATCGGCGACGAGATCACGGCGCACTGCACGCTCGTAGTGGGCGAGCGCGGCGGCGGGGTCGTCGATCCCCGCGTCGATGATCGCCTCGGCCGCGGCGATGCCGGTCAACAACGCTTGGCCGATGCCTTCGCCGGTTAGCGGATCGGTAGCCGCCACGGCATCGCCGACGAACAACGCCCGCCCGGCACCGGCGAGGGCGCGGTCGATGCGCGCCGGGATCGGCCAGGCGAGATGGCGGTCGACGAGCTGAGCGTCGGGTCCGAGGGCGTCGCGCACATGCGGGCGAGCGAGCAGTTCGATCCACAGGTGCTTCATGTCGGCGACGCGCCGCTTGCCATCGCGCAAGACGCCGAAGCCGATGTTGGCGCGGCCGTCGGGCAACGGAAAGCTCCACGCGTAGCCGGGCAGCAGATCGGCTTCGAACCACACCCAGAGCCGCGTCGCCGCCGAGCCCGTCACGTTCGACGCGTACTGGCGGAAGGCGTGCCACTCACCGAGGTAGCCGTCGGGCGCGAGGCCGAGGTGCTTGCGCAGCGGGCTCCACATCCCGTCGGCACCGATCACCATCGCGGCGCGCACGGTACCGAGACCGTCGACGTCGAGATCGACGCCGTCGCCTGTCGGTCGGGCGGCGGTCAACGCATGGCCGCCAGCGACCTTGGCGCCGCCTGCGGCGGTCAGGTTGACGAGCGCCTCATCGAGCTCGACACGGGGCGTGACCGCGCCATAGACGCCGCGTCCGTTCGGGAACGGGAACTCGACGACGCGACCAGACGGCGAGCGGACCCATGCCGAGTCGACCGGCGTGAACGAGGGCACCATCGCAGGCTGGAAGCCCAGTCCTTCGAGCAGCCGCAGCGCGCCGGTCGTCAACCCGTCGCCGCAGCACTTGTCGCGCGGGAACGTCGCCTTGTCGATCACGAGCGCGTCGACCCCAGCGCGAGCCAACGTGATCGCCGCCGCGCAGCCAGCCGGCCCGGCCCCGACCACGACGACGTCGACGTCGATCGGTCGGTGTGCGCCGACGTTCGTGCCAGATCGCTCGTCCACAGCGGCGAGGCTAACGAGACACCCCGCCGCGCGCTCGGTCGGTCGGTCGTTCGGTCGCTCGCCTCGGCGATGGCTCCTTCGCGGTTGCGCTTCGTCTCGCATCCGACACAAACCGCAACCGAGATCGGTGTCGACCCCTGCGCAACCGGTTTGTCTGCCGGCCGATCTCAGCCTTCAGTGCCCGCAGCTCAGCGTCGTCGACGGCATGATCCCTGCGGCGGCACGACTGTCTGTGCTGGCCGCCGACGGCGGTGGCGATGTGGTTGTGCCGTCGACGAGCCACCGGTGGACGTCTGCTGGTGCGTCGGCGACGAGCACGTCGGCGTTCGCTCCGTTCAACGTCACGAGCGCCGGAGTGGCCGGCACCATCGTCCACTCGACCGGGCGACCGGCGAGCGAGCGGGCGGTGCGAACGATGTCCTTGGCGGCGCTGATCGTCAGGTCGCGATCGACGGTGAGCTTCGGCAGCACATCGTCGATCAAGGCGCCGAGATCGATCGTGCCAGGATCGAGCATCGAACTGACGACGCGCTGCGCGACGTCGCCGAGGCGGGCCATCCGTCCGAAGTCGCTTGTGACATCCGGCTGCCAACGCTGACCGTCGAACGCCTCCAGGTACCGGCTACGCGCATAGGCCCGCAAGGCCTGACCATTGAGATGGACGCAACCAGCTGGGGCCTCGAACCCGCTGTGAAGATCGCGCAGTGCCGCATCGAAGCCGACGTCGATGCCGCCGAGCGCGTCGCCGAGAATGGCGAACGTCGCGAGATCGAGCTCGACGTAGTGATCGATGTGCACGCCGGTCAAGTCTTGGACGACCTTCACCAGCGCCGCTCGATCACCGACGAGCGCGTTGATGCGATCGTGCTCGCTCGTCGTCGGGTTGGTGACGTAGAGGTCGCGCGGAATGGACAGGATCCGTCGCGTCCCGCTGGCGACGTCGATCCGCAGCACCAGGATCGTGTCGCCGCGCGAACCGGTGATCGACGTGTCGTCGCGGGGCGAGTCGGTGCCAACGACGAGGATGTCGATTGCGGCGACGGCCGCGGGGCCGTCCGTCGTCACCGCCGCTTGCGATGCCGACGCCGCGACCGATGTGCTCGTCTCATCGACCGGAACGATCACATCGACGCGCTGCGGTTGCACGCTCCGCCACCACAAACCCGCGGCCATCGGTGCGGCGAGCGCCGCCATCGCCGCGACGATTGCAGTGCGGCGTCGCCAGCGCAACGTACGTGCCCGTTTCCCTACCGCCGCTCGCAGCCGTTCGTCGGGCACGTATGGCGATACGTCGTCGAGGTGATCGAGCATCAGCAGCCTCCTTCGGCGACGGGGCCGAGCGCGAGCCGGAGCGAGCCGAGCCCGCGGCTGGCGTGACGCTTGACAGTGCCGACCGAACAGCCGAGCGCCTCGGCAACGACAGCCTCGGGGAGGTCGGCGAGGTAGCGGAGCACGACGACCTCGCGCTGGCGACGGGGCAGCCGAGCGAGATGGGTGACGAGCTCCATGCGGTTGAGCGGCAGGTGGTCAGCCACGATGAGGTTGACGTGCGGCAAACGCTGTGGGCGAGTGCGACGCCGCCACGTGCCGATGGCGAGGTTCGTCGCCGTCTTTGCGGTCCATGCCTCGGCATAGGTGGCGATGCGGGTCCAGCGAACGAGTGCCCGGGCCAGCGTTTCTTGGGTGATGTCCTCGGCTTCGGCGCGGTCACCGAGGACGCGGAACGAGACGCGGTAGGCGATGGCAGCAAGCGAGTCGAACGCCGCGTCAAAGCCGCCATCGAACGTCGTAGGGCCGCCTTGTCGTCTGCCGGTCATCATCCTCTCAACGCGTGGAGTCCGCCGTTGGTTGACATCGGCGCGATCTTCGCCGAGGCCGGGCACGTCGAGCTCGCCTCGTCCGTCAAGGTTGCGTGAAGGCGGCTGACACTGCGGACCGCTCGTCGTAGGTTCCCCGCCATGACGACGACGTATCGAGTGGTCGAAGCCGGCGCGACCGAACCTGAAGACCTGGAGGGCTGGCTCAACACCGAGGCCGCCGCCGGCTGGCGGGTCGTATCGGTCTCGACCGTGCCAGCCAACAAGGTCGACGTGCGCGTCGGCGGCTCGTTCTTCAACCCCGAGCGGGCGGAGATGCGCGGCTACAAGATGGACGGCTTTGGCAGCGAGACGTTTGCTCGAACGGTCATCTACAACCTGTGGGTGACGCTGGAGCGCACGTTCTGAGCGTACGAGCATCACCGTGAGTGTCGTCGTCTGGCGCAAGACGGCTACAGATCGCGCCCGGATGCGCGACTCTGGCGCAACCGAGGTCGCTCCGTCCTACCATCCGTGCATGGCCGCGCAGCGTAGAAACGATGGACCTCGACCGGAACGGATCAAGTCCGCCGATGCCGAGGACGACATCCGTCGCTTCGCGCAGCTCGTCAAAGCCTCGGAGCAAAAGGCGAGAGCCGAACGCGATGCCGAGCGTCAACGTCTCGTTGAGGAACGTCGCGTAGCAGACGAGGCGCAGGCTGAAGCCCGTCGTTTCGATGACGCGACGTCCGCCAAGGAGCGCGCCGCCCGAACGTTGAAGGAACGGCGGGCGAGAGGTGCGTCGGCCGGTTCTATCGCCGAGGCTGAGGGCGCGTACAAGACCGCCCTCGCCGCGCTCGTGACCATCGAGCAGGGTGAGGCACCCGATTGGGCGCCGGCGGCACCATCGACCGAGGCGACCGAGGCGAC
>Ga0209069_10001382_pt1 | contig 12253 bp, 13 predicted proteins | sample Str013_2_FD_187202 | JGI IMG/M metagenome (GOLD analysis project Ga0209069, IMG submission 187202) | Freshwater sediment microbial communities in response to fracking from Pennsylvania, USA - Straight Creek_MetaG_SC_2013 (SPAdes) (version 2) | ecosystem: Environmental > Aquatic > Freshwater >...
CCACGCCGCAGCGTGAGCTTGCCATCCACCCGCTCGAAGAAAATCGAAGGCACGCCCAGTTGTCGCGCCATTTCATAGCCGACAACCACGCCACCCATCGCCGGTGAGGCCACGAGATCAATCCTGCCATGCCCGCCAGCGCGGACTTGATCGGCCAATGCCGCACATAGCCGCCCCGCGCGCGCCGGGTCCATCAACACCCTGGCGCATTGCAGATAGCGCGGGGAATGCAGGCCGGAGGACAGGATGAAATGCCCTTCCAGCAACGCGCCCGCCGCCCGAAACTCATCAAGAACCTGCTCACGCGTCAATGCCATTATCCCGTCACCCTGTTCACTTCTGAAACCAATGGCTTGGCCTTTAGCTCATTCATGATTTCGTTTAAATGGCGGATGTCAAAAACCTCCAGCAGAATGACGAGATCAAAGAAATCCCGAACACCGTGCCTTGCATGCATCGTCAACGCATCGATATTGCCCCCTTGGTCGCCGATCACTTGCGTCACTTGCGCCAAGGCCCCGACTTCATTGGCCAGAACGATGCTGACCCGCGCCGGAAACCGTGACCCCTCTTCGGCCACACCCCAGGTGAGATCAACCCAGCGCTCAGGCTCTTGGTCAAACTGTTCCAGCGCCGCCGCAAAAATCGGATAGATCGTGATCCCCTCACCCGGTGTGACAATGCCCACAATGCGCTCGCCCGGGACCGCCCCGGTGGCTTGGAATATCTTCAACGCCATATTGGCAGCAGCACCGCGCACCGGAAGCGAGAACTTGCTGTCGTCGTGCTTGCTGCCGGCCTTGCGGCGCACCGCTTTCATATCCTTGGGATCCACAACCAATCCCATGGCCTTCAGCAGGTCAGAAGCCTTGAGATCGCCACGCCCAATCGCCGCCAGTGCATCATCCACATTGCGATGGCCTAGTCTTGGCACAGCGACGGCAACTTCCTTTTCGTTGAAATCCTTCTTTTGTCGCGCCAAAAGTTTTTCAACCAACTCGCGCCCGATGCCGGCATATTGCTTGCGAATATCGGCCCGCGTGGCGCGGCGGATCGCGGCCTTGGCCTTGCCTGTGACCACAATGGCTTCCCATGCCGGCGGTGGTGAAGCGGCATCAGAGCGGATGATCACGACTTCATCGCCATTGGCCAGCTTTGTGACCAAGGCAGCGTTGCGGCCATTGATCTTACAGCCGACGCAACTGTCGCCAATCGATGTATGCAAGGCATAGGCAAAATCAATTGGCGTTGCCCCACTGGGCAGCGCAATCAGCTTGCCCTTGGGGGTGAAACAAAAGACCTGATCATGGAACAACTCAAGGCGCGTATGTTCCAGAAACTCCTTCGGGCTATCACCTTCTTGAAGCACTTCCATCAAATGGCGCAGCCAGCGATAGGCGTTGGATTCGGAAGCCGGAATGCGTACCCCGTCCTTGGCCTGGACCGCATCGCGCACATCCTTGTACAGCGCATGGGCCGCAACCCCGCGCTCGGCAATATCATGCATCGCATAAGTTCGAATTTGCATTTCAACCCGCTGCGAATGCGGGCCGATCACGATCGTATGCAGCGAGCGATAGTCATTTTGTTTCGGGCTGGAGATATAATCCTTGAACCGGCCGGGAACCAAAATCCATTTTTGATGCACCACGCCAAGTGCCAGGTAACATTGGTCCACCGTATCGACCAAAACGCGAAAGCCGAAGATGTCCGATAGTTGATCAAGCGAAAGATGCTTGCGCTCCATCTTGCGCCAAATGGAATAGGGCCTTTTCTCGCGCCCTTTGACTTCTGCCGTGATGCCATGTTCGGCCAAGGCTTCTGTCAATTGCTTTTCGATTTCACGCAACAGATCGCCGCTCTCTTTGCGCAGGCGCTCAAGCCGCGCCAGAATAAGCTTGCTGGCCTCGGGGTTCAAAACCCCGAAGGCAATGTCTTCCATCTCCTCGCGCACCAGCTGCATGCCCATGCGGCCCGCAAGGGGCGCATAGATTTCCATCGTCTCTTGCGCGATGCGCTGGCGCTTTTCAGGCTTCACATGATGCAAGGTGCGCATGTTGTGCAGCCGGTCTGCCAGCTTCACCAAGAGCACGCGCACATCGCGTGACATGGCGAGCAAAAGCTTGCGCAGGTTTTCCGCTTGCGTCGCCTCCTTCGTCACCATGTCCAGCTTGGCAATCTTGGTCAGGCCATCAACCAGCGAGGCAATTTCAAAGCCAAATTTTTCAACAATCTCCTGCTGTGTAGCTTCCGTGTCTTCCACCGTGTCATGAAGAAGTGCGGCAGCAATGGTGGCAGAGTCGAGCTTCATGTCGGTGAGGATCGCGGCCACTTCAAGCGGATGGTTGAAATAGGCCTCGCCCGACGCGCGCGTCTGCGTGCCATGCGCCTTCATCGCATAAACATAGGCGCGGTTGAGCAAATCCTCATCCGCCTGCGGGTCATAGCGCATCACCCGCTCGACCAATTCATACTGACGCATCATAATGGTAACAATAACGAAAAGCCGCTGATACGCCAGCCCGTTGTGTTATAATCAGGCCTTCATCAGAGCGACATATCCGCCGCGCAAGAACCAACTATATTTTGCTTGAGGGAGTCTGATCCATGAACCGCACTGTCTTGAAAACCCTGTTGCTCAGCACCATCGTCTTGGCGGGCCCACCGCTTCCGGCGAGAGCCGACGACAATCCACTGGCTAAAATCAACACTGTCGTGGTGATCTATGCCGAAAACCGCTCCTTCGACAATCTTTACGGCCTGTTTCCCGGTGCCGATGGCGTTCAAAACCTTAAACCGGAGCAGTTCACCCAAGTTGATCGTGACGGCAAGCCGCTGGCCGAGTTGCCGCCGAGCTGGGGCGGACTATCAGCCAAGGACGTGACACCCGCGATCAGCGAGGTACAAACCCTGCACTTCGCCAACCGCCCCTTCCGCATTGATGATGAAAAGGGCCTGAACTTCCCATTCGAGAAGCCCACGCGCGATCTTTGGCACCGCTTCTACCAGGAGCAGATGCAAATTGGTGGTGGCAAGAACGACAAGTTCGCCGCCTGGTCCGATGGTGGTGGCGCAGTGATGGGCACCTATGACGGCTCCAAGCTGCCGATGTGGGCCGTGGCCCAAAAATATGTGCTGGCTGATCACTTCTTCTTTGGTGCCTTTGGTGGTTCATTCATCAACCACTTCATGCTGGTTTGTGCCTGTGTACCTAAATATCCAGATGTCGCGAATTCACCGGCCAAGCCCCTGATCGCCAGCGTCAACGATGACGGTGTGAGCTTAAAGACCGTGGCCGAGAGCCCCGCCTCCGCCTTGCAGGGGCCGCCAAAGTTTGAGAGCGATGGTGCAATTACGCCGGATGGCTTCGCCGTCAACACCATGCAGCCGCCCTATCAGCCTTCGGCCAACAAACCGGCAGCAGGCGGTGATGCAACACTGGCAGACCCCGCGGCCAAAAACACTTTGCCACCGCAAACCATGCCCCATATTGGCGACAGCCTATCGGCAAAGAATGTGACTTGGGCCTGGTATGCAGGTGCCTGGTCCGCCGCCCTCGATGGCAAGGGCGCTGGCCCTGTGCCAAACTTCCAGTTCCATCACCAGCCTTTCAACTATTTCGCCGACATGGCACCGGGCACACCAGCACGCGCCGAACATCTGAAGGACGGCGGCTTGGCGGGTGTTGAATTCCTCAAGGACGTCGATGCCGGGAAGCTGGCCCAAGTGACGTTCTACAAGCCGCAGGGCAACCTGAACGAACATCCCGGCTATACCGATATCATTTCGGGTGACCAGCATATCGCCGATGTCATCAGCCACCTCGAAAAGAGCCCGCAATGGCCGGGGATGCTCGTCGTCGTCTCCTATGACGAGAATGGCGGCTTCTGGGATCATGTCGCCCCACCCAAGGCCGATCGTTGGGGCCCCGGTAACCGCGTTCCCACCATCATCGTCTCGCCCTTCGCCAAGATGGGCACGGTCGATCACACACCTTACGACACAACGTCAATCTTGCGCTTCATCACCAAGCGCTTCGCACTGGAGCCCCTGGCCGGTCTGGTGGAACGCGATGCCGCCCTCAAGGCCAACAACCAGCCACCGTTGGGTGATCTGACACAGGCGCTCGACATCAAGTAAGCCCACCGCGCCCACATTAAAAAACGCCCGCTGTTCAGCGGGCGTTTTCGATTCTCAATTCAATTTTGGTGAAATCAATAGCCGTTGCGCTGGCTGCCGGGGCTTTCGGCGGGCGGCATGCCTTCGAGGCCGCGCAGCAATTCTTCTTCGGTCATCTGTTCCATTGCACCCTGTTCGGCAGAGTCATCAACCATGCTCATGTCACCCGATTGGGCAATGAGTGGCATTTCGGTCTCTTCAGCCTCGTCCACTTCAACCTGCTTCTGCATGGCGTGGATGAATTCTTCGCGCAGGTCATCAGAGTTGATATTCTCGGACGCGATCTCGCGCAGTGAAACGACGGGGTCCTTGTCGTTGTCGCGGTCAACAGTCAGCGGCGTGCCTTGGGCAATGTTGCGGGCACGGTGCGAAGCCAGAAGAACCAATTCAAAGCGGTTCGGCAGCTTGTCGATGCAGTCTTCAATTGTAACGCGGGCCATCAAAAACTCCTCAAAGGGCAAAGGCGGGAAGTGCAAACGGCACCTCCCTAGAATCCATGGGATACTGGGGTTGGCGGGCTTCTAGCGGGCTTGTCAGGGCTTTGCAAGTGCGGCGCGGTAGGCCGCCACATCGGCATGGCGGATAAGCAAGGGAATGTTGAATTGCAGGGGATCATAGGCAAAGCCACCCTGCTCCATCTCGGCAATGGCCTTGTCCTTGGGCCAGCCTTGCACCACCACCCGGTACATGGCCATCACCGCCCCCGTCCGGTCCGCGCCGCGCTGGCAATGAACCAGAACCGGGCCCTGCTTTTCTGCGGCGATGATCAGGCGCAGCGCCTTGATCACATCGGCATCGCTCATGAACGTGCTCATCGGAGCCGAAGCTGTGACAATCTTGGTTCCCTTGAGAAACGGCGCGTCCGAATGCCCAAGGCGCAGGTCAACATCGGTGGTGATGTGGTATCGCTCTTCCAACTGCTTGAAGCCATCTGCCGTCGGTTGGGCAGAACGGAACAGCGTGTCGCTCACCTGATTGAGATTGGATGCTCCCGCCACTGTCAACGGCTTGGCCCAAGAGGCATCGCGCGCCAAGGCGAGGCCCGGCAAAGCCAAAACCAGCAGTAGTGTCAGAAGCAATCGGCGCATTGTCATGCTTTCATCTTCAGCCACAACGTGGCCAAACCAAGGAACGAGAAAAAGCCCGTCACATCTGTGACTGTGGTCAAGAACACAGCGGCCGAAACCGCAGGGTCACTCTCAAACCAATCCAGCGCCAAGGGCAGCAGGATCCCAGCCAGCGCCGCCGCCAGAAGATTGATGATCATCGCAGCTCCGATGATCAGGCCCAAGGCACTGAAGCCAAACCACCACCAAGTGAACAGCCCCATGATGATGGCAAAGAGAAATCCATTGATCAACCCAACGGCACATTCACGCCAAACCACGCGAAGCGCATTGAACGGCCCCAACTGCCGCGTGGCCAAGGCGCGCACTGCAACTGTCATCGTCTGTGTGCCAGCATTGCCGCCCATCGAGGCAACAATCGGCATCAACACCGCCAGCGCCACCATTTGCTGGATCGTGGCATCAAACCATGAGATCACCCAGGACGCCAAAATCGCGGTCAGCAAATTGACAAACAACCACAGGAATCGCGATTTGGTAACGGTGAGAACCTGCCCGGCAATTTCCTCACTCGCAGCTACGCCGCCAAGGCGCAGCATGTCATCTTCCGCTTGCTCTTGAATGATGTCGAGAACGTCATCCACCATCAATGTGCCGACAAGCCGTCCCGAGCCATCGGTCACCGCGGCTGAAACCAGATTATATTGCTCGAACTTATAGGCCACATCTTCTTTGGTGTCGGTCACCTTGAACACGGTCTGGTCCGTATCCATCAGGGCCGCCACATCGCGCTCACGCGCCGTGCGCATGATGCGTGAAAGCGGCAGTGCGCCTTTCAGGTGAAAGTCGGCATCTGTCACATAGATTTCAACAAAATGTTCTGGAAGGCCGCGCGTCGCCCGTGTGTGGTCAATCACCTTGCCAACCGTCCAGAACGCAGGCACCGCCACAAACTCCGTCTGCATCAAACGACCCGCGGTATCTTCGGGATAGTCCAAGGCACGGTTCAGTGTGACCCGGTCTTCCTTCGGAATCTTGGCGAGAATTTCGCTGCGCTGTTTGCGGTCAAGATCTTCGAGCAGGTAAACGGCGTCGTCCGTGTCAAGCTTCTTGATCGCCGCCGCCATCACATCCGGCGGCAGCTCTTCAACGATGGAGTCACGCGTGCCCTCGTCCAACTCAGCCAGGGCTTCAACGTCAAAAAACTTGCCCAGCAAATTGACAAGTGAAACGCGGTCCAGCGCTGAAAGGGCTTCCATTGCATCAGCCAAATCGGCCGCATGCAAATCACGCGTCAGGCTGCGCGCCTGTTTGGCATCTTGCCCAACCAATGCAGATTTAATGTCTTCAAGAAATTCCGGGCGCAGTGCGCCCCAAGCATCTCGCAACCGCGTGTCATGGGAGAAATCATTCATGCGTCAGCCCCAAACCCTGCAACTTGCTTAACACAAGCTTGCACCAAACATTCCACATTCAGGGAATGGTGCGGCCGAGAGGACTCGAACCTCCACGAGTTTCCCCGTTACCACCTCAAGGTAGTGCGTCTACCAATTCCGCCACGGCCGCATGTCAGTAGGAAACGAGCGGCTGATTAACAGGCGCATTTGATTTCCGCAACCCCCGATCACCGCCCACGCAGATAAAAACCATGGTTAACAGACGGAAAACAAAAACACTAGCAATTACATCAACTTATACCTCGCAAACGAACGAGGTCGAAATCTGCCTTTGATAGCCTGCTCCCAACAAGAAAAACAAAAACAACGGGGCTTCAGATGCGTAACGTGGCAAAGGCAGGGTTGGTGATACTGGGTTTGGCAGCAATGTCAGCTTCGTCTCTCGCCGCCAACAGCAACTTCGTAAAGCCCGTCGCCAACGCCCTGCGTGCTGCAGAGTTTGGAAAGACCTTGCCCCCCATCGGGTACGTCGATTTCTGCGGTCGGGGCGAAGATGAATGCAAATTCCATGGCGGCAAGATCGAAGCCCAGAACGTTACATCCGAAACCTGGGGCCAGATCGAACAGGTCAACAAATACGTCAACACCAAGATCCGCCCCGCCACCGACATGGAACTCTACCATGTCGCTGACTACTGGACCTACCCCGTCGATGCAGGGGACTGCGAAGACTATGCGCTGTTGAAGAAGCGCTATCTGCAAGGCCTGGGATTCAGCGCAGATGTCTTGTTGATGACGGTGGTGCTCGACGAAAACAATGAAGGCCACGCCGTCCTGACGATCCCTACCAACAAGGGTGACTATGTGCTCGACAATCGCCGCCGCGAAATTCTGCGCTGGGACGAGACGGGCTACACGTTCTTGAAACGGCAATCGCAAATTCAGGCCAACCAATGGGTCAGCCTGCAACCCGTGCAGCCACAGGCGAGCACAATTCAAATTCCGGTGGGCACCAAAAGCAAGTGATGCGCATCATCTGATTTAAAGTTTGACTAGCCCGGCTGGCGTCCCCCCATCCCCCAAGCGGCCGGGCAACCTGGGAGCCGACACTGAACCCCCACCCCAACAGTGTCGGCTCCACTTCTTTTTAGATCGCCACCAATCCCGCTTTGAAGCGCCGCCAATTGCGTTGATAGCCTTCAGCCGATTTCAGCAACCTGGCCTGTTCATCTTCGCCCAGCACGCGCGCCACTTTCCCGGGCGCACCGATCACCAATGAGCCATCGGGGATGACTTTGCCCTCGGGGATCAGAGCATGTGCACCAATCAAACAGCGTGCGCCGATGACGGCATGGTTCAGCACCACTGCCCCCATGCCGATCAGGCTTTGCTCACCAATCTTGCAGCCATGCAGAATGGCCTTGTGGCCCACAGTGCAATTGCGGCCAATCTCCAGAGGTGCACCCATGTCGGTATGCAATACGCAACCGTCCTGCACATTGCTGCCTTCACCAATGCTGATCCATTCATTGTCGCCGCGCAAAACAGCGCCGAACCAAATGCTGCCCCCATTGGCCAATCGCACTTTGCCCATCACATCAGCGGAGGGTGCAACCCAGGAGTCTGGATCAAGTTCAGGCGATATTCCGTCCAGCATATAAAGGGTCATGGGCCTGCCTCATGTCACACCAAAGATTTGCGACATGATAGTCACACCCTGCACAAAGCTCCAGCCCAAGCCGGCAACGAGAAGCATCAGGCCCCAGAGCGGCCGGTCAATGAGATACCAAAATGAATTAACCAGCAATGTCGTGGGCGCGGCGAACACCATGACCATGGCTCGGACTGGCGTGAGTAAATCCGGCTCTTCGAAGCGGTTGAGTTCCAGTGGTTCATCCGTGGCAATGGCCCATAGGCTGGCAATGGCACCGGACGATGCAATCCCCGTTGCCACCGCAAAGAGATAGGCAATAGATTGCGTACTCAAACCAAGCTCCCGTGATCAGCCTGTCCCGGAATGAGACAGCATCTTTACTGATCAGAGAGGATTGCAAGCTTGGTGCCTGTTGGCACCGCATCGGGTGGGGGAACTATTCCAGATCGATATCGAGAATGGCCATCGAGAAATTATAGGAGAGATCGCCATCTTCCTCATCGCGGAATATGATGCCAACGAATTCTTCGCCAACATAAAGCTCACACGAATCCTTCTTCTGCGGCCGCGCCTTGGCCACCATCGTTGAGTTGTTGAACTTCTCGCGGAAGAATTTGGTGAGCTTGGCAAGTTCGTCGGGCTTCAAGGGAATCTCCTGGCTGGTTCACCGCTCAATAAACCAAAGACCGTGCCCCGGCAACCAATGGCGAAAGCCCTGCCAGAACGAGGCTCAGTGCACATGGCGGTGGTGCAAATCCGGCCAATGGGCATGGGAATGGCGCAGCCTGGCATGTTGATGTTTGTGGGCGTGTGGTTGGTTCATATCGAGGCCATTGGCGTGCACATGCTGATGGTGTTCATCATGGCTGTGCAAGTGATCATGTTCATCGGCCTCATGTTCATGGGCATGTTCGTGGCGCTCTGAAACATGCAGCCACACGCCCAGCGCCATCAGTGCGCCTGCCATCAACAGCATGGGCGTGAAAGCACCACCCGGCAAGACCACGCCGAGGCTCGCACCGATAAAGGGGGCCGTGCCATAATAAGCCGCCGTGCGCGCCGCGCCGAGATGGCGCAGGGCCAAAATGTAAAGCACCAGCCCCAATCCATAACTGACAAAGCCCAACAGCCCCGCAGCAACAACCACGGACCATGCGGGCAAATGAAAGCCCATCGCTTTGGCCAGACCGAAATTCACGACACCCGCGACAAGCCCTTTGGCGGCGGCCAGGCGCACGGGATCACCACCGGAAATCTTGCGCGTGAGATTGTTGTCGATGGCCCAACTCAGACAGGCCAGCACCATGAGCAGGCTGGCCATGCTGGCCGAACCCATGCCGCCCCGCCAAGACAGGCCGACGGCCCCGGCCACAATCGCGACAGCGCCCACAGCCAACCGTTGGTCCACATGTTCATGGAAGACGACCCACGCAATGGCCAGCGTGAATACCGCTTCAAGATTGAGCAAGAGTGATGCAGAAGCAGAGTCAGTGCCTTGCAGGCCAATCAACATCAAGATCGGCCCAGCCACTCCGCCAAAACCGATGGCACCCGCCAGCCAAGGCAAATCGGCTCGTGCAAATCGCGCCTCTGCCGCAGGGGCCTCACGCAGTGCCATAGCTAGCACTGACAGGCCCAGCCCAGAGCCAAGATACAATAGTGCAGCCAAGATCAAAGGTTCAGTTTCGCCCAATAACAATTTGGACAGGGGCATCGACAAGCCAAACGCCCCGGCTGCGAGCAATGCCAGCAGGGGCGCGTTGCGGTTCATCTCAGCTCTCTTCGGGCTCCACCTGATGGTCCATCGCGCGGGCTGGTTCTTCACAACCGGCATAACCCACTTCCTTGGCGGGAACGCCAGCCACCGTGCGGTTGGGCGGCACGTTATGCAGCACGACCGAGCAAGCCGCCACGCGGCTGCAATGACCAATTTCGATATTGCCGAGAATCTTGGCCCCGGCCCCGATCAACACGCCGTGACGAATCTTTGGATGCCTGTCACCAGATTCCTTGCCCGTGCCACCCAGTGTCACACCCTGCATCATCGAAACATTATCTTCAATCACACAAGTCTCGCCGATCACAATGTCATGGCCGTGATCAATCATGATGCCCTTGCCGATGCGGGCATTGGGGTGAATGTCCAGAGATGAAATCATCGAAGTGCGGCTTTGGATATAATAGGCGAAATCCTTGCGCCCCAATTCCCACAAGCGGTGCGCCATGCGGTGCCCCTGCAGCGCCTGCCAGCCTTTGAAATAAAGCAGCGGATCGATATAGCGGTGGCAGGCAGGATCGCGGTCAAAGGTGGCGATGAGATCGGCACGCGCCGCAAAGCCAATGGCAGGCTCCGCCGCCAGCGCATCCTGAAACGCCGCCACAATCCCGTCAGCCCCAAGGTCGGCGCTGCCCAGCCTTTGCGCCAGGCGGTGGATCAGTGCCCCTTCAAACGTTTCGTGGGCAAGCACTGAAGAATAGACAAACCCGCCAAGCCCCGGCTCCGCCCGGGCAATTTCCTCGGCCTCATGCCGCAGCCGATCCCAAACCGGGTCCAGCCTCTCGATTGTTCTGGTATTGCTGATTTCGCGGGCCATGGGCGTGTCTCCTGATCACCAGTGTAGCACATTCAGGCTCACTTGGGCAGCCCCTCAGGCTTTGCCAAGCCCCACGGCGTTAAGAAAAACCACCACAGCCGCCTTATACCCGCTGTCACCCACCGCATTCATATGATTTCGCTTGGGCAGCACCACACCTTGTGATCCGGGGATAATGCTGGTGAGTCCCTCAACATTGCCAGCCACCTCATCAAGCTCGCCCGCCACGACCAGAACCGGAACCTTGATCGCCGCCAGCGCCTCTTCCTTGATCTTCACGCGCGACGAGCGAATGCAAGAAGCCAGCGCGCGGCGGTCTGATTTTGTGCTGTCCGCAAAGATGCGAAAGCCGCGCGCGTCGCGGTCTGTTACTTCAGCAAGGCTTTCCGCCTCCAGCGCCAGCCCAATCTCTTCAGCCCCACCCACACCTGTGATCATCCGCGAAGCGAGGCCCGCAAAGATGGCGCAGCGCACGCGCTCGGGGTGTTGCATTGTCAAGAACGCCGTGATGCGCGCGCCCATCGAATAGCCCATGACTGCCGCGTGGGCGATGCCCAGATGATCGAGCAGCCTTCGCGCATCATCCGCCATCATCGGCGCGGAATATTGCGCGCTGTCATAAAGCTTCTCGCTTTCGCCATGGCCGCGATTATCCAAGGCGATCACTTGATAGCCTGCCTCGGTCAGCACCTTCACCCAGCCCGTGTCGCGCCAATTGACAAAGCGGTTGGACGCAAAGCCATGGATCAACAGAATGGGCGGCCCCTGCCCCCAAACTTCATAAGCAATCTCCACCCCGGCTGAATTGAATTTTTGCATCCTCAACGAATTATGCTAACTGGCGTGAAGTTGCAATTGATCGAGGATCCCATGGCTGCCACTTCCACACCACATTTCCAAAATGCCATGGGCCTTGCTGTCATCGAAGTGGGCTCACACGAATTCATGTGCATCGGCGCCCTGCCTCCTTTTGATCATCCACATGTCTTCATCGACATGGGGATGAGCGCTGAAACCATCTGCCCCTATTGCTCCACACTTTACAAGTTCAACGCCAAACTGGGCGCAGGCGAGGCCAAGCCTGCCGAGGCCATTTGGCATGATGATCAGGCCGCTGCCTGACAAATGAAACCCGCGCTTTCTCTCGCAGAGGCGCAGCGCATTGCCCTTGTGGCCCAAGGTTTTTCCGGCCAATCGCGGGATGCGAAGCCCAACACCAAGCCTACTTGGCCCAAGCTCGCCAAAGCCATTGATGAATTGCATCTCCTCCAGATCGACAGCGTGAATGTTCTGGTGCGTTCGCACTACATGCCGCTGTTTTCGAGGCTGGGGAATTATGGGCGCGACAAACTCGATGAGCGC
>Ga0209069_10001383_pt1 | contig 12252 bp, 10 predicted proteins | sample Str013_2_FD_187202 | JGI IMG/M metagenome (GOLD analysis project Ga0209069, IMG submission 187202) | Freshwater sediment microbial communities in response to fracking from Pennsylvania, USA - Straight Creek_MetaG_SC_2013 (SPAdes) (version 2) | ecosystem: Environmental > Aquatic > Freshwater >...
GGCCAAGGCGGCCGCCGAGAGCATCCCCGTCGGCCCCGGCAGCAGCGACGCCCAGCTCGGACCGCTCGTATCCGCCGCCCAACGAGACAGAGTGCGTGGCTACATCCAGAAGGGCATCGATGAGGGCGCCACGCTCGTCACCGGCGGCGTGGACGCTCCCGAGGGACTCGACACCGGCTACTTCGTGCAGCCCACCGTCTTCGCCGACGTGACCTCGGACATGACCATCGCCCAGGAGGAGATCTTCGGGCCGGTGCTGGCCATTATGCCGTATGACGACGAGGCCGATGCCCTGCGCATCGCCAACGACTCGATCTACGGCCTGTCGGGTGGCGTGCAATCCGCCGATATCGAGCGGGCCAAGGTCTTTGCTCGCAAGATGCGAACCGGGCAGGTCAACATCAACGAGGGGGCGTACAACCTCCAGGCGCCCTTCGGCGGCTACAAGCAGTCCGGAAACGGCCGTGAGCTGGGCAAGTTCGGGCTTGAGGAGTTCCTCGAGACCAAGTCCATGCAGCTGCCCTAGCCTTTCCGGGCTGGCCCAAACGTGACAGGCTCGCGTGCGCCGAAACGTCAATAGCGCGCGTCAACATGCCGATGGAAGAGACCGTGGCTGTACGTCGTCGACCCGCTCGCCTAGTGCTCCCCGCTCTCTTCGCCCTGGTGGCGCTGCTGGCGTCGTGGTCCGCGTTCACCGCCATGCCGGCGTCGGCTGACGATCCCACCACCACCACCACCACGACGTCGCCGACCCCGACCACGGATCCGCTGCCGGTGAGCACGACGTCGCCCGAGACCACCGCGCCGCCGGGGCCACCGATCCGGGACCGCTCCCCACGCGCAGCGGCCCGCCTCCGCTCCCCGGCGAGCCCCCGTTGCCGCCCGATCTCAAGTTGCCCGACCCGTCACCGCATGTTCGTCTTCTCGTGGCTCAGATCACGGTCATGGACGTCGAACGGTGGCAGGGCATTGCCGCCTACGCCGTCGATGCGGCCCGGCGGGCGCAGGCTGACGCTGATGCCGCGGTGACCGCCGACGAGGCAGTCGTGGATGGCGCGCACCGCAAGATCGAGGACTCCCGCGTCCAACTGGGTTCGTTGGCCGTGCTCGCCTACATGGGTTCGGGCGATGGCGTGCTCTCTGCCGTCTTGAAGGGCGACACCACCGCGGGAGCACGCCAGCGCCAACTGCTCAACTCATCGCTCGACCGTCGCGAGGAGGACCTTCGCGACGCTCAGCGGCAGCTGGCCGACGCCGAGGACGCCCTCGTCGCCGGTCGGCAGACCGCGGCCCAGGCGGCCCAGAATGTGACCGAGGCGCAGGCCGGGGCCGACGCGGTGGCGGCCAAGCTGGTGGATGCCCACAAGGAAGAAGCCAACGCCCGCGCCAAGCGGCCGGGGTGGCAACTCACCATCGAGGGAGCCAACCTGGCGACCGCTGAAGAGCTGTCCGCCTGGTTCGCCCTCCAGAATCACCCCTCGCGGGCCAACGCCCCGCTCGATGATCTGACGGGGTGGTTCATCAGCGAAGGTGCCGCCGAAGGCGTCCGCGGGGACATGGCCTTCGCCCAGGCCGTGGTCGAGACGGGCTACTTCGCGAACCCCGACACGGTGAACGGCAACAATTTCGCGGGCATCGGTCATTGCGACACGTGTCCCTCGGGGTTCGTGTTCTCTGACGTCCAGTCCGGTGTTCGGGGCCAGGTCCAGCTGCTGAAGTCCTACGCCGAGGACAAACCCGTGTACGTCAATCCCCTGGTCGACAGCCGCCTCCGCGGCCCAGCTGGTTGCTGTCAGAACTGGACGGAGCTGACCCACGTGTGGGCCAGTGACCCCAACTACGGCCCGGTGATCCTCGGCGTCTACGAGAAGCTCCTCTCGTACGTGGTTATGACCCGCACCGCCAATGGCGGTCAGCCACCGCCGCCTCGTGTGGTGCCGCCCACCCCCTGAGCGCGGCGCGTCAGTCGGGGAGGACCGGCATGGATTGGCCGAGGTCGCGGCCGAGTTGCGTGGCCCGAGTGACGGCCGAGGCGCCGTAGCGATCCCGGAGCTCGTCGAGCACCGTGTCCAGCGCGCCGGAGCTGCGGGCGTTGAAAGGCAGCGATAACTGGACCGCGTGACGATCGTCGAGGTTGGTCAGGGCCAGGCCGAGAAGGGTGCATCCCTGACGTTCGATGATCGGTGTCGCGTCCGCCATGAGGGCCCGGGCCGTGGCCAGGATCGTGGACGTGTCGGCCGTGGGATGGTCGACGGTGTGTGACCGGGAGGCCCGAGTGAAGTCGTCGAACCGCATCCGGATCACCACCGTGCGGGCGAGCCGACCGCCGTCGCGCAGTCGGCCCGTGACGCGGTCGACGAGCTGCATCAACACGATGTCGAGGTCGCGGGCGGAGCGTCGCGACCGGCCGAGCGCTCGTTGGGAGCCGATTGATCGCCGTCGCCGCCCGACCTGCACCGGGCGCGGATCGCGGTTGTGGGCCAGCGCGTGGAGGTGGCGGCCGGTGCCGGTGCCCAGCAGCGAGATCAGCGTCTGTTCTGGAACCGTCGCCACCTGGCCCACCGTGGTGATGCCCCACGCGTGCAGCTTGGCGGTGGTCTTGGGTCCCACACCCCACAGGCGCTGGACCGGCAGCGGATGGAGGAACGCCAGCTCGCCCTCGGGGGGCACCACCAACAGCCCGTCAGGTTTGGCGACGCCACTCGCCACCTTGGCCAGGAACTTGGTGCGGGCCACGCCGACGGTGATCCGCAGACCGACGCGTGCGAACACGGCCTCACGCAGCTGCACCGCGATCTCCGTGGGCGTGCCCGACACCCGACGGAGGCCACCGACGTCGAGGAACGCCTCATCGATTGAGATTCCTTCGACCAGTGGGGTGGTCTGGGAGAACACCTCGAACACCGCACGGCTGGCCTCGGTGTAGGCAGACATGCGGGGGCTCACGACCACGGCCCCGGGGCAGAGGCGCCGGGCCTCGAACCCGCTCATGGCGCCGCGCACCCCAAAAGCCCGGGCCTCATAGCTCGCAGCCAGGACCACCCCCGCGCCAACGATGACGGGGCGGCCTCGCAGACGCGGGTCGTCGCGCTGTTCTACCGAGGCGAAGAACGCGTCGAGGTCAGCGTGGAGGATCGTCGATTCGCCGGAGGGCGGAGGCATCGAACACATGTTCACCCACGGCGAACACCTGTGCAACCCCGACGATGTTGGCTATCGGTGGTGCACTGACACTATGTAGTCGCCGCCGTCGATCCAGGCGTCGGCGGCCCACGTCGACCAGCGATGCTCCAATTCGAGGTCGGCGTCCGCGCACCAGCGGTCGTAGTCGTCCACCCCGGGCCACCCGGTGCGGAGCTGGAACCCGGCGATGAGCCGCCCGCCGGGGGAGAGATGGCGGGCGCACCCCGCCACCGCCGCGGCCCGCTCACCGTCCACCACGAATGGGATCACGTTGCCGGCCAGGACGACGACATCGAACCGTCGGTTCAGTTCGAGGTCGGCGAGACTGGACTCGACCCAGTCCAGCTCGGGGGCCTTGCCGCGGGCCCGGTCGATCATGTCGGCGTCGAGGTCCACGCCCGCCACCTCGATGCCCCGGCGGGCCAGCTCGATGGCCACTCGGCCCGTGCCGCACCCACCGTCGAGCACCGAGGTGGGTTCGAACCGACAGACCAGATCGGCTTCGCCGTGGGGGTTCTCGCCCGCGGCGGCCATCCGCTGCCACTGCTCGTCGTAGCTTCCCAGGTCGACCTGCTCACGCCATTGCTGCCAGTCGCTCACCGGCCGTCAGGTCAGGACTGGAGCTCGGCGATGGCGGCCGCCATGGCCAGGGCCCGGCGGGCGTTGTCGACGTGCATGTTCTCGATCATCCGTCCCTCGAACGTGGCGACGCCTTTGCCTTGGGCCGCGGCCTCCTCGAACGCCAGGATGAGTCCTTTGGCTCGGTCCAGCTCGGCCGCATCGGGGGCGAACGTGTCGTTGCACGGCTCCACCTGTGAGGGGTGGATCAGGGTCTTGCCGTCGAAGCCCATTTCCATGCCCTGCACGCATTCGGCGAGGAAGCCCTCGGCATTCTTGATGTCGTTGTAGACGCCGTCGAGGATCACCTTGCCGGCCATGCGGGCGGCGAGCAGACAGTGTGAAAGGGCGTGCAGCAGGGGCTGGCGGCCGGGGACATGCTCGGCGTGGAGTTCCTTGGCCAGGTCGTTGGTACCCATGACCAGCAGGGCCAGACGCTCGCTGGCAGTGGCGATCTCCTCGGCATGGAGCATGGCCACTGGCGTTTCGAGCATGGCCCAGATGCGGGTGTGATGGGGAGCGCCGGCGGCCTCGAGGGCCCGCTCAACGGCGGCCACATCAGTGGCCGAATTGATCTTGGGTACCAACACGGCCGCGGGTCCCACCTCGGCGATGGCCCGAATGTCGTCGGCGTGCCAGCCGGTGTCGAGCCCGTTGGCGCGGATGGCGATCTCCCGATTGCCGTACTCACCGGATGCCGCCGCCGAACACACCCGGGCGCGCGCCTCGACCTTGGCGTCGGGGGCCACCGCGTCTTCGAGATCGAGGATGAGCACGTCGGCGGGGATGGTCTTGGCCTTGTCGAGCGCCCGCTCGTTGGCGCCGGGCATGTACAACACCGACCGTCGGGGTCGAAGGGTGTCGTTCATCGGGCGAATCCGTAGGTCGCGGCCAGCTCGGGATCCCGCGCCGCGAGCTGACGAGCGAGCTCGATGATGACCTGGCACTGCTTGACCGAGGCGTCGTCTTCCATCTTTCCGTCCAACAGCACCGCGCCGGTGCCGTCGCCCAAGGCCTCGATGACCTTCAGGGCGTGGGCCACGTCGGCGGGGTCGGGGCTGAACACCCGCCGGGCGATTTCGATCTGCACGGGATGGAGGCTCCAGGCCCCCACGCAGCCGAGCAGGAAGGCGTTGCGGAACTGGTCCTCGCAGGCCACCACGTCCTTGATGTCGCCGAACGGGCCGTAGAAGGGAAGGATCCCGTTGGCCACGCAGGCGTCGACCATGCGGGCCACCGTGTAGTGCCACAGGTCTTGCTGGTAGGTGGCGCGAGGCGCATCGGCATCGTCGGGATCCGGGTCTTGACGGACGAGGTACCCGGGATGACCGCCGCCCACCCTGGTCGTCTTCATGTGGCGGTTGGCGGCCAGGTCGGCTGGCCCCAACGAAAGGCCCTGCATGCGGGGTGAGGCCGCGCAGATCTCCTCGACATTGGCCACCCCCCGGGCGGTTTCGAGGATGGCGTGCACCAACAGCGGCTCGGTCAGTCCGGCTTTGGCCTCGAGTTGGGCCAACAGGCGATCGACATAGTGGATGTCCTCGGGGCCCTCGACCTTCGGGATCATGATGACGTCGAGGGCCTCGCCGGCTTCGAGCACCGCGGCGGTGATGTCATCGAGGCCCCACGGCGAGTCCAGGGAGTTGACCCGGGTCCAGAACTGGGTGTCGCCCATGTCCATGGTCTGCGCCACCTCGACCAGCCCCGCCCGGGCGGCCTCTTTGTCGCTGGCCGGCACGCCATCTTCGAGGTTGGCCAACAACACGTCGGTCGTCGGGGCGATCTCGGGGACTTTGGCCACCATCTTGGGGTTCGACGACGGGAAGAAATGGATCACCCGCGACGGTCGGACTGGGATTTCTCGGATCGGCAGCGGAGCCCCCACGGCCAAGGGACGGAAGAAGTCTTTTGCACTACGCATGGCGCCGACGTTAGTGGAGAGGAAAACCGATTCGCCCACTGGCCGCCAGTGAGCGACCATGACCAAGAGATGAACGACCAGGGTGCGACTCGATCGAGCCCCACTGGCCTGTTCCGACGGGGGATACGGGTCGTGGCGCGCTACGTGCGCCAAGAGCCGCGCACGTTCGTCATCTCGGTGATCGGGGCGTCGCTCTACGCCGCGGCCACCGTCGGCTCGACCGTGGTCCTGGGCCGTGTCACCCAGTACGTGATCATCCCCGGGCTCGGGTCCGAAGGTGTCTCCAGCTCGACGGTGTGGGCCGCCGCGGCTGCTCTGATCATCGTGGGGTTCCTCAAGGCCACATCGATCATCCTGCGTCGCTACTGCGCCGGGCTCACCGCGTTCCGGGTGCAGGCTCGCTGGCGACGAACCATCTCCGATCTCTACCTCGACGTGCCCCTGGAGTTCCATCGCGAGCACCCCACCGGTGAGCTCCTGGCCCACACCGACAGCGACGTGCTGGCTGCCACTGAGGTCATGAGCCCCGTGCCCTTCGCTACCGGCGTCATCGCCCTCATCGTCTTCGCGGTGATCAGTCTGGCGTTGGTCGATCTCTGGATGATGGCGTTGGGGTTGTTGCTCTTCCCGGCGCTGGCCCTGCTCAACCGGCTCTACACCAAGCGCATCGAGCGGCCGGCAGAGGTCGTGCAGGAACAGGTCGGAGCGGTGTCGCGCATCGTCCATGAGAGCATCGACGGCGCCCTGGTGGTCAAGACCTTGGGCCGCTCGCAACTGGAGATCGATCGTGTGGCGGCGGCCGCCGATCGCCTCCGGGTCACCCGGGTGTACGTGGGCCGGCTGCGGGGTTCGTTCGAGCCGGTGCTTCAGGGGATGCCCACGATCGGCGCCATCTTGTTGTTGGCGCTCGGCTCCTGGGAGATCTCAGTCGATCGCATCACGACGGGTCAACTGGTGCAAGGCATCGCTCTGTTCAGCATCCTGGCGTTCCCCATGCAGGTCGTCGGGTACTTCCTCGAGGAGTTGCCCAGAGCCGTGGTGTCCACCGCGAGACTCGATCGCGTCATGGCATCGCCGTTGGCGCCGGTCCCGGACCCGGCCGTCATCCAGGCCCTCCCCGCCGGTGGGTTGGATGTGAGCCTGAGTGATGTGTGCTTCGCCTATGAGCCGGACCAACCCATTCTCGCCGGGGTCTCCTTCCGGATCGAGCCGGGCGAGATCGTTGCCCTGGTGGGGTCAACCGGGGCGGGCAAGACGACGCTGTGCGAGCTGCTGGTGCGCCTCATCGACCCGACGTCGGGGTCGATCAGCCTGGGCGGAGTCGATCTCCGGGTCGCGGACCCGGCGTCGCTCTACCGCCAGGCGGCGCTCGTGTTCCAAGAGACATTCCTGTTCGCCGACACGTTGTGGGAGAACGTCGTGTTGGGCCTCGACGTGTCCAACGACGAGGTGCGTCATGCCATGGGGGTGGCGCAGGCCGACCGGTTCGTGACGGAGCTTCCCATGGGCATGGCGACGGTGGTCGGCGAGCGGGGCGTGACGTTGTCGGGCGGTCAGCGCCAGCGGGTGGCGCTGGCCCGCGCCCTGTTGCGCCAGCCGAGCGTGCTGATCCTCGATGACGCCACCTCCGCGGTGGACCCGGTCGTCGAGTCGGAGATCCTCAACGGGTTGCGTCGGGACCTGGCCACGACGACCCTGGTGGTGGCGCAACGAGTCTCGACCATTGAACTGGCCGACCGGGTCGTGTTCCTCGATGCGGGTCGAGTCGAAGCCGAGGGGCGCCACGAGGAGCTCATCGCCACCGTGCCCGCCTACGAGCGCATCGTGCGGGCCTATGAGAACGCCGGCGGCGAGGTGATGGACGCATGACCGAATCCATCGAGAAGCTGGTGGCCGACGAAGAGGAGAAGGCGCTGCTCGAGGCATCGTCGGCCTTCGCTCGCCCGGCCATGTTCGATGACCAGACCGAGTTGCTCACCGAGGAGTTCGAGACGCCCTCGGTGCGAGCGCTGGAGGTCTTGCGCCGGGGTCTGGCCGCCAGCCCCGAGCTGCGGACCGGGATTGCCTTCACGGTGGTCATGGCCGTGGCCACGGCGGTGGGCCGCCTGGTTACGCCGGTGCTGATCCAACAGATCCTGGATAAGGGAGTGAGTGGGTCGGGCGGTTTCCGCCTCGGGTTCGTCGCCGCCGCCAGTGCGGTAGCGCTGATCATCACCTTCGCGGTCATGGTGCTCAGCCGGGCGACCTACATCCGTCTGGTGCAGTCGGCCGAGCAGATGCTGTGCAACCTGCGGGTCCAGGCCTTCACCCACATCCATCGTTTGAGCATCGCCGACCACAACGAGTCGAAGCGCGGAGAACTGACGGCTCGGGTGACGAGTGACGTCGAGACCATCGCCCGCTTCGCCCAGTGGGGGGGCGTGGCTTGGATCGTGGATTCGGTCATCATCGTGGGAACGCTGGCCGTCATGGCGATCTACTCGTGGCAGCTCACCATCGTCACCGTCGTGGTGATGGCTCCTCTGCTTCCCATCCTGCGGGTGCTCCAGCGTCGCCAGCTGCAGGCCTACGACGTGGTGCGCACCCGCGTCGGCCAGACGCTTTCGGCGGTGTCCGAGTCGGTCATGGGCGCCGGTGTGATCCGGGCCTACGGCATCACCGGTCGGGTGCGGGACCGGGTGCATGCCGCGGTGGATCGCCAGTACGGGGCCGAAGTGCGCACCGCCCGCTACTTCGCCTTCATGTTCCCGCTCGGTGATGTGTTCGGCGGCCTGGCGCTGGCCGCCGTCATCGGCATCGGCGTCTGGCAGGGCCCGGAATGGGGCCTGGAGGCGGGCACCCTGATCGCTTTTGCCTTCCTGGTCAACTTGCTACTGGTGCCGATCGCCGAGTTGGCCGAGATCCTGGATCAGACCCAGACCGCGCTGGCCGGGTGGCGCAAGGTTCTGGACGTGCTCGACATTCCCCTCGATATCACCGAGCCCGACCCCGGTGTCACCCTCCCGGAGGGACCAGTTGAGGTGCGGGCCGAGGGCCTCGACTTTGCCTACCGAGATGGCGGCCAGGTGCTGCGCAACATCGATGTCGTGATCCCGGCGGGAACGTCGGTGGCCGTCGTCGGTCAGACCGGCTCGGGCAAGACGACGTTCGCCAAGTTGTTGTGCCGTCTGGCCGACCCCACTGGGGGCCGCATCACGCTGGATGGGGTCGACCTGCGTCAGGTCGCGCCGGGCTCCCGGTTCGATGCCGTGCGCATGGTCCCGCAGGACGGTTTTCTGTTCGACACCACCATTCGCGACAACGTGCGCATGGGCCGGGAGGGCGCCACCGACGCGGAGGTAGGTCAAGCCTTCGTGCGCCTCGGTCTGGACTGGTGGCTGGCCCGGTTGCCCGACGGGCTCGACACCGAGGTGGGAGAGCGGGGCGAGAGCCTCTCGGTGGGGGAACGCCAACTGGTGGCCCTGGCCCGTGCCCAGTTGGCCAACCCCGGTTTGTTGATCCTGGATGAGGCCACCAGCGCCGTCGACCCCGAGACCGAGCGGGCCTTGTCGGACGCGTTGGTGCGCCTGGCGCAGGGGCGCACCACCATCAGCGTGGCCCACCGGCTCTCGACGGCGGAAGCGGCTGATCTCGTCCTCGTGTTCTCTGACGGCGAACTGGTGGAGCAGGGGCCCCATGCCGCGTTGGTCGAAGCCGGTGGTCGCTATGCCCGGCTCTACGAGAGCTGGCTGGGCAACACCCAACGAGCCTGACTCAGTCCGCTCAGTTGGTGAAGGTGGGGTCGGCGGTCACGGCTTTCGCTTCGGCCGCGGGAGCGGTGGTGGTCCGAGCGGCAGTTGTGGTCGGTGCGGCGGTCGTGGTGGTGGTCGGGATGGCCGCGGCGACGATGATGGCGCCGTCGGAGAAGGTGCACTCGTTGCCGAACATCGAGACGGTGTACGTGCCCGGCGCCGTATTGGCGGGGACGGTGAACGTCACTGACCAGGCCGCCGCGCCCGAGACGGTCTGCTCCAGCGTGAGTTGCGTGACGGTGATGTGCAGCACCGTGCTGTCGATGCAGTCGGCAGGTCCGGAGACCGTGAACTGCCCTCCGGCCGCCACCGACGCGGGGTTGACGGTGAACGCGAGGGGAGCGGCGCTGGCCGGGGCGATGCTGATGAGGCTGCCGAGCGTCATCAATGCGACCACCAGCGCGACACGACGAGTCCAGGTCTTCATCATTTCTGTTCTCCCAGCGGTCGGAATTGCTCTCGAGACCCAAACCCTACTTTGAGGCCGCCACCAGTGACGCACTGATGTTGGCCAGGCCGTCCTCGAGCTCGGGGGTCGCGGGCCATCCGTAGCCGAGGCGGAAGTGGGCCCGGGGTTGTTCGAACCAGTGGCCCGGCCCCACGTAGGTGCCGTGGTTGCGGTTCAGGATCTCGTAAAAGGCCTCCACGTCGACGCCCGAGTTTGCCGTGATACGAGGGAAGCACACCACGCCTCCGTTCGGCTCCACCCACTCGAGGGCGTCCTCGCCGGCCATCCACCGGGTGACGATCTCGCGGTGGGCATCGATGCCGCTACGGATGCCGGGCAGGAGATGATCACGTCGACCCAGCACCTGGAAGGCGATCTCCTCATCAATGAGGGAGTTGCCGATCACCATCTGTTCTTTGGCGGCGAGGAACACCTCCTGCAGCGCCGGATCGGTGGTCATCAGCCATCCCAGGCGAATGCCGGGGATGCCGTAGCTCTTGGACATGGACGACACGCTGATGACCGACTCGGACCGGCCTGCCCCGATGGGTAGCGGCTCAGGCCGGCCCATCTCGCGGTAGGTCTCGTCCAGCACCAGCCGGGTGCCCCGCCGCTCGACCAAGGCGATCACCGCATCGATCTCGTCCAACGCCAGCATCGTGCCCGTCGGGTTGTGCGGGCAGGTGAGGCTGACGAAGGCGGTGTCGGGCCGGATCATGGCGGCCAGTCGGTCGAGGTCGAGGCGATAGCCGTCTTCGAAGCGCAGCTCGAGAAGTTCCAGGTCGGCGCCGATGGCCCTCGGCGTCACGATGTTGGTGGCGTAGTTGGGCGCGGCGACCACGGCGTGGCTCCCGGCCTGCAACAACGAGGTCGAGATGATGAACAACGCTCCAGCCGCGCCCGGGGTCACCAACACGCTCCCCGGCGTGACCGTCCCGGCCCCCGGGTCCGCGGCCAGCACGTCACGCAATCCGGGGTGCCCGAGGTGGTCTCCATAGGCCAGGGTGAGCTCGGCCAGGTGGGTTCCGAGGTCGCCCAGGCCCAGCCCCGAGAGGGTGGCATCGGCCACGCTCGACTCGGTGAGGTTGCACGTGATCGAGCCGTAGCCGATCTGCTCAGGCGACTCGATCTCGATGGGCATCCTCTCGTAGCGCATGCCCCGAGCATGGCAGAGGTCGGGATTTCGGGTGAACCCGGCGGCGTGGGTAGATTCGCCTGGTACCTCAACCTCTCCCAGGAGCAGCGAGCACCGTGAAGACTCCCGTCCGCGTCGCCGTCACCGGGGCCGCTGGCCAGATCGGCTACAGCCTCCTCTTCCGTATCGCCAGCGGGGCCTTGCTCGGTGCCGACCAGCCGGTGATCCTGCAACTGTTGGAGATCACACCGGCGCTGGACTCGCTCAAGGGCGTGGCCATGGAGCTCGAGGACTGCGCCTTCCCGCTGCTGGCGGGCATTGTCCAGACCGATGACCCCAACGAGGCCTTCGGCGACGTGAACTACGCGTTGCTGGTCGGTTCCCGGCCCCGCTCCAAGGGCATGGAGCGCAAGGATCTGCTCGAGGCCAACGGCGCCATCTTCACGGTGCAGGGCAAGGCTCTCAGCGACAATGCGGCCGATGACGTGCGCATCTTGGTGGTCGGCAATCCGGCCAACACCAATGCGCTCATCGCCATGAACAACGCGCCCGACATTCCCAACGGCCGTTTCACGGCCATGACTCGCCTCGACCACAACCGGGCCATCGCCCAGTTGGCGGCCAAGACCGGCACCACCGTCAACGACGTCACCCGGATGACCATCTGGGGCAATCACTCGGCCACCCAGTACCCGGACCTGTTCCACGCTGAGGTGAACGGCAAGAACGCCGCCGAGCTCATCGACGACCAGGCGTGGCTCGACGAGACGTTCCTGCCGACTGTCCAGCAACGGGGTGCGGCCATCATCGAGGCTCGCGGCCTTTCCAGCGCGGCGTCGGCCGCCAACGCGGCTATCGCTCACGTGCACACCTGGGTGACCGGCACGGCCGAAGGTGACTGGGTGTCGATGGCGTTGCCCAGCGACGGCAGCTATGGCGTGCCCGAGGGGCTCATGTCGTCGTTCCCGGTGACGTGTGCCGGCGGCGAGTACACGATTGTGCAGGGCCTGGAGCACAACGACTACGCCCGAGCCAAGATCGATGCCTCGGTGGCCGAGCTGGTCGAAGAACGCGACACCGTCGCCGAGCTGGGCCTGATCTGAATCATGGATCGGGCGGCGCGGGGCGTCGCCCTGGGCAGCCTGGTCGTCTACCT
>Ga0209069_10001384_pt1 | contig 12252 bp, 10 predicted proteins | sample Str013_2_FD_187202 | JGI IMG/M metagenome (GOLD analysis project Ga0209069, IMG submission 187202) | Freshwater sediment microbial communities in response to fracking from Pennsylvania, USA - Straight Creek_MetaG_SC_2013 (SPAdes) (version 2) | ecosystem: Environmental > Aquatic > Freshwater >...
CGGCCACCCCGGGCTCGCCGGCAACCTGCGCGGCGAACCGGGCCGCCAGCGCGCAGCACCGCTCGACCAGCTCGGCCACACCGTCGCGGCCGAGGCTGCGCAGCGCGGCCCAGGTGGCCATGCCGCGGGCCCGGCGGGACGCCTCGGGTACCCAGTCGGTACCGTCGCGGGGCAGCTCCGGCCCGCCCTTGATGTAGTACGCCGCGGTGCTGGCGTACGCGGCGCGGTGGCGCTCCGGGTGCGCGGTGATCGCGTACCCGCAGTCGTACGGCACGTTGAGCCACTTGTGCCCGTCCACCGCCCAGGAGTCGGCCCCGGCCACCCCGGCGGTCAGGTGCCGCCGTGCCGGGCAGGCCGCGGCCCACAGCCCGAACGCGCCGTCGACGTGCAGCCAGCCGCGGTACCGCCGGGTGATCGCCACGATCCCGTCGAACGGGTCGAACGCCCCGGTGTTCACGTTGCCGGCCTGCGCGCACACGATCACCGGCCCGGTACGCCCGGCCAGCGCCCCGGCCAGCGCGTCCGGCCGCATCCGGCCCTGCGCGTCGGTGTCCACCTCGACACCCGGCGCGCCCAGGCCGATCGCGCGCAGCGCGGCGTCCACGGTGGCGTGCCGGTGCCGGTTGACCACGACGTGTACCGGCGGCGCCCCGATCAGGCCACGCGCGCCGACGTCCCAGCCGTACCCGGCCAGCACGTGCTCGCGGGCCACGGTCAGGCAGGTGGTGTTGGCGGTCTGGCCGCCGGTGACGAAGCCGACCGACCCGCCGGGCGGCAGCCCGAGCAGGTCGAGCAGCCAGCCGGCGGCCACCTCCTCCACCCCGGCCGCCAGCGGGCTCATCACCGCCATCGCCGCGTTCTGGTCCAGCGCCACGGTGAGCAGCTCGGCGGCCAGCGCGGCCGGCAGGGTACCGCCGGTGACGAAGCCGAAGTACCGCGGCCCGGTGGTCGCCACGGTCGCCGTGGGTACCAGCGCGGCCAGTTCGGCCAGTACCGCCGCCGGTGGCGCACCGCCGTCGGCCAGCGGGCCGCCGAGCCGGTCCCGGACCTCCGCCACGCCCGTACCGGCCCGGACCGGCCGGTCGCCCACGCCGCTCAGGTACCCCGCGGCCACCCCGGCCACCTGGGCGAGCAGCGCGCCGTAGTCCACCTCAGCCGTACCCGCCACGCGACACCCCTCCCGGTCGACCACGCCAGCGTGGCCGAGGCGTACCGGTGGCCACAACGGCCAATACCGCGGCGCTGGCCCTCAGCCGGCGGCCGGGTCGCCGGTGGCGGTGGCGGCGGTGGCGGCCGGCAGCCAGCCCGGGTCGGTACCGACCGTGGTCAGCCGCGCGGTGGCCCGGGACAGCGCGACGTAGAGGGTACGCACGCCGGCCGGCGACTCGGCCACGATCCGGTCCGGCGCGACCACCACCACCGCGTCGTACTCCATGCCCTTGGCCTCCAGTGCGGTCACCAGCTGTACCCGCGGATCGTCCACAGTGGACAACCAGGCGGCCGTGCCGGCCCGGTCGGCCTGCGCGGTGATGACCCCGACCGTACCGTCGACCTCGGCCAGCGCGGCCGCGACCGCCTGTGCCACCGCCGCGGCCATTCCGTCCGGGGCGACCGTGACGTGCCGCGGTCCCACCCCGGTGCGCCGTACCGCCACCGGCAGCTCCGCGTGCGGCTCCGCGCGCCGGACCACCGCCGCGGCCAGCTCGAAGATCTCCGCCGAGTTGCGGTAGTTGGTGGTCAGCACGTACTCGGTGCGCCGCCGGTCGCCCAGCGCCGCCCGCTGTGCCCGGCGGACCTCGGCCGGGTCGCCGCCCCACGCCGCCTGGGCCGGGTCGCCCACCACCGTCCAGCTCGCGTACGCGCCCCGGCGGCCCAGCATGCGCCACTGCATCGGGGACACGTCCTGGGCCTCGTCCACCACGATGTGCGCGTACTCCCGGTAGTCCTCCGGCCGGAGGGTCGCCGCGGCCCGGGCCCCGGCCACCCGGTCGGCGTACGTGGTCACCTCGCGTACCCCGGACACCGTGTACGGGTCGGCCCGGCGCCGCGGCGGTACCGGCGGGTCGCCCAGCAGTTCGTGCAGTTCGTCGAGCAGCGCCACGTCCGGTACCGACGGCCCCGCGGTGGCCAGCCCGGCCAGCGACGCGGCCAGCCGGGACAGCTCGGCCCGGGCGAACAGCCCCTGCCCGTACCGGGCCGTACGGGACCGGTCCGCCAACCGGGCCAGCACGTCCACCGGCCGCAGCCGGGGCCACCAGGCGCGCATCAGCGCGCGGAACTCGTCCCGGTCGGCAACCTCGGTGGCGAAGTCCTCCCGGCTGGCCGTGGCCGGCGCGCCCAGCAGTTCGACCGCCTGGCGCCACAGCGCGTCCAGCACGTACCCGGCGGCCCGGGGCCGGGCCGTGTTGTGCCGCCCCCCGGTACCGCCGTCGGGACCGGTACCGCCGTCGGGACCGGACGGTCGCCCGCGCCGGCCGGAGCCGCCCAGCACCGTGTCCCGCAACAGGTCGAGATCCTGCCCGGTCAGCCGCAGCAGCGTGCCCCGGTACAGCAGGCGGAACTCCCGGGGCGCGTCCGGCGACCGGTCCCGTACCGCCCGGGCCAGCAGCCGGGTCATCCGCAGCGAGCCCTTGACCGCGGCCACGTCGGCCGGGTCCGGCCGGGTGGCCGACTCGCCGACCACCAGGTCGCCCAGCGACCGCAGCGTCACCTCGTGCTCGCCCAGCGATGGCAGCACCCGGGAGATGTAGGTGACGAACACCGGCGACGGGCCGACCACGAGCACGCCGCCGCCGGCGAACCGGCGCCGGTCGGAGTACAGCAGGTACGCGGCCCGGTGCAGGGCCACCGCGGTCTTGCCGGTACCGGGGCCGCCGCGGACCACGGTGACGCCCAGCGCGGGGGAGCGGATCGCCTCGTCCTGCTCGCGCTGGATGGTCGCCACGATGTCGCGCATGCCGGTACCGGTGGCCCGGGCCAGCGTCGCCACCAGCGCGCCGTCGCCGACCACGGGCAGGTCCACCGGGGCGGCCCGGGGGTCCAGCAGGTCGTCCTCGACGCCGGTGACGCGCTCCCCGGCGGAGGTGATGACGCGCCGGCGTACCACGCCCATCGGGTCCACCGCGGTGGCCCGGTAGAAGGCGGCGGCGGCCGGCGCGCGCCAGTCCACCACCAGCGGGCGGGCCTGGGCGTCGCGCAGCCCGATCCGGCCCACGTACCGGACCTCGGCCGCGGTACCGGGCTCGGCCCGCAGGTCAAGCCGGCCGAACACCAGCCCGTCGTGCTCGGCGTCGAGCACCCGGCGGCGCCGGGCCGCGTGGAACACCATCGCGTCCCGCTCGACCAGCGCGCCGAAGTTGCCCACCCGGGCGATGCCGTACCCGGCGGTCTCGGTCGCGGCGGCCTCCCGCTTGAGGACCTCCAGCCGCGCGTACACCAGGTCGACGTGACGCTGTTCCAGCGCGATCTCGGCGGCGGCGGAGCTGGTCAAGGCACTCCAAGCACGATCGGTACGGGGAAGCACGATTCGGTACGGGGAAGCACGATTCGGTACGGGGTGGTACGGGCAGGTGTCGTGGGCGGTACCGGCCCGGGTCAGCCGACCGCGAGCGGGGCGTCGTCCACCGGCGGCGTACCGGCGGCGGCCGCCGTGGCCCGGCGCAGCCGCCAGCGGAGCACCAGCGTACTGACGATCCCGGCCAGCACGACCAGGCCCAGCCCGATCCAGGACGCCCCGGTCAGCCAGTGCTCGGCCGCCTGGCCGGCGTAGTACACCACCAGCGCGGTACCGCTGGCCCAGACCACCCCGCCGGCCGCGTTGGCCGCCAGGAACCGCCCGTACGGCAGGCGCAGCGCCCCGGCCAGCGGCCCGGCGAGGACCCGCAGCAGGGCGATGAACCGGCCGAAGAAGATGGCCCAGACGCCCCGGCGGTGGACCAGCCGTTCGGCCCGGGCCAGCTGCGCCGGCCCGAGATGGGCCGGGAACCGCCGGCCCAGCCGTACCAGCAGCGGCCGGCCGCCCCGGTACCCCACCAGGTACCCCAGCGAGTCGCCCACGATCGCGCCGGCCGTGGCGGCGGCCGCGACCCCGGCGATCCGCTCGTGCCCGGAGGCGGCCAGCAGCGCGCCGCTGACCAGGGTGATCTCGCCGGGCAGCGGCACCCCCATGCTCTCCACCGCGATCACCAGGAAGATCACGAGGTAGACCAGGCCGGGCGGGAGGCTGCCGAGCCAGTGCAGCGCGGCGTGCATCCGAGGAACTCCTGAGGTCGGGGCCGGAAACCGTGAGCCTAACCCGGCCGGCCAACGCCGCGGCGGGTCAGCCTTCGAACACCCCGGCGTCGACCAGGCGCTGCTCGGTGGCGCTCCAGCCGTCCCCGGGGTGCGCGGTGGCCAGCGCGGCCAGCTCGGCCCGGACCTTGGCGCCGTGCCCGGCGGCGGCCAGCACCCGGATCTCCGCCACGAACGCGTCCGAGTCGGTCCGCAGGTGCAGCGTCTTGCCGTTGGTCAGATTCCGCACGTACGCGTGCCGGCCGTGGTTGAGCGGGATCAGGTACTTGTACTCGCCGAGGACGCTGAGCGCGCCGCCCTGGCCGGCCTGGCCGGCGCGGACCGATGCGCGCGCGGTCTTGGAGGTGTTGCTCGCCACCGGGGCTCCTTGTCTGGGCACCGGGACGACCCGGCGCGACGGGCGGAGGAAACGGACAGGGCCGGCGGCACACCGGCCGGCGGCAAGTTTACCCTGCGCGTACCGGGGCGCCGACGCTGGCCGCCCAGCCGGCGCCGGTACCGCCGCCGGTACCCGGGCCGGACCGGTACGCCCTGGTCAGAGCGTTGCGGGCGGCGGTACCCGGGCAGGCCGAACGGGTGTACCGGGCAATCCGTTCGTGGGCAATTCGCCGTTTCGCTGGCGCCACTTGTGTCACAGCGGCATCATGAACGACGAGTCGCTGGCACGGGCACCCACCGCGGGCGGACCAGGTCGTAGGGGAAGACGCACCTGGAGCTGACCCGGGGAGGTTTCTTTCGTGCCCACGCGTGGCGTCGTGTACGTCCACTCAACCCCGCTCGCCGTGTGCGCACACGTCGAGTGGGCGATCGCGCGCGTCCTGGCCGCGCCGGTCAGCCTGCAGTGGTCCGCGCAGCCGGTCGAGCCGGGGGCCCGCCGCGCCGAGTGCACCTGGTCCGGGCGCGACGGTACCGGCGCGGAGCTGGCCGCCGCGCTGCGGCAGTGGCCGATGATCCGGTTCGAGGTCACCGAGGACCCGAGCCCGGGCGTGGACGGTCAGCGGTTCATGCACGTACCCGGCCGGGGCCTGTTCAGCGCCACCATGAGCGCCAACGGCGACATCCTGGTCGGCGAGGACCGGCTGCGCGCGCTGATCGCCTCGGCCCGCGGGCCCGAGGCGCTGGCGCACGCGCTGGACAAGGCGCTCGGTACCGCGTGGGACGCCGAGCTGGAGCCGTACCGGTACGCCGGCGAGGGCGCGCCCGCGACCTGGCTGACCCGGGTGGGCTGAGCGGGCCCGCCGCAGGCCCACCGCCAGCGGCGCGGTACCGGTTCGGCCACGCTACCCACCACAGCGGACAGTTCCGGTCCGCTACCGCCGGCCGGCCGGCACGACCGTCCGGTCCCGGCCGTACGGGTCAGAGCGGGATGTTGCCGTGCGCCCCGCGCGCGGCCGGGGCGGCGGCCAGCGCCTCGGCGATGCGGCGGCGGGTCTGCGTCGGCTCGATGACCTCGTCCACCACGCCGATCTCCAGCGCCCGGTTCACCCCGCCGGCCTGCCGCGCGTGTTCCTCGACGAGCTGCGCCCGCACCGCGTCCCGGCCGTCGGCCGGGGTCGCCGCGAGCTTCTTGCGGTGCAGGATGTTGACCGCCGCTGCCGCGCCCATCACCGCGACCTCGGCATGGGGCCAGGCGAACACCGCGGTGGCGCCCAGCGAGCGGGAGTTCATGGCGATGTACGCGCCGCCGTACGCCTTGCGGGTCACCAGCGTCACCCGCGGTACCACCGCCTCGGCGAAGGCGTGCAGCAGCTTGGCGCCCCGGCGTACCACGCCGTCCCACTCCTGGCCCAGCCCGGGCAGGTACCCGGGCACGTCCACGAGTACCACCAGCGGTACCCCGAGCGAGTCGCACATGCGCACGAACCGGGCCGCCTTCTCCGCCGAGACGGCGTCCAGGCAGCCGCCCAGGCGCAGCGGGTTGTTGGCGATCACGCCCACGGTACGGCCGGCGAAGCGGCCCAGCGCGGTCACGATGTTCGGCGCCCACCTGCTGTGCAACTCCACCAGTTGGCCGGGGTCCAGCAGCGCCGTGACCACGGGCCGCACGTCGTAGGCCCGGTTCGCCTCGGCCGGCATCAGCGCGGACAGGTCGGTACCGTCGGCCACGTCCGCCGGCGACAGCCGGCCCTGCCGGCCCAGCAGCGCGGCCAGGTCCCGGGCGGTGCCGATCGCGGCCGGGTCGTCCCTGGTGGTCACGTGCACCACGCCGGAGCGCCGCCCGTGCGGCTCGGGGCCGCCGAGGCGCTCCATGTCGACCTCCTCGCCGGTGACGCTGCGGACCACCTCGGGGCCGGTGACGAAGATCCGCCCGCCACTGCTCATGATCACGATATCGGTGAGCGCCGGCCCGTACGCGGCGCCGCCGGCCGCCGGCCCGAGCACCACCGAGATCTGCGGTACCCGCCCCGAGGCCCGGACCATCGCGGCGAACACCTGCCCGACGCCGTCCAGCGCCACCACGCCCTCACCGAGCCGGGCGCCGCCGGAGTGCCACAGGCCCACCACCGGTACCCGCTCCCGTACCGCCGCGTCGATCGCGTCGGCGATGCGCTGGCAGCCCTCGGTACCCAGGGCGCCGCCCATCCGGGTGGCGTCGGTGCCGTACGCGATCACGGCCGTACCGTCGATCTCCCCGCGCCCCCACAGCGCGCCCGCGTCGTCCGGCGGGCCGGCCAGGCGCAGCGAACCGTCGTCGAACAACCCCCGCAGCCGGACCTGCGGATCGCGGGGGTCGGCGGTGGCCGAGTCCGGGGTGACGGATGCGGTGGTCACGAGGGCCTCCAGGTCGGGCGGTGCGCGGCGGTGGCCGTCCGGCGGCGGTGGCCGTCAGGCGGCGGCCGTCAGGCGGCGGTGAAGGCCAGCACGGCGTTGTGGCCGCCGAAGCCGAACGAGTTGTTCAGCGCGGCGGGGATCTCCAGGTGGCGTGCCTTGTGGGTGACCACGTCGAGATCGAGCCTGTCGTCCGGGTCGTCGAGGTTGATGGTGGGGGGGATGACGCCGTGGTAGATGGCCAGGATCGTGGCGATCGACTCCAGCGCGCCGGCCGCGCCGAGCAGGTGCCCGTGCATGGACTTCGTCGCCGTCACCACCGGGTGGGTACCGACCGCGTCGCGCAGCGCGATGATCTCCGCCAGGTCACCCACCTGGGTGGACGTCGCGTGCGCGTTGACGTGGACGATGTCGGTACGGGACAGGTCGGCGTCGTGCAGGGCCAGCGCGATGGCGCGGGTACTGCCCCGGCCCTGCGGGTCGGGCTGCACGATGTCGTACCCGTCGGAGGTGATCCCGGCGCCGGCCAGCCGGGCGTACACCCGGGCGCCGCGGGCCCGGGCGTGCTCGGCCCGCTCCAGCACGATCGCGGCCGAGCCCTCGCCCAGGACGAAGCCGTCGCGGCCCTTGTCGAACGGGCGGGAGGCGCGCTGCGGGTCGTCGTTGCGGGTGGACATCGCCCGCATCGCGGCGAACCCGGCGATCGGCAGCGCGTGGATGACCGCCTCGGTACCGCCGGCCACCACCACGTCCGCCCGGCCGGCCCGGATCAGGTCCAGCCCGAGCGCGATCGCCTCGGCGCCGGTGGCGCAGGCGCTGGCCGGGGAGTGCACCCCGGCCTTGGCGTCCAGGTCCAGCCCCACCCAGGCGGCCGGCCCGTTGGGCATCAGCATCGGTACCGTGTGCGGGCTGACCTTGCGCGGCCCGGACGTCTCCAGGATGTCGTCCTGGTTCAGTAGCGTCTGCGCGCCGCCGATGCCGCTGCCCAGGGCCACCGCCAGGCGCAGCGGGTCCACCCCGGAGCCGGTGTCGCCGTCGGGCGAGGACACCGGTACCACGAAGCCGGCGTCCGCCCACGCCTGCCGGGCGGCGATCAGCGCGGTCGCCTCGGACCGGTCCAGCCGGCGCAGCTTGACCCGGTCCAGCACCGCCGACGGCTCGACCGCGAGCTGGGCGGCGATGCGTACCGGCAACTGCGCCGCCCAGTCCTGGGTGAGCGGGCTCACCCCGGACCGGCCGGCCAGCATCGCCTCCCAGGTCGACGCGGCGTCCCCGCCCAGCGGGGTGGTCGCGCCGATCCCGGTGACGAGTACCTCAGGTCGTGCACTCACGGTTCAGGAGGCCTTCAGAATGAAGGAGACGGCGTCGCCGACGGTCTTCAGGTTCTGCACCTCGTCGTCGGGGATCTTGACGCCGAACTTCTCCTCGGCGGCCACCACGACCTCCACCATCGACAGCGAGTCGACGTCCAGGTCGTCGGTGAAGGACTTGGGCTCGGCGACGTCGTCCGGGCTCACGCCGGCCACTTCCTCCAGGATCTCGGCGAGCCCGGCGGTGATCTCCTCACGGGTCGACATAGGTCTGCGTTCCTCTCGTCACGGTACGGTTCTCGTACGGGTCGGTGCGGTACTCGGTGCAGCGTTCGGTACGGCCTGGCTACGGGCAGCGGATCACCTGACCCGCGTAGGTCAGCCCGCCGCCGAAGCCGAACAGCAGGATCGGTGCCCCGGTGGCGACCTGGCCGGTGTCCACCAGCTTGGACAGGGCCAGCGGCACGCTGGCCGCCGAGGTGTTGCCGGACTCGACGATGTCCCGGGACACGATGGTGTCCCCGGTCAGGCCGAGCCGGCGGGCCATCGGCTCGATGATGCGCAGGTTGGCCTGGTGCGGTACGAACGCGGCCAGCGCCGACGGTTCGATGCCGGCCGCGTGGCACGCCTGCAGGGCCAGGTCCGGCAGCGTGAAGGTGGCCCAACGGAACACCGCCTGGCCGTTCTGCACCACGTACGGCCGCCAGCCCTCGATGGTCAGCGTGTCGCCCTTGTCCGGCGCCGAGCCCCAGATCACCGGGCCGATGCCGGGCTGGGCGCCGTCGGCCACCGGGCCGACCACCGCCGCCCCGGCCCCGTCGCCGAACAGGATGCACGAGGTCCGGTCGGTCCAGTCGGTGAAGTCGGTGAGCTTCTCCGCGCCGACCACGATCGCGTGCCGCGCGGCGCCGGCCCGGATCGCGTGGTCCACGGTGGCCAGCGCGTACTCGAAACCGGAGCAGGCGGTGTTGATGTCGTACGCGGCCGGGGCGCCGATGCCCAGCTTCGCGGCGATCCGGGTGGCCACGTTGGGGCAGCGGTCCACCGAGGTACAGGTGGCCACCGCGACCAGGTCGATGTCGGCGGCGGCCAGGCCGGAGTTGGCCAGCGCGGTGGCCGCCGCCGCGGTGGCCATGTCGGCCACGGTCTCCCCGTCGGCGACCCGCCGGGTGACGATGCCGACCCGGTCGCGGATCCACTCGTCGCTGGTGTCGACGATCTGGGCGAGGTCGTCGTTGGTCAGTACCCGGGCGGGCTGGTAGTGGCCCACCGAGATGATTCTGGAGCCGGTGACGGTCATCTAGAGCGACCCTCCGATACGGGCGAGTGGCTGACCCGCAGCGACCGGGTCGTCGTGGTGGGCGAGCCACTCGGTGAGCACGCCGGGCTGGGCCACGGTGACCTCGACGTCACCCTGCCTGGTGGTGATGTGGCCGATGAGCTGGCCGCCGTGGACCTCGGTGCCCTCGGCCAGGTCGGCCGCCGGGGCGAAGGTACCGCCGGCGCCGGCGACGACCACCCGGAACTGTGGGCCGGGCTCGCCGCTGGGCGGTACCCCGTGGCGGGCGAACAGGTCGCGGGCCGCGGCCAGGTCGTCGGGGGTGTTCACGGCGACGATCTCGACCCCGCGCAGGGTGCGCTTGGCCAGCCCGGCGAGGGTACCGGCGGGGGGCAGTTCGACGATCGCGGTGACCCCGACGTGCTCCATCGTCTGCATGCACAGGTCCCACCGCACCGGCGAGGTCACCTGGCGGACCAGGCGTACGAGCACCTCCCGGCCGGTGGACACGGCGGTACCGTCCAGGTTGGACAGCAGGATGCGCTGCGGGTCGGCCGGGACGATGCCGGCCGCCACGGCACCGAGCGCCGCCTGCGCCGGGGCCATGTACCGGCTGTGGAACGCCCCGGCCACCTTCAGCGTGATCACCCGGGACCGGGCCGGCGGTACCGCGGCCAGCTTGGCCAGCGCCTCCACCGCCCCGGCCACGACGAGCTGGCCGGCGCCGTTGTAGTTGGCCGGGTACAGCCCGGCGGCCTCGACCGCGCCGGCCACCTCGGCGCTGTCGCCGCCCATCACCACGGCCATCCCGGTCGGCTCCAGGGCGCACGCGGCGCCCATCTCCCGGCCGCGGACCGCGGCCAGGGTGACCGCGGCCTCCGGCGTCAGCACGCCGGCCAGGCAGGCCGCGGCCAGCTCGCCCACGCTGTGGCCGGCCAGCAGGCCGGCGTCGTACAGCGGCAGCTGCTCGGCGGCCAGCAGCGCGCTGGCCACCAGCAGCGGCTGGGTACGCGCGGTGTCCCTGATCTCGTCGGCGTCGGCGGCGGTACCGAGGTGGATCAGGTCCAGCCCGGTCAGCGCCGACCACCAGCGCAGCCGCGCCGCTGCCTGGGGTAGGTCGAGCCATCCGGTGAGGAAGCCGGGCTTCTGGGCGCCCTGGCCCGGGGCGAGTACGGCGAGCACGATCACGACTCTTCCGGTTACCCGGGGGTCATGGTGGTGCTGCCCGGTACCAAACCCGACGACGGTATTTGTAGGGTTCCCCCAATCGGGCCCCGGTGACGTGGGCATTTGCCCGTGGTGACCGGTACGGCTGTGCCGGCCGTCACCTGGCTCGGCCTACCCGGCCTCCCGGCCGGGGTGCGGCGGCGGGTCCAGCCGACCGATGGTCAGCGCCATCCGCAGCGCGAACGCGTCGCGGGACTGCAGCGGCGCCAGCCCGGTCGCCTCGGCCACCCGCTTGAGCCGGTACCGGACCGTGTTGGGGTGCACGTACAGCACCCGGGCCGCGCTCTCCAGTACCCCGCCGGCGGCGAAGAACGCGTCCAGCGTCTCCAGCAGTTCCCCGCCGGCCCGGGCCAGCGGCGAGAAGATCTCCTGCCGCAGTACCCGGCGCGCGTCCGGGTCGCCGGCCAGCGCCCGCTCCGGCAGCAGGTCCCCGGCCGCCACCGGGCGCGGCGCGGCCGGCCAGGCGACCGCGGCCCGGTACCCGGCGATGGCTGCCCGGGCCGACTCGCTGGCGTCGTCCAGCCGGGGTACCGCCGGCCCCACGACCACGGGACCGTCGCCGAACCCGACCAGCAGCTTCGCGGTCACCGCCAGCGGGTCGGCCGCGCCGCCGAGGACCACCACCAGCCGGTCCCCGTGTACCCCGCCGAGGATGTCCACGCCGATGCGCCGGGCGGCCCGGTACACGGTGTGCAGCACCGCGGCGGACTCGCCGCCGGGGGAGCGGCCCACGGCCACCGCCACCGGTGGCGCGTCCGCCCAGCCCAGCGCGGCGGCCCGGCTGGCCACCACGTCCGAGGAGTCCCCGCGCAGCAGCGCGTCCACCAGCAGCGCCTGCAGCCGGGCGTCCCAGGCGCCGCGGGTCTCGGCCGCCCGCGCGTACACCCGGGCCGCGGCGAACGCGACCTCGCGGGAGAACATCAGCACCGCCTGCCGCAGCGCCACCTCCTCGCCCGGCGCGGCCAGGTACGACACCTGCTCCTCGACCACGTCGATGGTGACCTTGATCAAGGCGACGGTCTGCTGGAGGTTGAGCGTCCGGGCCAGCGCCCGCGGCGCGGAGTCGAACACGTCGTCGGAGAAGCCCTGCTCGGTACCGGCGTTGCGCAGCCACTCGACCAGCGCGCGGACGCCGGCCTGGGCCACCAGCATGACCCAGGCGCGCTGGTCGGCCGGTACCTCCCGGAACCACGGCAGGACCTCGTCCATGCGGGCCACGCTGGCGGTTGCCAGCGCCCCGGCGGCGCGCTCGATGCGGCGCATCGTCGCGGTGAGCTCCCCGATCCCGGAAACCGTCACCGCTGTAGCCTGCCACGCCGGACACCCGACGCGTACCGGCTCAGCCGGCCCGTGGCGCCGTGGCCGGCCCGGGCGGCG
>Ga0209069_10001389_pt1 | contig 12229 bp, 7 predicted proteins | sample Str013_2_FD_187202 | JGI IMG/M metagenome (GOLD analysis project Ga0209069, IMG submission 187202) | Freshwater sediment microbial communities in response to fracking from Pennsylvania, USA - Straight Creek_MetaG_SC_2013 (SPAdes) (version 2) | ecosystem: Environmental > Aquatic > Freshwater >...
ATGGTTGCCGGCCAGCCCCAGTCGCCGTAGCGGCTCGACAGATCGGGATTGGCGTCCTGATCGACCCGAACCGGCAGGTATTTCGATGCCAGGAGGTCGTTGACCTCCGGGTCCGCATACGTCGTCTTTTCCATGACGTGGCACCAGTGGCACCACACCGCCTCGAGATCGAGGATCACGAAGCGCTTCTCGGCGGCCGCGCGGGCGAACAGGTCGTCGCCCCACTCGCTCCATTTGAGCCCTTCCGCTGCGAATGATGGAGTTGCCGCGAGCGCGGCAATGGCGAGGGCGGCTAGGCGGACGAGTTTCATGATCGCTCCCGGGTAGCGCGATGGGTTCGACAGCTACGCACGTGGCAAGGTTCGGGCTCAGCCTTTTGGCCGCGTCACGCGAACGTGAGATCGCCCGTCAGGTCGACTTCTCGGCGTGTCCGGCCGCATTCACCAATAGCCGGTCGAGCGAGGCGGCGCCGGGTCCACAGATCGCGAGCCACATGAAGGCGGCGAAGTAGGTCGCTTCCTCGAAGCCGAGCAGCGTTTCCAGCGAATCGACGTCGCCCCATTTGGCCGACCTGATAGCCACGACCATCACCACCGCCAGCATCGCCGCGGGGATCCGGGTGAACAGGCCGAGCATCAGCATGACGCCGCCGAAGCACTCGACGCCGGAGACGAACGGGGTGAGGATTTTCGGAAAGGGGATGCCCCATCCGATGAAATTCTCGGTTACCTGCGCCAGGTTGGTCAGCTTGCCCCAGCCGGTCAGCATGAAGACATAACCAACGGTGAGGCGCATGATCAGCGGGCCAGCCCACGAGAAATAGGAAGCGATCCGCGCCGGCAGCAGAATCAGCAGATTGACGATGGAATTCATGTAGCCCCCTCCAATTTTGTCGTTATGTCGTGCATTTACCAACCTGTATTGAAACAGGCTCGCAACAAGGCCGCCGTAGGCGGGCTCGGGTTATGACGGGAGTTTCGTGGCGGCCGGCCCGGGTGTTACGCAGCCTAGCCGAAATTTTGCAGCGCCGGAAACGTCTCCAGCAGCCAGATGCTGACGCCCGAGACCGCGCCGGTCAAAAAGCCGATGCCGGTAATCACCATCAGTATACCCATGGCACGTTCGACGCTGTCGAGATGCCGCTTCATGCGCGCGAAGACCGACGAGAACTGCTCGATCATGAAAGCCGCCAGCAGGAAGGGAATCCCGAGCCCGGCGGAATAGACGGCGAGCAGGCCCGCGCCCTTGGTCACGGTGGCCTCGGCGGCCGCGACCGAGAGGATCGCCGCCAGAATTGGCCCGATGCACGGCGTCCAGCCGAACGCAAAGGCAAGTCCCATTACATAGGCGCCCCACCATCCGACGGGTTTTGGGGCCGTCAGGCGACCCTCGCGCATCAGTAGTCCGATCCGAGTCAGCCCGAGGAAATGCAGGCCCATGACGATGATGACGATGCCGGCGACAATCGAAAGCTGGGCCGACCAGGCCCGGATCAGCCCGCCGACCAACGACGCGCTCGCGCCGAGGGCCACGAACACCGTCGAGAAACCGAGGACGAACATCAGCGCGGAGGTCATGACCGCGCGTTTCGACGCCTGGGTCGACTCGTCATTGTTGACATGCTCGATGGTTGCGCCGGTAAGGTAGATCAAATAGGGCGGCACCAGCGGCAGCACGCATGGCGACAAGAAGCTGATAAGGCCGGCGATCAGCGCCGCTGGTATTGAGACATCGTGCATTGTACGACCTTCGAGAATTGCGGCAAGACATAGCGCCGTCTTGTGTTGTACGGAACAGGTAATCGAGAAGTTTCGTGGGGTGCTGGCTTCGCGACGGTCACGGAGCCGTGTCCGTAACATTGGCCTCGCCGGTGAAACAGGCGCTACTATGATTCCGTATCACGGTAGCAAACCCGCAGACCAGGACCTCCATGCGTATCGGCATCCGCAGCGCCATTTCAGCCCTTGTCCTGACCTCCATCGTGGTCAGCGCGGTCGGCGTGCATCTGTTGTGGTGGCGCACCGCGCAGCAGGTCAGCCAGACTCTCGCCGATACCATCAACGACCAGATCGTATCCGCGGTCGGCGACGAACTGCAGTCGATCACCACCGAAGCACGATCGTCGATGATGGCGGTCCGCACGCTGTTGGCCGAAAAAGTCTTCGAGGCGCGCGACACCCGGAAGCGCGAACTCGTATTTCAATCGCAGCTGCTGTCGCAGCCGACCATTTCCTGGGTGGCCTATGCATGGCCGGATGGATCCTTCTTTGCCGGGCACAAGCTCGGCGATACCGTCATCGAAATGCTGGAAATTGCGCCGGACCTCAAGATGCGGGTTGATCGGTACGAATTCGTGGGCAACGATCTCAAGCTCAAGAACAGCCAGGTCGCGGACACCAAATATGCGGTTACCGATCAGGAATGGTTTCGTACCGCCACCGAGACCAACGACGAGCACTGGTCGACCCTGACGACGCATCCCAACGGCGAACGGCCGGCCGCGGCCTTCGCGGCCCCGGTCGAGATCGATCAAAAGCCGGCCGGTGTCCTGGCCATCATCATCGAACTCACGCGGGTCTCGAATTTCCTGTCGCAGCTCACGGTCGGAAAGTCGGCCGGCGCCTTCATCCTGGAACGAGATGGCGGCGTGGTGGCAGCCCCCGATGCCAACGCCAGTGAATTGACTGCGCTGAAAGCCGATCATCCGCTGTTATCGGTCGCGGTGGATGCGATCCGGCAGGCCGGCAGTGCCTACAATCCCGGCGAAGGCCAGGCTTTCCACACCCAGGTGAACAGGGATGGAAACGCCTACAAGGCGGTGCTGACGCCGATTTCGTTTCCGGGCTGGTCGCTGGTGACCGTGGTGCCGGAGTCGGCATTTCTCGGCCCTGTGCAGATGACGATCCGCAGATTGCTGGTCGGTCTCGCGGTGCTGATCGTGATTGCCGGGTTGTTGTCGGCATGGCTTGCCCAGCGCCTGATCGCCGCGCCGCTGATCACGGTGGTCAAGGAGATCAGGCACATCGAACGCTTCGACCTCGACAAGGTGGAGCGGCATCCATCGCGCTTGACCGAAATCGAGAACCTGTCGGGCGCGATCGGCGATATGGCGCAGGGGCTCGCCGCGTTCCGCAAATACATTCCCGCCGATCTCGTGCGGCGGCTGATCAGCGACGGTACTGGCGCACGCCTCGGCGGCGCGGTGCGGCCGATGAGCGTGATGTTCATCGATCTCGCCGGCTTTACCGGCATGTCCGAGCGGCTGGGCGACCGCATCATTCCGCTGCTGTCGCGCTATTTCGATTCGGTCTCCTCGCGGATCCAGGATCATGGCGGCACCATCGACAAGTTCATCGGCGATGCCGTGATGGCGTTCTGGGGTGCCCCCGCGACCAATCCCGACCATGCCGCCGATTGCTGCCGCGCCGCGCTGGCATGCCAGCGCGCGATGGACGAGGCGGCTCTCACCGACGACAGGGGACAACCTGTCGCCATTCGCATCGGCATCAATTCCGGCGACATGCTGGTCGGCAATATCGGATCGGAGGTCCGGCTGAATTACACCGTGATCGGCGATGCCGTGAATATCGCAAGCCGTCTCGAAGGCACCAACAAGATCTACGGCTCCACCATCATCGTCGGTCCGGAGACGCGCCGTCTCGCCGGCGAGCGCATCGTGGTGCGCGAACTCGACCGGCTGGCGGTCTACGGGCGGGCCGGCGGTTTGCAGATTTACGAATTGCTCGGCATCGAAGGCGAATACACCGGCGCCCGCGACTGGATCGCGAGCTACGAAGCCGGCCTCGCGCTCTGGCGCGCTGGCGACTTCGCCGGGGCTGTCGCTGCCTTCGAAGCGACGATCGCACTCCGCAAGCAGGACGCGGCTTCCTCCGTCATGATCGAGCGGTGCAAGCAGCAGCTCACGCACCCCGCGGCCGAGGATTGGGACGGCACCGCGGTCGCACTGACAAAGTAGACGGACACACCGGCATTACGAAAGGTCTTGACCGCATCATTCCGGGATGGTCCGAAGGGACCATGCTTGACGCTTCGGCGTTGAATTTGCCCCTTCATGCATGCCCCGGATTGGCTGCCCGATGCGTCTCCCTTTCTTTTACGGCTGGGTCGTCGTCGCCGTGACGTTCGTGACCATGGCGATCGGCGTCAACGCGCGTACCGCCTTTTCACTGTTCTTTCCGCCCATCATCGGCGAGTTCGGATGGGAGCGGGGCATCACCGCCGGTGCTTTCTCTTTCGGCTTTCTGGTTTCGGCCGCCGTCAGCCCGCTGATCGGGCGAATGATGGACCGCCTCGGACCGCGTGCGGTGATGGAGCTCGGCGTCGGGCTGATGGCGAGCGGGCTGTTGCTGGCGCCGCTGACGACGCAGCCCTGGCATCTTTATCTCACCATCGGCGTGCTGGTCGGCGCGGGCAGCGTCTGCCTCGGCTATTCCGGCCAGTCGCTGTTTCTGCCGAACTGGTTCATTCGCCGCCGTGGCCTCGCGATCGGGCTGGCATTTGCCGGCGTCGGCATCGGCTCGGTGACATTGCTGCCGTGGGTGCAGCACATGATCGAGCAGACCGGCTGGCGCACGGCATGTACCGCGATGGGCATCATCATCCTGCTCGCACTCGCCCCGCTCAACCTGCTGCTGCGCAAGCGCCCGGAAGATATCGGCCTGCTGCCGGATGGCGACGCCGCGCTGTCGGCCTCATCGGCCAAGCCGATTTCGAACATCGTCGACCCCGTTTGGGCCGGCACCGAATGGACGCTCGCCCGCGCGCTTCGCACCTCAAAATTCTGGTGGATCGCGCTCGGTTATTTCTTCGGCCTGTACATCTGGTACGCGGTGCAGGTCCACCAGACCAAATTCCTGCTCGATATCGGTTTCAGCCCGAATATCGCGGTTTGGTCGCTCGGCATGGTCAGCCTGCTCGGCATCCCCGGCCAGATCTGGCTCGGACATTTGTCCGACCGGGTCGGTCGCGAATGGATATGGGCTGTGAGTTGTGCGGGCTTCGCGATCTGCTTCGCGGCGCTGATCGCGCTGAAATACGTGCAGGCGTTGCCGCTGGTCTACCTCATGGTCTTCACCCAGGGCGCGCTTGGCTACGGCCTGACCTCGATCATGGGGGCGGTGGTGGTCGAAATCTTCCAGGGCAGGCACTACGGCAGCATTTTCGGCACCATCATGCTGGCGGCGCTCGCGGGCGGCGCGGCCGGGCCCTGGGCGACCGGGATTCTTCACGATCTGACAGGAAGTTATACGATCGCTTTTGCGATCGGTATCGCCGCGAGCGGGATCAGCGCGATGGCAATCTGGCTGGCCGCGCCGCGCAACGTGCGGGCGGTCGCGGGGCGGTTGCAGCGCGCATAGCACCGCCGGCCGAACAGCGATTTACCGACTTGCCGATATCGGCCGCTTATGGGCTTATTCGGTGTACAAAGATGAACCGCACCGAGGGATGCACGTCCATGAACGAGCACGTCCAGACCGCTGGCAGCGCACCGCTGTTCAACCCCCTGTCGCCGGAATTCATTCGCAATCCCTATCCCCATTACGAACGGCTTCGCACCACCGATCCGATGCACCACACGCCTCTTGGCATGTTCGTGGCGAGCCGTCACGCCGAGGCAAGTCTCGTGCTGCGCGACAAGCGTTTCGGCAAGGATTTCGTCGAGCGCACGATTCGCCGCTATGGCCCCGACATCATGAAGGAGCCGGTGTTTCGCAACATGAGCCACTGGATGCTGCAGCAGGATCCGCCGGACCATACCCGCCTGCGCGGACTGGTGGTGAAGGCCTTCACGGCGCGTCGGGTCGAGGACATGCGCCCACGGATTCAGCAAATCGTCGATGACACGCTCGATCGCATCATTCCGCAGGGACGCATGGACCTGATCGAGGATTTTGCCTTCCGCCTTCCGGTGACCATCATCTGCGACATGCTCGGGATACCCGAGGAACATCGCGAAGTTTTCTACGCCAGTTCCCGCGACGGCGCCGGCCGCCTGCTCGATCCCGTGCAACTGACCCCCGAAGAGATCCAGGCGGGGAACGCCGGCAACATGATGGCGCAGGCCTACTTCCAGCAACTGTTCGAGCTTCGCCGCAAGACACCCGGTGACGACCTGACGACCCAACTGGTGCAGGCCGAGGAAAACGGCAGCAAGCTGTCCAACGAGGAGCTCACCGGCAATATCATCCTGCTGTTCGGCGCGGGGCACGAGACCACCGTCAACCTGATCGGCAACGGGCTGCTGGCCTTGCACCGCAATCCCGACCAGCTGGCGCTGCTGAAAGCCAATCCATCGCTCATCACCAATGCCATTGAAGAATTCCTGCGCTATGATTCCTCCGTGCAACTCAGCGGCCGGGTGGCGCTGGAAGACATCGAGGATCTCGGCGGCAAGAAAATTCCGAAGGGCGAAGCCGTGCTTTGCCTGTTGGGTTCAGCCAATCACGATCCCGCGGTCTATCCCGACCGGCCGGACCGGCTCGATATCACCCGGCCCAATGTGAAACCGCTTTCATTTGGCGGCGGCATTCACTTCTGCCTCGGCGCCCAGCTCGCGCGCATCGAGGCCGAGATCGCGATTGCCACGCTGTTGCGCCGGATACCCGAACTACGGCTCGATGACGCCGAAAATCCGGAATGGCGGCCGACCTTCGTGCTGCGCGGCCTGAAAGCGTTGCCCGCAAGCTGGTAACCGCCTTGCCGGCGGATCGGTCGCGCGATGATGCTGTGACTTCGCCACACTTGTCTCTATATGTTGGTCAGCCCCGGCGCCGGCATCGGCGCGGTCGCCGCCAGCGCCGATGGGCACAAGGGGAGACACCGTGCAGACGACGCTGCTCGGACTGGCAATTGCTTTCATCCTTGCGCTGTTGGCAGCGCTGATCGGGCCGTATTACGTCGACTGGAACCAGTTCCGCCCGCAATTCGAGCTTGAGGCTTCGCGGATCGTCGGCGCGCCCGTGCGCGTCGGTGGCGAACTGAGTGCGCGCCTGCTGCCGGCGCCGTCCCTGCGGCTGCGTTCGCTAGCCGTCGGTGGCGCCAACGATCTCGGAAAGATCCGCGCCGACAGGCTCGATGTTGAATTCAGCCTGGGTTCGCTGATGCGCGGCGAGTGGCGCGCCACCGAGATGACGATCAACGGCATGTCGCTCGATCTCGGCCTGGATTCGAAGGGCCGGGTCGACTGGCCGGTGTCGGCCGGGTCGTTCAATCTGGGATCGCTGGCGATTGACCGCTTCAATCTCACCGGCCGTATTGCGCTTCATGATGCGGCGAGCCGTAGTACGGTGGAATTGAGCGAGATCGCTTTCAGTGGCGATGTGCGTTCGCTGGCCGGTTCGGTGCGCGGCGACGGCAATTTCACGCTGTCGGGAACGCGTTACCCGTTCCGCATTTCGTCGGGACCAAGCGCCGACGGCCGCGCCACCCGCGTTCATCTGAACATCGACCCCGGCCAGCAGTTGATTTCGACCGATCTCGACGGCGTGCTCAGCTTCGAGTCGCGGGCGCCGCGTTTCGAAGGGGCCGTGACACTAGCCACTCCTGGCCTGCAAAAAGCAGTGGGCGGCGCGGCGTCATCGACCCCGTTGCGAATATTTGCAAAGGTCAAGGCCGATCCCGCCGCTGCGCGGTTGGAACAAATCGAACTGAGCTATGGTGCCGAGGAGCGCGCGTTGAAACTGGCAGGCACCGGCGACGTTCGCTTCGGAGCCGCTCCCCTGGTTCGCGTTGCGCTTTCGGCGCGGCAACTCGATGCCGACCGGGCGTTTGCGCGGGATAATGCCGAACCGGTCGGCGCGTTGGCGGGCCTGCGCGCGCTGATGGCGGAAATTCCGCCATCGCCGATCCCGGCGCAGATCGAGTTCACCGCTGAACAGGTCATGCTTGGCGGGCGGCCGCTACAGGACATCTCGGCCGAATTGCATAGCGATGCAAAATCCTGGACCGTCCACCGCCTTGAGTTTCGGGCTCCCGGAACGACGCGGGTGTCGCTGAGCGGCGCGGTCGCGCAAGGCGGTTCAGCCGACAATTTCAGGGCTGCGCTGAATGTCGAATCCTCCGATCCCGATGCACTGATGACCTGGCTGCAGGGTCGCACCGAGGCGACCTACCGCAGCCAGAAGCCGCTGCGCTTGCGCGGCGATGTCAGCGTGGCACCGGGCGGGTTCGCCATCGATGCCATGAAGGCCGAAATCGACGGCGGGGCGATCGAAGGGCGAATCGCGGTTTCGCATCCGGCGCAAAATGCCGGCTCGCGGGTCGAGGCGGAATTGAAGGCCGAACGCCTCGATCTGGATCAGGCGGTCGGCGTCATCCGTTCGCTGGCGGGCCCGCAAGCGGAGTGGCCTGACGAAGTGCGGCTGAAGCTCGATGTCGGCCGCGCCATCTCGGCCGGGCAGGAACTGCGGCCGCTGGTGGCGAGGCTCGGCTACGACGCGAAAACGATCTCGCTCGACCGATTGCAGATCGGCCAGCCCGACAGCGTGACGCTGGACGGCAAAGGCAGTTTCGATCGCGTCGGTGCGACGGGAAAGCTTACGCTGAATTCCACCGCGGCCTCGCTTGGCCAGTTCACTGCCGCGATCGCGCCGCTGGCCCCAGCGCTCGCCGCAAGGCTCAATGCGATGGGGCCTGGTCCGGGTCCGGCGCGCGTGAAGCTGACGCTCGATCTCGACAACAACACCGGCCAGGCCGGATACGCCGGTGCGCGGGCCGCGGTCGATCTCGATGCGCCCCAGCTCAAGGGAGCTGCCACGGTCACGGCCAGGCTTCCCGTCTCCGCTCTCCAAGGTATCGATATGGCGACGCTGGGGCGCAACGAACTCGGCATCGATGCCAAATTGTCGTCGGCGCAAGGCCGCTCATTGCTCGCCCTGCTCGGCCTCGACCGGGTGGTCGCGGCGGGCGAGGGACCGCTGCGGTTCGAGGGCTCGGCCAACGGCGCGTGGGGTTCGCCGCTGCGGCTGAACGTCAAGCTCGCAGGCACGGGGACGGATGTGGCCGCCCAGGGCACCGCGGAGCCCTGGGCAGCGGACCCCAAAGCCAGCCTCAACCTGAGGATTGGTAGAGCCGATCTCGCGCCACTGCTGGATATCAAGCCTTCGAACGGATCCGCGCAAAATATTGCGTTGTCCTCACGGGTCACGCTGTCCGGCAACAAGCTGACCTTCGACGACCTCGACAGCACGATTGCCGGCTCTAGACTGCGCGGACGGCTGGCGTTCGATCTCGGCGATCAACAAGCAATCGAGGGCGAAATTGGAATGGACCAGCTCGCGCTCGCGCCGGCGTTCGCGTTCGCTACCGGGGCTGCGGGGCGCGACGTAGCTGAGCCGCTGGCTTCCGGTCTGGCGAAGGGATGGCGTGGCAGTGTCGCGTTTCAGGCGCTGCGCGGTGTGCTTCCGGGCGGCGGCGAGTTGCAGCCGGTGAGTGGCATCGTCAGAAGCGACGGCCAGTCGCTCTTCTTCGATGCCATCAAGGGCAAGATCGGTGGCGGGGAAGCCTCGACTACGTTCGAGGTACGGCAGGGCTCGAACGGCGTCGCGGTGAATGCGAGCGTTCAGCTCGACGGGGTCGACGGCGCAGCCTTGCGTTATCGCGGGCTGGCGATGCCGGCAGGCCATATCTCGTTGCAGGCGACGCTGGCTAGCCAGGGCCGCAGTGCATCGGCCCTGACGGGGGCGTTGTCCGGCAGCGGCATCGTGACACTCGAATCGGCAAAGCTGTCGGGACTGGACCCGCGCGCGTTCGACGCCGCAATCCGCTCCAGCGACAGCGGGCTGGCGAAGGACGATGCCAGACTGAAGCAGATCGTCGGGCCGGCATTGGCGGCCGGCACGCTGTCGATCGCTTCAGCGCAGATTCCCTTCAACATCAGGGATGGCCGCATACGCGTCGGCGCCACCGCGCTCGACGGCAGCGGGGCACGCGCCATGGTTTCGGGGGGCTATGATATTGCCGGCGACCAGATCGACCTTCATGTGTCGCTTGCATCGACGGTGGCGGGCGTCGCGACCAGCCGACCCGAGATCGAGCTGCTTGCGGTCGGGTCGTCGGATGCACTCAGCCGCACGATCGACGTTACCGGGTTATCGTCATGGCTGGCGGTGAGGGCGATCGATCGTGAGACGCGCCGTCTGGATTCGATCGAGCGTGGCGAGCCGCCGCCAGCGCAGCCGGCGGCGATCCCTTTGCCGGCCGAAGCCTTGCCGTCCCCGGAAACTCCCGATCCGGGCCGCGCGCCGTCAAGGCTCCGCCTCAGCCCGCCGCGCCCGCGTTTGACGCCTCCGGCAGTGAATGTGCCTGCTCCTGACGCTGCCGGGCTTGCTAATCAGCCGGAGGCGGCGCCGCTGCCGCCGGCGATCGACGTCAAGCCTGCGCCCGGCGCGATGAAGCCAAGGCCTCGCCCGCCGCTTTCGCTCACGCCGCAGGTGGCAAATCCACCGGCACGACCGGCGTTTTAGGGGTGCGCGGCTCAAGCACAAGCGGTCACTGTGATGACGCCGTTAATCTGGTCTTGTCCGCCGACGGTATTTCGCTCAAATGGGAGGCGTTTTAACGCAGTTGCCAATGCATCAGCCGACGCCCCGAACCTGCGGAGCCTGTACCGCATGCTGCGATGGCTGGCTGCGGATCGAAGTGCGCGGGCATCGGGTCGGACGCGGGCAGCCGTGCCCGTTCAGCATCGATCACCAGTGTTCGATCTACAGCGACCGTCCGCAGCATCCGTGCCGCGAATTCGTTTGCGGCTGGCTGATCGCCTCGAGCCCGCTGCCTGAATGGATGCGGCCCGACAAGGCAGGCATGATTTTACTCGCGGCCAATTTCTTCTGGCGCGGCCTTCCGGTCGATGTCGCGGTCGGCGACCGGCCAAAGCGAAAAGCGCTGGACTGGCTGATGAATTTCGCTTCGGAAAAAAAGCGATTGCTGATGTACCAGATGGGAGAAGATTGGTTCGCCTTCGGGCCGCCGGCGTTTCAATCAGAGATGAGCGAGCGGATCGGACGGGGCGAAAAGCCATGGGCTGACTAGGGCCGAGGAAAATATCTCGCTTGTGTGTGCTGGCGACGCGCCTGCTTCGATAATCAGAACCCGCCGCGATTTGCTGCATGGCAATGCGACCCATCGTCCCTGCGCAGCTTTTCGAGTCGACTGTTGCAAAAAGATCGCTTCCCGCCCCAATCACGTCGTGTGCAGTGCGGTCCGTGTTGTATTTGGCATTTGGCATACAATAGCCTCTCCCCGCCGCACTTGAAATCGTGTGATTGGCAATTGACAAAAAAAGAAGGGAATTGACCATGCGGAAAGCCTTCCTGTTGGGCGCGGCCTTTGCCGCTCTTGGCGCGACATCCCTGAGTCAACCATTGAAGGCTGCGACGCTCGACGACGTTATGGCGCGCCTGGACAAGATCGAGCGCGAAAACGCCGAGCTCAAACAAAAAATCAGGAGCATGTCGGGGAGCCGACCGCAGGTATCCTCCGCTCCCGCCGCTGCCAACGTCGCTCCGGCGACGGGACCGACAGGCAATCCGGTTCAGCACGCGGCCGTGGCCCCTTCGCCCGCGCCGGAACGCGCCATCGTCAGCATGGGCGGCGCGCCGATCTACAGCAAGGCGCCGGGTGGCAATGCGTTCGTCGACAATACGACGGTGACGCTCTACGGCCATGTCGACCTCTCCGGCGATATCTTCAACCCCGGTGTATTCGATCAGGGCACCAAACTTGGCGTATCCAGCAACCTCACTTATTTCGGCGTCAGGGCGCGTCACAACCTCGAACCTTACGGATTCGCCGGCTGGGCCGCGATTGCACAATTCGAGTCGCTGATCGAGGCGGCGGCCGTTCCGACGGAGCGCGCGGCATTCGGCACCAGAGACAGTTTCATCGGCATGGAATCGCCGTGGGGAACCATCAAGGCCGGCAAGGCCGACACGCCCTACAAGCGAGCGACCGCCAGATTCGATCCTTTCTCCGGTACCCTTGGCGACTACAATTCGATCATGGGTAACACCGGTGGCGATTTGCGCGCCGAATTCGATTGGCGCGCGCCGCACGCGGTCTGGTACGAGACGCCGGTTTGGAACGGCTTCCAGGCCACCATCATGGCTTCTCCCGGGCAGAACACCGCACGGGACAACAGCAACTTCGCGCTCGGCGATTTCAACTGCCCGGGTACCGCGGCCCGCGGCAGCGGCAGCGGCTTCCCGCT
>Ga0209069_10001390_pt1 | contig 12223 bp, 15 predicted proteins | sample Str013_2_FD_187202 | JGI IMG/M metagenome (GOLD analysis project Ga0209069, IMG submission 187202) | Freshwater sediment microbial communities in response to fracking from Pennsylvania, USA - Straight Creek_MetaG_SC_2013 (SPAdes) (version 2) | ecosystem: Environmental > Aquatic > Freshwater >...
CCCGAACATTAAGTGAATCGATTGGGAGCAGATTGATACTCCTCCCAAGACCCTCATTCAGCCGTCATGGCCGCGAAGGCGGCCACCCACGACACGTCTCAAAAATTGTGGAGCGTGATGAGAAAATTACATACGAAACATTTGAGGAATACGCGCTCGGAAACGGTGCTGGAAAATGGAGCACTTATTGTTCGGAGCGGCCTAAGCTCCCCTCACCTGTCGCTTCCGCGACATCCTCTCCCAGGGGTCCCATGGAGAGGAAAGACAGGATCGTCTCGCGCGCCCCCGGTCGCGCCGTTCCTTCATCCTTCTCCCTTGGGAGAGTCGGCCGGAGGCCGGATGAGGGCGTGTCGCCAACCCTAGCGGCGATGAACAGCTGACTTGCCCTCAGGGCCTATCCTGCACGGGCCATTCCATTTGAACTTGTTGACGAGCCCGGCCAGGACCTGCGCGATTTCCTGGCTGCAATTTGCCGGCTTGTCATGCATTGGAACCGTGCCTAACCTCCACCGTCGATCGCGTACAACACAAATCGGGAGGTCGTCCTATGGGAAAAAGCATCGGTTTGCTTGCATCGGTTTTACTGGCCGCCACGCTCGCCCCTGCTGCCAACGCACAGATGCTGGCGCGCAAGGACTTGTCGCTCGCCACCGCACTGACGATTGCCACGACCGCCATCGAGACCTGCAAGGCTAACGGCTATGCCGTGTCGGTGACCGTGGTCGGCCGCAATGCCGAGGTGTTGGCGCAACTGCGCGGTGACAATACGGGCCCGCACACGATCGAGAACAGCTTCCGCAAGGCGTATACCGCCCGCACGTTCCGGATACCTTCGGGCGACCTGGTGAAGCGCCTCAAGGACGATCCGACCCTCGGCCTGATCCATCTGAGCAACGTGATTGCCAATCAGGGCGCCCTGCCGATCAAGATCGGCGAAGAGACGATCGGGGCGGCGGGAGCGTCGGGGGCGCCGGGCGGGGAGAAAGACGAGGCCTGCGTCAAGGCCGGCATCGACAAGATCGCCGATCAGCTCAAATAGGCTGGCGGTCTGCGAGGGGAGAGCAAGCTGACTGTAAAAGGCTCTGGGCGTGATTGCCCGGAGCCATTTTTCACACTGATACGGCTGAGTGCTATTTGAAAGCGTCATCGCGCAAGCCATGCCCGCGTGTGTGCGAGCGCCGGACTTGCGCGAGCCGCGTCAGACGTTCGCGCCGTGGATGGCGTTCTTGACTGCCTCGGTGACCTCGGTTGTCCTGGCCGTGCCGCCGAGGTCGGGCGTATGGAAACGTCGGTCCGCCGTGACCCGCTCGATCGCCTGCATCAATCGCGCCGCGGCAGCCGTCTCGCCGAAGTGCTCCAGCATCATGACGGCGGACCAGAACGTGCCGATCGGATTGGCGATGCCTTGACCCACGATGTCGAACGCAGAGCCGTGAATAGGCTCGAACATCGAGGGGTAGCGCCGCTCGGGATTGAGATTGGCAGTCGGTGCAATTCCGAGGGAACCGGCGAGGGCGGCGGCAAGATCCGACAGGATGTCGGCATGCAGATTGGTCGCCACCACCGTGTCGAGCGTCTCTGGCCGCATGACCATGCGCATGGTCATGGCGTCGACCAGCATCTTGTCCCAGGTTACGTCCTTGAACTCGCCCGCAATCTCGGCAGCGATCTCGTCCCACATCACCATGGCGTGGCGTTGCGCATTCGACTTGGTGACGACGGTCAGCAATCTGCGCGGCCGCGATCGGGCGAGCTTGAAAGCAAAACGCATGATGCGCTCGACACCGGCACGAGTGAACATGGCGACGTCCGTGGCTGCCTCCAGCGCGAGCCCCTTGTGCACGCGGCCGCCGACGCCCGCGTATTCACCCTCCGAGTTCTCGCGGACGATCACCCAGTCGAGCTCGGGGCCCTGCACGTTGCGCAGCGGGCTGGTGATACCGGGCAGGATGCGCGTCGGGCGGACATTGGCATATTGATCGAACGGCTGGCAGATCGCGAGACGCAGGCCCCACAGCGTGATGTGGTCTGGCACGTCCGGGCTGCCTGCCGACCCGAACAGGATGGCGTCGTGCTTCTTGATCTGATCACGGCCATGCTCCGGCATCATGACGCCGTGCGTCTTGTAGTACTCCGAGCCCCAGTCGAAATGGTCGACCTTGAATTTGAAGCTGCCGTCGCGCTTGGCCAAGGCGTGCAACACCTCAATGCCGGCGGCAATCACTTCCGTGCCGATGCCATCGCCGGGAATGGCCGCGATCGCGTATGTTTTCATGTGTATTCTCCGTGATCGGAACAGCTGTGCATCGGCTGCCGCCGGCGACGGCCGCGTGCGCGGGCTCCCGGTGCGTCTGAGCCAGGCTGGCGACTTGCAAATGCCACCCCGCAGGTGCCGGCGTCAATATCCCAATCCACGATCCGGCAGCAGACCGATGCCGCATGCGGCCGCCCGTCAATGGGCATGCACAAGCTCATCAATCGCTCGCACAATATGATGTGTAGTGGCGCGCCATACAGGATAAAAGTGCGAACACCTATGTGATTAGAATTACGATTCAATTTTCGTATCCAGCCGCCGCATCACTCCATCTGCCGGAACGAGTCTCGCAATGACAAATGAAGTCGGACGACGTCGTCTTCAGCGAGTGCCTTGCAGTGCGCAATTGGCGCTGAACCTACTCTTCCTCATGCTCCTCACTCCACGGATGGATTCAACTATCACGTGGAGGGATTTCAGGGGAGCAGGTCAAACAATCTGCGATCAGAACGCATCTCGACAAACGCACCGGCCAATTCAGTCTTTCTTGACCTCATTCGTCCAAACTTTGAAACCGACGAGCGTGGTGGGGCCGAACGTCGTCGTGATGGCCACGTCGATGGCGTCGCGGCCTCGTGCTATGAGCACGCGACCAATCCGGGGCGCATTGTTGCGTGGATCGAAGGTGTACCAGCGTCCGCCGAGATACACCTCGAACCAAGCGGCGAAGTCCATCGGCGCATAAGGCGGGGGAAGCCCGATATCGCCGAGATAACCGGTGCAGTAGCGAGCCGGTATGTTTAGGCACCGACAAAATGAGATGGCCAAATGCGCATAATCCCGGCACACGCCCTTCCGTTCGTGGAAGGCTTCTGATGCGGTTCGTGTCGCTCGGGCATGTTCGTAGCCGAATGAAATATGATTGTGGACGAAATCACAAATGGCCTGCACCCGGCTCCACCCCAATGGGGTTTGGCCAAACAATTTCCATGCCGTCTCGGTCAATTTCTCCGTATCGCAATATCGGCTCCCCAGTAGAAACACGAGCGCTTCTTCGGGCAGGTCCTGGATCGAATGTTGCTGTGCCGACGGCGCCACGATGTCGACAACGCCTGAGTCTCGTACGGTCGCCGCGCTCGCGATCCGGATTCTTCCTGTCGGGGCGAGGAGGCGCGTGCACCAATTGCCGTAGGCGTCTCGATAAGCAGATAACGGAACCGACGGTGTGGTCGTGACGTGATCGGGAATGACAACATCGGAAGCGCGAGAATAATGGATGTTCAACACCAGCATCATCGGCGTTGGTTGGGGACAATCGTAAATCAGCTCATAACCAACTCCGATTTCCAAACGGCTCTCCTCGGCACGACCGGCGACGCCAGTCATTGTGCGGCGCGCCAACGTGCATCTACGAACATCGAGTTTTGATCCGACAACAAACGTTTCGGCAATTCCAATACGACAACGAAATGATCGTCCTGCTGGGCCAACTCGTGCTTGATACCTCGCAGCCGTTCAGTGCAAAGGTACCATACCACAGGCCCGGTCGATGCGGGAAAGGAAGATCCCAAATGAGTGGGCCATCAAAGCTCATCGCGCCCGATGAACCAAGCCCGGTTACCGTGACAAACGTCGGAGGAAAATCCCCTTACCTGATTCTGGCTGATCACGCGGGCAACTATATCCCTCGCTCGCTTCAAAGGCTCGGCATCAGCGCTGCCGACAGCGAGCGGCACATTTGCTGGGATATCGGAGCGGGCGCGGTATGTGAGCAATTGGCAATCGCTCTCGATGCGGTACTGATACGGCAGAACTTTTCCCGTCTCGTCATCGACTGCAATCGGCCGCCGCGGTCGGAATCCTCCATCGTCGAGCTGAGCGAGCATACTCAGGTGCCGGGAAACATCGGGATCGACGAAGCTCAGATAGAGAGCCGGATTGAACAGGTATTCCAACCCTACCACGAAACGATTGGCCAGGAATTGGATCGGCGACAGCAAAAAAAGCGGCCAACCGTTTTGGTTGCCATGCATAGCTTTACGCCGGCTTTCAAAGGCATTGTGCGGCCTTGGCACGCCGGGGTTCTCTATAACCGCAATCCGCATTTTGCACATATCGTGTTGGACCTTTTGCGCAGCCGGGAAAGTCTCATTATCGGAGACAACGAACCCTACAGCGTCGACGATACGTCCGACTACACGATACCCGTTCACGGCGAGCAACGGCATCTGGATCATGTGGCAATCGAGATTCGTCAGGATCTCATCTCGGACGCGGCAGGTCAGCGGACCTGGGCGAGGTTGCTCGAGGACCTGCTTCCAGTCGCCTACCGGAAGCTTGGCGCGTAACGTCTGCGGTGCTCATTGCGGGTGTCCTCGCCAGGTCTTTGCTGCCGGGGTCGCCAAACCGCCTATCCATTGGCACCACCGTAACGGTGACCGAAGCTGTGCTTTTGGTTTGCGCCATCGGCGTTTGAATCTACGGCCTGACCACAGCACCGTCGGGTCATGTGTGGACGGCTGCCCACTTTTCAATCGTGTCGCCGATTATTTGCCCAAGCTTGTTCTCCTGCGAGTTCACGAAGGCGCAGCAGCACTCTGCTTTGATACTGGCGCGAATCTTGCCCGTGTTCAGACTGAGTGAACCGGCATGAAGATAATAACCGCCATCATCCAACCCTTTCGGCTCGACCAGTGCTCGCAGAATTGCCCAAGGTCGGCACTCTCGCAATGCATATCACTGAGTGCTCCGGTTACGGCCGCCAGCTTGGCCACCGCACAATCGATATCGGGAATCAGTACGACAGAAATCTCGTGCCGAAGGTCATGCTGGAGCTCGTTGTACCGATCGATTACGTTAAGGTCGTCATTGAGGCCGTCATTAAGGGTGCCCGCACCGGGCAAATCGGCGATGGAAAGATTTTCATTGCGTCCATCGATGAGGTGGTCGGCATTCGGACCAATGAACGAAACCATCAAGCTCTGATCTAACCAATGAGTGATCGTCCTCGGGCATACGCGAGCGCGCACGGCAGATTTTCGTCTTACGCAATGCGCCAAGTGTTCAAAGTCGCTCCCGCCCGGCGGTGAGCGTTTTTGGTTGTTCACGCGCAGGTTCGATCAACTCACCGACGCAACAGCAACCCGCCCCAGAGCGCAAGCGCGCCCGCCACCACGAGTCCGATCCACGACACGGACATCGGCACGTCAATGGACCCGAGGGTCACTGGCCATTGTTGGGCCAATCGGGCGACATGGACGAGTGCTACGAGCAGGAAGATGAGCGCGGAGGTCACGACGTAGCCCTTGGTGCCCATTTCGGCTCCTCCACTCAGAGTGAAGCGGAAGCCAATGTAGCGGACTATCGGTCTGCTTAGAAGCTTCTGGTGTTCGTTCGCGTCGAGTGCCTCATACGCATCCGGAACGGTCTCACTCGACCGCCCTTGCGCCGCTTTCGACTACTCGAACGCTCGACACCATCTCGAACCACTCCCACCCAAGTGCCCAAAGAGTGCCCAGTTCGGAAACGAAATCTGCTAACCCTTTGATTTTATTGGCGCGCCCGGAAGGATTCGAACCTCCGACCCCCAGATTCGTAGAAATTTGCTCGCTTGCTCCGTATCGCGCCATATCGACTGAGTGCCATTGATTTTTCATAGTTTTCGTCAACTACTTGCTCCGTGTTGCTCCATATTTACCCCCTTCTAGCCGAGCGATTGGAGTGCCAGAAAAGTGCCAAATCGTCTTCGTTTCACGGATATCTCTCTGCGCGCGCTGAGGCATTCAGACACCCTCGTAACCTACTGGGACGAGACCATGCCGGCCTTCGGCCTGCGTATCGGGTTGCGCTCGAAAACGTTCCTCGTCGTGCACGGTGGCGGGCGCCGGATCAAGATCGGCCGCTTCCCGGATGTCTCGCTTGCCGACGCGCGCAAGGAAGCGAAACGCCTGCTCGCCAATCCAGCGCCGCAACTTGCTTCCCGCACTCCGGACGTCTTGGTCTTGAGCGCGGTTGAGGTATTCCTGGAGACGCGTGCCGCCAAGAATCGAGCTTCGACGAAAGCCGAAACAGAACGCGTGCTGCGCCGCCACCTGCTTCCCGACCTCGGCGGCCATCCTGTGAACGAGATCACGAGCGAGCACATCACCTCGATCATCGACGGACTCGCCGAAACGCCCGGCACTGCCAACCACGTCTTCACCGCGATGCGCACGTTCTTCAACTGGTCGGTCGCGCGCCGCTACATCACGCACTCGCCAATGGCCGGCATGTCGCTGCCGGCCAAACCCGGAGAGCGCGACCGCGTGCTCACTGACGCCGAGCTTGCCGCCGTCTATCGCGCCGCCGCCGACATGAGCCACCCGTTCGGATACATCGTCCTGCTCTGCATCCACACGGGGCTGCGTCGCGGCGAGGTTGGCGCGCTCAAGTGGAGCTACATCACGCAGGAGACGATCACGATTCCGGCCGAGTTGGCGAAGAACGGCGAGGTGCACATGATTCCGAACCTCATCGGCAACAATCTGCTGTTGATACCCAAGACGTCCGACTACCTGTTCCCCTCCCATGCCGGCACGCCGTTCTCGGCGTGGAGCAAGAACAAACGCCGGCTCGATGCACGCTGCGGTGTCGCCGACTGGGTGCTGCATGATTTGCGGCGAACGTTCTCGACCAAGATGGCGGAATGGCAGATCGCACCGCCACACGTAACCGAGCGCCTTCTCAATCATACGGTCGGCTCTCTGACGCCGATCGCCCGCGTCTACAATCGTTGGAACTATCTTGCCGAGATGCGTGACGCGCTGGAGCGCTACGAAAAACGCCTGGCGCAACTGCTGCGCGACCATGCACAGGTCTGACATGTCGTGCCTTACAGGTTGCCTCGCAGCATGCCTCGCGCTTGCCTTTCTGCAAGGCATGCCGTGAGGCAAGACCGCGTTGAACATACCGCGCCACTACGCACCATGGCGGCCGGCGTGCATGCAGCGTGCTCCCCTACTACCCTCTTGCTTCAGGTCTGTTGTTCTAATGCGGTCGCGGCAAGCGGCGCCTGCGGCGCTCGTGCGGAAGCACGACGACGCTGATAGCTGTGGTGGTGGATAACTGAACTGATATGGAGGAAGGACTTGATACACTCCCTGTATGCCTGATCCATCGAACGATTCGCCCGTATCAGAAACTCAATCACCGACGCAGCAACAAGCAGCGCCGCATGAACCGCGATCTGCGCCGCAAGCGCCGCTTGAGAACTTGTATCAAGCGCTCGACATCACTTTGACTGTCGGCCAAGCGCAGAAACGATTTGCTGAGTTGCGTCGACACATTCCGAAAGAACGAACTGTACAAAATTACTGCCTCAAAGGCGACATTGTCGCGCAGAAAATTCGCACGACTTTTGGCATGGAATGGATCATCAATGCCGCGTCGCTGGACGCGTTTATTTTGAGCGAGCCCGAATTACCGAGCGGCGCAAGCGACGCTTCATCGACCAACTCAGCGGCGCAAGCGACGCACGTCGAAATGAAATCGAGCGCACCCGCTCCCGCCAATCCATCGCAAGGCGGCGCAAGCGACGCTTCACCGGAGCGACATTCCCTCCCGGTGGGCGAGACGCGGAGCATCGTCGATGTCCTCATCCAAAACGCGCGCCTACTGGCGCAAGTCGAGGATCGAGATCAGATGATTGTGGAACTGAAGCAAGAGCGGACGTTCATGCAGGATCAAGTCCGGAGTGCGGTGCACTTATCGGAACGGGCGCTGACGCAGGGCGACACGCTCCTGAAGACGATCCAAGTCATGCGGCTCGGACCCGGCGGAAGCGACGTCCGGCAGATGCCCGACAACTAACCTTGTCCTTCTGTGCATAAGCCGGGGGAGCCCGAAACACCATGCCATAATGTGCCCATGGAGCACATCGGCGCCCAACTCGTAAACATCCAGTTCGACCGTCCCGACCCGGTGACGCAACACGGCTTCACGCAGTTGCCGAATTTCATTCTCCGCAATCCGGACCTGTCGGCCGGTGCCAAGGTCGTCTACGCGATGTTCTTGAGCTATGGCTGGCACAATAACTTCTGCTTTCCAGGGCAGGAAACGCTCGCCACCGATATGGGGCTGACGCGGCCTCGCGTAACACAGCTTATTGGTGAGCTGGAAGCTGCGGGCCTGATCACGATACAGCGTCGGGGGCAGGGGAAAACAAACATATACGTCGTCCATTTCCAGGTAAAGTCAGCGAAGGCCGCGACTTCCAGAAGTAAACAGGCTTACATCAAGAAGTAAGCCTGTTTACCTTTAATCGTAAACAGGCTTACTTCATACAATATAAGAATATGCATTTAAGAATACACATATAAAAAGACTCAGATAAGGAATGCATATTTTAAAATGAATCCGGAAATCAAAATCCACCTGGAAGATATTGAATTCAATAAGTAAGCGCAACAGTCCGCTAAAATTGGCGGCATATGAAATATCGGCATTTGGGAATCGACGAACGCGAGATTATTCAGGTTGGCATCGTCCAGGGCTACCCACTCCGGGTCATCGCACGGGCGATTAGACGTTCCGTGGCCACGGTGTCGAGGGAACTCTCGCGCCACAGCTCGCCCGAGAAGCGCATCTACACGCCCCATCTGGCGCATGAACGGGCACTCGTGAAGCGTACGTCGCGTGGGCGCACCGAACGCTTGAAGAGCGACGCGATTCGCGGCTACGTCATCGCGAAACTCAAGGAGCGGTGGTCTCCGGAGCAGATATCCGATGCGGGTATTGCGGCGGTGGAGTATGCTTTGAATACCAGACCGCGAAAGCGATTGGGCTGGGCGACACCTTTAGAAGCGTGGAGTGTTGCACTTGGACATTGAATTCACCAATAGACCAGTTGACAACCACAATTTTAGTGGTGTCATAACTAGTGTAAACCGCGACGCGCGGGAGCGTGCAGTCGCGAAATGAGTTCACCGAAATGACCGAGTAAGCCTGTGTCCCACCATCCCGATTCGTGCTAATCTGCCTTCATGAGAAAGACCGGACACTACACAACCATCACCACGACGCGCCGCCCCGATCGGGCGGCCGGGAGCGAGCAGTCGTGGGCCTTCACACTCGGTCGCCGTGCCTTCGCCAAGGTCTCGGCCGTGGAGGGTATCCGCGTGCCGAGCGACATGGAGGCCGACTTCCTGAGGCTCGACGAGTTGGAGCTTGATGCGCGTCGCCACGCACTTGCCGAAAAGTACGGCAAGCGCTGATTCCGGTTGCCATGTACCAGGCCGCGCCCGATCCGTACTGCTACCCCGACAGCGACGTTCTCAAGAACAAGGCCGATCTTCGGTCGGCTGAGACGTTGGAGACGTTCGAGACGGCGATGACCTTCGCACGCGCCGAGGAGCCGCTGCCCGCCGGCCGCCTCTCGGCACGCCACTACCGGGCCATCCATCATCACCTGTTTCAGGATGTCTACGATTGGGCCGGTCGCTACCGCACTGTGCGACTCACTAAAGGCGCGAGCACGTTCTGCTACCCCGAGAACATCGCCGGCGAGATGACACGCGTCTTCACGTGGCTCAAGCAGCATGACTTTCTGCGCGGTGTCACCGCCGAACAGTTTCCGCCCCGCGCCGCTCACGTCCTCGCCGAGATCAATGCCATCCATCCGTTCCGCGAGGGAAATGGTCGCACGCAGCTGACCTTTCTGGCATTGCTTGCCGACCGCGCCGGTCACCCGCTCAACCTCGACCGGCTGGATCCCGACGCAACCCTCGATGCCATGATCAAGAGCTTCCGCGGCGACGAGCAACCGCTCGTGACGGTCGTCGCTCAGCTCATCGAGAATTGATCGAACCGCAGCGCATGTCCATTACGCAATATCGGACACCACAACCCAACCACAAAACGCACCCCGCCAGTTACCCCACCAAATATATAACGGCGGGGTAATCGGCGGGGTAGATATGACGAGACCACGACTCTATTCGGCCGCTTTCTTCAAGTGCCGCTCTGTCGGGACATCCGTCCCGACAAAATCGCTTCCTGCGGCGCTGTCGTCGAGTGTGCATCGAAGACGACGCGCCGCTGCTCGGGTTGCCGGAGGGATATGTCCGTGCCCATCCTCGCACCGGAACCAATTTTGTCGGGACGGATGTCGTGAGACGACGGCCACGACAGGGGAGACGTGAGGAGCGACGGGCATGGCTCCGACAGAGCGGCCGGCAAGGTGCGTATCGATGCGCATCGACCGTGACGGTGCGCGTCATGATATGCATCGCCGATCGGGCGCAGCCGTGGGGCGATCGGCGATTTCCTTGTCCCCATCGGTTTGCTTACTGTGTTCGGGTCAGCGTTACAATCTGAGTAACGATCGCGGATAGCGATCGGCATCTGTCCCCGGCATGGCCTTTGCCCCACATTGGCCTCGTCGCGAAGACCAGAGCGGTCTTCTGCTTCCGGCCCGGATGCCGATCCATGGCCGAAGACGATATATTCCTTGGCACCACCACGACCGGGTACGCACTCAACGTGCCCGTAACACTGAGCGAGGACGACCGCCGCCGCCATCTCTACCTCATCGGCAAAACCGGCACCGGCAAATCGACGCTGCTGCTTTCGCTCCTGCTTGCCGATGCCCGTGCCGGTCGCGGCTTCGCGCTGCTTGATCCGCATGGCGATCTTGCTCGCGCACTCATTGACGCGATGCCGCGGCATCGCATTCCCGATTGCATTTACCTCGATCCGGCCGACCTCGCGCACCCGGCCGGATTCAATCCGCTGCACAACGTCGCGCCCGATCGCCGGCCACTGGTTGCCGCTCACATCGTTGCCGCCTTCCGGCATATCTGGTCGGCGAGCTGGGGGCCGCGGTTGGAATATCTGCTCTTGAATTGCGTGCGTCTTCTACTCGACAGTAATGGCGCCACCCTGCTTGGCATCTCGGCGCTGCTGACGGATGACCGCTACCGCGAGCGATTGATCGCCACGTGCACCGACGCGCAGGTGCGGCACTTCTGGCACGAAGAATTGTCCGCCTGGGGCGACGAGTTCCGCGCCGAAGCACTCTCGCCATTGCAGAACAAGATCGGGGCGCTTCTGTCGCCGCCGATGCTGCGCAACATTCTCGGCCCGCCGAAACCGACCATCGATCTTTCCGCCATCATGAAGCGCGGTCGCATCTTGATCGTGAACCTTTCCAAGGGCGAGTTGGGAGAAGTTCCGTCATATCTTCTGGGTGCCTTGCTCGCGACATCGTTCGCGCAAGCGGCGCAAGCGCGTGCCGTGATGCGAGAAGACGAGCGACGCGATTTCCATTTGTATGCCGATGAGTTCCAGAATTTCGCCACCGAAAGTTTTGCATCCATTCTCTCAGAGGCGCGCAAGTACCGACTCTCGTTGACGCTCGCGCACCAATTTCTCGGCCAGTTGCCGTTGCTGTTGCGGCAGGCCGTGTTGGGCAACGCCGGTGGCATAATCGCGTTCCGTATCGGCGCCGAGGACGCGGCGACGCTCGCGCCCGAGATCGGATTTGATTCTCTGTCGGCGCTCACTGATCTCGCCAACTACGAAGCGTGGGCGCGGCTCATCCGCAACGGTATCCCCGAAGGCCCGATCCGTCTCTCGACCGAGTATCCGAACATCGAAAGGAGCGGCCACGCCGCGGCCGTGATCGCGCGCACGCGCTCTCGATACACGCGGCCACGCACCATGGTCGAGACCGCGATCGATCGTTTCATCACGAGTCCACTGCCGCCGTCGTGACTTTACATATGGAAGCGTCGCATGATCGTGCTCGCCGTCCGCGCTTCGCGCGAAGCAGACCAGCGCCGTTGCATTTCACCCCCGACGATCTCACGATTCTGCGCCACGTTGCCGAGCACCGCTTCCTGCGCTCGACACATCTCGTGCAATTGATCGAGCGTTCGCCTGATCGGCTCATCCGCCGTCTCGCGCATCTTTTTCACAACGGATTTCTCG
>Ga0209069_10001391_pt1 | contig 12220 bp, 11 predicted proteins | sample Str013_2_FD_187202 | JGI IMG/M metagenome (GOLD analysis project Ga0209069, IMG submission 187202) | Freshwater sediment microbial communities in response to fracking from Pennsylvania, USA - Straight Creek_MetaG_SC_2013 (SPAdes) (version 2) | ecosystem: Environmental > Aquatic > Freshwater >...
GACGCTGGACTTTTCGACGGCGAGCTCCACTCGGAGTGATTCGACGCAGCTGCGGTACTGGCGTAGGGCGAGGTGGGCGCGTCCTTGACGGCTGTGGCAGCGCATCATCCGGCGGTGCGTGTCCTCACGGCAGCAGTCCTCGCGCAAGGTTCGTTGACCGACCTCGATGCACGCGTCGTAGCGCCCCTGGATGAACGCGATCTCGCTCAACTGCTCGAGGACGTCGAGGAACCGGACACGTAGCCGTTCGCGTGTCGCGATCGTCCACTCTTCGAATGGGTCGTCGTCGAGGAACGCGCCCCGGTAGAGGTCCACCGCGTCGGTCAACGTCACCGTCGCCGCGGTCAAGTCGCCGTCGCGGCAGAGGCGCAGCCCGTGCGCGCTGCTCGCCTCGAACTGCTCGATGTCGACCCACACGTCGATCGCCGGGTTGAACCGGTAGGTGCCTTGATGGTGGAGCACGACCGGCACGTCACCGAACAACGGGCGTAGCGACCGCCGCAAGCTCGACACCGCGACGTTCAGGCAGTTGCGCGATGCGTCAGGCTCGGCGCCCGGCCAGAACGTCTCCATCAGCGTCTCTTTGCGCACCGGGCGGTCGCGGTGGACGAGGAGGTACTTGAGGACCGACCGGCCCCGTGTCCCAGCCCACTCGTCGACCGAAGTGCCCTCGAGCGAGAGCCCGAACGAACCGAGCAGCCGCGCCTCGCACGACGCTCGACGATCACGGCCGGTCCGATCGCCGGTCTCGGCCGGCGCTGCGATGCTTGCGTGCTCGCAAACCTCGACCCGCTCGGGGACGTACGTCAGCGTCGGTTGCGAAGCCATCGGCTCGTCGACGAGCGCGGATTGCTCGATCGGCGACGCATGCCCGTCCTGGGCCTCGTCGTCCGGCTCGGCTAGCGACGCCGGGCGCGCCTCGACGCTGTTGTGTCGCTGGAGGTAGCGAGTGAGGCGCCGCCAGCCGCGAGCCTCCGGTTCGGGTCGCGGCAAGTGGGGATGGGTGCTGGCCGGTAGCGGCGCGGCGCCATACAGACCGCCTTCGAGCGCTTCCCACCGGCGAGCGGCGTCAGGACGCTGGGCGATCTGGTCGAGGCAACGAGCAAGACCGGCGACGTCACCAGCCTCCCGGCACAACGGGACCGCAAGCTCAGGTGCGCCTTCGTCCAACAGTTGGCGGGCAACGTCGCCCAACGCGCCGCACGACAGGTCTACCGCCGGCCCCAACGTGACGGGCAGGGCGCGTCGCCACAACGGGTCGGCGAGCGCCCAGTCGTCCTCCAACTCAAGCAGCCATGGCGCACCGATCATCGTGGCGCGCCCGACGGCGGCTTCGATGAGGCGAGGGTGGATGAACCCAAGGCGGCTCACCACGTGCAGCGAAGCGATGACGTCTGGTCCGGCGCCTTTCAACGAGAGCGTGAGCAACGTCGACAACAAGTCGCCAAGATCACCAGCACGCTTGACCGCCCGACCAAAGGCGTCCGGCCCGAGCACCGACCCGGCGATGAGCACGCTCGACAGCGTCGCGCCACGGCCCTCGGCGAGCCGGGCGACGCGATGCACCAATGCCGGCGGCAATGCCGGATCAACGCTGGCGGCGAACGCCTCGATGTCGTCGGGGCGGATACGAAGCGCGTCTGTGTCGACCAGCGATGCACGCCAGACGCGACGCACGTCACCGTTGTCACCGTTGTCACCGGTGACAACGATGACACGAGCAGCGGTGCTCATCGCCGGGAGCAGACCGTCGGCGAGCATCGCCAACGCCTGGTTGTCAACTCGGCGGCCAGTGGTTGCCAAGACCAACGGCCGACCAGCCAAGACATCTTCGAGCTCGGTCGCGAACGACGCGACCTCGTTCGACCAGGCGTCGTGTCGAGGAGCGACGACGGTGCCGGCGATCGCCGCAAGCGCGCACCCACCAACGTGGCGGCCGACGCCGTGCGCGATCGACGACAACAACAACGTCGGATCGTCGTCGAGCTCATCGAGCCACACCCACACGACGTCCTCGCCGAGCGCAGTGACGAGATCGGCGGGATGCAGGTAGCCAGGCGGCGATGCGATCACGACCCGCGGCTCGTCACGCAACCACCGGCCCGCGACCGTGAGCGCCTGACCCGGCACGGTGCGGGGAGCCGCGTACTTGGCCGCGAAGACCGGCGCGGCCATGTCAGCTACTGCCATCACAACAAGCGCCGCGGACCGACGGCCGATCGCGGCTGACCGATAGCGCTACCGCACCAAACGGTGCGTTGTCGATGACACGACACGACGACCACACGGCGGCCTCCTCCTACATCTGCCGAGGCTTGCCTTCTCCAACTGAACGCCGTCGCACCACTCGCGGCTGTTGAGCGTTCGTCAGGGACACCTCCTAGAGCATCGCAAACGTCCGGAGATACGTCGAGCGCGGCCGCATCTGCGTCGCGCTGCGGCACACGCTCGCTCTGCGGCGGGCGACCCATCGAGTGCTCCCGGCCGGGCGCCGACGGCGACGACCATGACCAGCAACGCGTCGATGCCTCGGTACGCTGCGACGACGACGCGCGAGTCCGTCAGAGACAACCATGCCCAACCCGAGCGATAACGGTCACCCAGACGACCATCGAGACCCAGGGGGAACGGTCTCACCGACGACGATCGGGATCTTCACCGACGCCGCACGACCGGCCGGCCAGTGGACCGTCACCTGGGACCCGGCAACGCACGAGGTCACCGCTACCCGCTCCACCCGAACGGTCGGCGAGCCAGGCGCCGAGGAAAGGACCCTCGCACGGGTACCAGCGGTTGCGTACGTCAACGACCTGATCGAGATCATCCGCCGTTCCCCACGCATCCGACGCGCCGACGAAGCCGTCAGCTTCGATGATCTCGCCCACTGGCTCACCCGCCTCGACCATGCGCTCGCCGACACCAGCACCGCCACCGTGCTCGCTGACACCATCATCAGCAACGACGCCTTCTACATCGACTACGGCCACGTCTGCGGGAACTTCGACCCGACCGATCCGACCTACACCTCACCCGAGCTGTGGGGAGACCTCAACCATAGCGCGACGCACGCCGACCAGCTGCTGCAGCAACTCGCCGCCGAGCTCCACGACAACGGCAACCTCGCTGCCGCCGCCGCACAAGCCAACGAACTAGCGATCATCGCGCTCGCGATGCACATCGCCCTCCAAGAGGCCTACAGCACCACCCACTGGCGCGCCGCGGCCCAGTCCCCCACCTCAGAGCGACCAGGCAGCCCGTGATATTCGCAACTATCATCGGGTTCGGCGGGCGCGTGCGCGACGCACGCGCCCGCCGGAATGCTAATGACAGCTGATGGCGTCTGTGACGTCGTTCGTCGATGCCCATGACATCGCGTTCCGGGTTTGTGGCCCGTACACGCCGTCACGGGGAATGTGGTGAGCGCTCTGCACAGCGCGCACTGCGTCGGCGGTGTGCCGACCGTAGATGCCGTCCTCAGCGAGGTTGCTGAAGCCGTTGCAGTGCTTGAGCGAGAACTGCAACCAGAACACTGCGTCGTTCGCGTTGCCGGAGCCAAGTATGCAGTTCGTCGAGCGGCCGATCGCCGGATAGTTGATGCCGTTGTTCGCTGTGACGTAGACGCGGAAGTGGCTGTTGCAGTTGGGCGTAGCTGCTGAGGCTGGCTGCGACGCGACGAGAGCGGCGCCGGCGCTCGCCAATGCCAGGGTGGCCACGCCGATCACTAACTTCCGGCGAGTTGCTCGAGGAGATTGGTGCATGGGGAGTTGCCTTTCGGTTCGGTTTGTCGCTAACGCTCCACCCGACAGCGAGTTGCGACCGGTCGTTGCATCTCAGACTGTTTCATGAGACCAGATGTCGCAACCCAAGAGTGCGCAAAGTTCACGGGCGCCGCCGCGCAACCGTCAGACGAGCCCTTGCGCGCCATGGTCGTGCCGGTCAGCGGGGTCCGTGATCGAAGCACTGCGATCGGCAGCGCGCCGAGTGCCGATGATGCGTCCGAACGGTCGCAAGCTTGGCAGACTACGGATCCATGAAGCCGAAGCGGCACTATCGCAGACAAGACGAGCTGCGTGCGCTGCTCGTCAGCGAAGGAGTGCAGCTCCTCCTCGAGGCAGACGCTGCTGACTCCGAGGTCGTGACGTTCTCACGGGTGTTCGAACGGATCGAGCGCGCCGGACACCCACGCGTGACGAAAGGCTCGATCCTTGGCCCGGACCGCACATGGCCGTCGCAACGCCAGTTCCGAGCCGATGTCGAAGCGGCCACGGCGCGCGCCCTGAGCGAAGTCCACATCGAGCTGCACGAGACGCTCGCCGCTGCCGCGACGATCCTCGACGGTGCCGACACATCCACCAAGGCCGGTCGCGCCGACGCGGTCCGACAGCTGTGCCGCGTCGCTGGGGAGCGTTCGTTCGTCGAGCTCGTCGGCTCCAAACCGTGGCAATGGTTCGGGCTGTGGGTCAAAGCAGCATCGACACACGACCTCGACGACCAAGCCGGCATTCGGGTCGCGCTCAAAGGCGCCCAGGCCGCGATCTCGCGCGGGCTCGCCGAACAGGTGTACGCGCCACTCGTCGAGTTGCTCGGCTACCAAGCTCGAGCCGAGTACGGGTCAACGGACCAGGCGTTGCGCTTGCTCGTCGTCGCCGTCATCGCGCTCGGCGACGGGCTCGTGATCCGCGAACGTCTCGCGCCCGACGATCTCGTACCGATCCACCGGCCAACCGGCCCCGGCGGTCGACTCCAGCCGTGGCACCCGTTCTCCATCGCGCTCGAAGCGCTCGTCAACCAGTACCTGGAACCAGCACCTCGCCGCACCACGAGAACGACACGATGAACCACGCTGATCGGTTGGCACCGGAGTCTCGGCGAGGCCTTCCCAAACGGTGATCAGACACAGTCCTGCGCGCAGCGTTCAGTCTTGTACCGATCCTCCGCGGGCACCTGGTTGGTGGCGCTGACGGGTGCGCAGGTTGCGGTTCTTGACCCGGTTGCCGCACACGGACATGTCGCACCACATCCCACGTCGGCTGTGAGAGCGGTCGTAAAACGCCCATGAGCACTCGGTGTTCTGGCACGCCTTCAGTCGTTGCCAAGTGCCGTCGTGCTGTGCGTCGCGGATGATGAGCAAGAGTCGTAGGAGCGCGGCACCGAGCCCGCCCTCGGGCTCGGTGTCGACGCGAACGGCGCCGGTCGGCTCGACGTGCAGTCGCAGTCGGCACGATCGCGTGATCGCCGTCAACGGTTCGAGGTCCTGCTCACTCGGTGCCGTGCCGTTGGCGTTGGCGGCGAGCAGGGCGCGGACGCTCTCGCGGGCTTGTCGGGCGACATCGAGGTCGGCGGCGTCGAGGTCGGCGCGGTCGAGGTCGGTGGGGTCGAGGGCGTGGCCGGCGTCGAACAGGCCGGCGGCGACGAACCACTCGAGCGCCACGCCGGGTTGTCGGAGGAGGTCGGTGTCGGTGTCGGCTTCGAAGGTGTTGACGAACGCCTGCACGACCAGCAGTGGCATCGGGGCCGGCTTCGTCTCGTTCGAGGGGACCCACGGGGGCATCGGCACGACGCCAACCCTACCGGCTCGTGACCTTCAAAGGGGGTTGACCAGTCACGTTCTGACCGGTAAAGTGGCTGGTGTGGTCACGGGCAAGGAAGCGAGTCCGACAACTGCGCTCGACCGCGAGGAGGGACCGTGATGATCGTGTTGACGCTGAACGCCACCGGCATCACCGAGCACCGGGCGCGCCACCGCGACCGGCTGTTGGCCAGGCTGCAAGGAGCGCGGTTGGACCGCGAACTGTGCCGGGGCGCGTCGGCCGACGCCACCGTTGCACTGGCGCTGCGCGCCGAGACGCTCGTCACCTCAGCGCACCGCCGCGACCTCGCCCACAGCCTGCAACACGTCATCGCGCTCGCCGATAGACCCGCCTCACCAATGACGAACGCGCGCGTCTGCCGCCCACACGTCCACGCCGCCCACAACGAACTACAAGCCCTCGGCGACCGTCTCTGCGCCGCCGGGCCCGTCTCGGCCCACGGCATCGCCCAAGTGACCGCCATCCTCACCGACGGCAGTGGACCGCTCTACCAGCACCACAGCCCCCACGACCTCGGAGCCCAACTCCGCCACGCGCTCGACTCGCTCGACCAGCTGACGCCCACCGACGGTTGACCCAGGAACAGCTCACTCGGCCAGACTGCCCGAGCGGCCGTGGCCTATCCGCCACCGACACGTCTTTCGTTCTTTTCGATTTCGGCGTACTCTGGGAGTTGTTCTTGCCGACAGGAAGCCCCTGCGAACGTTCGAAGGAAGGATCGGCGATGACAAGTTCTGCTGCTGCCCTTGACCACGATCCGATCGTCGCGCCCCCGGAGGAAGCAGCACAGGTCGCCGAGCTCCACGATCTCCTTGAGCATCGCCTCTCCGACGAGGCGCCAGCCACGCTCGTCGGTCCCGATGGCGAGCAGCTGCCGTTACCGCGTTCGGTGTACCAAGTTCTCGTACAGGTCGTGCACGAGATGGCGCAAGGCCATGCCGTCGCGGTGATGCCGTATCACGCGCAGTTGACCACCCAGCAAGCTGCCGATCTCCTCGGGGTGTCTCGTCCCCATCTCGTCAAGCTGCTCGACGACGGCAAGATCGCGTTCACGCGACCCACGAAGCATCGTCGTGTCCGGCTCGCAGATCTCATCGCCTACAAGTCGCAACGCGACACGGAACGAAGCGATGCGCTCGACGAGCTCGCCGCCGAGGCTGATCGCCTCGGTCTGCGCCGCGTTTGACACGATCGCCCACGAACAGATGACGAACTACCCCGAAGACCGCCACGTCCTCGCCGCCGCAGTCGTCGGTGGAGCAGCGACCTGACCCGCGCCGGTCTCGACACGTTCACCGCCGACGTCCACCACCAACTCGCCCGGACCGACCCGACCGAACCCTGACTCCAAAACCCTCGCCCGATGAGACGGTGCTTTCCGGTCGTTAGCTCGCGGGCGTGCCGGTTGTGGCGGCGTGGCGGCCGGCGAGGTAGCCGAAGACCATCGCCGGGCCGATCGTGCCGCCCGGTCCTCCGTAGGTCATTCCGAATGGAGATCCCATGACGTTGCCGGCGGCGTAGAGGCCGGGGATCGGTTGGCCATCGAGGTCGAGGACGCGTGCATCGGGATCGACGCGGGGCCCACCTTTGGTGCCGAGCGCGCCGCTGTGGATCTCGAACGCGTAGTACGGCCCCCGTTCGAGCGGGCCGAGGGTCGCGTCGCGCCGGCCCTTGCGGTACGGGTCACCCCACCAGCAGTCGAACGCGCTGTCACCGCGGCCGAAGTCGGGATCGTGGCCCTCGGCGCACAGCGCGTTCCATCTGACGATCGTCCGTTCCAGCTCCTCGCCGTCGATGCCGAGTGCGTCCGCCAGCGCCGCGGGCGTGTCGCCGCGCGGGATCCATGCCGGCACGTCGCGCCCCGTGCCACCGGCGCTGACTCGGAACCCGTAGGTGTCGACGTAGGTCTGGTCGAACACCAACCAGCACGGCAGGTTGGCGTACTCGAACCGCGAGACATCCTCAACGTGAAAAGCAGCACCGAACGCGTTGTAGTTGGCGGCCTCGTTCGTAAACCGGCGGCCGCGGCGGTTGACCATGATCGAGTGCGGCAACGTCCGCTGGCCGTTGACCAGCACGCGGCCCATCGGGTTCGACTCGACAGGCACGACGCCGACGGGGATCCACCACGCCTCGCGCATGTTCGACAACATCGCCCCGGCCTTCATCGCCATCAGCAGACCGTCGCCGGTGTTCGTCTCGATCGACACAGGATGCGACATCGGGCCGCGCAAGAACGCACGTCGCAGTTCCTCGTTCCACTCAAACCCTCCCGAAGCGAGCACGATCGCCTTGGCGCGCACCTCGATCCGCCCGTCGGGCGTGTCGAGCACGACACCGACAACGGTGCCATCGTCGATCAACAGTTCCCGACCGGCGCAACCGGTGCGCGGTTCGATGCCGCGGTCCAGGCAGGCGCGCAGCAACCGGCCGGCCAACGCCTGCCCGCAGCCGCGCTCGTTGCGGATCCGGCGGCGTTCGTGCTCCTCGGCCGAGGGCGGCTCGGGCACTGCTTTGCCGAGCGGGGTCTCGCTCATCGTGATGTGCGGGTCAGCGAAGTACGGCGACGGCGTGACGCGGCCGGCCCAATCACCGAGCTCGTCGAACGCGAAGATGGGGCACTCCAACGTCCGCCCGCCGCCGACGCTCCCACCGGGGAACTCGGGGTGGTAGTCGGGCATCCCCGGCACGGCATAGAACTGGACCGGCGTCTTCGCTTCGAGCAGTTCGATCATCTCCGGCCCGCCGTCGACGAACGCTTCGACGAGGCGGGGCTCGAGCAGACCGCGTGACAACGACATGATGTAGCGGAGCGCGTTGTCTCGGCTGTCGGCGACACCGACGTCGGCCATGTGCGGGTTGTTCGGGATCCACACCTGCCCGCCCGACCACGCCGTCGTCCCACCGACCTGGTCAGCCTTTTCGAACACGGCGACGCGGGCGCCGCCCTCGTGAGCAGCGATCGCCGCGGTCAGGCCGGCGGCCCCGGTACCGAGCACAACGACATCGAACTCGTCCATCTCTCCAACCCCCTGGTCGTGCGCAGGCGCCATCGGATCCACAAGCGAGCCGGATCGTGCGACGCGTTGTTGCACAACTTAACGTTGCCTCGACCGAAGGGGCACAAGATGGCGCACCCGGACATTCGCAGCAACGTCGACGTCCTGGTCATTCGCTCCGGCGTTGCTCGCCTGTCGGCGGTGTCTCCTCACCCGACACCGACCGGCCCGCACGACGACGGCAACGGCGAGTCCACCTGATGGATCGGCTGTAGCGTTGACGTCGCTGCCTGGAGGGGCTTGATGCAGGATGAGACGGCCGACATGTTGCGCGCGGGGAACCGCAGGATCGGTCGAGCCCGCCGTCAAGTCGTCGATGCCCTCAGTGCCCACGACGGCCCGATCTCGGCCGACGGTCTGATCGCGTTGTTGCCGGGCGTGCACCCCAGCTCGGTCTATCGCTCGCTCAACGTCCTCGAAGAGCTCGGCTACGTGCGCCATGTTCACCTCGCTCATGGGCCTGCGCTGTTCGAGCTGACCGATCGCGTCTCGACGGTCCGCCATCTCGTGTGCGAGGTCTGTGGTCACACCGTCGAGATCCCATCGCAGCTCCTTGATCCGCTACGCAAGCTGATCGAGCGCGACTACGACTTCCTGCTCGACAGCGGGCACTTCGCGCTGCCCGGTCGTTGCTCGACATGCCAGCGCGCTCACGACGATGCCCATGCCACGGGCGACCACCATTGACCGACGGCGGGTGCGGCGCGCGACCGATCAGCGCGGCGATTGACCGTCGTCGGCTTTGATCACGGTGCCGGTCACGAACTCCGACGCCGGGCTGACGAGGAACAGCAACGAAGAGTCGAGTTGCGCCGGGTCGCCGTAGCGCTTGCGGGGGAAGCCCTTGGCGATGTCGCCCATCCGCGACACCATCCCGTCCATCATCTCCGAGCTGAACGCACCGGGCGCGATCGAGTTGACGTTGATGCCAAAGCGCGCCCATTCGACGGCGAGCGTCTCGGTCATCCGATCGATCGCCGCCTTCGTGATCGAGTAGAGCGCGGCGCCCGAACCCGAGTAGTGGTACGCGCCCATCGACGAGATGTTGACGATCCGTCCCGGCGCCTTGCGGGCGATCAACCGGCGGGCGACTTCGCACGACAGCACGAACGGACCGCGCAGGTTCGTGTCGAGGACGCGGTCGATCAGCTCGATGCCCATCCGCGCCGCGTACTGAGCGTCGGGGATGCCGGCGTTGTTGACGAGGATCGAGATCGGTCCGAGCTCGGTTTCGACGCGCTCGACGGCGGCAACGAGCGCGGCGGCGTCGGTGACATCGAGCGGTACCGGCAGGCAGGTGCCGCCTGCGGCGCGGATCTCGGCGGCGAGCTCCTCCAACCGTTCGGTGCGTCGCCCGGCGGCGGCGACGTGGGCGCCGGCCGCGGCGAGCACTTGCGCAAAGCGTCGCCCTAGCCCGGATGTCGTACCGGTGACGAGCGCGACCTGTCCGGTCAGATCATGCGAGACGTTCGGGATCGGGTAGTTCATCGGTGCGTCCATTCTGCGTGCAGGTTGGTCAGACGATGTTCAACGCGTCAAGGAACGTCGACGCCACGGCCGAGTCGCCGGTCACGGTGCAGTGATCGCGCCACGGGCTGCGACACGTCCCCCAGATCACGAACGCATGCCCATCGCTCGTGACGTGGGCGACGCCGTCAGACGCCGCGCCGTCCGCAACCGTGATCAGACCTGCGTCACCGTCGGCGGCCACGCGCCACGAGCCACCACCCGGCCCTGTCAACGTCAGTGTGATCGGCGCCGCCAGCGAACGTTCGAGACCGGGCTGCATCTGCGGCAGACCGAGCAACATCCAGTTGATCGCCGGACCGAGCCGCGCTGCGTCAGCGGCAGGTACGTCGCGGCTGATCGGGCCGGATGGCGCCAACAAGTCGACGCGCAAGTGGCAGTAGTGGTCGAAGGCGAACGCCTCGGCGTAGCGATGCATCGGATAGGTGCCGAGATCGGCGAGTGGGACCGGCGTCGATGCCAGTGGTTCTTCCTGGAGCGCGCCGAGCGCGTTGACCGCCGCGTCGCAGTACGTCAGGTACTCGTCTCGGACCTCGGCGTTCGTCCACGGCTTGCGCGGCTCGACGAGCAGATCCATCAGCCGCTCGGCCGGCAGGTTGACCGGCTCGGCCGACGGCGGTGACGGCTCGCAGATCTCCTTGTAGTTGGAGCTCATGTGAGCGACGAGGTCCTTGACGCTCCAGCCGGTGCAACCGCTGGGCGCTGCCCACTCGGCATCGGACAAGGTGGTGATGACGGACTTGACCTCGTCGACAGCGAGACGAACGGCTTGCAGACCGGCCTGTGACATCGCGTCCCCCTTCGCTGATGGATGTCGCCGCGCACACTACGCGAGTCCCCTGACGCGACCGATTCGGCACCTGGTGGCGCGCTGTCGGCGACGGACTACGGTGCACGCGTTCATCCCCTCGCTCACCGCTGACGCAGACGGAGGCTCCCTATGAGGTCGCGCGCCCGTCGGCACGGTTCGCGTCGTTTCACGACGATCACGCTGGCCTTCGTGTTGGCGGCGGCGGGTCGACGACGGTGGTTGCCACCAACGCCGCCGGCAGCGGCAGCTAGTCCCGGCTTCGATGCGCTCGCCGCGCCGCGTCGCGTCGTCGACACACGCCCCGGCGAGCCGACAGTCGACGCGACGTTGGCCGGCGGCGGGATCCGCGCCGCGGCGAGCACGTTGACGGTGCCGATCGCCGGTCGCGCCGGTGTGGCTGCCAACGCTGCCGCCGTGGCGCTCAACGTCACCGTTGACGGCGCTACCGAACCCGGTTTCGTCACCATCTACCCGTGCAACGCAACGCGGCCGACGGCATCGAACCTCAACTACGGCGTTGGCGAGACAATCGCCGTGCTCGTCGTCGCTCGCCTCGCCGCCGGGTCGGTGTGCGCGTACAACTCGGGGACGACGCATCTGATCATCGACGTCACCGGCTCGTTCGATGCCGGCGAGTTCGTCGCTCTCGACGCGCCGCAGCGGCTCGCCGATACCCGTCCCGGCAACCCGACGGCGGACGGCGCGGTAGCGGGCGGCGGCGTGCGCGGTGCTCGAACCGTGCTCGAAGTTCCTGTGCGCGGTCGCGTCGGGATCCCGGCCAACGCGTCGACCGTCGTGCTCACCGTCACCGCTGCGGCGGCGCGCGAACCGGGGCACTTCACCGTCTATGCGTGCGGCGCCGATCAGCCGGTGGCGTCGAACGTCAACTACGCGGTCGGCGAGACGATCGCCAACACCGTCGTTGCCCGCGTCGGCACCGGCGGTAGCGTGTGCTTGTTCACGAAGGGTGCCACCGACCTCGTCGTCGACATCGCCGGTTGGTTGCCAGCATCGGTGTTCACCGCGCTCGCCGCGCCGGCGCGGCTGTTGGACACGCGCACCGGTGAGCCGACGATCGACGCTCGCTTCAGCGGGCTCGGCCGCCGCCCGGCACGCAGCACGTTGCAGCTCCCCGTCACCGGTCGCGCCGACGTGCCGGCGACGGCGTCGTCGGTGTTGCTCAACGTCACCGCAGTCGGCGCCGGTCCTGGCTTCGTCACGCTCCACCCCGC
>Ga0209069_10001392_pt1 | contig 12219 bp, 8 predicted proteins | sample Str013_2_FD_187202 | JGI IMG/M metagenome (GOLD analysis project Ga0209069, IMG submission 187202) | Freshwater sediment microbial communities in response to fracking from Pennsylvania, USA - Straight Creek_MetaG_SC_2013 (SPAdes) (version 2) | ecosystem: Environmental > Aquatic > Freshwater >...
AGCATGGCCCGCGCCGCCCGGCTGACCGCCGCGATCGCCGCGCTCGCGGCGGCGCTGTGGGCACTCGTCGGCCGCGGGCTCGTCAACTACGACACGCTCTACTCGATCGTCTGGGGGCGCGAGATCGTCCAGGGCCGCACGCCCGACCTCGACGCGCTGCTGGCCCCGACGCCACATCCGCTGGCGGAACGAACGAGAGCGCCAGAGCCAGCACCGTCAACGGATCGGTGATTTCAGCGACTCGGCCGGGCAGATAAAGTTGCGCCGCTTCGACAATGGATACCGTTATCAACACCAGCGCTGTGCTGGACTTGGGTGAGAAGCCGGCACGCCTGGCGGACCACAGGCAGCCGCCGTATAACAACAATTTCAGCAACAGAGCGAACGGCGCGCTCTGGTAGCTCGAATCGAGTGAGCCACCGAAGGGGACCCAAATAAAGCTCTTGCCTGTGTCGGCAAACCGGTAGGGCGCCAGCCCGGAAAAAACGATTGCCAGCTGCACGCAAGCGAAGACCATGGGCATGGTCGTATCGGTGCGTTGTCGGCGCGCCGCACTGATCAACAGGACTGCAGCCACGCCACCCAACAGGTCGTCAAGTTTCAGGCTGTGCTGTCGGAACAGGAGCTGGGCAAGCAAAGCATATGCAAAAAGCAGGAGCGCGGCGCGCCAGAAATATTCTCTTTTGAAGGCCAGCCGAACCGCGGTAAGTACCACTAGCGATACCGCAAAACTCTCAATCGCACCAGCCGCCGTCCACTCGCCAGCGCGCAACGAGACAAGCGACTGCGAGATACGGTAGACGCCGAACCGCGGAATGAACGGGGCGCCCTTGAGTGCCAGCCAACCGCCGATCAACAAGTACGCCACTCGATCGGGTTGCGGCATGCGCAACCACTGCCAGCCTCCGAGCGCGGGCAGCACCCGCGCCAGTCCCAGTGCTGCCAGCGCTCCAATGAGTGTGCCTAGAGTGTTCAGTTCGATGTCGATGACGCTGGGCTGGCGCGTTGGCACCGCGAATTGCAGGATCTCCATCGACGTGGATAGTGCCGCGCCGGCCAACGTGTAGGCCACGATGCGCAGCGGCAGCGCTTGGCCGGCTTGTCGTCGCGCGCATAGAATGAAACCGAGCGGAAGGTAGAAGCAGACATTGGCGACCATATCGACGATGCCGGAGTGCGCATCGAGAATGACTGCCAGCCAGTTGCTCTGCAGGGCACGCGCAAGATTGTTGAATTGGAAATTGAACGGGTACAGCGAGGCGTAGACGATCAGGCCAATGACGCCGTAGACAAAGTAGCGGGGAGGGGCCGGCACAGTGGAATTCACCGGAAGAAGTCTAGCTGAATTTGCGGCCTGAATTTACTCTAGTACAGCGTTTTGGCAGGCAAGGAGCGAGTCTCCTAGTGTCCGCGCAGGGCTCCCAGCGCCAGGCCGACCACTTCGCGGAGGTTGCTGAACATGACTACGACCTGTTGCAGCAGCAGAAAAAAGCTCAGGTAGAACAACCCGCGATAACGCTGCTCGACATACAGGATGCGCACGGCGATAGGGCGTACCAGGCTCATGCGCGTCGCCATCAAGGCCACCGCGACGCCGAGCAGGGCTCCGCCGATGATGTCGGAGGGGTGATGCAGGCCAAAATATACTCGCGGTGCACAGATGATGATCACTGAATGCAGATAGGCCCATACACCGACTCGCCTGGACACCAGCCAGAAGCCTGTGGAAATGGCGAACGCCATGACCGCGTGATCGCTGGGAAACGAGCTCCAGACGCGCTCCGTCGCGTCGTAGCCGGCAGGCACCAGAAAGTGCAGCTCCGGGCGCGCCACCGGCCGGGCACGGAACGGTAGCATAAGGATTAGCAACCGCGTGGCAGTCAGCGCGCAAAAGCTGGCCAGGCCGGTCATAACCAATGTGGCGCGCTGCTCCTGCTTGGGGGGCTCGTTTCGAAACCACAACCAATAGTAGACGGCGACTATCACACCGAACTGGAGTTCGCTGGTGTTGAGCAGCACCCCGACAAATCGATCGAACACGGGCCAGCGCCCGACGAAACTGTTGAGCCACAGCAGGAAACGGTCATCCCACGTGGTGATGAAAGGTATCCAGTGCAATGCTGCTGACCCTCCGCCGGCGCGCTGAAGTCTAACTTGACTTGGAGTCTTGCGATACTGGGCGTAGCCTGAAACGCAGGCAAGTAAGCTTGAAGAACTGATTAAACCCAGCAGTTCCAGACCGCACGTCGCGGCATCTCTCGATAGACAAGACTGAGTTCGCCGCCAAGTTTGATTGGCAGCCGTTCTACGTCGGGAACGATCTGGCCGACCACCCGCCGCATGCACCACACTGGGTGCGGACCGACAGTGATATTTCGGTTTCGCTCAGCGTGACCTTAAGGACCTGAAGCCCCCTGCGCCAGGCTATCGCCAGCCCGGCTGCTACCGTCCCTTGAAATCATCCGGCACCAGCTGATGCCGGCCCAGCAGCTTGTAGAAGTCGGTGCGGTTGCGCTTCGCCAGCCGTGCGGCCTGGCTGACGTTGCCGCCGGTGATCTGCAGGATCTGCGAGAGGTAACTGCGCGTGAATTCATCGCGCGCTTCATCGAAGGAGGGCAGCTTGGTCTGCACGCCACCGAGCGATTGCTGCACCAGTTCCACCGGAATGATGGGTGTCTGCGCCATGGCGCAGTTCTGGCGCACCACGTTCTGCAGCTGCCTGATGTTGCCGGGCCACTCGCTGGTGGCCAGCAGCTCCACGGCCTCGGGCGCATAGATCAGGCGCGCACCGGTCTCCTTGGCGATGGTGGCCAGGAAATGCGCCACCAGCAGCGGTATATCCTCGCGCCGGCGGCTCAAAGGGGGCAGTTCGATGTGCACCACATTCAGGCGGTAATACAGGTCCTCGCGGAACTGGCTGCTCGCCAGCAGCGCCTGCAGGTCGCGGTTGGTGGCCGAGATCACGCGCACGTTGCTGGCCACGGTGTTGTTGCTGCCCAGCGGCCGGATCAGGTTCTCCTGCAGTGCCCGCAGCAATTTGACCTGCAGTGCCATCGGCAGGTCGCCGATTTCATCGAGCAGTATTGTGCCGCCCTCGGCGCTCTGGAACAGCCCGATATGATCCTTGGCCGCGCCCGGGAAGGCGCCCGCGGCATGACCGAACAGCTCGCTCTCGAGCAGGTTCTCGGCCATGGCGCTGCAGCTGATGGTCGCAAATACCTTGTTGCGGCGTGGGCTGGCGATGTGAATGGCGCGCGCCAGCAGTTCCTTGCCGGTGCCGCTCTCGCCGCTGATCAGCACCCGCGCATCGGTGCCGGCCACCATGTGCGCCTGGCTGAGCTTCTCTTCCATCAGCGCGCTGCGTGTGATGAAGGCCGCGCGCCAGTCATCGGTGGCATCGCTGAAGCCGGAGATCTTCAGCGCCTTCTGCACCTGCGCCAGCAGCTCCTGCTTTTCGACTGGCTTGGTCAGAAAGCCAAAGGCGCCCATCTGCGTGGCATGCACGGCATCGGGTATGGTGCCGTGCGCGGTCAGCAGGATGACCTTCAGGCCGGGCCAGCGCACCTGCAGTTCCTTCAGCAGTCCGATGCCGTCGAGCTGATCCATGCGCAGATCCGAGATCACGAGATCGGGGCGGAAGCGGCTGGCGGCGGCCAGCGCCTGGACGCCGTTCTCCATGGCTTCCACTTCGTAGTTCTCGGCGCGCAGGCGGATGGTCAGCAGGCGCAGCAGGCCCGGATCGTCATCGACAACGAGAATTCGGGCTTTGCGCTTCGGTGTATTCACTTACGGGTACCTTCGGGTTTGCTCTTGCGTTCGGACAGATTGCGTTCGATGTTGGCGATGGCGTCGAGCTTGGCCTGCGCCTCGTCGAGCGCATGGCGCAGGCGGGCGTTATCGTCCTGTTCGGCCTGCAGCTTGTGATTCAGTGTCGCCAGGCGATCCTGGTCGGCGCGATTGGTAGCGGTCTGCAGCCGCAGGTTGTCGACCTGCAGACCCAGTTCGCGATCGAGCTGCGCCAGCTCGAACAGCGTCAGCGCGCGCTCGACCGGCGCCACGGTTTCGGGCTGCGAGGCCAGGTCGCGCAGCAGCTGGCGGGCCCGCTCGGCGTCGCGCGCCGCATGGCCCGGAGTGGCCAGCGCCAGCGCGTAGCGCAATTGGGCGCCACCGCCCGGCGCGCGCTCGTAGCCCTGGCGCGCGGTGGCGACGATCTCGGCCTGTTCGGCCGGATTTCCAGACGCCAGTCGCTGCAGCGTCTGGATGGTGCCGGCCAGCAGCACCGCCACCTGCGTGTCGCGGTCTATCGAGGGCGCATTGGGACGCGCATCCGCGGGCGTGCCGCGCAGGTTGCTGATGGTAGAGCAGGCATGGAGCAGCAGCAGGCCCAGCAGGCTGCCCAGGATGCGACGCAGTCTCACCTTATGCGGCATTGGGCTACGCGGCATTGGCTTTACGCCTCTCGATCGCGCGGGCGCCCTGGGGACCGGCGCTGCCGACCGCCGGCTGGCCGCGCAGCGGAATGCGGATGCGAAAATGCGCGCCCGGAAACTCCCCATCGACGATCTCGATCGTGCCCTGGTGCACGGCCACGAACTCGTTCACGACCGAGAGGCCGATGCCGGTGCCGCGCACATGGCCGCCCGGTGAGCGCCCGGTATGAAAGGCGTCGAAGACGCTGGCGCGTTCGCTCTTGGCGATCCCGTTGCCGGAGTCGGCCACCTCGAGCAGCAGGAAGTTGCCCTCGGTACGCGCGCGCACCACAATCGCGCCGCCGCGCGGCGAATACTTGATCGCATTGGACAGCAGGTTCTCCAGGATCAGGCGCAGCTTGCCGCGATCGGCGACCAGCGCCAGATCCTCGACCTGGACATCGAGGCGCACGCGCTGCGAGACCAGCGTCAGCTGCTGGTTCTCGAGCACCTGCTTGACCAGCGGACGCAGCCTGAACTCCGAGAGCTCGAGGCCCACGCTGTTGCTCTGCCAGGCACTGAAGGACAGCAGGTTCTCGATCATGCGCTGCAGTTTGATGCTGTTATCCTGCAAAATCGTCATTACCTCGCGTTGCCCGCTGCCCAACGCACCGACCGCGCCGTCCATCAGCAGCTCGGTGCCCTCACGGATATTCGCCAGCGGGGTCTTAAGCTCGTGCGACATGTGGCGCAGGAACCGGTTGCGGTCCTGCGCCAGCTCGAGCAGGCGGCCACGCAGCCACTCGAGCTGCTGGCCGAGGCGTTGTAGGTCTATAGGACCTCTGACCCGGATGGCGCGCGCCAGGTTCCCGCCGCCCAGCTCGCCGATCGCCCGATCGACCTGGCGCATGGGCCGGCTGACGCCGAGCACAAAGGTCAGCGTCGCGGCCAGCGCCAGTGGCAGCAGCAGTCCCGACTCCCAGAACAGCTCGCGCCGCGCGGTTTCGGTCTGCTCGCGGAGCGAACTGAGGTTGGCATCGATCTGGGCATTGATCAGCGACGCCACCAGCGAGGCCTGGGTGCTTAAGGGGCCGAAATCCGGCAGTCCCTGGCGCTGGGCGCTCGCGCTCGGCGGCGCGTGCACGCTGGCCACGATCACCGCGCGCTGCGCTGCCATGGGTTCGAGCGCCGCGCGCGTCTCGACGCTGTGCAGCTGGGAGCGCAGCTCGGTGATGGTTAGGCCTAAGCTGCTGTCGTGCTCATCGAACGCGGTCAGGAGTCGGGCTTCGCCCAGCACCTGGTACAGGCGGGCGGCGCGCTCGAGCGAGCTGATCTGCTCGAACATGTTCTGCGACAGGCGTGTGGTCTGCACGCTTTCGAGCACCAGCCGCTGGCTGAAGGTCGTCAGCCGGCGCATTTCGATCGTGGCATGCAGGATGGCCACCAGCAGCGGCACCGTGATGACGCCGATGCCCAGCAGCAGGTAGCCGTTCAGGGACTTGGGCAGAAGCCAACGCATCCCTCCATTCTAAGTCAGGGCGATGGAGGGCGGGTTAAGCAAGGGCCTTGAAGGGCGTCGCCTGCTGGCGACCACCGGCCCCAGGGGCCCTGCGGGCGCGCTACCAGGGCTGTGCGTGCAGTTTCTCTTCCCAGCGCAGGGCCGTGCGCACGATGGTGTCCAGATCGTCGAGCTTGGGCTGCCAGCTTAAGACCGCGCGGATCCGGTCCGCGGCCGCCACCAGACTGGGCGGATCGCCGGGCCGGCGCGGCTCCTCGCGGATCGCGATGGACTGGCCCGCCACGCGCTGCACGCTGGCCAGCACCTCGCGCACGCTGTAGCCATGGCCGTAGCCGCAGTTGAGCACAGCGCTGGCAGCGCCCGCGCGCAGGTAATCGAGCGCATCCAGGTGGGCGCGGGCCAGATCGTCGACGTGGATGTAGTCGCGCACGCCGGTGCCGTCCGGTGTTGCATAGTCGGTGCCGTAGATCGACACGGCCTTGCGCTTGCCGACCACCGCCTCGCAGGCCACCTTGATCAGCAGCGTGGCGTTGGCCGTGGCCTGGCCGATGCGGCATTCCGGATCGGAGCCGGCGACGTTGAAATAGCGCAGGCTCACATAGCGAAAATCGCTGACCGCCGCCAGATCCCGCAGGATCCACTCCGACATCAGTTTCGAGGTGCCGTAGGGATTGATGGGGGCCAGTGGCATGTCTTCGCGGGCCACGCCCTCGGCGGGCATGCCGTAGACCGCTGCCGTGGAGGAAAACACCAGCCGGCGCACCCCGGCCTGCATGCACACTTCCAGCAGGTTGCGCGTGGCGCTGGTGTTGTTGCCGTAGTACTTCAGCGGATCGCGCACGGATTCTGGCACCACGGTATTGGCCGCGAAGTGCATCACGGTGCCGACGCTGTATTCGCTGAAGGTGCGGCTCATCAGCGCGCGGTCGGCGAGGTTGCCGACCACCAGGGGTGTGTCGCCGACCGCCTGGCGGAAGCCGGTGGTCAGATTGTCCACCACCACGACCTTCTCGCCGCGCTCGCGCAGCTGCATCACCACATGGCTGCCGATATATCCGGCGCCGCCGGTGACCAGCACGGTATCCTTCGCAGGCATCAGCATTCCTTCAGTCATTAGGGTGGGGCCCCGGCGGCGCAAATGATACCGACGTCGATCCTTGCCGGTGTGACCGAATCCCCAGCTTGTGAGCGCGCGTGAGCGCCCCCGATCTGACGCCCTTCTCGGGGCTGACGCCGGACACCGTGCTGAGCGCCGCCGAGGCCGTGGGCCTGAAGCCCGATGGCCACCTGTTCGCGCTCAACAGCTATGAAAACCGCGTGTATCGCTTAGGCTGCGAGGACGCGCCGGCGCTGGTGCTGAAGTTCTACCGCTCAGGCCGCTGGAGCGATGCGCAGATCCTCGAGGAACACGCCTTTGCACTCGAACTGGCGGCGGCCGAAATTCCGGTGGTGGCGCCGATCCTGCTGGGCGATTCGACGCTGCGGCATTTCCAAGGCTACCGCCTGGCGGCCTTCCCGCTGCGGCCGGGCGGGGCGCCGGACCTCGACCAGCCCGAAGCGCGGGAGCTCCTGGGGCGCACCTTGGGGCGCATCCATGCGATCGGCGCACTGCGGCCCTTTGCAGCCCGGCCGTCTCTGACCGGGGAGCGGCTGGGGGCGCGGGCGCGGCGCACGGTGCTGGCCTCGGGCCAGTTTCCCGAACACATGCGCGCGCGCTACGAGCAGGTGAGCACCCGGCTGATCGGTCAGGTGCAGGAGCAGACCCGGGGCGGCGAGGCCTGGCGATCGATCCGGCTGCACGGCGACTGCCACCTGGGCAACATCCTGTGGCAGGCACAGGGCCCGGTGTTCGTCGACCTGGATGACTGCCTCAACGGTCCGGCCATACAGGATTTGTGGATGTTTCTGTCCGGCAATCCGGACGAGCGCGCCCGTCAATGGAGCGAGCTCATGGCCGGCTATGAGCGCTTTGCCACCATGGATCACCGCCAGACCCGCCTGATCGAGGCGCTGCGTGCCGTACGCATGCTCAATCACGCGGCCTGGATTGCCGAGCGCTGGACCGATCCGGCCTTCCCCCGCGCCTTTCCCTGGTTTGGCGAAGCACGCTTCTGGGAGCAGCATGTGCTGGATCTGGCAGAACAGTCCCAGACCCTCGATGAATCCGGCGACATGGGGTTATAGTGCGGGGAATATGCCGCACTGTCGAATCCGCCCCCTCGTAGCTGTGGCCCTGCTGGGGGCGGCGGCCTTTGGGGCCGGCTGTACCCAGAGCACCGATGCGGCACGTACCCAGCGCGAGGCACGCGCCCACGCCCGGGCCGGCGCGCAGGCCGCCACCGACCAGCTGGCGGCTGCGGGCGCGGCGGCGGACGATCTGGTCGCCGCGGTGAGCAGCGCGGATACCACGACGCCCGTCACCCTGCGCTTCAAACTGGCCGAGCAACCGCGTGTGGGCGAGCCGCTGCGTCTGGAGCTGGCCCTCGCCCAGGCGGCCGGCCTCGAGATCGACGCACTGCATATCTCGCTGCAGCCGCGCGAGGGCCTGGACGTGCGGTCGGCCAAGACCGTCGATTACGTGGGTCCGCCCATCGGCGCCACGCAGCAGATGCAGGTCACGGTAGTGCCCTCGCAGGCCGGGGTTCTCGGCCTCGCCGTCACGGTACTGGTGGACAGCGCCGGCAGCTCGATCGTCCGCAGCTTCACGATCCCGCTGATCGCGATCGATCCGGCGCACTGATAAACCTGATTCCGGGATACGCCTCACGCGCGGCAGCGGAGGCACTTCGTATGATCGGGGGCGGATCCATCCCGTCCCGGATTATGACAAGAGAAACCCAGAGTTCGCTCCCGGTCCCGACGCTGCAGCCGGCGGCAGTGCACCACAGCGGCGCCGAGCCCTTTGGAAACGCCGAATTGCACGCGCGGCTGCGCACCCAGCTCGACACCCTGAGCCCCGGCGGGAGCCCGGCCACGGTGCTCGGCCAGCTGCTGCCGCTGGTCAGCCACCAGTACGAACAGATGGATGACGAGCGGCGCGGGGTGGTGCGCTCGATGCAGCTGCTGGCCGAAGAGGCCCGCTCGTTTGCACAGGGCCTGGCCAGCGCCGATGCCGGCCAGCTGCGCGCCATACTCGATCACATCAAGGACGTGGTCATTACGGTCACGGCCGATGGCGCCATCTGCGTCTTCAATCCGACCGGCGAGCAGCTGTTCGGCTATTCGCAGGCCGAGGTGATCGGCGTGTCCATCGCCCGCCTGCTGCCGGACCTGCCGGTGCAGGGTTCCTTGTTCCGCGGGCTGCAGTCCTTTACGGTGACTTCCGAACCGGGCGAGCACCAGTCCGAGCCGCGCGCCACCAAGGCGCGGCGCAAGAACGGCGAGCTGTTCCCGGTCGAGGTGATCGCCAGCCAGGTACGGATCGATCGCCGTGACGTTTACGTGCTGTGCCTGCGCGACATGAGCGAGCGGCAGGCATCGGAACTGGCGCTGCGCGACAGTGAAGCGCGCTACCGCACGCTGGTCGAGAGTGCCCCGGAAGTCATCGTAGTGATCGACACCGGCACCGGCTGCTGCACCGACGCCAACGAAAACGCGCTGCGCTTCTTCGGCGTCACGCGCGCCTCGCTGGCCACGCTCCAGCGGCGCGACCTGCTGGCGGCCGCCAGCGGCGCGCCGCAGGTGTTCGAGTGGCTGTATTGCCCACCCGGCGGCACCACGCTGGTGACTGAGGTGCGCCTGATGCCGTTGCCGGGCTCGCCGCAGCTGGTGCGCGCCAGCATCACGGACATCACCGAGCGCAAGCGCGCCCAGACCATCATGGCGGGCGAGCGCGACATCTTCGGGCGCATCGCCGCCGACGCCCCGCTCCACGAGGTGCTGGAAGCGACCGTGGCGCTGGTCGAATCGATCAGTCACGAGTTCATCGTCACGGTCGGGCGGCTCAGCCAGGATGGCCGCAATTTCGTAGAGGTCATCGGCAGCCGCCTGCCGGTGGCGCTGCGCGCTGCCGAAGAGCAGGCGCCGATCGATGTGCGCAACGGCTCGAGTGCCGCAGCGGTATACCTGGGCCGCGCCGTGCTGGTGCCGAATGTGCGCACCGACCCCTACTGGCAGCGTCGGCGCGAGCTGGCGCAGCAGGTGGGCATCGCGGCCGCCTGGTCCTTGCCGATCAAGGCCGCCGGTGGCCGCGTGCTGGGCGCGCTGACGGTCTACCGCGCGCAGGTGGGCAAACCCCAGGAGCACGATCTGCAGCTGATCACGCATGCCGCGCGGCTCGCGGGCATCGCCATGGAGCGCCGCTACGCGGCCGAGGCCCTGCGCGCCAGCGAAGCGCGGTTCCGCGGCCTCTATGAGAGCGTGCTGGAGGGCGTCTACCAGGTGTCGCCCGAGGGACGGGTGCTGGCCGTGAATCCGGCCTTCGTGAAGATGCTCGGCTATGCGAGCGCCGAGGAAATCTACGCACTGCCCTCGGCGGCGGCGCTGTGGTGGAACCCGGCCGAGCGCCCGGCATTCATGGACGAGCTGATGCGCAGCGGCGCGGTGCACATGGCCGAGACCCTGCTGCGCAAGCGCGACGGCACCCAGGTCGTGGTGCTGGAAAGCGCGCGCGTGCAGCGCGACGAGCAGGAGCGCGTACTGTCCTTCGAGGGCACCATCGCCGACATCACCGAGCGCAAGCGCGCCGAACAGGTGATCTTCGAGGAGAAGGAGCGCGCCCAGGTCACGCTGCAATCGATCGGCGATGGCGTGATCACCACCGATCGGGAAGGGCGCATCGAATACCTGAATCCCGTGGCCGAGCAGCTCTCCGGCTGGAGCGGCGCCGAGGCGCGCGGTGCCACCATCATGAACGTGCTGCGGCTGCGCGATGAAGTGACGCGCAATGAAATCGAGAACCCGCTGCTGCGCTGCCTGCGCGAGGACCAGGTCATCAATTTCGGCGAGCACAGCGTGCTGATCAACCGCCTGGGCCAGGAGATCGCGATCCAGGACTCGGCGGCACCGATCCGCGACCGCAATGGCCGCACCGTCGGCGCCGTGGTGGTGTTCCGCGACGTCACCAAGGAGCGGCGCCTGAAGCGCGCACTGTCGTTCCAGGCCAGCCACGATGCGCTCACCGGGCTCATCAATCGCCGCGAATTCGACAACCGGCTGCAGCTCGCGCTGCAGGGGGCACGCGACGGCGAGGGCACCCACGCGCTGCTGTATGTCGATCTGGACCAGTTCAAGGTCGTCAACGATACCTGCGGGCACAGTGCCGGCGACCGGCTGCTGCGCGACGTCACGGCGCTGCTGCAGCAGCATGTGCGCTCGGCCGACGTGATCGCGCGCTTGGGGGGCGATGAATTCGGCATCCTGGTGCAGCACTGCTCGATCGAGCAGGCGGCGCGCATCGCCGAGACGATCCGTCAAGCAGTGCGCGATTACCGCTTCACCTGGGAGCAGAATGCGGCCAGCATCGGTGCCAGCGTCGGCGTGGTCGAGATCACGCGCGACAGCGAGAGCGTCGCGACGCTCTTGAGCGCCGCCGATATTGCCTGCTACGCGGCCAAGGATGCCGGCCGCAACCGCGTCCATGTCTACGATGCGGGCGAAGTCTCGGGCCGCCACCGCGAGATGTACTGGGTCAGCCGCGTGGCCCGCGCGGTCGATGAGAACCGGCTGGAACTTGAATACCAGCGCATTCAACCCACCAGCGCGGCTGCGGTAGCCTTGCCGCCGTTCTACGAGCTGCTGGTGCGGCTGCGCGGGGATGACGGCGAAATCGTGCTGCCGGGCGAATTCATCCCGGCCGCCGAGCGCTACAACATTATCGGCACCATCGATCGCTGGGTGGTGGAGCGCGCCGTGGCGACATTGCGCGACATCATCGTCGCCGGCCGCGAGCCGCCACTCCTGGCCGTGAACCTGTCCGGCAATTCGATCTGCGAGCGCAGCTTCCTCGATCTGCTGCTCGCGCTGGTCGAGGACCCGCAGATCGGCCGCTGCCTGTGCTTCGAGGTCAACGAATCGGCCGTCATCAGCAGCCTCTCGCAGGCCGTGTACTTCATGCAGGAGCTGCGCAAGCGCGGCTGCCGCTTCGCACTCGATGACTTTGGCAGCGGCCTGTCCTCGTTCCACTACCTCAAGACCCTGCCGGTCGATTTCCTCAAGGTCGACGGCCGGTACTTCGGCGGCGAAAACCCGGATCCGGTCGATCGCAGCATGGTCGAGGCCATCAGCAAGGTGGCCGCGGCACTCGGTATCGCCACGATCGCCGAGCGCGTGGAGAGCGCCGCGGCGCTGGAG
>Ga0209069_10001394_pt1 | contig 12217 bp, 7 predicted proteins | sample Str013_2_FD_187202 | JGI IMG/M metagenome (GOLD analysis project Ga0209069, IMG submission 187202) | Freshwater sediment microbial communities in response to fracking from Pennsylvania, USA - Straight Creek_MetaG_SC_2013 (SPAdes) (version 2) | ecosystem: Environmental > Aquatic > Freshwater >...
GCAGCGGATTGAATGTGATCGTATTGATCGCGGCCGTGACCTTGAAGGTCTGCGTGACCGGCGTCGCCGGCCCGATCGAGCTGCCATTGCCGGCTTGCGTTGCCGTGATCGAGCAGTCGCCAATCGTCAGCAGCGTGAGGGTTGATCCGCTGACGCCACAGACTGCAGGCGTCGTCATCGCATAGCTCACGGGCAGGCCCGAATTGGAGGTCGCGTTCAAGGCCGGTGGCGACTGCGCGTTGACGGGCGTATCGGCCGGCGCAGAAAAGGTGATCAGGTTGAAGCCGTTCGCGACTGGAAACGTCTGCGTCACGGGGGCGGCGTCAGCATAGTTGGCATCGCCGACTTGCGTAGCCGTGATCGAACATTGACCGGGCCCGGCCAATGTCAGCAGACCAAAAGCCAGGTCGCACACCGTCGGCGTGCTCGACGCATAGGTGACCGCTCCGCCTTTGGCCGATGTCGCCGCCAACGCCGGCGGCGTCAGGTTCCATACCGCATTGGCTGGAGCCGGGAATGTGATCTTGTTGATGCCCTTGTTGATCATGAAGCTTCGCGTCACGGGAGCGGCGGCAGAGTAGTTCGTATCGCCGGCTTGCGAGGCTGTCACCGAGCATTGTCCAACCGCGTCAATCGACACCGCCGGCTGCCCGCTGGCGGTCACGAACGAACAGGCGCCCGAAACCGCAAACGTTGCAGTCAACTGTGAGGAGGAATAGGCAATCAGCGGCACGGGTTGTGCGGCCGGGATGCTGAAATTGGTGTCCTTCAGCGTTTGAAAGGTGAGAGTTTGGGCAGCCTTGGCGATCGTGAAGGACGCGGTCACTGTTACCGGCGCATAAGTGGCGTCGCCGTTCTTAGAAAGACCGATTTGGCATTGGCCGGCACCCTTGACAACGATGGAGAGGCCAGTGCTGCTGTAGTCCTTCGTATCGCAGACGGTCGGCGTCAGGGAGCCTTGAGAATCGAGCAACGGCTGCCCCGTACCGCCCAAATCCAATTGACCAACTCCCGGCTGGCCATATGTGTAGGGGGGATGTGAGACATAGGTGATTGTTTGCGGAATCTTGTTGACCGTGATGTCAAACGTCGCGGTCGTATCCGCATAGGAACCGTTGCCCGACATAAAGACAGAGACAGAGCAGGTTCCGGCTACACCTAAGCCATACTCAACTACAATTTGAGCAGTTGAGAAGTCGAACCTAGTCGACCTGGTACAAGTGCTGGGAGTGAGAACGCTCCCAAAACTCACTTGGCCGCCGGAAGATGACGTTCCGGAGAGGACAAGCGTTTGGCCGATGATGCCGCTGCCTGGTCCAGTGTTGGTGAAGGTTTGCGGCGCTGTTCCATTCGCCGACGCGGGTCCGCCAAGCATCGAAACATTGCAAAACGCGGCCAGCGCAATAAGTCGGAAATACCGCATCTCAGTCCCCCACATACGATCTCAATAAATCGGCAGAACCCGTGACAGTTCAAACCACCGCCGCCCCATGGTTGGGGCGACGGCGACCACTGGCTAATCGCTACGGGCTTTTTTTCTTGGCTTTTGGCTTAACGACAGGGGCCGGGGCCTCGGCCGCCGTTGGCGCCGCCGCATCGGGAGCCACCTGCGCCAGCTGCGGCACCACGGTGCGCACCTGGATGTCGGCCAGCCGCCAGGCGTTGCCGGCCGGCTGGAACAGCAGTTCAAAAGCGATGCGCTGCGGCTTGGTGGCGTAGAAGCCGGCCAGCCGCATGACATTATTGGCGTCCATCTGGGGCGGCCCGAGCAGGATCGGGGCGAACAGCAGCGCCGGGCTGATGTCGATGCCCTGCTTGCGAAAGCCGCTGAAACTCTCGGCCAGTTTTTCTGGCGTGTTGGCGGCCTGGAAGGCGGGCGAGCCGAGATCGCGCAGCACCGAATAGTTGCCGGTGAGGTTGGCCAGTGCCAGCGCCGAGACATGCAGCTGGATCATCAGCGTAAGCTTGGAGTTGTCGGGGACGGGCACGCTGGCGGTGAGCGTAGGCGCGGCGTCGTCCGCGATAGCCAAAGCGGGCCAGTACGCGGCCACTGCCCCAATCATCATGCAGCCGATGGCCGCCGCTCGAACCAGCACCATGAATTTTGACATGTCGATCTCACACTTGCTGTTGAAACACTCGAAAACGTCAGACGCCGCACAAACCCTCACCATGACCACTGCACGCCCGCCCGGGTGGCCGTGACGTTGCCGGACTGGTAACCCTGGAAGTTCGAAGTGCCGATGGCCGCGCTCACATCCATCGTGATGCGGTCGGCGTCGCCAATGCACTTGCGGCACAGCACACCAGTCGCACTGACGCCGAAAGCGCTCGCCATCCGGTCGAAGTTGCCGTAACCGGCGCGCAGTCCGAAGTTTTCCTGCGAGGTCAGCATCGGCGCCTGCATGGCCATGGCCATCGCCACGCCAGCATCGACGCGCGCGATCTTGGTGAACACATCGCCGCCGTCGGAGGCGAGGTTGCCATTGGCGTCGGTGGTCGCCAGCTGGACCAGGCCGCTCTGACGCGTCCGGCTTTCCGCCGAGGTCAGGCCGGGCGCCTGGTAGGTGTCGGCGCTGGTGCCAAACACCATCTGATTGCTGGCGCTGGCGGTGGCGCCTGTGCCGAACGCGGACGAATTGGTGTAGGCCGCCGCCACCGTCGCCCCGTTGCCCACGGCACTGGAATTGGATGCCGCCGCTGTCGCGCCGTTGCCTTCGGCGATAGACGATGCGCCGGTCGCCGATGCCTCGGATCCGAAGGCAGCGGAATTGACGCCTGATGCTTTGGCATTTGCACCGGCAGCAATAGCGGCGGTGTTGCTCGCTATCGCGGCCGTGCCGAACGCCGATGCGCCGCCGGACGTCGCCTGAGCATGGGAGCCAACTGCGGCGCTGTCATTGGCCGAAGCCAGCGCCATCACGCCGAGCGCCATGGCCTGGTTGCCGGACGCAGCCGATGTGCTGCCGAAGGCGATACCTTGTCCCGCGCCCACCGCTACGCTGCTGGCGTCGCCGATGGCGATCGATCCGACCGTATTGGCGTGTGCGCCGTTACCTTCGGCAACCGCACCCTGGCCGTTTGCAACCGACTGATTGCCTAACGCCACGGCGCCTTGTCCGGTCGCCGAATTGTCCGCGCCAATGGCCACCGCGCCAGTGCCAGTGGCGATGTTAGGATCGCCCAAGGCCACCGCGCCATCGCCGTTCGCCTGATTGAGCAGGCCGATGGCGACGGCGCCCTTGCCGCCCTTGACCGTCGACGATCCACCGGCGAATGATCCGGGTCCGGCGCTGGCCAAGACCATGGCGCCGTTGCCGACCGCTACGGTTGAATCCGCTTGCGCCTGGGCCGCATCGCCAAGCGCCGTCGACGACACGCCATTGGCGGTGGCGTTGGTTCCAAGGGCGACCGCATTGGTGTTGTTTGCGACCGCCTGACTGCCGACGGCCGTGCCGCCGGTTCCAGCCGAGGCGTTGGCGCTGGCGTTGTCGCCGAGGGCCAGCGAGTCCTTTGCCGCGGCGCTCGATCCATTGCCTGCCGCCAGCGCGAATTGTCCGTCCGCACGCGCATTGGCGCCGATTGCCGCCGAATTTGCGCCATTGGCTTGTGAATTGTTGCCGATGGCGGTCGCCAGATCGGCCGTCGCCCAGGCGCTCGTGCCCAAAGCGATGGAGTTTGTGTTGCTAGAGAGCGCATTCATGCCAATGGCGAACGCCCCCTGTCCGCTGGCCGCCGCAAACGAGCCGATCGCCACAGCGTTGTCGGCCGAGGCATGCGCGGTGCTGCCGAAGGCGGACGCCGACGGGCCGGTCGCCGCCGCCCCCGTGCCCAGAGCGAAGGCGTCGGCCTGGTTGGCATAGGAATTCAAGCCGGCTGCGAAGGCGCCTTGTCCACTGGCCGCCGCGAAAGCGCCATTGGCCATCGAGAAATCGCCGGACGCCTGCGCGCCGTCGCCCAACGCGGCGGACGACGCGCCCGAGGCTGCCGCGCCATTACCAAGCGCGACGGCGTTGGTGTTGCTGGACGCGGCGTTCTGGCCCACCGCCACCGACCCCGTAGCACCGGCCGTGGCATTAGCGCCGTTGGCGACCGAGACGTCCCCGCTGGCGTTGGCGCCGTCGCCAAGCGCGGCGGATGAGACGCCCGTGGCTGCCGAATTGGCGCCCAACGCCACGGCGTTGGTGTTGCCGGCATTGGCAAACGAACCGCTGGCGACCGCGCCCGCCCCGCTGGCGTTGGCGTTGTCGCCGCTGGCCAGTGCGAAATCGCCGCTTGCCTGTGCACTGTCGCCGAGCGCCGCCGCCGACGTGCCGCTGGCCTGCGAACCCGTACCCAGGGCGATGGTGTTGGTGTTGTTCGAGACGGCGTTGAGGCCGACTGCAAACGCCCCTTGGCCGCTCGCGATAGCGCCAGCGCCATTTGCAATTGCATAGTCGCCCGAGGCTTGCGCGCCGTCACCGGTGGCATTTGCCGACAGGCCTGACGCGTTCGCGCCGTTGCCGAGGGCCAGCGTATTGATGTTGCTGGCCGTTGCTGCCTGGCCAAAGGCTGCCGAACCCTTCCCGCTTGCCGACGCTCCGGTGCCGGCAGCTGCCGCGTTGTCGCCGGTTGCTTGAGCGCCATCGCCAAGTGCTGTTGCCGAGACGCCGCCGGCCGACGCGCCGTTGCCAAGTGCCAGCGTGTTCTGATTGCTGGCCGCTGCATTTTGGCCGAACGCTGCCGAGCCTTGTCCGCTGGCGTTCGCGCCTTTGCCGCTAGCCACCGAATTGTCGCCCGAAGCCTGCGCGCCGTCGCCCTCCGCTGTGGCCGACGCGCCCGATGCGTTTGCGCCGTTGCCGAGCGCCACCGTGTTGGTGTTGTTCGCTACCGTGTTGTTACCGACCGCGACCGATGCGGCGCCGTTGGCCGCAGCGCCAGTTCCGCTGGCGACCGCATTGTCGCCGCCGGCCTGGGCGCCGTCGCCCAATGCCGAGGCTGAGAGGCCGGTTGCGGTTGCGCCGTTGCCCAAGGCGATCGTGTTGGTGTTGCTCGACAAGGCGTTCAGCCCAACGGCGAAGGCTCCTTGCCCGCTGGCGACCGCATTTGCGCCGTTGGCGATGGAGTTGTCGCCTGACGCGATGGCGCCATCGCCAACTGCGCTCGACGACAGGCCCGAAGCTGTTGCGCCGTTGCCGAGCGCGAGCGCGTTGGTATTGGAGGCTGACGCGCCCTGGCCGATCGCCACCGCGCCCTGCTGGCTGGCATTGGCGCCGGCGCCGTTGGCGACCGAGAAATCGCCGGTCGCCTGCGCGCCGTAGCCTACTGCGGATGCGGACGCGCCGGTGGCCGAGGCATTGGCGCCGACAGCCACGGCGTTGCTGTTGCTGGACAGCGCATTCAGACCAATTGCGAGAGCACCAGCGCCACTGGCGTTGGCGTTCTTGCCGTTGGCAACCGCACTGTCGCCGCTGGCCAGCGCACCATCGCCGATGGCCGCCGCCGAAGCGCCCGAGGCGGTGGCGTCGTTGCCCAAGGCGATGGCGTTGGTGGCGCTGGCGGAGGCGTTGTGCCCCGCTGCGAGCGAGCCTTCCGCACTGGCCCTCGCCCCCGCGCCATCGGCGAGCGAAAAATCGCCGCTCGCCTGGGCGCCGTCGCCGATGGCCGTCGAGGACAAGCCCGAGGCCTGCGCGTTCACGCCCAGAGCGATCGCGTTGGTGTTGCTCGCGACGGAATTCTGCCCGACCGCGATCGAGCCCGTGCTGCTGGCCCTGGCGTTGGCGCCGTTGGCCACCGCATAATCGCCAGACGCTTGCGCCCCAGAGCCGGCCGCCGTCGCGGACAGTCCCTGGGCGATGGCGTTGTTGCCTATCGCGGTTGCATTGTCGCCGATGGCTTGGGAATTCGCACCGTAGGCCGACGAATTGAGGCCCGCCGCCAGTGCCGAGGCGCCGGTCGCGGTGGCGCCATCCGCGCCAGCCATGGCCTGAGTGCCGGTCGCGGTGGCGTTGACGCCCGAGGCGGTGGCGAAGCTGCCGGTTGCCGCCGATCCGTCGCCCTTGGCCTGCGCACCGTCGCCGATGGCGCTGGAGTTGACGCCAGTGGCGGCGGTGTTGAGGCCGAGCGCTGCCGAGCCGCTCATGGCGGCATTGGCGCCGTTGCCGATGGCGACCGCCGTTGCGTCGCCGGTGGTCGCTTGCTGGCCGTCCTTGCCCGCACCCGACAACGCGCCGCCGCCCAGCGTGATGCCGCTGGAAAAGGTCGTCCCGTTCGGATCGCCGATGAAAATGCCGCCGCCATCGAACGAGCCGCCCTGGGCCACCGCCAGGGCGTTAAGGTTGGTGCTGCCGTTGATAGTGATATCGCCAACCACGGCCAGATTGTTCTGGAAGATCGAGTTGCCCGAGATGTTGGCGCCGCCGCCGGGTATCGAGCCGTCCGCCGACGGCTGCACTGTCAGCGTGCCGATCATCTGCGTATCGCAGGCTGGCAGACTGGCCTGGGCTGCGGCGATCGAGTTCGAGACGCCTTGCAAGGGAAGCTGGGCGATCGAGAGGCCTAGCGCCACGGCGCCGTTAACAACGGACGCGGCGTCAACGACGTCGCCGGCGACATTCAGAACGAACGGAGCAACGATGCTCGGGTTGGCGACGATGACTTCGGTCGCACTCGTCACCACACCCGAAAGGTCGCCTGCCGTGTGCAAGGCAACCGAGGCTCCCTGGAGTCCCAAACCGACCCCTTGCGAGACCGTGCTGGCGACCTGCAATCCCAACTGGGCATTGTTGATCCGGCCGGACAGCGCCGACAGCTGCGCGCCGCAAACAGCCGATCCGATGTCGGCGGTTTGCGTGTTTTGCGTCACGACCGGCGTCGGCGTCGAGGGCGCCGCGTTCGCCGCAGCGGTGTTGCCGCCGCCCGCATACGCCGCCACCGTCGAACTTGCGAGCAGGGCCAGGACGCAAGTTGATTGCATCAGGGTGCGCATCACAGATCGCAAGGCGTGCCGATTTTTCAAAGTATCCACCCGCAAGGATTGCACCGGCTCAACCGACAACCTGGATTTTCTGTGCACAACTGCTCATGATACTGAGCGATGCGCGGCATCCGCCAACGCTATAATTCCGCTGCATTTCCTGCCCCCCGCAAGTCCGCCCCACGAACGCCACGTCGGGTAATGTCTGATTCGCTGCTTGCCTTTTTGTCCAAAAATGGATGTATTAATGGACGGTTAAAGTCGGCACGCGCCGCTTGCCTTTGCGCGTTTTCCCGAGGCGGCGTTTTGTACCAGCAGCTGCGTCTTGATCAGTTCGATGCCGAATTTTCCGCTCGCGCCAGGCCGGAGGATTGGGCGCTGCTCACGGAGCTGCGCGACCACCCGCGTTTTTTGCACGGCATCGCGGCGTACAACGATCTGATCCCGGCGGTCTTTGCCAACAACATCATCCTGAACAAGGTCGTCACGGAGATATCCCGCATCCAGACCATCGTCTTTACGCTGCATCTCCATGACACGGCCAAAGCAGATGATCCGACCACGGGACTAACCCTGTCGCGACTGCAGAAACTCTGCCTCAAGTTCGATCTGGCCAGTTCCGGCGGTGTCGCGGCTTTCATCGGGCTGATGACCATTGCCGGTTATCTCAGCCGCCAGCGCTCGGCGCTTGACCGGCGCATCGTGCATTTCGTGCCGACGGAAAAATTCATCGAAGTTGTCGAGCGCTGGACGCAGCAGGTGCTCCAGAGCGTGGACGCCATCGAGCCGGAGGAGCGGCTGGCGCAGCACCACATTGCGCATCCGAGATTCGGTTGGGACATGCGCGAGGGTGGCGCGCAACGGCTGCTCGGCGGCTGGCAGCCACTGGGGCCGTTTCCCGAGGTCACGCATTTTCTGAATTGCCAGGGCGGCTGGATGCTGATGGGCCGCTGCATTGCCGAGATGTTGCGCCAGGGTGGGCGCAAAGAGATCGTGCCGGTGTCGGTTGACCTCGGCGCCTTCGGCAAGAGTTACGGCGTGTCGCGCACGCATCTGCGCCGCATGCTGGAAGCTGCGCACGAGCAGGGGCTGCTCGACGCCCCGCCCAAGAACGGCAGCCGTGTCCTGTTGTCGCCCCGCCTGCTGGCTGCGTGGCTCGCCGCCCAGGCTGGTGAGCTGGCCACCTACCGGCGGTCGGCCCATTTGGCGCGCGCTGCGCTCGGCTAGGCGGCCAGTCCTTGCTCGTTTCTCTGGCCCAAGAGCGACGAGCGGCAAGAATAAGTCCGTCGTATCGAACAGCAGATCCGTGACGTTGACGCATGGCGTAAGCACATGCGTGGCGAAAGAATCAGGCGCCGCGTTCGGTTAGTATTGCCTGACTTTTTGCTATATCCAGTAAGCCGACATCCAGGACGCTTAGCAACGCTTTCACGCCATGCCCGAAAGTGTTGAGGGTTTCGGATGACGGCCCTCATGGTCGCAGCCAGATTGTCGCGCTACAATCACCGCCTTGTTCTGGTAGGCGATGTCGCCAATGGCGGCCGGCAGTGTGAAGACGATGTGGACGTAGGGCACGGGCAGCAGTTCGGCCGCGCGGTCTTTCATCCACGCGCGCGCCGCCGCGCCCTGGCACTTAGGGCAATGTCTATTGCGGCAGCTAATGGACGTCGCCCATTGGCTGCCGATCCGGTCGTTGCTCCCAGATGTCCCTTTGAGCCGCCAACCAAACTTCGATGGTCTCCAACGCTTCGGTCTCAAGCGAACATATTCGAACCCGCCCAATCTTCTCGGAGGCGACGAGACCGCTGCTCTCTAAAATGCGGATGTGTTTCATCAGGCTCGGCAGCGCCATTTCGAACGGCTTCGCCAGTTCACCGACGGATGCCTCGCCTTCACATAGCCGCATGATGATCGCCCGACGGGTCGCGTCGGACAGGGCCCCGAAAACGTGGTCGAGTTGCGATAATTGGTTAGCCATGAAACTAACTATAGCGAAGACGCAAGCGCGCGTCAACGTCAGTTATCCGGAAGGCTAACCAAAGTCGTGAGGGCAGCGTCGAAAATCGAGTCCACTAACTTGAGTTGAAGAGTGCATCGGTTCCGAGAAGTCAGGTACAGCCGAACCAAAGAGGGAGTGTGAAGAGATCTCTACATTCGTTGTTGGGTTCGAATTTTCGATCGAATTTCGGCAGCACTTGGCCCAGTCTGTTTCCGTGCTCCGCCGCTGCCGGCGTCACCTGTACCCCTGCGAGGCCAGACGACGAATTGCATTGGCACATCGACGCGCCCATTGGCATAATCAGGCGGTACGGAAACGGCGCAGCCCGACGCGGTTTCGGCGATGGGCGCTGCAATATGTGGCATTTTCTCTCGCAACATTGCTGTGACCATCGAAGCCGCAACTCTGAAAGGCCAGCGTGCTGGCAACGGACACTTATCGCATCGTCGGCGCCATCAATGCAGCTGTGAGAAGGATGGCAAAGAGGTCCAGCGGCTTGGGCAACCGCCTTGAAGCTGGGTAATTGTGGAGTGTCGCTGACGATCGACGCAAAATAGAACAATTCGAGACCTGTAAAGCCTTTCCAAGATCTTGTAAAATAAATCCGCTAACGGATTTATTTTTGTGATCTAAGTTGCTGATTTCATTTGGGGAATAATGGAGCGGGCGAAGGGAATCGAACCCTCGTCAGTAGCTTGGGAAGCTACAGCTCTACCATTGAGCTACGCCCGCGTGGCCGATGCTCATTCTACATGGTTTTGCGGCGCGGGCAATCGCTCCGCGCTGGTTTGTCAGCAGTCAATTTTTGCTCTGCGGCGGCGCCAGATAGTCGTGCAGAACATAGCCGTAGGGCAGTGTCAGATCCGCCTTGAAGTGCTTGCCGCCAATCATTTTCAGCACTGGAAGGTCCGCCACCGGTGCGTTCACGTGGGGCACCAAATGCAGCCGCGCTGGCCCGCCATAGCTGAATTTCACGTCGATCTCGGTAAGGTTGTAGGCCACCAGCTGCGCGATCGCTGGCCCACCCGTGACATCCGGGATCAGCTTCAGATTCACTTGCGTCTTTTTTAGCGCGTCATTGCGGGTCGCCGGATCGACGATCAGATTGTGGTGCTTGTAGGCCATGGTGCCCATGGCCACGCGCTCGCCGGCATAATGCAGGGTGCCGGTGAGCGTGTCCTTGTGCACCGACAGTTGGGGCTCGCCCCAGCGTTTGGGAAAGCCCCAAATCTCCCGTCCCGCGCTGATCGGCGGCTCGTCATTGAGGAACATCATGCAGGTGTAGTTGACCGCCTCGCCGTTGAACGTGCAGGGAATGACGACACCGGATTCGTGATAGCTGCCGAAACCGGAAGAATCCGGCATATCGATCCACTCGTAGAACACCTGATTGGAACCGTCGGGCTGCAGCGGCTCGGGTACCAGACGCCGGATGGCGGCGGGATCGCTCTCATAGACGATGACGAAATATTCGCGGTCCAGGAACCGGTAAGGGCCGCGCGGATAGCTGGGGTTGCCCGGCGGCATGGACGATAGAGCCAGGATCTCTTCGCGGGTCATAGGGGCCTTTCTGGGCGCAAAGCAATGCCACGGGAACGATCTCAGCGTCGAGCCTCGGCTGCTTCCAGGCGCCACAGACCGATGAGGAGCAGGGCGCCCAGCATGCCACCGAGATGGGCGAAATGCGCCACGCCCGATTGCGTCCCCGTGACGCCACTGAACAATTCGATGCCGGCGAAGACCATCGCAAAGGTACGCGCCCGCATCGGGATGGGCGGGAAGATCAGGACGATGGTGCGATTCGGGAAGGTGAGGGCGAACGCCAGCAGCAGGCCATAGATGCCCCCCGAGGCGCCGACTGTGGGGAAAAAACCGCCGCTGAAATAGGACATCGCCTGCTGCGTCAGGGCGGCGGCGATGGTGCTGATCAGGATCAGCGTGAGGTAGCGTTGCGGCCCCCAGAGCCGTTCGAGGTCGCTGCCGAAGGTGACCAGGCCGAGCATGTTGAACACCAGGTGCTGCAGGCCGCCATGCAGGAAAAAGTACGTCAGCAGCTGCCAGACGTGAAAGGCTTCGCCGAACGGCCAAAGCGCGAACCGTTCGGTAATCACAGCGCCGGAACTCTGTTGGACAAAATAGGCCGCGACGCAGGCGACAAGTAGGCTGAGCGTGATCGGGGGCAGATTCAAGGGCACGTCGGGCTCCGCAGGCGGTGATGGGCCGTGGCGATGAAATCGGCGTTTGCTGCGGGACTGTCAAGCCTGTGCTGGCGGTAGCGATGATCATGCGAACAGCCCTTGGACGAACCAGGCGGGTGGCTTGGGGGCGGGGTCATCGGGGGATGCCGCCGCAGCATCCTCCTCGCCATGCAGCCCTTCGCGGAACACCCAGAGCCGCGTACCGGCATCGGTCTCGATAAGATAATAGTCGCGGCTGCGCGAGGGCGTCTCACCGATCTGGCACCACCATTCGGGTGCGATGCGCTCGGGACCTTCGGCGCGCAGGATGCGGCTGAGGCCGCGCCGCCAACGCAGGATCCGGGGTGGGCCTTCGGGCACCTCGGCCACCACCTCGACGGGTTCGGGACGGGCGAGCAGAAAGGGTGGCCGTGGTCCGCGCAGCGGCAGCGGGGCCGGATGCGCAGCGGTACGCGTGGGCGGAGAATCGAGAGCAGCCACCAGCGCTTCGGCGCGCTCGGGAAGATGGCTCGCGCGCGGCTCCAGCCGAAGCGCGGCGCCGGTGCCGAGGCGTGCGCTCAGGCGATCGACCAGGGCGGCGATGGCCTCGGTGTCGGTGCGGATCTGCTGCTGCAGGGGATCGAGCCCACGCAGCAGCGTCTGGTCAGGCGCCAGCGGCTGGCTGTCATAGGCGTTCAGCAGCATCAGATCGATACCGAAGCCGGCGTCGATGGTGTCGAGCTTGGGACGCAGCAGGCTGAACAGATGGGCCGGCGAGCGGCTGGGGCGACTGAGGCCGGCGCGCAGAGGCACCCGCGTGCCGTCGCTGCGATAAAGCATGAGAGTGAGGCGGCGCGCGCCCCTGCCGGCATGTTCCAGGCCGGTGCAGAGATCCTGGATGAGCGCGGCGAGCGCGTGTTCCAGCCCCTCGCTGGCGATCAGCGGCTCGGGGAAGGCGGCGCGCACGGCATGTTCGGGCGGCGGGGTAAGGGGGCGCAGCGGCTCCTGTTTCAGCCCCAGGGCCTGGTCGAGCCTGAGCAGCACCGCCGCGGCGGCCTGGCGGCTGGGAAAGCGGCGCTGCAGGGC
>Ga0209069_10001396_pt1 | contig 12209 bp, 11 predicted proteins | sample Str013_2_FD_187202 | JGI IMG/M metagenome (GOLD analysis project Ga0209069, IMG submission 187202) | Freshwater sediment microbial communities in response to fracking from Pennsylvania, USA - Straight Creek_MetaG_SC_2013 (SPAdes) (version 2) | ecosystem: Environmental > Aquatic > Freshwater >...
GCCCAGACGCTCGGGCTGACATAATCGACAATGGGCACATGCGGCAGCCGCTGGCGTAAGCGCTTGGCGATCGGATGAGTGAATTCGGGACTGTCCACGATGATGATGAGATCAGGATTGAAGGCCGTCGCGGCGTCCACCGTTCGATAGACCCGCCGGATTAGCTTCGGCAGCCGCGCGAGGATCGCGGCGGGGCCCATAACGGCGACATCCGTCATAGGGAAGATCGGACGAAGCCCTTCGTCAACCATACGATCGCCGCCAACGCCGTGAAATTCCATATGAAGATCGGGACGGCGCGCCTTCATTGCGCCCATGAGCTTGCCGCCGAGAATGTCGCCCGAATGCTCGCCCGCGGCCACGAATATCTTAATCGGTCTCGTCATCGGCTCCGATCCTGAACTCCCGGTTCGATAACTATTTTGGGGCCTGCTTTATTCCATCGGCATCAAAACTCATCCGCGCGCGCGCCGTACAGAAAAAGACCGAGGCTGTCCGCTTTTTCAACAAGTGCTGCTTGATCCGCCAGTAAAACCTGGTGGGCTTGAACCGCAATTCCGGCGAGGCTGGAGGCAGCGGCAAGTTCGACCGTTTTCGGCCCGATCGCCGGAAGGTCGAGCCGCATATCCTGTCCAGGCTTCGGCGCCTTGACGAGAACGCCCCTCTTCTCCTTCACGCCCCATTTATTGAGCGGTCCGCAGCGCGCGATCATCGCGTCTGTCCCTTCCGCCGCTTCCACGGCGAGGACATAGTTCTGCGCCACGACGACAGCTTGACCGATGTCGAATGCGCCTAGAGCCTTCGCAACTTGAAAACCGAGCTTTATATCTCCCATGGCCTCGGGACTAGGCTTGGCCCGCGAGAAGATCCCCGCAGGAGCCAGCAAATTCGGCGCGAAGTCGTGCGAGGCCCTAAGTTCGAAGCCTCTCTCCTCGAAAAATCGCGCTATCCGGCGCATCAGGGAGTCATCGCCCCCCTTCATGAGGCGGAGAAGGGTCGGCAGGTTCCAGACAAACCCGCTATCGAATTTGAGGCGAAGCAGATTGGGACGGCGCAAACTGCCGACAATCACAATGGCGCTACATTTTTCGCGCCGGAGAAGCCGCAACATGCGCCCAATTTGGCCCACACCGATATAGGCATGAGGAAATTGCTCGATATCCTTGCCGGCATTGCCTGCGAGCGCGATGACGAAGGGACGATGCCCGGCCTCTTGAGCCGCCTTCGCGACCTCGAAAGGAAGGCTCCCCCCGCCCGCGATAATTCCAAGCCGGACGCCGCTATCTTGACTTGCGCCCGCTCCGCTCATGGCCTTCCCGCCGGATATGGAAGCGCGAGGTCCGGAGCCGAAATCATCACTGCGCACGAGGAACGCAGAAAGCCCGGTCGGTATTCGCTCTCATAAATTCGATCACACGGCCGACAGCCGCATCCCCTTGAAACATCTTCTCGACGTCTTCAAGACGCTCCTGCAGCGTGCCTTCTTGCGAAAACAAAAGGCGATACGCCTTGCGAAGCGAATGAATTTGCTCGCGTTCGAAACCGTGCCGCTTCAGGCCGACGATGTTCAGTCCGGCCAGATGGGCCCGGTTGCCGATGGCCATGCCGAAAGGGATAACGTCATTCTCAACACCGGACATGCCTCCGACAAACGCGTAGGCGCCGATGCGGACCCATTGATGGACGGCGGAAAGGCCGCCCAAAATGGCGTGATCGCCGATGGTTACGTGCCCCGCGAGCGTGGCGCTATTGACCAGAATAACGTGATCGCCGATCAGGCAATCATGCGCCACATGAGCGCCTGCCAGCACGAGACAATGGCTCCCCACGCGCGTGACGTGGCCGCCGCCCTCCGTGCCGCCATTCATGGTGACATGTTCACGAATGGTCGTGTGGGCGCCGACCACGAGACGGCTATCCTCGCCACGATATTTCTTATCCTGCGGCGGCGCTCCGAGTACGGCGAACGGATAAATCTCGCACCCGTCGCCGATTTCGGTCTCGCCTGTAATAACCGCGTGCGAATGCACTTTAACATTCCGGCCAAGCGTGACATTTGGGCCGATCACGGCGAAGGGGCCCACCTCCACGCCTTCGCCCAGCCGCGCCTTCGGATCGACAGCCGCCAATCGGTCAACCGGCATGAAATTCATCGCGGGGCTCAACCCTCTTCGCCCGTCGGGATCTGCAGGTTGGGATCGGCGATCATCGCGCTGATCTGAGCTTCGGCGACGAGCTGACCATCGACCTTCGCTTCGCCATCGAAGCGCCAGACGCGCCCGCGGTTGCGGCGTTTGACCATATGATAATGCACCGTATCCCCCGGCACGACGGGTCTGCGAAAGCGCGCCCGGTCGATGGCCATGAAGTATACAATCTGCGGAGCATGACCTCGGCCAAGCTTCGCCATGCAAAGAGCTCCGGCAGTTTGCGCCATCCCCTCGATGAGAAGTACGCCAGGCATCACAGGAAAGTCTGGGAAATGCCCCTGAAAAAAAGGCTCGTTATACGAAACGTTTTTGACGCCGATACACGAATTGTCGCCGTCCATCTCAATAATCTTATCGACCAGCAAAAACGGATAGCGATGCGGCAGCAGTTGCAGGACACGAATGATGTCCGCGGTGCCAAGCTCGCTTGCCCGTTGCTGCTTTGAGTCGGCGGCGTCAGTTTTCTTCCACATCTCTCACTACTCAAACATCCTGGCCGGATTGATCCTCGGACGTTTTCTTTTGTGCCAACCGCTTAAGCAGCGCAATCTCCCTCGCCCAGGAGGCGAGCGGCCTGGCGGGATATCCACCCCACCGCGCCCCTGCAGGAACGTCGGTCGTAAGCCCGCTTTGAGCGGCCAGCCGCGCGCCTGCCCCAATTCTGATATGGCCAACCGTTCCCGATTGCCCGCCCATTGCGACGAAATCTTCGAGCACGGTGCTCCCAGAAATCCCCGTTTGCGCAACGATCACGCAATGCCGTCCTATTACTACGTTATGACCGATCTGGACAAGATTATCGATCTTCGTCCCTTCGCCGATTATGGTGTCGCGCAGGGCGCCACGATCGATTGCGGAGTTCGCGCCAATTTCTACATCATCCTGGACGATCACCCTGCCGATTTGCCGGACCTTATAATGACCGGCGCGCCCCATTGCGAAACCGAAACCGTCCTGCCCGATACGGACTCCGGCATGAATGATGACGCGATTTCCGACAAGCGCGTGAGTTATCGACGCATTCGGCCCGATATAGCAATCTCTGCCGATCGCAACCCGATAGCCGACGACTGCGCCGGCAGCGATGCGCGTGCCGCTGCCGATCTGCGCCTCCGGCCCAATTACCGCCCCAGGTTCCACCTCGACGCCGGGTTCCAGCTTTGCACGGGGCGATATCGGAGCCGCCCGTTCGCCCTCGGCGACAGGCGCGACCTTGCTCCATAACGCATCCGGATAGAACAGCTCCAGCGCCTTGGCGAAACAGAGATATGGATCCCGCGATATAAGCGGAACCGCCTGCCCTTTTATCCGGCCGGCGTAATCGCGGGATATGAAGATCGCGCCAGCCTTTGTCCGCTCAAGCGCCACCATATATTTGGTGTTCTCGAAAAAAGACAGCTCATCCTCGCCAGCGCTATCGAGGGGCTTTATGCCTCGATAGAAGCGATCGGCGGCATCCGAAAACCCCTCAGAGATCTCGGCGCCCGCATGATGTGCAATGTCTCGAAGGGTAAAGGGGCCTGCAAGCGACCAGAAGCCAGGATGATCCATCGGTGTAAGCACGTTGTTAAATGAATAAGCGGGCAAGAAGCCCGCTTAACTTTCGGTTCAGGCGCTCGGTCGTATGCGCCATTAGAACTTCGTCGCCGCACCGAAGCGGAAGAACTGCGTTTTGTCGAAGTCCTCCTTCGTCAAAGGCACCGCGAAGTCAGCACGTAGCGGCCCAATTGGCGAGTTCCAGATTATGCTGCCACCGACCGAGGACCGAAGCGAGTCGCTGTCGGCAACATTGATCGTGTTTGGAACACCGTGCTTGGCTGCGAAGGTTGCGGCAAACTTGCTCGCGTCCGTTCCGTACAACGAACCGGCGTCGGCAAATACCGCACCGCCAAAACCGAGGTCGTCAGGAACGAGCGGGATCGGGAAGCGAACCTCGGCAGTTCCAGCGTAGAACGTCTTGCCGCCAAGGGCGTCGCTCGTAGCTCGATCGCGTGGGCCGATACCGGCTGTCTCAAAGCCTCGGATCGTCTCGCCACCCTTATAGAAGGCATCGACAATACGAACATCCTGACCGTTCCACCCCTGGATCGTGCCGCCGATAGCCCGGCTTACAAAGGTGATTTCCTTCGTAATTGGGTAATATCCGCGGAACTCCGCGACGGAGCGGATGTAGTCGACATCGCCGCCAGCGCCCGCCAAATCCTGCGTAAACTGGAAATAGTAGCCGCGTGACGGGTTTTTACGATTATTGCGCTGATCGTAGATCAATGAATAGCCGACCGACGAAATAACGGCATCGCCCTTGATTTCCTGTACGGCCAGAGAGGCGAGCGAGTTCACGTTAAACACGCTATCCTGCAAGAGGGTGTAATTCGTATTGACCCAAAGACTGTCGAGAACCGCGAAGCCGAGCCGGACGCTGCCGCCAACCTTTGCGTCTTCATAACCCGCTTGGCTGGTATAGTCAGTTACGCGATAGAAGGCGTCGATTCCGAAGGACAGGTTTCTGTCGAGGAACCGCGGTTCGGTCCAGCTTACGTCGAACTGACCGCTTACGAAGCTGCCTGAGAGCTTCACCTGAAGGTACTGACCGGTCCCCATGAGGTTGCGCTCGGTGTAAGACACTTCGCCGATCACCCCTTCGTTGGATGAATAACCCGCGGCGAAGGAAAGCTCGCCCGTCGACTGCTCTTCCACCGCAACCGTTAAGACAACGCGGTCCGCGGCCGATCCTGGTTCTCTATTGACTTTTACATCCTTAAAGAACCCAAGCCCGACAAGGCGCTGCCTTGCCTGATCGACTAGCGTTTTGTTATAAGCATCGCCCTCCGCAATGCGGAACTCGCGCCGGATCACATAGTCTTCGGTGCGGATATTGCCGATGACATTAATACGTTCGATGTAAACCCGCGGCCCCTGCTCGACCACATACACTATGGATATCGTGCGATTTACCGGGTCGCGATCGATGCGAGGCCGGACTTGGCCGAAGGCATAGCCCTGCTCGGCGACAGCCACCGTCATCGCTTCGACGGACTTATCTATGGCGTCAGCGTTGTAGACTTCGCCGGAATGCATCAGAAGACGCGACTGCAGAGCGACTGGATCGAGCGATGGAAGCGTAGATTCCACGTCCACGGCGCCGAAATGATAGAGCGGACCCTCATCGATGGTGAAAGTCAGGAAGAATCCCTTGCCCTCCCGGTCTACGTCGGCGACGGCCGAAACGACGCGCATATCCGCATAACCGTTCTTAAGGTAATAACGGCGGACGAGTTCGCGGTCGAGATTGAAGCGGTCCGGGTCGTAAACGGAGGTCGGCTTCAGAAAGTCGAGCAAGTTCGATTCCGTGGTCGTGATAACGCCACGAAGCTCGGCGTCGGAAAAAGACGCATTTCCGAGAAAATTGATGCCAACAACCTTAGTTTCAGGCCCCTCATGTATCTCGAACACGAGGTCGATGCGGTTGTTGTCGAGTTCGATGACTTGAGCGTCGACCTGGGCGGCATAGTAGCCCTGCACCCTGTAGACGTTCAAAATCCGCTGCACGTCGGCCTGCACTCTCGAACGGGTATAAACCGCCCGGGACTTGAGTTGCACTTCCTGAGACAGCGATTCGGTCTTTACTTCCTTATTTCCCTCGAAGGCCACCCGGTTGATGATCGGGTTCTCTACGACGGTAACGACGACGACGCTTCCTTCGAGTTTGATACGGACGTCTTGAAAAAGACCGGTCCCGAAGAGCGCCTTGAAGCTCTCATCCGCCTTATAAGGATCATATCGCTGGCCTGGCGTAAAAGTCAGATATGTCCTGACCGTTTCCGGCTCTATGCGCTTATTGCCGACGACCCGTATATCCCGGATCACGGCGCCCTCGGCAAACGCCTCCGACGGTCGTGTCGCTGCTGCAGTGATCGTCACCATGATCACCGCGGCGAAGATATTGAGAGCTAGCCGAAGCCCTCGTGTCATGCTCATCCGCAGCATCTAGTTTGTTGCCCCTATTACGCCGGTTCCCCAACTCAGCATTTTGCACTTTTAGAGACTAGCACTTTGTGACTTCAAAGTGGCTCATCCCGACGTCGATAACGATTTAACTTTTCGCCTGTTGCCCCCCGGCACCAAGCCCTAACCTCATCGGCATCCAAACGACTCACCCGTGGCAGACCGTGTCGGCCTTTACAACCGTGGTCTCTTTGTGCGCGAGTTCGGACACGTTATTCCAAGTCACGAAAATCATTAACATGAGAAGTGAAGTGAAGCCAATTTGAAAACCGATTTCCTGAGCTCGCTGGCTTAATGGCCGGCCAAGTATGGCTTCTGCGCCATAGAACAAAAGGTGTCCACCATCGAGAATCGGGATAGGGAAGAGATTGAACAGTCCAACGCTTACAGAAATGAATGCGATTAATGGGATAAGATATATGATTCCCGCAGAAGCTGCATCTTTCGATACTTCCGCGATTTTGGCAGGGCCTCCAAGTTGCGTGGAGCATGCGTTTCCACGGAAAAGCTGCCCGAGAAATCGGAACGGCATCTCTATGTTGAGCCAGGTTTTTTCCCCACTCTCCCGCAACGCCTGTGCAAAACCGAGCCTTCGAATTTTTTCGTCCTGCGGCCCCGGCCCAACGACGCCAAGCTGGCCGACACATTCGCGCTCGGTCAACTGCGGCACCGCGTGGAGCATAACGGATTGCCCGCCCCTATCGATAAGAAGGTTGATCTCCGAGCGTGCGTTGAGAATTACCGACCGCCTGAAATCGTCGAAATCGGCGATGGGAGAACCTGAGACCGCCATAACCTTATCGCCGGCGAGAATGCCGGCTTGCGAAGCTGGAGAGTTAGGCTGAACGCAGGTAATTCTCGCTTCCCGATAGACGATGCCGGTCGACATGAACCAGCCGGTGAAAATAACGATGCAGAGCAGAAAGTTCGCCATGGGCCCGGCGAGCACGATCAACGTGCGCCGCCACAGCGCCGAGGTATGAAAATTGCCGGCGCGCTCGGCGGCAGTCAGCGTTTCGAGCTTCTCGCGCGAAGGCAGGCTCGCGACTGTTTCGTCGCCTTTGAATTTCACATATCCGCCAAGCGGAATCCAGGCGATCCGCCATCGCGTTCCGCTTCTATCGTGAAAGCCGGCAATCTCAGGCCCAAATCCCACGGAGAATGTCTCGACCGTGATGCCGAGCGCGCGCGCCGCAAGAAAATGACCCAACTCGTGAACGATGACGACCACCCCGAGAACGAGGAGAAACGGCACGGTCCATAAGAAAAACTGGTCGGCGGCGGAGAGGAGCGACTGCGCGTTCATACGATTCTTCCTTTAACGCGGCTTTCTAAAGCGAAGCCACGGAGGCGCGAATTGAGGGGATGCCGGACCGGCTGTTTCGCACCAGTATTTCGCCGGCGATCGCTCGGGCTTCGCGATCGACCTGGACAACGGCTTCATGGCTATCGAGAGCGGTCCTAGCAAGCGACCCGCGCGAGCCATCGAGCGTTTGCTCGACCAGAGCCGCAATCCCGGGAAAGGAGATTTTGCCTTCGAGAAAAGCCTGCACCGCGACCTCGTTTGCCGCGTTCAGGACGGTGGGCGCATTGCCCCCTTCCTCAAGCGCGGCCCTCGTAAGCGCAAGCGCCGGAAAACGGCGCTCGTCCGGTTCCTCAAACGTAAGCTGGCCGATTGACGCGAGATCGAGGCGATTGAAGGATGCCTCCAACCGCTTAGGCCACGCGAGGCTATAGGCGATAGGCGTTCTCATATCGGGCAAGCTCGCCTGAGCGAGAACGGAAGCATCGCTGTAATACACCAGGGCATGTATAATCGATTGCGGGTGGATAATCGCCGAAAGCTGGTCCGGCCGCACGTTAAAAAGATGAAAGGCTTCAATGATTTCAAGCCCTTTATTCATTAATGTCGCGCTGTCGATGGTGATCTTTTGTCCCATCGACCAATTCGGATGCTTCAGCGCGTCTTCCGGCCGCGCGGCGTCGATTTGCGATTGAGTCCAAGTCCGGAACGGGCCGCCAGACGCTGTCAAAACGATTTTCTCGACGTGCCTGCATTCGAGGTCGTCCAGCGCCTGAAACACCGCCGAATGCTCTGAGTCGACTGGAATAACCGTAGCGCCGTGACGGGTCGCCTCCGCCATAAAATAAGGGCCTGCGGAAACAAGGCATTCCTTGTTGGCAAGCGCAACGGTCGTACCTTGGCGTAATGCGGCAAGCGTCGGCGCGAGACCGGCAAAACCGACAATGGCCGCCATGATCCAATCCGCCGGTCTGGAACCCGCTTCGATTAAAGCCTCGGCGCCGCCCGCACACTCGATTCCTGTTCCGGAGAGATGCGCGCGAAGCTCACCTTCGAGAAATTTATCTCCGATAGCCGCGAATTTTGCACCTAGCGAAATGGCGCACGCCGCCAATTTTGCCGCATTGCGATTCGCGGTTACGGCGACGACGTCGAAATCCTCGGGATTGGCGGCGATCAGCTCGCAGGTGTAGTCTCCGATAGTGCCGGTCGCGCCAAGGATCGACACCCGTCTCCTATTGGCCGCGTGCATACCGTTAGCTTTCAGACCTGCCGCGTCTATTCCCATATAATCCTCAAAATTTCCGGATCCGCTAGCGCCGTCACCAGATAAGAAGCGCGCGGCCTGGCTGCAACGGATTTGCGGCGACCGCAACGAGTCCGGCTCCCATAGCCGCGAATACGAGGCCATCCAGCCGATCTAACACGCCGCCATGTCCCGGAATAAGACCGCTGGAGTCCTTCACGCCAAAAAAACGTTTTACCGCCGACTCGCCGAGATCTCCACCTTGGGAAACGAGAGCGAGCGTAAGGCTGAGCAGTCCCATTGCCGTCAGCGATGTGTGACCCAGCCAGCGCGCGAATGCAACTCCTGCCGCGCAAGCGACTAACGCCCCGCCAATCAGCCCCGACCACGTTTTGTTGGGGGAGATTTTCGGAGCGAGCTTCGGGCCGCCGATCATCCGGCCGATGAAGAATGCCCCTGTGTCGGCCGACCAAACAATGATGAACAGAAATATTATTGCGTGGAATCCGTAATTTGCGTCCTGCCGGATGGCAATCAAAGAGATTGCTGGAAATCCCGCATAATATACGCCGGCGGCGGACCACCAGGGGTCGCTATGATAGTTCCACCATTTATGCAGCCAGAACGCCGTATACGTCGCGGCGAGAATGACGAGCACAGCATAAACGGGCTGAAGTTCGAGCGTTAACGCTCCGGCGGCGATGATCGAAAGCGCCTGTATTGCGAAAATGCCATCTATGCCCTTGCCTCGGACGACGCGCCCCCACTCCCAACCCATCAAGCAAGAGAAAAAGAGAATGAGCCCCGCAAAGGTCTGCGGTCCGGCATAGGTCAGCGATAGGCTTAAAACCACCAGGATGAGGGCCGAGTTTATGCGGAGAAGGAGTTCGGAACTCACCGGCTTCGTTGTCATCCCGTCACGCCCGCGAATCCCCCCAGCAAGTCATATCTAGCGAGGACTGAGCCCTCCGAAGCGGCGGTCGCGCTGCTGATAAGCCGCGATCGCACTCTCAAGTGTCTGTCTTGTAAAGTCCGGCCAAAAATTTTCAATGAATAAAAGTTCCGAATATGCGCATTGCCAGAGCAGGAAGTTGCTGATGCGCTGCTCCCCGCTCGTGCGGATTAGTAAATCGGGATCCGGAACGCCCGCGGTATCGAGATAATTCGACAGCACTTCCTGGGTGATGTCGTCCGCCGCGAGTCGCCCCGCCTGCACGCCTGCGGCGATCTGTTTCGCGGCGCGTAATATCTCATTGCGCGATCCATAGTTGAAGGCAACAATAAGTTGGAGGCCCGTATTATCTCTCGTAAGAAAAACCGCTTCCCGGATCATCTTCTGAAGATCCGATGGAACGCCATTCTCGGAGCCGATGATACGCAGTTTTACATTATTTTCATGCAATTCGGCGAGATCGCGGCGAATGAAGCGGCGGATCAAGGACATCAGAAAGCTGACCTCGTCCGCCGGACGCCGCCAATTCTCGGACGAGAAGCTGAAGAGCGTCAAATAGGAAATGCCGAGGTCGGAAGCGGCACGGACGCACTCTCTCGTGCTTTCCACCCCGCGCCTGTGACCTTCGGCGCGCGGTAAGCCGCGTTTCGCCGCCCACCGGCCATTTCCGTCCATGATGATAGCGACATGCGCAGGCATGGGACGTTCGCCTCCCGCTACAATCGCCTTCTCCTGCTGTCCCATGGCTCAAGAAACCCCTATAAAAAACACGCAAATCGCGATCCATAGCCGATGCAGCAGAGCGATAAAGACGGTCTTTCAAGCTAGACTTGCATAATCTCCTGCTCCTTCGCATTAAAGAGACCGTCGATCTCCTTGATCGTGCGGTCGGTCAAGTCTTGCACTTTCGCCGCCAGCGATCTGCTATCGTCCTCGCTAAGCTCGCCATCCTTCTCAAGTTTTTTCGCAAGATCCATGCCGTCGCGCCGGACATTACGAACCGCGACACGGGCGTGCTCCGTGTATTTGCCCGCTATTTTCGCAAGCTCCGTCCGCCGCTCCTGGTTGAGTTCCGGGATTGGCAAGCGGAGAATTTGGCCTTCGACGATCGGATTGAGGCCGAGATCGGACTCGCGTATCGCCTTTTCCGTAGCCGCAACCTGGCTCCGGTCCCAAACTTGAACGACGATCATGCGCGGCTCCGGCACCGTCACCGATGCAACCTGATTCAATGGCATTTTTGCGCCATAAGCATTAACAAATATTGGATCGAGCAAGGCGGCGCTCGCTCTTCCTGTGCGAAGGCCGCCGAATTCCTGCTTCAGGGCGCTAACGGCGCCTTTCATACGTTTTTCAATCTCACCGATATCCAATTTCGCGGGTGCCATTTTTGTCCCTTCCTGCTTATTCAGCGTTCGCTATAAAAGCCCAAATGCGAGATCCGCGCTTTATCTCACGTCAATTTGCCACCATCGTGCAAACCGCCTGCCCGCGCATAACCTTCCCGATGGCGCCGTCCTCGTGCAAGGAGAACACGACGACCGGTATATTGTTGTCGCGGGCGAGCGCGATAGCCGCGGCGTCCATGACCTTCAGGTCTTTTGTCAAGACTTCGGAAAAGGTCAGACGGTCGTAACGCCGGGCCGTAGGATCCTGCTTTGGATCGGATGTATAAATACCATCGACCTGCGTTGCTTTCATCAAGACATCGCAGTCGAGTTCCGCCGCACGCAACGCGGCGGCCGTATCGGTTGTGAAAAACGGGCTTCCCGTCCCTCCGGCCAGTATCACCGCCCGGCCCGCATCGAGATCCGCCAAGGCCCGGTCCCGGTCGAAGCTGTCGCAAATCGTGGGAACCGGAAGACCCGAATAAATGCGCGCGGCGCGGCCAGCCTTCGAAAACGCATCTTGCAACGCAATCGCGTTCATGACCGTCGCGAGCATGCCCATGAAATCGCTCTTCACGCGGCCCATGCCTTGCGCCACCCCGGCCACGCCACGGAAAATGTTACCGCCGCCGACCACAAGGGCCGGCTTGATACCCGAATTCATGAGATCGCAGATATCGGACGCGATGGCGTTCAGGGTGGATGTGTCCACCCCGTAAGTTTCCTTACCCATCAACGCTTCGCCCGAAATCTTGATGAGCGGCCGCGAAAAAGGCAATGGGGGCATCTTGTCGTCCGAGTGATGAGCGCGATCGCTGGTTCTTATGGATTGCCACTAAGTAAAGATTAGGGCGATTCCTTTTGAGAACCGCCCTGCAAAAAATTCTTTCGCTATGAGATTCGGCCACCCGCCAGTCCCAGGTATTTTATTGATCCGGCCCTATAAAGTCTCTATGCGGCATACTTGACCCTTGGGTCTTGGAAGTAGGCTCGAACCCGGCCGGGAGATTTGCCGATCATTGTCATGTGCTCTTCGGCGGCGGCTTTCAGTTTCGGTTTCGTGCGTACCGGGACCTTCGCTCCGATGGCGTGCTTCATATCGGCG
>Ga0209069_10001397_pt1 | contig 12207 bp, 6 predicted proteins | sample Str013_2_FD_187202 | JGI IMG/M metagenome (GOLD analysis project Ga0209069, IMG submission 187202) | Freshwater sediment microbial communities in response to fracking from Pennsylvania, USA - Straight Creek_MetaG_SC_2013 (SPAdes) (version 2) | ecosystem: Environmental > Aquatic > Freshwater >...
CGCCGTGACGATCGTGCTGGTGATCTTCAATTTCTGGTTCTTCGAACGCACCATGCTCGGCAAGAAGCTTCAGGCGACCTCGCAGGACAAGGAGATGGCGTCGCTGCTCGGGATCTCCGTATCGACCATGATCATGATCACCTTCATTTATTCTGCGGTGCTCGGCGGGCTCGCCGGGATCCTGGTGGCGCCGGTTCTGTTCGTCTCGATCCAGATGGGTTCGACGATCGCGCTCAAGGCGTTCGCTGCCACCATCATCGGCGGCTTCGGGGACGTCACCGGCGCGATTATCGGCGGGCTGGCGCTCGGGATTATCGAAACCTTCGGCGCCGCCTATGTGTCGGTGCCCTACAAGGACGGTTTCGCCTTCCTGGTGCTGGTTCTGTTTCTGGTATTCCGGCCGCAGGGCATCTTCGGCGAACGCGTGGCGGAGAAAGCATGAGCGCGCCTTCTGAAAATCTCTCCGCCGCGGTCGCGCCGCCGCACACCAAGCCGCTGCTGTTGCGGCATCTGCCGTATTTTATTGCCGCGGCGATCCTGGTGGTGCTTGCGGCCACCATGCAGTTCGACGGTTACATCCACAATATCCTGATGCAGGCGACCACGTTTGCGATCGCCGTGTTCGGGCTCTCGGTCGTGCTCGGCCTGTGCGGGCAGATCAACCTAGCGCAGGCGGCGTTCTTCGGCCTCGGCGCCTATGCGGTCGGATTGGGAACGTCGGATTATCACCTCAGCTACTGGCTGTGTCTGGCCGGCGGCTGTGTGATCGCGCTGCTGGCCGGCGCGCTGCTCGGCATGTCAACGCTACGACTCGGCGGGCACTACCTCGCCATGGTGACGATTTCGTTCCAGCAAATCATCACGCTGGTCATGATCAACACCATTTGGCTCACCCATGGTCCGGACGGGGTGGCGCGGATCGGCCGGCCCGATCTTTTCCAGTCCTCGCAATCGTATCTGGCATTCTGTGTCGCCATGCTGGCGCTGGTCGGCTATTTCGTCTGGCACCTCGCAGATACGCGGCTCGGCCGCGCCATGCGCGCGGTACGCGACAACGAACTAGCCGCCGGCGTCGTCGGTATCGACGTGTTTCGCACCAAGGTCTCGGCTTTTGCGTTGAGCGCGGTACTCGGCGGTTTGGCCGGCGGTCTGTTCGCCGGCGGTTTCGCCTATGTCAGTCCGGACCAGTTCTCGTTTGCCGAGTCGGTCGTGTTCCTGACGATGTCGTTGCTCGGCGGCGTGGCGTCTCCGATCGGGTCGGCGATCGGCACCGGGCTGCTGATCCTGATCCCGGAATGGCTGCGATTTCTCAAGAGCATTCCCGGACTGTATCTGGCGATCTATGGCCTGGCCGTCATCCTCATCATCCGCTTTATGCCCGACGGCATCTGGGGGTTCGTCAACGCCGCGACCGAGCGCTGGCGCGCCAAGGCGAAACTACATGTCGCGGCCGCGGCGCTGCAGCTCAAGCCGGCCACCGTCGGTGACGACGTCGTCCTTGAGGTCAAAGGCCTATCGAAATATTTCGGTGGCCTGAAGGCGGTCGATGAGGTCGACATCGCGGTCAAGCGCGGTGGCGTTCATGCGCTGATCGGACCGAACGGCTCCGGCAAGACTACGACGCTCAACGTGCTCTCTGGGCTCTATCAGGCTACCGCCGGCAGGATATCGCTGGACGGCACCGACATCACGGATATGCCGACCCATCAGCGCACCGCTGCCGGTCTCGGGCGTACATTCCAGAACATCCGCCTGTTTCGGTCGATGACGGCGCTGGAGAATGTCGAGATCGGCGCCGAGCGGCCGGGCAATACCATGATCGGGACGGGAGGAGACGCCGCGTTGACCGAACGCGCGATGGAGGCGCTGACCTTCGTCGGCCTCGGTGGCCGCGCCAATGAACTGATCACGAGTTTCTCCTATGGCCACCAGCGACTGATCGAGATCGCGCGCGCGCTCGCCGCCAATCCGACCTTGCTGCTGCTCGACGAGCCCGCGGCCGGCTTGAACTCCAGCGAGAAGCTGGAACTGCACGAATTGCTCAAGCGCATCGCTGCCCAGGGTCTGACGATCCTGATTATCGACCATGACATGACGCTGGTCAGCGAGGCCGCCCAGCACATCACCGTTCTCAATTTCGGGCGCCGTATCGCGGACGGCGAATCCATGGCGGTGCTGCGCCATCCCGATGTCGTCTCCGCCTATCTCGGAACCGAATAATGGCGCTGCTGGAAATTCGCGATCTGGTCGTCCGCTACGGCGAAATCGAGGCGCTGCGCGGCGTCTCGATCGATGTCGACGAGGGGCAGGTGGTGACCCTGCTGGGTGCCAACGGCGCCGGCAAATCGACCACGCTGCGCGCGATCTCGGGCCTCGCGAAGCCCGCGGCGGGTGACATCCTGTTCGACGGCGCGTCGATCGCGGGGCTTGGGCCTGAAGCGATCGTGCGGCTCGGCATTTCGCACGTGCCGGAAGGGCGGCGGGTGTTTCCGGGCCTGACGGTGAAAGAGAACATCATGCTCGGCGCGTCGAACCGGCGGATCGCGACGTCGCAATTGTCGCGTGAGGCCGACGCCATGTTCGACCTGTTTCCGGACATCCGCTCGTTTTCCAATGCGCTCGGCTGGACCCTGTCGGGCGGCCAGTTGCAGATGGTCGCGGTGGCGCGTGGGTTGATGGCGCAGCCGCGGCTGCTGCTGCTGGATGAGCCCTCGCTCGGGCTTGCACCCGTCATCGTCCAGGCGGTGTTCCGCATCATCTCGGAAATCCGTCGCAACACTACGGTGTTGCTGGTCGAGCAGAATGCCCGCATGGGGCTTTCGGTCGCCGATCGCGGTTTCGTCCTCGAAACCGGACGCATCGTGCTCGGCGGCAAGCCCGACGAGTTGTGGGGAAATGAAGCCATTCGCGCGGCTTACCTCGGCGGTCACGCCAAGGTAAGCGCCTAACCAGCGAGCCACCGATCCATGGTCACTATCCAGGTCCAGAATCTGATCGATTTTGTTGCCGAAGTCTTTGCCCATTCCGAATCTTCGGCTGAGGAAGCCCGGCGGATTGCCACCTATCTGACGACCGCGAACCTCACCGGCCACGACAGCCACGGCGTGATCCGCGTGCCGGTCTATATCAGATGGAAGAAGATGGGTTCTGTGGTCCCGAACCAGACCGCCGAAGTCGTGGTCGACACGCCGTCGCTGGCGGTGATCGATGGCAAGTTCGGCTATGGACAGACCGTGACGCCGCAGGCGGTCAGGATCGGCATCGAGAAGTGCAGGAAGGCGGGCCTCGCCGCGGTCGCCTTGCGCAACGCCGGGCATATCGGCCGCGTCGGCGACTGGGCCGAAATGGCCGCCGCCGAAGGGCTGGTGTCGGTTCACTTCGTCAACGCCGCGGGCTCGCTTCTGGTCGCGCCCTATGGCGGGGTCGAGAAGCGGCTGTCGACCGCGCCCTATTGCGTCGGCATTCCGCGCCACGGGCAAGACCCGATCGTGCTCGACTTCGCCACTTCGATCGTCGCCGAAGGCAAGGTGCTGGTGGCAAGCCGCGGCGGCAAGAAATTGCCCAAGGGCGCGCTGATCGATGCCGATGGCACTTTGAGCGAAGATCCGGCGGTGCTGTACGGACCGCATACGACGGAAGGGCCGCGCGACCACACCAGGGGTACCGGCGCGATCCGCGCCTTCGGCGAGCACAAGGGCTCGGGCCTTGCGTTCATCTGCGAATTGCTCGGTGGTGCGTTGACCGGCACCGGCGCCACGGCGCCGGACCGGCGCTTCGCCAACGGCATGCTGGCGATCTATATCGATCCCAAGGTGGTCGACACCGGCCATTTCTTCGACGGCGAAATCTCGCGCTATGTCGACTTCATCCGGGCGACCAAGACGGTCGCCGGCGTCGATGCCGTGCTGATCCCGGGCGATCCCGAGCGGAAGACGCGTGCGGAGCGCACCAGCAACGGCATCCCCTTGCCTGACGACACCTGGGCGGCGATAGTGAACACCGCGCGCGAAGTTGGCGTGAGTGAAGTAAGCATCCAGCGGGCAACGGCATAATTTGCACCGTCGCATGACGACAGGTCTGGGCAACAGGGAAGGAAAAGCAGGTGACCAATAACGTCAAGAAAGTGTGGGCCTCCGGCAAGGCGGTGGTGAATGCCTGGCTGGCGATCCCGTCCGGATTTTCGGCCGAAGTAATCGCGCAATGCGGCTTCGACAGCGTCACCGTCGACATGCAGCACGGCGTGCAGGATTACCTGTCGATGGTTCAATGCTTCCAGGCGATGAACGGCCACCCGGTCACCCCGATGGTCCGTGTGCCCTGGAACGAGCCCGGCATCGTCGGCAAGGTGCTCGATGGCGGCGCCTATGGCGTGATCTGCCCGATGATCAACACCAGGCAGGAGGCGCAAAATCTCGTCCAGTACGCGAAATATCCGCCGAAGGGGACGCGCTCCAACGGCCCGATCCGCTCCGGCATGTACGGCTCGGCCGGCGCCTATCAGCAGACCGCCAATGACGAGATCGTGCTGCTCCCCATGATGGAGACCAGGACCGCGGTCGAGAACATGGAGTCGATCCTCGACGTCGAGGGCATCAACGGGGTGTATATCGGCCCGTCCGATCTCGGCTTCTCCTACGGGCTGGTGCCGAAGCTCGACCGCGACGAGCCGGAGATTCTCAAAATCTACGAGAAGATCGTGAAGGAGTGCGGCAAGCGCGGGCTCTATCCCGGCATTCACTGCAGCGGCGCCGAAGGCGCGGTGCGTGCGATCAACATGGGCTTCAAGCTCGTGACGCTGTCGAACGAGAGCGGATTGATGATGACCTACGCCAGGATGCAGGTGAACCAGACCAGGAAAGAGTCCGCCGGCAAAGCGTGAATAATTCTCCCTCGCCCCGCTCTTTGTTCAGACCGGGGAGAGGTAAAGCGACCAAAGGAGACTCCCATGGCCCCCACACCTGTGATCCGCCTGCATCCCGATGATGGTGTACTCATCGCGCGATCGAGCCTGCCGCCGGGCCTCGTCGTGGCCGATGGTGTCACCACGGTCGAGCGTATTCCTGCCGGTCACAAGGTGGCGATCAAGCCGATCGCAGTGGGCGAAGCGGTGCGGCGCTACGGCCAGATCATCGGCTTTGCGACGGTGCCGATTTCGCCGGGCCAGCATGTCCACACCCAGAACTGCGGCATGGGCGATTTTGCCAAGGACTATGCCTATGGCATCGACGTCACGCCGACGCCGAATTTCGATCTGCCGGCGACGTTCGACGGCATTCGCCGCGCCGATGGGCGTGTCGCCACCCGCAACTACATCGGCATCCTGACTTCGGTGAATTGCAGCGCCCATGTCGCGGGCATGGTCGCCGATATCTTCAAGAAGAATCCGTTCACCGGCGACAATCCGCTGGCCGATTTTCCGAACGTCGATGGCGTCGTCGCGCTGACGCACAAGACCGGCTGCGGCATGACGCAGGACGAGCCGCTGGCCTTGCTCCGGCGCACGCTGGGCGGCTATGCGCGGCACGCGAATTTCTCCGCCGTGGTCGTGCTCGGGCTGGGCTGCGAAGTCAACCAGATCGGCGGCCTGATGCAGGAACAGAAACTTGCCGGCCGTCTGCGTGCGATGGATATCCAGGAGGTCGGCGGCACCCGCAAGACCGTGGAGGCTGGCGTGGCCTTTGTGCGCGAGGCCTTGACGGACGCCAACAAGGTGAAGCGCGAGAAGGTCTCAGCCAGCGAACTGACGGTGGCGCTGCAGTGTGGCGGCTCCGACGGTTATTCCGGCGTCTCAGCCAACCCGGCGCTGGGCGCGGCAAGCGATCTCCTGGTGCGCCATGGCGGCACGGTGATCCTGTCGGAAACGCCGGAGACCTATGGCGCCGAACATCTCCTGACCCGCCGCGCCGTGAGCCGCGAGGTCGGCGAAAAGCTCGTCGGCCTGATGCGCTGGTGGGAAGAATACACCGAGCGCGAGGGTGCCGAGATGAACGCCAATCCGAGCCCCGGCAACAAGGCCGGTGGCCTCACCACGATCCTGGAAAAATCGCTGGGCGCGATGGCCAAGGCTGGAAGCACCAATCTGGTGGACGTCCTGAACTACGCCGAACCCGTCACCAAGAAGGGATTCGTGTTCATGGACACGCCGGGTTACGACCCGGTCGCGGCGACCGGGCAGGTGGCGGGCGGTGCCAATCTCGTCTGCTTTACGACCGGCCGCGGCAGCGTGTTTGGTTGCAAGCCCGCGCCATCGATCAAGCTTGCCACCAACACGCCGATGTACAGGCGCATGGAAGACGACATGGATGTCAATTGCGGCACCATCCTTGACGGTGAGGAAACCGTGCAGCAATGCGGTCAGCGTATTTTCGAGCTGATGCTCAAGACCGCGTCGGGCCAGCCGACCAAGAGCGAGAACTTCGATTTCGGCGGCGCCGAATTCGCACCCTGGGTGCTCGGCGCGACGATGTGAGCGCCGCTTGTTGTTCGGCGGAAGCCACGGCGATATCGCCGACCTTGGCTGAATGAGAGCTGAATCAGGGTAGCGGCGAACCGTGCGGCGGCAATGTCGCCCTTCGCCTGGGCAACGGCTGCCCGTTGTTAGTGCTTGATCGAGCCCGAAACCGGTGTTCTGCTCAAAAATGCTGCTGGAGTAGCCTGCCTGTGTCGATCTTCGTCGCACTTCATCATGTCACGCACTACAAGTACGACCGCCCGATCGACATCGGTCCCCAGACCATTCGCCTGCGCCCGGCGCCGCACACGCGAACGCCGATCCTGAGCTATTCGCTGAAGGTGACGCCGACCAATCATTTCGTGAATTGGCAGCAGGATCCGCAGGGCAACTGGCTGGCGCGTTTCGTGTTCCCGGAGAAAGCCACCGAACTGAAGATCGAAGTCGACTTCACCGCGCAGATGACGGTGGTCAATCCATTCGATTTCTTCGTCGAACCCTACGCCAGCAGTTTTCCGTTCCATTACACCGACGATCTAAAGATCGAACTCGCGCCTTATCTTGCGACCTCCGAACCCGGCCCCTTGCTGGCAGCCTATCTGGAGGAGATTCCGCGGGCGGCCGACAGCACGGTCGACTTCCTGGTCGATCTCAATGCGCGATTGCAGAAGCGGATTGGTTACGTCATCCGGATGGAGCCGGGCATCCAGACGCCTGAAGAGACGCTGGCCGCCGGCTCGGGTTCTTGCCGCGACTCCGCCTGGTTGCTGATCCAGGCGTTGCGGCATCTCGGTCTCGCGGCCCGTTTCGTTTCCGGCTATCTTATCCAGCTGCGCCCCGACATCGAACCGGTCGAAGGGCCGCGCGAGGTCGAGAACGATTTCACCGACCTGCACGCCTGGGCGGAGGTCTATCTTCCGGGCGCTGGCTGGATCGGTTTCGACGTTACCTCGGGCATGCTGACGGGCGAGGGGCACATCCCCGTCGCGGCCACGCCGCACTACCGTTCCGCGGCTCCGATCAGCGGCACCGCCGGTTTCGCCAATGTCGACTTCGCGTTCGAGATGAGCGTCAGGCGTATCCGCGAAGCGCCGCGGATCACGCGGCCATTCTCCGACGACTCATGGGCACGGCTGGACCGGCTGGGCGAGCAGGTCGATGCCGATCTGAAAGCGCACGACGTGCGCCTGACGATGGGCGGCGAGCCGACCTTCGTTTCCATCGACGATCTCGAGGCGCCGGAATGGAATATCGCCGCGGTCGGTCCGACCAAGCGCGGCCTCGCCGACGACCTCATTCGCAAATTGCGCGCGCGTTTCGCGCCCGGCGGTCTGCTGCATTACGGGGAAGGCAAATGGTATCCGGGCGAAAGCCTGCCGCGCTGGGCGTTCGGACTCTACTGGCGCAAGGACGGCGTGCCGATCTGGAAAAACTCCGACCTGATCGCCGGGATCAACAACCCGCACACAGCGGAAATCGAGGACGCCGAGCGTTTCGCGACGGATACCGCGAAACGACTCGGCCTCGGTTCCGAATATGTCATGCCGGCATTCGAAGACCCCGCACACTGGCTTCAGAAGGAGGCGGGCCTGCCGGACAATGTCGATCCCGGCGATTCCAGATTGGCCGACCCGGAGGAGCGCTCGCGCATGGCGCGGGTGTTTGACCAGGGACTGAACAAGCCCAGGGGTTTCGTGCTGCCGATACAGCGCTGGAACGCTATCGCCAGTGTCCATCCCGGACGCTGGCGCAGCGAGCGCTGGAAGTTCAGGCGCGGCAATCTGTTTCTGACGCCGGGCGATTCTCCGCTGGGCTTGCGGCTGCCGATTTCGTCGCTGCCGCATATACCGGAGGACGAATACCCCTATCTCGTCGAGCAGGACCCGATGGAGCCCCGCGACGTACTTCCGGACTCCGACGCGGCCTCCCAGGCGGAAGCCGTGCTGGAGCGCGAGAGGTCGAAAGCCAAGGCTGTTCCGGTCCGCACCGCGATGTCGATCGAAATTCGCGATGGAATTTTGTGCGCCTTCATGCCGCCGGTCGAAAAGCTGGAAGATTATCTGGAACTGGTCACGGCTGTGGAGGCGACCGCCGAAGAAATGCGGATGCAGGTCCATGTCGAAGGATATCCGCCGCCCTATGATCCCCGTGTCGAAGTCATCAAGGTAACGCCCGATCCCGGCGTGATCGAGATCAATATCCAGCCAGCCCGAAGCTGGCGCGAGGCGGTCGGGATCACCTTCGGGCTCTATGAGGACGCCGCCAAGGTCCGGCTCGGGGCCAATCGCTTTCTGATCGACGGCCGTCATACCGGCACCGGCGGCGGCAATCATGTCGTGGTCGGCGGCAGCATGCCGGCGGATTCGCCGTTCCTGCGCCGGCCCGATTTGCTCAGGAGTCTGGTGTTGTACTGGCAGCGTCACCCGTCGCTGTCCTATCTGTTCTCGGGCATGTTCATCGGTCCGACCAGCCAGGCGCCGCGCATCGACGAAGCCCGGCATGACGGCCTTTATGAACTGGAAATCGCGCTCGCCCATGTGCCGCCGCCCGGTCTCGAAGCACCGCTTTGGCTGGTGGACCGGCTGTTCCGGCACATCCTGGTCGATATCACCGGCAATACCCATCGTGCCGAAATCTGCATCGACAAGCTCTATTCGCCGGACGGGCCGACTGGCCGGCTTGGATTGGTCGAATTTCGTGCGCTGGAAATGCCGCCGGATCCCCGGATGTCGCTGGCGCAGCAACTCCTGATCCGGGCGCTGATCGCAAAACTGTGGCGCGAACCGCAACAGGGCCAATTCGTGCGCTGGGGAACGACGCTGCACGACCGCTTCATGCTGCCGCATTTCCTCTGGGAGGATTTTCTGGGCGTTCTCGCCGAGCTGAACGCCTCCGGCTACGAATTCTCGCCGGAATGGTACGCCGCGCAGCTCGAATTTCGTTTTCCCGTGTTTGGCCGCGTCCATCATGGCGGTGTCGCCCTCGAACTGCGTCAGGCGCTGGAGCCATGGCATGTTCTTGGCGAAGAGGGTTCGGCGGGCGGCACCGTGCGCTATGTCGACTCTTCGGTCGAGCGCCTGCAGATCAAGGCGACCGGCTTTGTCGAAGGCCGTCACGTCGTGACCTGCAACGGCCGGCGCATGCCGATGACGGCAACGGGACGTTCGGGCGAGGCGGTAGCCGGCGTGCGATTCAAGGCATGGCAGCCGGCTTCGGGGTTGCACCCGACCATTCCTGTTCACGCGCCGCTGACCTTCGATCTGATCGATACCTGGAATGGCCGCTCGCTTGGCGGTTGCGTCTATCATGTCGCGCATCCCGGAGGACGCAATTACGAGACCAAACCCGTCAATTCCTATGAAGCCGAGGCGCGAAGGCTGGCACGGTTTCAGGATCACGGTCATACCCCCGGCAAGATCGATCCTCCGCCGGAGGAACGTACAATTGAATTCCCTTTGACCCTCGACTTGCGGACGCCGCTCCTGCATTGATTTTATCGTGCTCTTTCGAGCGAAGCGGGAGTCGGAATGGCGGGACAGGCCGACCAGGGAAATCCGGAAAGCAAGGCGCGTCCGGGTCAGCGCCGGATGGCGCAATGGACGCGCGATTATGCCCGGTTACCGGGCATTCCCGATGAGTATATCGCCCAGGACGGCAGGCCCCGCGCGGCCTGGACACGGTTTTTCGACGCCTTTGCCTCGTTGTCGCCTGCCGATATCGAGCGCCGGTTTGCCGCTGCCGACCGGCATCTGCGTGAGGCCGGCGTCACCTATCGCGCGCCCGGGGAGATCGCCGACCGGCTCTGGCCGTTGAGCCATTTGCCGCTGATCATCGATGACACCGACTGGCAGCAATTGACGGCCGGTATCGCTCAACGCGCGCAACTGCTCGAGATGGTTCTGCAGGACCTCTACGGGGACGGCCGCCTGATCGCGGAAGGCGCGGTGCCCGCAGCCGCCATCGCTGGCAGCATCGAATATCTACGCGCCGTCAGCGGCATCAAGCCGCCGGGCGGGCGCTATCTCCATTTTTATGCGGCCGATGTCGGCCGCGGTCCGGATGGACGCTGGTGGGTGCTCGGCGACCGCACCCAGGCGCCATCGGGGGCGGGTTACGCGCTGGAAAACCGGCTGGTGCTGTCGCGCGCGTTTGCCAGCCTCTACAAGTCGATGAACGTCGAGCGCGTTGCGCCGTTCTTCGAGGCGTTCCGCGATTCCCTGCGTGCCAGCGCCGATCGCGACGAGCCGCGGATCGGCCTTCTGACGCCCGGCGCCTTCAGCGAGACCTATTTCGAGCATGCGACACTGGCGCGTTATCTCGGTTTCCTGCTGGTGGAGGGTGACGACCTCGCCGTGAGCGGCGACCGCGTCTATATCCGTACCGTTGCCGGGCTGAAGCGGCTCGACGTGCTGTTGCGTCGGGTCGATTCCAATTTCCTTGACCCGCTGGAACTCGACGCGTCCTCGCATCTCGGCGTGCCCGGCCTGATCGACGTGCTGCGCAAGAACGGCGTCGTCGTAGCCAACATGCCGGGCTCCGGCGTGCTCGAAGCCCGGGCGCTGCTCGGATTCCTGCCGAGCCTAAGCCGACGTTTCCTCGGCGAAGATCTGAAAATGCCGCACATCGCGACCTGGTGGTGCGGCCAGAAATCCGCGCGGGACGAAGTCCTCTCGCGTCTCGAAGACGTGGCGATCGAGGGCGCCTATGGCAACGGTGTGCCGGACTTTCCGGGCCAGGGGCCGATCCTGGCCGGTGCTCTGTCCGCGCGCGAACGCGATCGGCTGAGAGATGCCATCAGCCATCGCGGCATCGACTACGTCGGCCAGGAAATGGTGCGGCTGTCGACCACGCCGGTGTGGGAGAACGGCCGGATCGCGCCGCGTCCCTTCGTGCTCCGGGTTTTCGCGGCGGCAACGGCGGAGGGCTGGACCATCTTGCCCGGCGGGTTCTGCCGGATCGCCGAGCAACCCGACGCCCGCGCGGTATCGATGGGGGATGGGGCGCGGTCGGCGGACGTCTGGGTGGTCTCTGACAAGGCGGTGTCGGTCGCGAGTCTTTTGCCGGCGGTGGACACGGTCAGGATACGGCGAATTGCCGGTGTGGTCCCAAGCCGCGCGGCCGATAACCTGTTCTGGCTCGGTCGCTATCTCGAGCGCGCCGAAGCGACGCTGCGGCTGATCCGTGCGCTCGGAACGCCCTCGCGCGATCCCGGAAAGGGCGCGCCGACCGCGCTGTACTCCGTCGAGCGGATCCAGCGGCTACTCGTCACCTGGGGCGCGACATCGCAGGCGTCGCGCACAAATTACGCGAAGGTGGCCGCCGAAGCGCTGCAAAGCCCTGACAAATTCGGTTCGGCCCTGTCGCTGGTGCGGTCGGCACAGCGAACCGCCACCTCGCTGCGCGAACGACTTTCGCCCGACGCCTGGCAGGTGATCACCGAAATGGTGGAACGTCTCGGCGCGGAGGCGCACGATGACGACGGTGTTTTCAGCGTCGCCGTGCGGAGCTTGCGGGAATTGGCGAGCTTTGCCGGACTTGCGCAGGAAAACATGAACCGTGCTGCCGGCTGGCGGTTTCTCGACATCGGCCGCCGCGCCGAGCGCGCCATCAACACGACGCGTTTTGCACGGCAGTTTGCCTGTGACGATGCCGGCGACGAGGATCTCGACGTCCTGTTGACGCTGGTGGATTGCCAGATCACCTACCGCTCGCGTTACCTGGTCGGGCCATCGCTGGCGCCGGTTCGCGATCTCGCG
>Ga0209069_10001398_pt1 | contig 12199 bp, 7 predicted proteins | sample Str013_2_FD_187202 | JGI IMG/M metagenome (GOLD analysis project Ga0209069, IMG submission 187202) | Freshwater sediment microbial communities in response to fracking from Pennsylvania, USA - Straight Creek_MetaG_SC_2013 (SPAdes) (version 2) | ecosystem: Environmental > Aquatic > Freshwater >...
ATGAGGGCCGCTGCTCCAGATAAATATGGAATTGATCGCATAAGTAGGCGGTTGCATTCCAACAGTTGCAGAACTTATTGAGACATTTTCATCCCCGGTAAGGCGACTGGTAATCTTCAAAAACTCTTTGGTCGCTTCTTCTGTTCTTTCTATCCTGGTGCCCGTAGGCATCCTTAATCGGACCTGGAACTGGCCAGCGTTTGTCGCCGGAAAAATTTCTTTCCCGATTCCTCTGTAAATAAATATTGCTAATGCTGTTGTGGCCATTAAATAAAGAGGCACGATTATTTTCCTGACGGAGCGAATTGATGTTGACAGGTTATTAAACCGCTCACTGAATTTCTCAAAACGAATATTGTTAAAATGAGACTTATCCCTGAGTATCCAGGCTGACATAACAGGAACAAATGTTTGGGACAGGATAAAAGAAGCGATCATGGCGAATCCAACTGCCATGGATAGGGGCAGAAACATGGAGCCTGGCACTCCGTTCATAAATAGCGCAGGAACAAATACAGCTAATATGCAAAGCAGGATTAACAATTTTGGGAAGGCGATTTCCCTGCATGCGTCGATAATGGCGCGCGTTTTGGGTTTTCCCAATTCGAGGTGGTGGTGGATGTGTTCGACCGTTACTGTTGATTCGTCAACGAGAATGCCCACTGCAAGCGCTAAACCCCCAAGCGTCATGATATTGATGGTTTGACCTGCCAGGTAAAGACAAACGATCGCCGAAAGCAATGCGAGCGGAATTGTCAATACAACGATAAGTGCACTTCTTATATCGCCCAGAAAGAGAATGACCATAATACCGGCGAGCATGGCGCCTAATCCACCTTCAAACAACAGGCTTCTGAGTGAATTAATCACATAACCGGATTGGTCGAATTCATAAGACACTTTGATATCCGGAGGAACGGCCGCCTGCATGTCTGGAAGCGCTTTCTTAATTTGTTGCACTATATCCCAGGTAGAAGCATCCGACCGTTTAGTAACCGGGATATATACCGACCGTTTGCCATTGATGAGGGCATAGCCGGTAGTTACATCTGCACCGTTTTCAATATTGGCCACATCACGCACATATATAGACGCACCGTTGCCCAATTTAAGCGGAGTATTTTCCAGCTCTTTGAAATTATCAACGACGCTGTTCGACGTGGTAATGAGGGCCTGATCTCCTACACGGATATTTCCTGCAGGAGAAATGGGATTGCTTTTGGCAATGGCAGTGACCAGCTCATCCGGCGTTATGTGATAACTGCGCATTCTTTCGGGATCGGCTTTGACGAGGATGGTTCGTTGATTACCGCCAACCGGCGGTGGCGCGGATACACCTGGTAGCGATGAAAACATCGGTCGCACTTTGAACAAAGCAAGATCCTGAATTTCATTTAGTGAACGACTCGAACTACTGAAGACCAATTGTCCCACCGGCACTGAACCTGCATCGTAGCGCATCACAAAAGGCGGCAAAGTTCCCGGCGGCATAAAGGATTTCGCCCGGTTAACATAGGCAATTGTTTCTGCCATCGCATTGGCCATATCAGTGCCTTCATGAAATTGTAATTTGATCAGCGCAACACCCTGCACGGATTTACTTTCCACGTATTTAATACCCGTGATATAGAGGAAATGATATTCATAGTAAGAAGTGATAAATCCTTCCATTTGTTGTGGAGAAAGTCCTCCATAAGTTTGCGCCACATAAATGGTGGGTATACCGAGCTTCGGAAAAATATCGATGGAAGATTTTCGTATAGCCAGGATGGAGAAAAATGCAATGCCCAAAATCACCACCATTACACTGATGGGTTTTCGCAACGAGGACGTAATGAGTTTAAGCATTGTTTATTTCAATTCATTGAAAAAAATGTTCAGGTTTCCACCCACAGCTGCTTTATAGAGCAGCGCTTTCCAGGCTTCCCAGTAGGACTCTTTCAGATCGCTTTCCGCCTTCACCAACGCATACTGAGATTGAATAAGATCACTAAAATTGGTCAGGCCGGTATTATACCTGGTTTGTAAAGCACTAAATGCATAGGAGGCGGATTCAAATTGTACAGGCGTTTCATGTGCCATCTCGATGGCTGACTGCAGATTGAGTTCACCGATCGATGCTTGTTTCGAAAGTTCCAGCGTAGTTTGATTCAGCAATTCTTCTTTCGATTGACTTACAAAATGTTGTTGTTGTTGTTGCAAACGGGCCTCAGAAAATTTTAGAATCGGGAACGCGATTTGAATTCCCATGCCATAGTTGTATTTGGTGAACCCAAATCCATCTGCCGCCTTGATAGTTCCATCCGCGTATACACCCGATCCACGTGCAAAACCAGTTGCCCACAGATTCAACTTCGGCAACCAGTATTTGTTCAATAAATGCTCTTTTGATTTGCTCCAGGCCAGTTCGCTTTGTGATAATGTGATTAACGGATGATTTTTGCTGGGCTCCATCTTGCCATTCATCTGGGATGGAATCTTATTCAAAGGCAGTGTATCGGTCAATAGGAAAAATGAATCATTCACCAGTGCTTGCGATAGGGTTATCTGTTGTGCCTGATGATTTTTCCTGGCGTTGATCAAATTAATTTTTGCTTTCGATAATTCCGATAGAAAAAGAGCTGTATCCACACCGGGTCTTAATCCGGCGGCTACCAATACTTTCGATTGATTTAAATTAAAAATTGTCCGCTCCAGATTTTTCTGATGAACCAACAGAAGTTCTTTCGCCAGCAATACATCGAGATATATGCTGATCACCGTTACCTTATGCTTGAATAGTTCATTCTGAAAATCTGCCGAGCGTATATATGCTTCCGCGGTGGCTAACTGTATGTCGGCTGCACGCGACCCAAAGGTTAGTGGTTGCCAGTTCAACAGCAGGTTGGCCGCTGATCCAAAGGCTGGATTATTATTATTGTTTTGAAAAACCGGTCCCGTCATCGGGATCATATCTGTGGGATAGAACATCCCGGTGATGTTATTGGCAGTGGCCAGGTTTGCCTGGTATGCAATATCGAGAGAGGGAACCAGCGAGTGTTTGCTAATGCTAATTCCTTTCTGCGCCGCTTCATTTTCGTGTCGCTTTGATTTTAATAGCGGATAATTTGTTTCTGCAATGACAAGTGCTCTCGACAAAGAAAGCTGCGGCACGACCACCTGGGCGCTGGCACTCCACTCAACAAGACAGAGAATAATAATTACAAAAATGGATCGCCCCATATATTGATCGGTTAACTTCGAAGTATACTTGTGAAACTAATCTAAAGCCTCCAGCCGGAGGTCTATCTGTTAGCAATTTATTTGAAGCTACACCAATTCACTTCATTTTGATATGAACTTAATGGCAATTTCTCTTCAGAATTATTACAGAAATAGAATGGACATTACCTTTTTGTACCAGGCTTACTTTTTCGGAGCTTCTTTCGATATTGGGAGGGATTTTGCCCGGTGTTTTTTTTGAAAATGCGGGTAAAATGACTCTGATCAGAGAACCCGGTTAGGTAGGCGATTTCTGTTAGCGTATATCCTGGTGCTTCCATGAGTTCGATCGCTTTTTCAATTCTCTGCTTTCGGAGATAGTCGCCAAAAGAAAGATTGTCGAAATATTTTGAAAATTCCCGGGATAGATAGGAGGGGCTGATTTCAAGATCTTTTGAAATTTCTTTCAGGCTCAGGCTTGTGTCAATATGATCCTGGATGATTTCTTTAAGATCCTGAGCCCACGCAGGGATTTTCTTTTTACCACCTGACTTTGTTTTAAGATAAGTGTGGAAAACATTTAAAAGCAAACTTTCAAAAGGTTGCTGCCCATGTTTTTCTTTTTGCAAATGAGTAGCCCAACTGTACAAAGCATCGTACAAAATCATTCCCTGCGCCAGTAATTCCTGGTCGTCCGTAAAATTATAAGACAGTCCAGCTGATATGGACCAGAGTCCGGAACATTGCGTAGCGATATCATGCCGGTCGGTATCCGCACCGCGAACAACCAGGGCGATGGTGTGTATTGCAGGATCGGTTATTTTATATTTTTTTACAAAATAATCAAAGGTGCATAGGTCTTTGTAGTGGGTGAATTCCACACCGGGTATGTCAAAAGGTATTGCATTTAATTCAACTGCTTTTTTTTCGACTTCGGCAAAAGGCACGTAATAAAATGCTGCTTCAGGATCTATAAATTTTTTGATAAGCCAGGGGCAGGCGATGCGATCTATTTTAGGCCTTTCACGAGTGATCCATTTCATAGCATAAAGGTAAGTCGACACGTCTGTCCTTTGACGACTCCTCAGTTTTTAATATGAGTTATAAAGAAAAAAGTGGAACGTATTTTACCGCAACTCCTGGCGATTCAAATTCTAATTTGAACATTTTTGGTCATTGGTTTTGATCCGTATTTACCGGCTGCTGCTCAAAGGCAGGTTTTTTTTCTTCTTTCGGCGTCAACCCAAAATTGTAGCGCAGCGTGATACCAAATCGCCGGCTGTCCTGGGTCCTGGTTCCATTGACCAGGATATTGTCCTGCTGCAGGTGAAAAACAGATTTATTTGTTTTCAGGATATCATTTCCAAATAAAACAATGGTCAGTTTATTATCGAGCAGGGTTTTGGAAATGCTTACATTGATCTGTCCCATATTTTTCAACTCATAGAAATTGCGGAATCCATTTATATACATCCAGGCATTGACGTTGAATTTGAGTGTGGGCGTTGCTTTAAGGTCATGACCGGTGAAGAGGGTCCAGCTGCCACGCTCATAATTCAACGGGCCGGTTTGATACTGTCCGTTGTAATGAACATGGTTGTATTGAACACCAGCATACATGAAATATTTGTGCCCTGCTGGCAATCCGCCAAATAATCTGCCGTAGATTTCTTTATAGGTCCCAAGATTATCGTACGTGCGATAGCCGATTTTGGTAACATCGTTTTGGTAAGTTACCGGGCTGATCACATCCTCCGTATTGTTTACGCCGATGGCGAATACCGGGAACTCATTATAAGTTGCGTTGATTTCATAATTGGTGGTGAACTGCGGCTTTAGATTAGGATTACCAACATTGTAAGTGAAAGGATCTACAAATTTCGGTGAAGGATTTAATGCGTCATAAGTTGGGCGGGTTATGCTTCTTCGGAAGATGGCATTTCCCGTTAATGGATAACCGAATATTTTGAACAAAGGTTTTTTAATGAAGAAATAAGGGAAGAGATCGTTGCGGTTGATGGAGAAAGAAGTATCTGCGGGAACAGTTTGTACACCACCCATACCCGTATGCTCCATGCGCAACCCTGCTTTGAATGTAAAACTCTTGTAGGCTTTTGTCAATTGCAAATACCCGGCATAAATATTCTCCTTATAATCAAACTGGTTGGTTTGGTATGGGTCAACTATTTCCGGCCCGGTTCCGGTTTTCTTGTAATACTGAGCGTTGTTTCGATTGTCGGACAAGCTGATTTTAAATCCGGCTTCCAGCGTAAATGCATATTTGAGCCGCAGTGAGAGGTCTGATTTAATATCCCATACACGGGAGGGATTGAAAATTGTTCCGTGGCCGTATTCCGCTGCCGCGGGGGGGATCAGGTAATTGTTCGTATATGCCTGCCTGTTATCTGACCGGTTGTAAGTATAATCCAACTCGCTGTTCCAGGCGCTACCCAGGGAGTCGATGGTATATCTGGCGGTAAGGCTATTACTGACAAACAAGGAAGTGCCGAGGTTGCTGATCGGAGTCTGGCTTTGGTAGAATTCCTTTCCGGAATTCATATCCGTAAAGTCATTCGTGCTCGTAGTATGACTATTGTTGCCGGTGGCCGTGAGACGCAAGTCGTAGGCCAGGTCTAATTTTTTATTGACTTCCCAGTCAAGCCCACCACCTACATAATTAGTAACCGGCGAATAACGAATAAAGGAATGCTGGTTCAACAGTGTATCGACATTAAAAACACGACCTGACACAATCTCTTCATAATAATTTCTATGGGTGTATTGGTAGGAGAGATAAGAATTCAATTTACCTACACTATGATTGAGACTAAAGCCGGACGTGGCGGTTCCATATACGCCTTGATCATATTTGATGTTTACACTTCCCGTGGTACCCAATTTGATTCCTTTTTTCAATACCACATTTACGATCCCACCGCTATTAGCAGCATCATATTTTGCAGAAGGTGTTCGCAGGATTTCTATCTTATTAATGCTTCCTGCAGGCAAACTTTTTAGCAGCGCCGCAATATCTTCCGTACTCATTCTCATTTGCCGGCCATTGATATAGATCGTAGCAGGGGTGGAGCTGGTGAGATACACATTACCATCCTGGTCAAGTACAATACCCGGCGCTTTCTCCAGCACTTCATAAGCATTGGTACTGCTGCTGGCTAACTGCTCCGCATCCACGACGGTTTTATCGTCTTCCTGTTTCATCAAAGGTTTTTGAGCGCGTACCGTGACCGTGTTTAAGGTGCTGGTTGCGGATTTAAGCTCAATGGATATTGTCAAAGCTTTGGCTGCAACCACTACCATGCGGTTCATTGGTTCTGTGTTTACAGAAGATATATGGAGAAGATATTTTGCATTGGGTTTAACCTGTAAGACATTCAATCCTGTTTTACCAACTTGTGATTGTACGACCAACGAATCTGGTAGGGAAGAAAGCTGGATGGTAATGCCGGAGAGAGAATCACGAGCAGCGCTTTTGACGGAAATATTCAGCGGAACGGTTTGAGCGGCGGCAGCTTGACACAACAAAATGAATATTCCAACAAAAAGCCACCTAAATCTCATGAGCATCAGTTCTGAACTGCGAAGAAACTGAATAATCGACTTCACATCAAACCATTTTCCGGATTTTCACCGCAATAGAGCCAATTTTAACTTTTCTGGCGAAAGACAGATGTGCAATTTATTTTATATCTTTTGACTAAATCGATTTTAAAATTAAGTCAATAAGAAATAAAATATATTCTGGTGAACCGTTGTTCTGCAGAATCAACTTAATTGCATATTTATAACCCCTATGTGAAACCTATGTGCCCTATGTCCTATGTGGTTCAAAAAGCGGAGAGGGCAGCTCGACCGGCTTTTTGAACCACATAGGACATAGGGCACATAGGTTTCACATAGGGGGATCTATCAGTTGTATTGATAAATTTAAAGGCAGCCTAATTCAATGAATAATTCACAAACTATACTTCGCACAGCAGGCATGTTGTTTATTCGCATATTGCTCGGCATCATATTTTTTATGCAGGGGTATGGAAAAATATTTTCCTTCACCGTATCTGGTGTGTATGGTAAATTTTTCAAGGAATACGAGAACACCTTTCTTCCCAAATGGCTGATTTGGTCTGCTGCTTATTATACTTCCTACATCGAGTGGATCGGGGGCTCATTACTCATCATCGGGTTGTTTAGGAAATACACTATTTATCTCCTTGCACTGGATTTGCTGATTGTTTCTTTTGGACACGGGTTGATGGAACCTATTTGGGATTTAAGTCACGTGATGCCCAGGGCCATTTTGTTAGGTAGCCTGTTTTTCTTGCCGGAAGATTGGGACCGATGGAATGCAGACCGCCTGAGGAGAAAATCCTGATCATCATACTGAGAACCTGGCCTTTTTTATTGAGTGCCGACACAATGGACCAACTCACGATTTTACTTATTATCTTCAATACTCATACCAATTGTTCATGAAACACGAATACAAACCCCTGCTGTTGCTGTCTTTGATGTTCCTGATGGTAGGGGCGCTGTTTTGCATGAACGATATTTTGTTGCCATCGCTTATCACCTGGTTTAAATTAAATTATACGCAGGCGGCGATGATACAATTCACTTTTTATCTAACGTATATTATTTTCCCGATTCCCATTGCCTGGATGATTCACAAATATGGATATAAGATCAGTTTGCTGGTTGCATTGTTGACCTGCACGGCGGGATGTATATTTTTTTGGCCCGCACAGGTCTTCAATTCCTACGCATTGGTATTAGTAGCCATATTTATTATTTCGACGGGCATCACCATCATCAATGTGGCGGCCAATCCCTTTGCAGCGATGCTGGGTGATCCGGAAGGAGCTCATCAGCGTATTAATTTTGTACAGGTATTTTCGAGGGTTGGTTATGCGGCAACCCCCCTTGTAGCAACTGCGCTCATCTATACCGCAACCGGAAAAATTCGTTTCCAGTTGCCTTATCTATTACTGGCAGTGATTCTCTTCCTGATTGCGATCTTATTTTTTTTCTCCAGGCTCCCTTCCATGAAGCAGCCCAACGAAGAGAAATTCACTATGAAAGGAATAGTAAAGGAAGGCATGTCGCACCGTCATCTGTTTTATGGTGTGTTCGCAATGTTTTTTTATATGGGAGCGGAATCCTGCACGGCCGGATTTTTTATCCCTTATCTGAAATCAGTAATGGGATATGACGATGGTAAGTCCGCCGGCTTTCTTACGCTATATTATATTTTTACAGCGGTTATGGGAATCATCGCCGTGATGATGCTGAAATATATTAAAGCCTATAAACTCGTTGGGGTATATGGTTTGGGGATGATCACCTGTTTCCTGCTTTGTATACTGTTTCACACTGCTTACAATGGATATTTTCTTGCAGCTTTAGGATTGTTCTTATCCATCATGTTTCCGACCTTGTTTAGTTTGGCGATTGAAGATATTGGTGCATTCACGGGAAAAGGATCTGCGTTGTTGAATTTTGCGATTATCGGAGGTTCTGTTTTCCCACCCATCCAGGGCATGATTGCCGATGCACATGGTGTGCAAATATCCTATGTAATTCCCTTGTTTTGTTTTGTCATGATTACCTTGTATGCATTCTTTTTCACCCGCGAACCTTTACTCAAACGCAGGTTGAAGAGGGAATCGACAGAGATTTCGATAAACTAATAGTAAGTGTCCTATACACCTTATCAACCATTCAATCAATTTCCCCTATGTGAAACCTATGTGCCCTATGTCCTATGTGGTTCAAAAAAGCATTGGAGACAGCTCGCCCCGTTTCTTGAACCACATAGGACATAGGGCACATAGGATTCACATAGAGATTTTGCATCGTAACAATAACTAATATACAGAGGTCATGAAATTACTAGTGACAGGATTCAATGGATTTGTGGCAGGAAGTATTCTCGCACAGGCGCCGTCTGATTGGGAAGTCCATGGAATTGGCAGATCGGCTATCCCGGTGGATACCGGCAAAATTCACTATCACCTTATTGATATGCTCGATGAAAAAGCATTGAAAGTTGCTTTCGCCGATATTCGCCCCGATGCCGTGATCCATGCTGCAGGCATTGCCAATATTGATTTTTGCGAGAACAATCGTGCTACCGCCTATGCTGTTAATGTAGGTGCGACTGAGCGTATCAGTTCCTTCTGTGCTGATATCGGCGCCAAATTGGTCTTCTGTTCAACCGATACGGTTTTCGACGGACAAAAATCTTTTTACACAGAGCATGACGCTCTTTCTTCAGTAAATTATTACGGAGAAACCAAAATAAAAGCAGAGCAACTGGTCAGGGATGCCGGTCCAGGGAATGTAGTGGCGAGATTGGCGCTCGTCATGGGAATACCGGTCATGGGTACCGGAAATTCGTTTTTGGCAGAAATGATCGGCAAATTGCAAAACAAAGAGCCACTAAAAATGGCCACCAATGAAATTCGTACGCCTGTGGACGTTGTCACTCTGGGTGCGGCGCTCCTCGAACTCGCTGCATCTGATTTTACAGGTACCATTCATTTGTCGGGAAATTCAAGGGTAAACCGTTTCGAAATGGCGAATCGTATTGCAGCAGCGCTGGGATTTTCGGGGTCGAAAATAGACCCGATCAATTCCAGTGAGCTCAAGGGACGGGCACCGAGACCATCGGATGTTTCTTTATCAAATGAAAAAGCGCGATCTATATTAAAAACCCCATTCCTATCTCTTGAAGATGGACTGAAACTCAGCCTTGAAAAAGGCAACAGGAAATTTACAACAACGAATTAACCATGAGTACAATTAAATATGACCTCGAGATAAAATTCGGGACCAAATACGGAGTTGAAGAAGAGGAAGCAGTACTTCGTGTGCTTCGAAACAATGCACCTACCAGCGGAGATGAATGCATCCGTTTTGAGAATGCGTTTGCCGCCTATACCGGCGCAAACTATGCGCGGGTAGTTACCAATGGTTCTTCGGCTTTGTTTCTCTCGATGATCGCGCTGGATATTAAAGTGGGTGACAAAGTATTGACCACTCCTATCACCTGGATGGCCACTGCTGCGGCACCTGTCACGCTAGGTGCCACCGTAGATTTTGTAGACGTAGATCCCGATACTTTTAATATTAATCCGGCGCTCATTGAGGAAAAGATCACGCCCAATACAAAAGCCATCATTCCCGTTCACCTCTATGGGCAACCCTGTGATATGGATGAGATCATGGCGATTGCGAATAAACATCGGGTGGCTGTAGTAGAAGATGCTGCGCATGCCATCGGTGCTGAATACAAGGGAAAGAAGGTGGGAACCTTTGGCGCTACAGGTTGCTTCAGTTTTCATGAACAGAAAAATATCTCGACCCTCGGTGAAGGCGGACTTATCACTACAAACGATCCCACATTGTTTGAACGAATCTCGCTTTATCGCTCCCAGTGTACACGTGTGTATGGTAAGAGTACTAAATATTGTAAACTGGACGAGGAGAAATTTCCGATGGGAAAGAAATTCTGGTGGCAGGATTTTGATGACTGCGGATATAATTTCCGGATGACGGATATCCAGGCTGCTGTGGGATCTGCCCAGCTGCAGAAAGTGGAGGCACTTAACCAGCTTCGCATTGATCACGCTGCTTATTTGACCGAAGCATTGAAAGATATTCCCGGCTTGAAACTACCTAAAGTTCGCGCTTACAATAAACATGTTTTTCATCTCTATCCCGTAATGGTGGATCCGAAAGAATTTGGCATGACGAAGGAAGATTTGATTTATGATATGCTGAACAAATTCGGCATCAAGTTAGGCTTTCATTATATACCGCTCCACTATTCAACGGCTTTTAAAAACCGCGGATTTAAAAAAGGCCAGTTTCCCGTTGCAGAGAAAATGGGAGAGCAGCTGGTGACCCTGCCGATCAATCCGCGTCAAACAAAAGAGGCGCTGGCATATCTTGTTAAAAGTTTTAAAGAAGTAAGATCATAACAGCTATTCATGGCATTTGAAGAAACAATCAGGTCAATGTTGATATCGAAGGATTTTTTTTCCGGAGATGAGCCGGTAATGATTGCCAGGGCACCCGGAAGGCTTGACCTCATGGGAGGCAATGATGATTATACCGGCGGACTGGTTTTCGAATCCACGATCCGCGAGGCAACTTACGCTGCTGCCCAGCTTCGCGGAGACCGTTCCGTGCAACTCAAAAACAAAACAGTGAGTGATGCAGGCTGGAAGGGAGCAATCAATATCAGTCTCGATGAGTTGAAAGATGAGCATAAGGTCAAAGAATTTGTTAACCAATCTTCTGATATTCGATGGACGGCCTATGTGCTGGGCAATATCCATTTCCTGCTTAAAAAATTTCCTCACAAAATCAATGTGGGTGTTTCTATTTATATGGAATCCACAGTCCCACTCAACAGGGGCGTGAGCTCTTCTGCTGCCATTGAAGTGGCGGTTATGAAATCCTGCGCGGCTGTATACGGAATAGACCTGAAAGGTATCGAACTCGCGCTTGCCTGTCAATGGGTAGAGAATGTAATCTGCGATTCAGCCTGTGGTATTATGGACCAGATTGCTGTCGTGAGTGGAAAGGCAGGATATGTTTTACCGCTGGTCTGCCAGCCATGTATACCCGAAGAACTCATACAACTGCCAGGCCCATTGGCAGTTTGGGGAATTGATTCCGGCGTAAGTCACCAGGTAGCAGGCATAGAATATGAGGCCGCACGGGCTGCTGCATTTATGGGTTATAAAATCATCTGCGACCTCGAACATATTCCGGTTACGCGGGAGCAGCTTGGGGATATTCCGAGATATACCGATCCTGTTTGGAATGGGTATCTCGCCAATCTTTCATATGCTGTATTCCATGGAAGCTATGAGCATCAGTTGCCGCTAACGATGTCGCGTGCTCAATACCTGCAGGACCATGAAGAACATGTTGATCCTTTCACACCATTAAAAGATGGTGTTCCTTACCA
>Ga0209069_10001399_pt1 | contig 12187 bp, 21 predicted proteins | sample Str013_2_FD_187202 | JGI IMG/M metagenome (GOLD analysis project Ga0209069, IMG submission 187202) | Freshwater sediment microbial communities in response to fracking from Pennsylvania, USA - Straight Creek_MetaG_SC_2013 (SPAdes) (version 2) | ecosystem: Environmental > Aquatic > Freshwater >...
AAACAAGGCGATGTGCTATACTGTAATCTTACGAACACAGAGACCCTCTCGGTTCGCCTCGACCGTTCAGCAAAAACGAGGCTTCAAAAGCTCGCCGAGAGTACCGGTCGCAGCAGAGCGTTTCTCGCCGCCGAAGCTATTCACGAGTACCTCGACGTAAACGAGTGGCAGGTTGAGGGCATCAAGCGCGCGATGGCGTCGCTTGACCGCGGCAAAGGTATTGCACACGCGCGCGTCAGCGAATGGGTCGCCTCTTGGGAGACGCGCAAAGAGCGTCCATCTCCGAAGGGCGTATGACGTTCCAGTGGTCTCCCCAAAGCATTCACGACCTCATTGCCCTGCGCGCCCATATTTCCGAGGATGACCCAGCCGCCGCCAAACGCGTCGCGCTCCACATCCTCTATTGCGTCGAGCATCTCCTCTCGGAGAATCCGCAATTAGGCCATCCTGGCCGCGTTCCCGGAGCGCGTGAGCTGGTTATTCCTAAAACGCCTTTTGTCGTCCCCTACCGGGTTCGCGACAATGTGCTGGAAATCTTGCGCGTCCATCACCATGCTCGCCGCTGGCCGGCACGCCTCTAACCACCGGCGCATTGGCCCCCTACATCCTTTCCACAACCACCTCCCCTCTCTCGGGCGCGTCACGCCTCCGAGCGATTTAGCCGCTGTCGCATTTCTTTGCCGGTTCTAAAGTACGGCAGGGTCTTCCTCTCCACTGAAACAGTCACTCCCGTGTTCGGATTGCGTCCGGAACGGGCCGGACGATGCTTGACCGAAAAGACGCCAAATCCGCGCAGCTCGACCCAGTCGCCGCGCGCGAGGGCGGCCGAGATCTCGCCGGGAATGACGTTGATGATTTTCCCCACGTTACGCTCAAAGAGGTGCGGGTACTGCCTGGCGATGCGCCGCCCAAGCTCGGATGGGTACTGCCGCTAGCCGTCGCACGATTGGCTCCCGTTGGCGAGCACCCCGACCTTACCGCCTCGCCCTCCCTCCTCTATCCTCAACAATCACATTCACGTCCGCGAAGCTTTCACGCCCTTCTCTTCTTTCGATGCGTCCCGGGCGTCAAACCAAGTCTTATCGCTTTCTGATTCGTAGCCCCTACGCTCCGCTTAAGTTTGCGCGCGATCGCACTCATTGTTACTTTCTCGCGCCTGAGCGTCTTTAGGGTGCGCACGTCTTCCCTCGTCCACGGACGGAGCTTCATAGTCCTCTTCGCCATCTCTGTTCCCGATGCGCCAATGTTGCTAACGAATCAGTGGTAATCATAATACAAAACCGCTCGCCTCGCACGAGGCGCTTCGTTATTCTCCCCACGGTCCGAATTCACGTCATGCCGTGAATGCTATGATGAGCCCATCTACCCTTTATGGAATTCCATCGCCGACCCAGCCGGGGAGGAGACGGTGATTGGCTCCTACAATAACGGAACGACCGCATGGGGTGGCAGGCTCGACGACATACGTGTAAACAACAGAGCGCTTAGTGCGAGCCAAGTCGCCGCCCTGTATCAATCAGGCGCGGTAAGAATGAATACCTCTTCCGTCAATCTCCAAAGTGGATCATCGCTCACGAGTGGACTGGTCGGCTTGTGGGCCTTTGACGGTGCGGACACCACAGACAAACTCTATGACGGCAGCGGGCAGGGAAACAGCGCCTATTTTTACAACGGCGCCACCTCATCGGCCAAAACGATTGGCAAACTCGGCAGGCACTGAAGGTTGACGGAGCAACAAACTATGTGGATGCAGGGACCGGTGACGAGGAGCTCGGTCCGTTCACCGTCTCAACATGGCTTAACCTCAACGCGATGGGTGTTGGCGGCCAAACATTCGTTGGCCGCGGTAGGCCCAATACTACTTCGAGCAGAGGCTACGCATGATTTGAAAGCGGTAATACTTTTTGTCTTCAGCGGAGTGACGGAAGCTCTTTGACGTAGATTTAGCTATCAACGGCACCAATCGCCGGGCGATAGTCCGCGCGCCAGGGCAATGGTAAAGAGCTGTAGGAAGTGCTGAGATGGCCGCATGCCAAAAAAAGAGCGAGGACTACAGTTGGAGCGTCCGAACATGGTCGTGCTTGATGCCAAAGATGTCATCCAACTTCTTCGTTTTGAGGTAGAGCTCGCGGGGGGCCCGACGGCGTTCTCAAAAAAGGCTCGCGTGGATCGGGCCACGGTTCATAGAGCGCTCAAGCGTCAAGAACGGCCCAGCAGAAAGATCATCTGTGCGCTTGATTTGCGCGTCGTCTACATGCCGAAACGAGACAAGCTCAAGGCAAGTGGCTCAGCGAAGGAGGGTGGCCTCAACGAGCCACCCATAGAGCTCCCAATACAGGAATCGGTCGTGCCGAAGCGGGGACCGAATATTGTAATTGTGCCATCGGCTGCCGGGCTGAGAGACGGCAAACTGCTTCTGTTTATCAATGGAAATTCGGTAAAGGCTCCGCGAGCACAGGTGGCTTTAGTGGCTTGTCTCTATAGTGAATTAGGATGCGTGGTCCCCTATGAGCGGCTGTGTCGGGTGATCGGGCACCAGTCGAGCCGGGACAGACAGATGCATATATTGCGGCAGCATATGCTGCTGGTTCGGCGAATGCTGGCTACACATAAAGCGCGCTGTTTCCTCGCTGTGGCCCCAGACGTCGGCTATGCCCTGTGTGAAGTGGCGCAAGCGCAAGGCTGAAGGGGAGGGGCGAAACAGCATCGGATCAATACCGTTACGCTCCGGTCAGGCTTGGCCGCGAGGGCTGGACTGTCCAATTGGGCCGCGCATCGGCGACACCTACGCTTGGGCCTGCAAATCACCGCTCCGCAAGCCGGCCTCAATCTCTTCGACATCAAGTGCGCCTGGTTCAATGAATACCAGTACTGCGAATTTTTCCCCCGTCTCGCTCTCTCCCGTCCTCCCAGCCAAAGCGAACCAACCCATGCTCGACCATGCCGCCGAACAGGTCTCGTCAAGCCGTGTGAGCTGGCAGAAAGTTGATGCCCAGGCCCTTCCCTGACGGAGCATTCGATGCCATGGCCTGTCAATTCGGGGTGATGTTCTTTCCCGACAAACGGAAGGCCTATCGGGAAGCGCAGCGCGTCTTGAAACCGCTTGGCCGCTTCATATTCAATGTCTGGGATAAGCTCAAACGCAATGAGTTCGCAGACGTAGTCACCACACCAGTCACCGATATGTTCCACAACGACCCCCCGCTCTTTTGGCAAGAACTCCTCACGGCTATAACGAGAAGGAAGTGATTATCGCCGAGTGCGAAGCGCCGGCTTCGTCAACATTACAGCGGAAACCTTGACGCGGCGCAGTGTAGCGCAATCGTGCCGAGATCCGGCCATCGGTCGAGGAACCCCGCTTCGCAACGAGATCGAGGTTCGAGACGCCAATCGGCTCGCTGAGGCGACCGAAGTGGCCGCCACCAAGATCAGCGCACGGTTCGGAAATGGCCAGTAGACGGAATGATCCAAAGCGCACGTAATCACGGCCAGCTATTAAAACGCCGCCGAGAAGCCCAAGGATATCCTGCTCGTCGGGATCGAGAAGCTGAAACGGCCGGTCTCGCAAACCGCGAAATCCCTCGATCGAGCGCTACCGCGATAGCGGTTTAGTGCAATATCTGATTTACGACACATCATGATCGGCCGACTTCACGCCGCAGCTTGCAGTAGTCGTGCTATACTATCTATAACGTATGAAAATCAGAAGCCGCACATACACTCTGTCGATCGAGCGCCGTGACGAAGGATATCTCGCCTATTTCCGAGCGCTGCCCGGTTGTCACACATGGGGCGACAGTTATGAAGCTGCCATCCGCAACGCTGAAGAGGCGCTCGAAGTATACCTCGAAACTCTCACCGCCCACGGCGACCCAATCCCCGATGATCAAACGATCAATGACCCTGTATCTCTCGGCGTTACGGTGCGCACGCCCGTCATTTCCTAAAGTATGCTCGCACGCTTGCCGGGGGTGCAGGCCAAAGACATTGTTCGAGCATTAGAGCGCGCTGGTTTCGATTTTGAACGTCAGAAAGGAAGCCACATCACCCTGAGAAATCCGGTAACGTTGAGAACAACGGTCGTTCCGATGCACGGCGGCGAATTCCCGCGATGGCTTCTCAAGGGGATAATAAAAGAAGCCGGACTTACCGAGGATCAATTTCGCCACTTTCTCTAGCTAGCATTTTTTTGGAGCGGCCCAGCCTTCGGCCGGTCGCGCTCTATTGCGCTTCGAAATTCTCCGCGCAACCGAGCCCGATGCAAATAGCGCGGTCTCGTCCCTTCGGGCAACGATCGCTGCCGCACAGTCGATATTGCGCCCCTCGCCGGGCGCACCCGGTCCCGCGTCCCGCCTTCGGCGGCGCTATGCTGACATGGGGTAATTGCGGGCGCTGCTAGAGTCATCGCCTTCAATGATTCACACGGAGGCAACGATGAAGCAATTCGTCGGCTTGGATGTGTCGCAGGAGATGACCCACCTTTGCGTCATCGGGGGCGACGGCAAGATTGTCTGGCAAGGAAAGTGTCTGTCGACACCCGAAGCCATTGCCGAGAGCGATCGTTGAGAAATTTGATCCGGCGCTTGAGAGCAAGCCACCTCGGTTTTTCGGCCCGATTTCTACACGCGGCGGCTTGTTCTCATTCCTGATTTGCAACGAGCTTCCTTCCACTGTCTGCTTTGCCGAGCATTGCGGACTACAGTTGGATATTGCGCGGGGTCCCGACTGACGCGACCGGCCATCACAGCCCTTGCCAAGTTCTTGGCCAGCGATAATCTTTATTCTGCTCGGCCTGTCCTCACCACTTTCGGGTTGTTGCGCCGCAGAAACGCGCCTGTAAATCTGACTGATCGTCGTAAAGCGAAAGGGCTCCCATGTACATCCATTTATGCCTCCTGATGGCAGCGATCGCGTATGGAACAGCGGTTGGACATTGTGAGGTGCCTCAGGCAGGCACGCACCAGATCACGTTTCAATCTTACACGTACAGCGACTTTCCCCGGCTTTTGGCGCGAGAGGCCGCAACCGCAACAGTTACAGTTCGCGCGAACTTGGGTTTTCCGGAAGAGCCCAAGGATCGGTATCCCGCCGTCGTCATCGTTCACACAATTGGCGGCTATCTTGAGGCCAATGAAGGCCAGGCAGCTGCCGAATTGCGTAAATCAGGCTTCGCCACATTGACCTACGACAGCTTTGTTGCGCGCGGAACGACAGGATTGGCCATGTCACGGTCCGGCTCTGGCATGATGGCTTCTGCTGTTGCAGACGCTTACGCCGCGCTGCAGCTGCTGACGAGTCAGCCCAAGATCGACGTCAATCGAATTGCCATTATCGGTTTCTCGTTTGGCGGTGAAGTGGCTCATCTGGCGGCCTTTGAGCCGCTTCGATCTGCGCTAAATCTCGGACAAAGCCGATTTGCCGCCCACGTCGCCTTCTATCCCGCCGGGGTTTACGGCACGATTGCCGAACGCGGGGCCTACACCGGGTCTCCGGTGCTGATGCTGCTCGGCGAAAGAGACGACAATTTGCCTGTGGCAAAGGTCCAGAGTTACTTGGCCTACGCTCAGTCTGCGGGAAATCCGACCCCGATCGAAGTCGTGACTTACCCGGGTGCCTACCATGCGTGGACGGTTCCCAGTCTGACTACCTTGCGCTTTTACCCAGAGTACCCCAGCACAAAAAAATGTCCGCTAATTCTACTTGGGCCAAACAGGCCGATGTTCCTCGTCGACGGTCAAACAAGGCCGTTTGACCCAAGCTCCTTCGGTGCGTGCATGGGTGAAGCCCCCGGGTACTCGATGGCATTTGATGCAGCGGTTCGAGCGCAATCAACCGCTGACGCGATGCGGTTTCTTCAGCGAAATCTCCAACCTTAGCGCGCACTGGTCAACGCCATTGAGATGAATTTGAGGCGCGGATTAGTTTCATCTAGATTCGCTCTGGCGTGTTCCGATTTTTCCAGCTTCAGATAAGCGGCGTCGCCGCTGGTTTCGGCAGCAAAGGGGCGTTCAGCGACATACCGCAGTAGCCGCTTCACGTCTGCTCTTACACAATAGCCGGCCTTGCTCCTGGAGCGTAGACGTCAATAGCAGGTGCGCGGTCGTTTTGGGTCAATGAGTACGCGGGCTATACCGACAGCTTCCGCAGCGAGGCCATCGCACCGATTCAAAACAAAATCGGGAAGGCGCTGATGGTCCCGAGCCTGCGCAACATGCTGGCGCAGCCAAGAAGCACGATCACCTTTCGCCGCCTCATGGACGAAGGCGCGATCGTGATTTGCAACCTCTCCAAAGGCAATCTTGGGGAAAGCACCGCGCACCTGCTCGGTGCGCTTATCACCACGGCGCTGGCGCAAGCCGCGCTCTCCCGCGCGGACACGCCCGCGGCCGGGCGGCGCGTGTTCCATCTGTATGCCGACGAGTTCCAGTCATTTGCCACGGAGAGTTTCGCCCTCATTCTCTCCGAGGCCCGTAAGTACGCGCTCACGTTGACGATCGGGCACCAATACCTCGACCAGCTCCCCGACCGGCTGCGCTCGGCCGTCTTCGGCAATGCCGGATCGATCATCGCATGCAGTGCCGGCGCTGAGGACGCCGCGATCCTTTCAAACCAAATCGGTTTAGGGGGTTCCGATGCCCTTCTCGATCTTCCGAATTTTACCGCCTGGGCGCGGCTCCTGCAGCGCGGCACTCCCACATCCCCCATCCGGCTCGACCTCTATCATGCGCCACGCCCGCGCCGGCCTGACCCGCACCGCCTCATCGCCACGAGCCGCGCGCGTTTCGGCCGGTCACGGGCGGAAGTCGAGGCGCGCATCCGGCAGTTTCTCCGTGCGCCGTAACCTCTTCCGGGTGTGGTTACGGGTCCACATACGCCCCCGCATAGGAGAGCTCGGGGAGTGGACTGTGCGCCCCCCGGCGGGTGGGGGAGGCTGGCACCCGTGTGGCCCCGGAGCGCAGCCATCGTGGTGCGTGCACAGCACTCGGCTCCGGGAGTCGTACAGCCGTAGCGGACTATCGGACGGCTCTGCTGTTCGATAGCCCGCACCAGGTCGTCCAGGGGCGGCAACCGAGGAGGACTATCGGACGGCTGAAGGCTGTTCGATAGCCCACACGAGGCACTTCTAGAAGTCCGAAGGGCGGATCATGATCCCGCTCAACCACCGACCCGGCCAGGCCGCCCAGCGCACGCTGAAAAAAGAAAAAAACAACCCAACACCGTATCCAGTCAGGGCCGGAATCTGCAAGACGCGAATTCAGAACTTATTCAAATGTCAGGCGAATTCGCCCGAAGCTTCTACATACTGGCTCTACGTACAGTAAGTAGAGGCGTATGCGGGGGCGTATGATCGTGCTTCTTGGCTGCGCCAGCATATTGCGGAAGCTGTCGGTATAGCCCGCGTACTCGTTGACCCAAAATGACCGCACGACGGGATCGCCCACATGGTGATCGACGAGCTGTGCCCGGAAGGTCTCGTCGATGAGGAGGCGGGGGAGCATGAGTAGCGTAGCGCCGGGCACGTCGAGCAATGCACGCACGGCGTTGGTGAGAATGTAATCAAGCCGCGGCCCCCAGCTTTCGGGCCACACGTGTCGGAAGGCAGATACGATGCCGTCGGCGACGATCGGCTTGAGATCGTCCGGCACGCGCGAGAGGGGATTAAAGCCGGTGGGTCGGTCGATGTCGGCAGGGTTGACGTAGACAAGATCGTTGGTGCGAGTGCGAGGAATGTAGGCAAGTGCGGCTTCCGCAAGATCGCCGTGCGGATCGAGGAGAGCAAGCCCTCCCCGGCCGCGAGGTCTTGGGCAATGAGGTTGAGGAGCAGCGTGCTCTTGCCGGTATTCGAGAGGTATGTACAGCAATTAGGCCCGGGCTGATATTTCTACCTTAGCGTTTTTACGTCCTTGACGAGCGGGCTTCCACAAGTACCGTATGGGATAGACCTTCCCCGAGCTGCGATCGCGCTGGCAGGCGCTTGGATCAAGAAGCCGAGCGCCATCCCAGAAATCGTTATTTCTGGCGACAATACGACGACAACCCGAAGGAGGACGGTCTGCTTCCCAACGTTGAATTGTTAAAGCTGTGGCGCGATGCCTTTTTGGATGGCCCTTTGCCCCCGGATTCTTCTGCCGACTTGGACGAACAAGTGCGTCGGCGCTGAAACCCGCGAAGTGGCCGCGTCGGTTGTCTTAACCTTTTACGCCGCGCGATTAGTTGGTTGCGCGAAAGCGCCTCGATCTCCTGCGCACCCTCGGCGGCCAGCAACTCCTCATCCTCAATGATTGGGGCCTTGATCCCCTCGATACCGCCGCGCCAACAACGCTGCGAGCCGGCAGCCGATGCCTGGTGCCGTGGGTCTTGGCATAGCGGATCGCGGCAAGCGCACCGCCTCTAACCTACTGCCCAAATCTCGCAAGCGACAGATAATGCGGAAACTGCTACTTTATGGCGCTGTATCGCCATTGTCGAAGCGAGATCGGTCGATAGTTGATGGATTCGCGAAGGGTTACGCAAGCGGCTGGCGAACACAGGTTCAAAACAATAGCTTTGACACGCCGACGGCTGAAAAGCTCTCTAAATATCCTCGAACCAACCATTGATCGACGCGTACCGGACAATGTCGGCACGTGTTTTCAGGTCGAGCTTCCCGGCGCCACGCGCCTTGTAGGTCTCTACCGATTTCATACTTACATTGAGTTTGCGAGCAATTTCCTTGTTGGTAAATCCTCGAGCTGCAAGCTTCAACACCTCAGTCTCCCGGCCCGTCAACTCCGGCAGACCGGCTATCGATTTAATCCCCGGGCGATCGATTTGCACAAGACTCCTGTCGAACGCAACACTGATCAGCGCGGGATCGACATAGAGCCCGCCCGTCAACACGGCGCGAATGGCGTGAACAAGCGCTTCAGCCGCCGACCCTTTCAAAACGTAACCGCGTGCTCCCGCTTGCAAGGCCAGATCGACGTAGGTACGATCCTCGTGCAGAGTGAGCAATACGATGCGCACTGACGGATATTCGGCAGTAACCCGACGGCTGAGTGCAATGCCATTCAGCCCAGGCATGGAGACATCAACGACTGCAACGTCGGGACGCCTCTCGCTAATGAGCTTCAACGCCGCTAACCCGGTCGACGCCTCCCCTATCAGTTCGAGGTCATCCGCTGTTTGAATCAAACTGCGCAAGCCTGCCAAAAATATTGGGTGATCGTCAGCCAGCAACACGCTCGATTTCTTGCTCACCCAAGCCCTCTCTTCCATTAGGCGGGAATTCGGGCAACAATCGTCGTCCCCGTGCCTATGGAAGACTCCACAACAAGGCTGCCGCCTATTAACAATAATCGCTCGCGCATTCCGATCAGACCGAGCCCATCGCTGCTCCTCTGTCCTTCGGCTGGTCGCGCGTTGAAACCATTACCATCGTCCTCGATAATCAATTGCAGCATTGACCCGTCGTGATCGATTACGATACTGGCCACAGTAGCCCCGCTCGCGTGCTTAGCAATATTGGTCAGGGCCTCCTGAATGACGCGATAGATCGTTGTACGCACCTCATCCGTCAGGTTGTTAAGATCAGTGTTGCGGCAATGAAAGTCGCATCTGATTCCGGATTGCGTACCCCATTCGGATACATAATTGACGAGGGTATTTTCCAACCCGAGCTCATCCATCGATGCAGGCCGCAATTCCCATGCCACGCGATGAAGGGCTTTGCCCATTTGCTCCAATTTTCTACGCATCAATTTAAGGCGGTCACGTCCACTCTCAACGATGAACACTTCCATTTCCCTCAGCTCAAGCATCACAGTTGCAAGGCTCTGACCGGTTTGATCGTGTAGCTCGCGCGCCAACCTCAATCGTTCATTCTCCTGCGCCCGCATCAAACGACGACGCGCGTCTATCGCCACCTCAAGCGCTCGGCGGCGTTCAGAAACCGCAGCCGTCAGGAATAGAACGGTCAAGGAAATCACGCTAACGAAGCCCTGGAGCAGGAGCAACGATTCATTTTGATCCTCGCGAACGAATGGACCGCGCCCGTGAATTGTCCCAAACACCGCGAGCGCGGATGTAACAAAAATACCTAGTGTCGCCGTCTCAATGCTGTGTCTGAATGTGACGAACAACAGTATCGGAAACAAGAGATATGCAGCCTTCCTGAATAGGGACACCTCAAACCATTCGTTAAATGTCATTGCACTGAATAGGAATAAGACAACGAGTGAAAGCGCGCTTGCGGACACAGAAGTGGCTTCAAAACTGAAACGCCCAATATGCCACCATGTAATAATGAAGGGAGACACAATTAGAATTCCGGTAATATCTCCCAGCCACCAAGTTAGTAACGCGGGTTGGAAAAGGGCACCTGGTAGCGCACCCATTGCGACAAGACTTGTGACCCCGATTGTACTGCTGACGGCGCATATCACGGGCGTTATGCCGCAGAATGTGATCACATCGCGAATGCTGCTAAAAGGAAGGGACCACGTTTGAGCAAATCGGCCGAGTAAGTAGTATCCCGTTTCCGCCTCAAGTGTGTTCCCGACGGCGATCAAAGCGCTAAGGAGGATTTGATCTGGATGCTTTACAACATTATCTACCAAGCTGTAAATCTCCACGAATTCGCCACCGCCGCTCTTGACGTAAAAATCAACTAGGTTCGCGCAAAGCGCTCCGATAAATACGCCGCCACCTGCGCGCGGGCCCAACAACAATACGCTCGCAAACGCCATACCCGAAGGTGCCCACACTGGCGATGCCTGGCTCTGGGCGAATTGAAGTTGCAGCCCAATTCTTGCGAGAGCGTAATAGATGATTGCGATTAGGACTGTTTCTCCGGTCCGCTCAAGAACCTTGACACCGAAACTGTTCCTGACGAATAGCGGTGCGGTCATCGGAAAGCGCCATGACCACCAGGCTGGATGCTCTCACTTCGAGGGCAAGCTGAATCGGCCACGTTGCTCATGTCATTGCCATCTTAGACCGGTCAGTCCGAGCGTGACCGCATTTGCCCCAACAATGCGGCTTTGCCGTCCTTCAATGTGCCGATGATGATGGCTGCGTAAACGAATCAGCAGCACCCACCTCGACCTGATCGTGCCGCTGCCTGAGCGATGCATGTAATGCCAAGCCTCCTTGGGGCCACTTCAGGCAGCCCGTCAGGAAATTCCTGACGAGTGGAAGGAGATTTCCGGATGATCTTTGGGCCATAAGCAAAGCATCAAAAGCCATTACGCCTTCTCGCCGGAGGCGAGGTCATGGAACGCAGCATTGTAGTTTGCCTCACCGTAGAGGCAATCACTTACAAACATGTCGGGAAATACCTGACACGCGCACTGCTTGCTCGTACTCATATTTGGATCTTCAGTAACCCGATTCACGCTCCTTCCGCAAGGTGGGTGGCCGCCTTTGGTGATAGAGCGGCGCGCTGATCGCAAGGAACATGATTCGAGCGCCCCAATTTCGAACCAGGAATCGGGTTCAGCGGCGCATTTCCGCCCACTATTCTAGATATTTGGATTAGCCAAAGCATGAGACCCTATTCAAGGCCTTCCGCATTGGGTTCGCGACAGCAGAGGGTCTGCGTGTGAATCAGTCTCGACGGCTGAATTTGAGATAAGTCAACAACCCCGGAATTTCTTATGTAAGTCTTATGCGATGAAGACAGTCATCTTTCGTTGCCCAAGAACCCGTTCCCGAGTCCAAGGCTGGACAGCCGCCGAAGAGTCCGTCGACGAGAATACCTATGTCGGCGTTGAATGCTTAGCTTGCGGGCAGATGCATCTCATAAATTTGAAAACGGGAAAGGCACTCGGAGAGGATAAGTAGGGATGTTCGGCGGATTTCTTGGAGCTTTCGTCGGCACCAATTGACTTCCGCGGACGTCCCATAATTCCCCCTTGCAGATGCCCGACCTTTGACTCGACTCATCTCAGATGCGGACCTATATGGTCGGCTACGCTTTGTGCCCGCAGGGCCTGTCGCACAGATCGTCCAGCACCGGCGCCGACCCAAATTAAGCCTTTGGGTCGGGGCCAATTTGCTTCATCCGTGCCAATCGGCGAGACCATCCGCTTTCCCCGACAAGCCGCAACACGGAAGTGCCGTTTCTGGATCACGCGGACAGATTTAATGGCATTCCGCTAGGGCCTGTCTTCAGTTAGGCCATATGCGAAGGGGAACGGATGAGAAT
>Ga0209069_10001401_pt1 | contig 12186 bp, 7 predicted proteins | sample Str013_2_FD_187202 | JGI IMG/M metagenome (GOLD analysis project Ga0209069, IMG submission 187202) | Freshwater sediment microbial communities in response to fracking from Pennsylvania, USA - Straight Creek_MetaG_SC_2013 (SPAdes) (version 2) | ecosystem: Environmental > Aquatic > Freshwater >...
CCCAATTCAACGCGTGTCACTTCGATTATCAAGATGAAGCGTAATACTAAGTCAGCGGAAAAAAATGCACCTTTGGTTTTCGAAGGTGAAAAATTAAAACTGATGAGTGTTGAAATTGATGGTCGCCAGCTGTCGGCCGCAGAATATGAATTGAGCGCCACAAATTTAGTCATTGCGATATTGCCTAAGGCCGCGTTCGTGCTCTCGATTGTGACCGTATGTGATCCGCAAGGTAACACTGCTCTAACAGGTCTTTACATGTCCAACGGCATGTATTGCACGCAATGCGAAGCACAAGGTTTCCGGCGGATCACCTATTTTTATGATCGGCCTGATGTGATGACGGTTTTCAAAGTGCGCATCGAAGGCCCGTCCTCGCTGCCAATTTTGCTGTCGAATGGCAATCCAGGCGATCACGGCAAGCTGGATGGAGGCCGACATTACGCGGTGTGGGATGATCCGCATCCTAAGCCAAGCTATTTGTTCGCCTTGGTCGGTGGTGATTTGGCGCATGTGAAGAGCGGCTTTAAAACCATGAACGGCCGTAATGTCGAACTTGGCATTTACGTTGAAAAGGGCAAGGAAGGACGCTGCGCTTGGGCCATGGAAGCGCTCAAGGCTTCGATGCTGTGGGACGAGAAGGCATTTGGCCGCGAATATGATTTGGATGTTTTCAACATCGTTGCAGTTTCTGATTTCAACATGGGCGCCATGGAAAACAAAGGGCTCAACATATTCAATGACAAGTATATTCTGGCGCTGCCCGAAACCGCGACCGACACCGACTATATTTTGATCGAAGCAATAATTGCACATGAATATTTCCATAACTGGACTGGCAATCGCATTACATGCCGAGATTGGTTTCAGCTTTGCCTCAAAGAAGGCCTGACAGTTTTTCGCGATCAAGAGTTTACTTCGGATATGCGTTCTCGTTCGGTAAAGCGCATTGAAGACGTGAAGCGTTTGCGATCAAGCCAGTTTCCAGAAGATCAGGGGCCACTGCAACATCCCGTGCGGCCATCTTCTTATATTGAGATCAATAATTTTTACACACCGACGGTTTATGAAAAAGGTGCTGAACTTTGCCGTATGATGAAAACGCTCATCGGTGACAAAGCTTTTGCAAAAGCCATGAAACTCTATTTCAAGCGTCATGATGGCGAGGCCGCGACAGTTGAAGATTTTGTGGCGTGTATGGCAGATGCTTCTGGCCAAGACATGAAGCAATTTTTTCGATGGTATGAACAGGCAGGCACGCCAAAAGTTTCAGCACGAGGAAGTTTTAATAAGAAAAAGAAAACTTATGAATTGAACATCTCACAATCGCAGGTGCGCCTCAAAGGCCAACCCAAAAAACTGCCGTTGCATTTTCCGCTCAGCATTGGCTTGGTGAGTTCCAAGGGGAAAGATATACCGTTGATTTTAAAGGGTAAAAATAAACTCAAGTCGGGTGTTCTTGAGATAGCTGGGCGCAAACAATCTTTCAAGTTTAAGGGTATTTCCGAGGCCCCTGCTCTTTCGATCAATCGAGGGTTTTCAGCACCCGTTATCTTGAAAACTAATGTTACGGCACAAGAGCAATTGTTTTTGATTGGTCACGATTCCGATAATTTTAATCGGTGGGAAGCAGCACAAACTGTTGGCAAAGCTTTGATTGTCAAAACTGTCAAAGCGCTGGCCTCAGGTGCGAGGGCACCAAACGTTTCTGCATTTGCCGACGCATTGGGTAAGTGTTTGGAAAGCACCAAATTAGATGATGCGTTTAAGGCGCTCATCCTTGTGCTGCCGAGTGAAGCAGATATCACTGCGGCAATTGGCAAAGATGTTGATAGCGATTTGATTTATACGGCCCGTGAAAACGTTCGCTCTGGTATTGCCAAGCAGCTGCAAGAAAAATTGTTAGCTGCATTTGATCAGACCGCAGATGCTGGGCCTTACAAGCCAGATACGCACGGCACAGCGCGTCGCTCGCTTCGCTTAGCACTGCTTGGCATGATAGCGGCTGCTGATGGCGATGCAGGAATAAAGCTTGCTCAACACGAATTTGCAAAGCCCGATAACATGACGATTGAGATGGGGGCGTTGGTTAGCGTTCGTTCGCTTCACCGCGCTGAAAGCTCGGAGATGTTGGAGACATTCTATCAACGTCACAAAGATGATCATTTGATACTAGATAAATGGTTCGGTTTGAATGCTGCGATACCGGGTAATGATGCCGCTGAGCGAATTGAGAGACTGTTGAAACATCCAAACTTCATGCTTACGACACCCAACCGTGTTTATGCATTGGTGTCCAATTTTGCAAATGGCAATAGCACTGGTTTTAATGCCGCCAGTGGTGAAGGTTACCGTGTTGTCGCCGATGTGATCATCGCTCTGAACGCGGTTAATCCGCAAGTCGCTGCAAGGTTAGCGACGGCATTTAGAAGTTGGAAGCTTTACAATGTCGATCGGCGCAACCACGCGCAGAAAAATATGCAGCGCATTTTGGCCACGCCAGCACTTTCAAACGATGTTTTCGAGATCATATCAAGAACATTGAAAACGTAATTGGTTCAAGCACAGCTTTCGCTTGGCAAATCAGATTCAGTGGCAGTAATTCATTGTTTCAGAAGCCGCGGCTGATTCGTTTGTAAATAGCGTTGCAGTTGAAGTCCGGCATTTAACTTCAATATTGAACTGGGCGCATATTGGCCAACGCACATATCAAGGAACTGTTTTTCCGTGACCGAACCTTGCACTTGCCAATACCTTGGCCAGGCCATGCTGGGCTTTCAGTTTCTGAACGTGCGATGCGCAGACTTATCACTGTTCTGACTGCTCTGTTTTTGTTGACACTTGCGGCGGCGTTGATTTCACAATTGCTATTAAGCCGCGCACAACATTTGGCGGATCAAGGCGAAGTTTCGTTGTTGCAAACAGACCGCGTTGCGCAAAGCCTGAAAGTAAAACTGTTGAGTGAAGCGGCGGCGGGTAAGAATATCTCAGGACTATCCCAAACTTTGCTCGAGCAGGCCGTGCCTGCCGATGCAATGGGCTTGAACCGGGTCTATCTTTTGCTTTCCACCGAAGGGCGCATTGTGGGCAGCATTCCTGCAAACAGCTCATATATTGGTGTCAGTATTGATAAAGTGATGGGCTCTGGCTTTGTTTTAGACGCTGCCGTTAATGCACCTAATATGATGCCTACAAAATTGGCCAATGGAGATGAAGCTTTGATGGCTTCGCGTGATCTGTCTCCATTTCCAGGAAGTCTGCTTGCGTTTCAAAAGCGATCTGATGTGCTTTCGGTCTGGCGCAATGGTGTGATGGAACTTTCAGTTTTGTTTGCAGTCACGTTTCTCGTTCTCATGATGCTTTCAGGCGCGTTCCATTGGCAGGCGGCTAGAGCATCAGACGCCGATGAAATGTTGTCTGTTGCCACCACACGGCTTGATAAAGCGCTTGATGGTGGCGAATGCGGATTGTGGGATTGGAATTTAGCCGAGGGACATATTTTCTGGTCTAAATCCATGTTCGAAATTTTGGGATTGCCGCCAAAGGGAGATTTCTTGAGTTATGGCGAGGTAGCATCGCTGATTCACCCTGACGATGCCAAGCTTGATAATTTGATCGAAGATTTGTTGAGCGGTCAACGCAAGGTGTTCGATCAAGAATTCCGCATGCGTCATGAAAAGGGCAATTGGGTTTGGTTACGCGCGCGTGCCGCACTGGCCCCGGGACAAGGCGAAAGCGAGCCACATTTGGTTGGCATTGTTTTTGATATTTCGCGGCAGAAGAAACTCGACAAAATGAACCGCGAAGCTGAAGTGCGCCTTAAAGATGCGGTTGAAAACATTTCCGAAGCTTTCGTGTTGTGGGATATAGAAAGCAAGCTGGTTTTGTGTAATTCAAAATATCAACAATTCCATTCTTTGCCTTCTGCTGTTTGCCAGCCGGGAACTTCCTACGGCGATGTGGCCGCTGCCTCAAAGGAACCCGTAGTGCGGCAGTTTGTGCCTGGTCAAGCAAATGACAGTTCAGGTGCGCGTTCAATGGAAGTGCAGCTTGCCGATGGCCGTTGGCTGCAAATCAACGAGCGCCGCACCAAGGATGGTGGCTTTGTTTCTGTGGGCACCGATATCACGCCACTCAAACAACAAGAAGAGCGATTGCTTCATTCAGAGCGCAATTTAATGATCACGGTGCGCGACCTGCAGAAAGAGCGCCAACTTGCTGAAGAACAGTCTCAGAGATTGGCGGAACTTGCCGATAAATATGCTAGTGAGAAAACGAGGGCTGAGGCAGCCAATCGTTCCAAGTCAGAATTTCTGGCCAACATGAGTCATGAACTGCGTACTCCGCTTAATGCTGTTATTGGTTTTAGCGAAATCATGTCTCAGGAAATGTTTGGGCCTTTGGGAGCGCCAAAATACAGCGAGTATGCATTCGATATTGGCAAGAGCGGGCAATTCTTGCTCGATGTGATAAATGATATTCTTGATATGTCGAAGATTGAAGCAGGTCGTGTTGAACTTGAACTTTCGGACGTTGATCTGCGCAGTGTATTGGAGGATGTGTTGCGTTTGGTAGGGCCGCGTGCTGCTGAAGGCAAAATCAACCTGAAACTGGAAATCACAGACGGCCCGTATATTCATGCTGATCGCCGCGCCTTGAAGCAAGTGTTTATCAATCTGATTTCCAACGCTATAAAATTTACACCAGAGCATGGCGCGGTTACGGTTAAGGCACAGGCCACACGTCAAGGCGTAAACATTCAAATTATTGACACGGGCATTGGCATTCCCCAACGTGATATCCAGAAACTGGGGCGGCCGTTTGAACAGGTTGAAAACCAATTTACCAAAAGTAAAGGTGGGTCTGGACTTGGATTGGCGATTTCAAAATCACTTGTCGATCTGCATGGTGGCACTTTAAAAATCACAAGCAAGGAAGGTTATGGCACAATTGTGCATGTCGACCTTCCGGCGAACTCGATTGCTGTGGCGCTGTCGGCTTAGATTATTTAGTTACCCTTATGTCCTGCACGATCACGAATATCAGCGGCAAGTTTCTTGCGTTCGTCCAATGTTAGCTTTGCTACAATGTCGAGGATAACTGTTTGGCCCTGCGAGGCCAAGCTGGTGGTGCCCGAAGTAAAATCATCGACGACAGCTTTGATTTTGGCTTGATCTAAATCTGGTTGTTCCAAAAGATCAGCAAATTTTAAGGTCACAGCATCGGCGGCCTCACGGCTTTGAACAAATTGGTCCTTGTTTGCTTTGAACATGTCCATCAGCTCTCGCCTTCTATCATGAGAGAGTTCAGCAAAAAATTTGCGAGGCAAGAGTTGAGCGCGATTTTCCATAAGCCCCATTTGCCGGCCTCCGCCATGCATCCTTGCACCAATTACAGCGCCACCAATAATAAGATTGGCCATCAACGAAAGCACCAACAGCGCAGTCCACCAAGGCGAACGCAGTTCTGGGATAAATCGACCTTTCGGTGGTGTGGTTACCAATACTGGCTCGGTCATGACAAATTATCCTCAATCAAAAAACTAAAATCATCAGCGCTCTGCGTTGAGAGCAAAGCCGTGTCATTCTGCACCGCGCTTTCCGTTGAGAAAGGCAAAAAATCAACCGTGGTCCCGCTCGCCCCCAACCAAATACCCAGGACCAAAGAGGCAGCCAAGGGCAGGCCGGCCAACCACCATGACGGCCTCTTTCGTTGCGGAAACGCAATCACTTTATTCGAATTATCAACGAAGGTCAGCTTCGTGAGCAAGCGCGCCTCAAAATCAGAGCGCGGCATAGGTGTTGAAGCGTGTTGCAGCAAGCGATCAAGTTCAGTGTCGCTCAGTTCTGTGTCTCTCTCAAAATCAACCATCTTCATTCCCCTTGGCTGGCCAGCGTAGCAAGAAGCTGCCTGCCGCCCGACCCTAATTTTTCTTTCAAGCCACGCCTAGCGCGGGCAAGAAGCGATTCTAACGCGTCAACACTAACTTCCATTGCGGCGGCTGCGGCGATATTGGTCATGTGTTCAAAATGAACAAGCGCCAATGCCAGCTTCTGTCGGTCAGGCAAACTCGCAATCGCCGCATCTATTACTTTGGTCACGTGGGATTGGTCGAGCATCGCTGGTGCCGTCATCATAGAATCAGGCACATCCTGCGCATAATCAAGTTCCAACATTGGCTTGCGCCGATATCTATCCATCACCAAATTTGAAGCCACTCGTATTAACCATCCCTTTAAAGCCGCAGCCTCGCGCAATTGGCTGGGGTTTTTCCATAGTTTCAAAAACGTTTCTTGCGCAATGTCGTCCGTATCTGCGTGTCCACCGTTGAGCCGCCAAGCGACGCTGTAGACTGGTACATGATAACGCTGCACGAGCGCCGCAAAGGCTTGTTGGTTGCGCTCAACTGATGCCGCCAAAAGCTCTGCATCAGTAGCGTTTTGCCAGTTCACAATTTTTGCCATCAATTGCCTATCAATGATCGAAACTGTTTCCGGCACCAATTGCTCTCTTTCGTTGCTTTAACTTAAAGACGCGCGCGAACTGCAATTCCGTCGTTTGGCCCATTTAACGGCCAATTACATCGTCAAAAATTGATGATACTCGACTCTGCGTTTCACTTAGCAATGCTTCGGTGGCTGCAATATCAGGCATCCCAGCAGCGCGGGCCACGGCCTCATTCAAGCTTTTAGCGCTAGCTTCGGGCTGATATTGATCCGCCACGCAAAGGCGCAAAACTTGGGTTAAGCTCTGGAAAAGTTGGCAGGCATTGGTTAATTCTGACGCGATTTGCTGCGAAAGGGCCTTTTTTGCGAATATTTTACCTAGTGTTTTCAGAGTGTTGGTGTCTAATATTTCGGGGTCGTGCGCAATGAGCTGCAAATATTGCGAGATGAATTCAATTTCCACTAGACCGCCCCTAGCCCGCTTTATGTCCCAAAGGCCCAGCTTGGCGTGCTCTTGCAGCATAAGATTGCGCATGTCGCGGACGTCTTTTTGGGTCTTGGCTTGATCGCGCTTCTCGATAAGCAAAGCTTGGATCGCGCCTTCTAATTTCTGTCGGAGTTCTCGATCACCCGCCACAGGCCGCGCGCGGGTTAAGGCCAGTTTTTCCCAAGTCCAAGCTTCCTCTTTTTGATATGATGCGAAACTTGAAAAACTAACGGCCACCGGCCCCTTGCTTCCTGAAGGACGCAACCGCAAATCAACCTCATAAAGTGTTCCTTCAGCAGTCGGGGCGGACAGAGCAGTGATCAATCTCTGGGTCAAGCGCGCATAATATTGATTTGGGCTCAGTGGTTTTTGGCCACCCGAAAACTCTGCGCCCTGATCGTGGTCATAGATCAACATCAAATCTAGATCAGAACTCGCGGTCATTTCACTGCCACCAAGTTTCCCCATTGCAATGACAGCACATTGTCCGCCCGCCATCTGGCCATGATTTTGTTCCATCTCAAAAACAGTTACCGCTAGTAATTTTTTAATTGCTTGCTCAGCGATATTTGAAAAGCCAAGACCTGCTTCTTCAGCGGTGATGGTTTCCGCGAGCAACCTTACGCCAACGCGGAACTGATGCTCGCGCACCAAAACGCGGGTTCGGTCCATCGCCTCATCGCGTGCAATTGCATAGGGAATGATCGCATCAAATTCTTCCACCAACTGTGATGGAGAGGGAAGTGGACGCATAAAATCAGCGCCGACAACGGCTTCCAAAGTTCTGGGTTGACGCTTGAGTTGGTCTGCCAGCCTTGGCGCTTGGCCCAAAATTTGTGCGATGAGTTCAAGCAAATTGGGATTGGCTTTCAACATTGAAAAAAGCTGCACGCCGGAAGGTAAGCCCTTCATAAACTCGTCGAAAGCCAAGAAGGCTTGGTCGGGGTCGCCGCGTTTTGAAAGTGTTTGCAGAAGCGTCGGCATCAATTCGGTTAGAATTTCGCGTGCCCTAGCGGTTCGGGTGGCAGCATAACGGCCAAAATGCCAACCCCTAATCGTCGCAGAAATTTCAGAGGCTTGGCGAAAGCCCATGTTTTCCAAGGTTTCAATCGTCGCTGGATCGTCTTCTCCCCCGGTGAAAACCAAACTGCCAGATTCGGATGCAAGTGCGCCCGCATCCTCAAATAATGCCGCATAGTGGCGTTGAACAGTTTCAAGAGTTGCGCGCAATTTTGTTGACAGCGCATCGCCATTTTCGAACCCGCTGAATTGTGCAAATTTTTCGAAGGCTTCGGCATCGACTGGAACAAGGTGAGTCTGCTGGTCATCGACCATTTGTGCGCGGTGCTCCAACATCCGCAGAATTTTATAAGCATCCTTAAGTTCAATGGCGGTTTGCCCCTCGATCCAATTCGCTTCAACCAGCGCATCAAGCATTGCCAAAGTTGAGCGCCCGCGTAGTTTTGGGTTTCGCCCACCTGCAATCAATTGTTGGGTTTGTACAAAAAATTCAATCTCGCGGATGCCGCCACGGCCGAGTTTAAGGTTATGGCCTTTGACCGCAATCTCGCCATGGCCCTTCACAGCATGAATTTGTCGCTTCAGAGATTGCACATCGGCAATAGCTGCATAGTCCAAATATTTACGCCAAATATAGCTGGTTAAGCGCTTGAGAAACTCTTCACCCAAAGCAATATCACCAGCTGCTGGGCGCGCTTTAATCATCGCTGCCCTTTCCCAGTTCTGGCCTTGATTCTCATAATAGATTGCCGCTGCTTCAAGTGCGATTGCCATTTGAGTGGCGCGCGGATCGGGGCGCAGACGCAGATCAACCCGGAAAACATAGCCATCTTCGGTTATATCTTGCAGCAGGCTTACGAGATCGCGCGTGAAACGCACGAAAAACGTGGATGGTTCGATACCGTCAACTAAGGGCGCAGTTTCGGGATCATACAGGACGATTAAATCAATATCGCTGGAATAGTTGAGTTCATATGCGCCGTGTTTGCCCATTGCGAGTATGACATAGCCGCAGTGCTCAGATGGGTTTTTCGGATTGCGCAATGTGAGCTTTTGCCTGCTCTCACTCTCACGCAACAGAAAATTTATGCTCGCATTGAGGCAAGCATCTGCAAACTGAGCAAGCGCTTTGGTCACCTCCATTACTGACCAAACATTTCCCAGATCAGCAAGCCCAATCAACAGAGCTGCTTTTTGTTTGGCGATGCGCAAGTCGGATGCTATTTGAATTTTTGAGTCTGCGTGTTCGAATGTAAGAACTTCGGTGTTTAAATTTGCCAAAACTATTTCTGGCTCTGAATTTATCAAATCGATAACAAAGTCACTGTGACTGGAAATCAATTTGGTAAGGTAAGGCGAGCCTAAGACAGCGACATCAATTAATTTGCGGATTGGGAAAAGCTTTTCTGTAGCGACAGCACTACAGTCTTTCCAAAAATGTTCCGAAACGCGGTCTTCAGCGTCCGGCACATTCACTAATTTCGTTCGGGCAATAAAGCTGCTTTTGTCCACAGCAGTGTTTTAAGATGCTTCGGTGTAAAGTGGAAGGCGTAGAATTACACGCAATCCAGGTTGGTTGTCTTCGAACTGAATATGGCCATTATGCAGCGTCATCACGCTGGCAACCAAACTCAATCCCAAGCCATTGCCCGATTTAGTGCGGCTTTCGTCAAGGCGGACAAAGCGGCCCAACACGCGTTCGCGGTCTTGCTCATTTATGCCGATGCCATGATCGGCAACCTCAATCACCACGGTTTGGCCTTCGACGCGGCCAAACACCTCAATGTCTGCGGCTTTCTCGGAGCTGCTTTGGCCATATTTCATGGCATTGTCGATCAGGTTATTGAGAACCTGCGCCAAAAGTTGCCGGTCACCGCGCACGCGCAAACCCGGCTTAGCTTCAAGTTTTAGCGAACCTCCTGCTTCATCAGCCAGGGGTTCATAGAGTTCTACAACATCGGTCAAAGTGTCATTTAGATCGAGCGGTTGCAGCCCCTGCCGCATCTGGCCAGACTCCGCTTGGGCGATTGACAGCAGCGCGTTAAAGGTTCGCAAAAGTCGGTCGCATTCTTCAATCGTTTGATTTAGTGCCGCCCTATATTCTTGTTCATTGTCTTGACGCAAGGCCGCTTCAATACGTGCGCGCATCCGTGTGAGCGGCGTCTTAAGATCATGTGCAACATTGCTCGAAACCTCTTTCATGCCGTTCATAAGTCGCTCAATTTGCGAAAGCATGTCGTTCAATGATCCTGACAATCGATCGAGCTCGTCGTTAGTGCCGCTCACAGGCATACGCTGCGAAAGATCGCCAGCCATGATGACGCGGGTCGCACCCGTAATCGCGTCAACGCGCTTTAAGAAATTTCGGCTCATCAGGTAACCGCCGCCGAGCCCTAAAACCAGAGACATAGCAACAGCCCAAAATAGAGCCTCGCGGATCACATCGCGAAACTGGCGCAATTCATTCACATCGCGACCTACAAGAAGGTCGTAACCATTTGCAAGTTCGACTTGGAAGCCACGCGCCGTATGTTGAACTGCAACAGGCGCTTTTCCTACGGTGATGGGGAAATCTATCCAAGTTTGATTTTGCGTAACACCTGATGGCATCGCGTCCAGATTACCAGCAACATAAGTTTGGTTTGGACCTTCCAATAAGTAAATTGCACCACCAGTTTCGCGGCTGCGACGCTGCACCGTATCAACCAGCCCTGCAACACCCAAAAGCTGATATTGATCAGCTAGCCCAAGAATTTCGGCGTGAATCGTATCTTCAGTTTGACGCTCTAAAAGACCAACAGTGGTATAATAAACATAACCGAGAATAGCGCCTGCCGAAATCGCAAAAACCAACAGATAAATGGCAGCAAGCCGAAAAGTCGAAGTCTGGAATATACTATTGTTAGCGGGCACGGATCATGTAGCCAGCTCCGCGCACTGTTTGCAACAATGGTTCGGCAAAGCCCTTATCCAGTTTGCCACGCAACCTCGAAACATGCACGTCAATAACATTGGTCTGGGGATCAAAATGATAATCCCAAACGTTTTCCAAAAGCATTGTGCGGGTTACGATATGGCCCGCATTGCGTACCAAATATTCAAGCAGTTTAAATTCGCGTGGTTGCAATATAATTGGCTTTCCGCCGCGTGTCACAGTGCGTGTCATCAAATCGATCTCTAAATCCAAGGCCTTTAGCTTGGCATCTTTCGGATCAAGCAACTTGCGCGATCCAAGACCTTCCACACGGGCGAGGAGTTCAGAAAATGCATAAGGCTTTGCTAAATAATCGTCGCCACCCGCGCGCAGACCTTTAACGCGTTCATCGACATCGCTGAGTGCACTCAAAATGAGGACAGGCGTTTTCAAGTCCGCACTGCGCATCTTTTGAATGATTGATAGGCCGTCCAACAATGGTAGCATACGGTCAACAATGCACACGTCATGCACGCCTTCAAGCGCCATTGTGAGGCCTTGCAGGCCTTCGGCGGCGAGGTCGACAATATGGCCGCTTTCTCTCAAGCCTTTAACAAGCCAGGAAGCGGCTTCACGATCATCTTCAATTACCAGAATGCGCATGTGCATTTCTGTGCCCTGCTGGGCCTCACTTGTCAATTCAGCGTGTTGCATGTGATTGCTCTCTTTTTATTTGGAAAAAATGTGCGCGGAGACCAGTTCATCGGGGGAACGCCGGGGGTGGCGACCGGTCTCCGCGCTATCAAGTGTAGGCCAGCTAGCGGGGACAGCAGCCAAACACCTGTTCACAACAGATTGGCCGGAGTTCCCGCTCATCAGCCAATCAACTTTTTGCGTGTGGCAAGGCCAAGAAGCGCTGGCCGTCTGCCGTTTTAACCAACATCAGAACCTTCTTACCGTTGGCACCTTTTAACGCAGCTGCAACAGCAGTTGGATCATTCACTTGCGTTCCAGCAACTTCAAGGATGATATCACCCTCTTTTAACCCGCGTTCCGCGGCAGCTGATTTCGGATCGACTTTTGTTACCTTCACGCCAGCGCCGTCATCTGCAGTTGCTACTTCCAAGCCATAGGCCGAAAGCGAGCCCGTTTTGGGTTCTTCAAGTTTTGCCGAAGCCATTTGCGGATCTGTCGGCATAGCGTCGAGAGTCACGGGTACAGTCTGGGCCTTGCCACCGCGAATGATGGACAATTGCACCACTTTTCCGGGGGTGACGTGAGAAATGACTTTCGCCAAATCACGCGCATCGGAAATATCC
>Ga0209069_10001402_pt1 | contig 12184 bp, 12 predicted proteins | sample Str013_2_FD_187202 | JGI IMG/M metagenome (GOLD analysis project Ga0209069, IMG submission 187202) | Freshwater sediment microbial communities in response to fracking from Pennsylvania, USA - Straight Creek_MetaG_SC_2013 (SPAdes) (version 2) | ecosystem: Environmental > Aquatic > Freshwater >...
CGTCCAGACCGAGCAGGTCGAGCGCACCGGCGAAGGCGAGCACGGTGTCGAGCGGGACGCGTAGTCCCGCCATGCGCAGCAGGCGCCCAAAGGCGACCGCGAGCCGCTCGGCGGGGTTGGGTGCTGCGGCTTGCGTGAGATCGGACGAAGACATCGACGTCGGCGCGCTCAACCGGACGAGCTGGCGAGACCACGCGCCGCAGCAAGCCGCACCAGTTCGGCGACGCCGTGGACCTCGACGCGCTCCGCGTCCTCACGGTACTTGAGCACCGTGCCGAGCGTTGCTCGCACTGTCGTCTCGTCGAGATCGCTAACGCCGAGCAACGCCAGCGACGTTGCCCAATCGATCGTCTCGGCGACACCCGGCGGCTTGTAGAGACCGAGGCCGCGCATCGCTTCGACGGCGGCGGCGACTTGGCGCGCCAGCCGCTCCGACGCTTGTGGGGCGCGCAGGCGCACGATGGCGACTTCGCGCTCGAAGTCCGGATGTTCGACCCAGTGGTACAGGCAACGTCGCTTGAGCGCGTCGTGCACGTCGCGCGTCCGGTTCGACGTCAGGATCACGACGGGCGGCGTCGCCGCACTGAAGGTGCCCAGCTCGGGCACGGTGATCTGGTAGTCGGAGAGCACTTCCAGCAAGAACGCTTCGAACTCGTCGTCGGCGCGGTCGACCTCGTCGATCAGCAGGATCGGTGGCGGCCCTTCGCGATGGTCGATGGCGCGCAGCAGCGGCCGCTTGACCAAGAAGCGCTCCGAGTACAGCTCACCTTCGAGCTTGCCGGCATCGGCGCCGGCGGCGAGACCTGTGGCCTCCGCAGTGCGCAGGTGGAGGAGCTGGCGCGAGTAGTCCCATTCGTACACCGCTTGCGCGGCATCGATGCCCTCGTAGCACTGCAAGCGGATCAGCTCGCCACCGGTCCAGCGGGCGAGGACCTTGGCGACTTCGGTCTTGCCAACGCCCGCCTCGCCCTCCAGCAGCAGCGGCCGGTGGAGGGCGAGGGCGAGGTAGATGGCGGTGGCCAGGCCCTGGTCAGGCAGGTAGCTGTTCGCCGTCAGCGCGGCCGAGACGTCGGCGACCGAACTCGGACCATCGGAGCGAGAAGCCATCGACCAGAGCCTACGGGCGGGCGCTCGTTCGGCCCGAATCAGGCCCGTGTTTCGTCGTCAGCGGGCCGCGGCGGCGGCGTCGACGATGCCGAAGCCGTAGAACGTGTTCTTGATGATGTTGCCGTCGCAATGCGCGGTCGACGGGAAGACTGGCGGGAGGCCGACGTACACGGGATCCGTCGCCGGACAGGCATGGTGCTGCGCGGTGACGTAGAGCTTCGCCTCGACAGCCAATGACGGGAGCTCGAGGCCGCGCCCTGCGGAGAGCTGCACGCCATAGCGGCTGACGACGAGCGCGGCTGCACCCGACACCTCGGCAGCCGAATCCGACGTGCCGCCTTGGAACGTGTAGTAGGCGCAGCGCGTGCCGACGCACTCCTTCGAGATGGGGCCGTTGATGGCGCCGGTGCTCGGGTCGAGCCAGCCGTTGTTGATCGCGCCCTCACGCGAGATCGCCTGAACGATCGGCGGTGTGCCGGTCGTGCGCGAGGACGACGGCGCAGCGATGTCGATCGATGGGCCGTAGTTGGAGCGGTCCCCCTTGGCGGTCGTCGACTCGGTACCTGACACGGTGATCACGCCCGGTGCCATCGCCGGCAGGTACAAGCACGTGCTCGGTGCGATGGCACGATCGTGCGCGGTGCGGTTGGGCAGGTCGGGGCTGAAGATGTCGGTGCCCGGCGCGTCGATGTTCGTGTTCTCGTTGCCGGCGGCAGCGACGAGGGTGACGTTGTGCGAGCGCGCGTACGACGTCGCCCGTTTGACGGCGGCGATGATCGAACGCTGCTCTGCTTGCTCTGCTGCGGCATCAGCTGGGTTCGTCGTGCAGTTGTAGAACCATGGATCGATCGAGAAGGACATGTTGGCGATGTCGATGCCAGAGTCGGCGGCGTACGTCAACGCGTTGACGACTGGGTCGACGAGGACGAAGCCGCTGTCTTGACCGACGCGCAGGTCGACGAGGGTGACGTTCGGAGCGACACCGCCGATGCCGAAGCCGTTGAGCGGCGCAGCGATCAGCGAACCCATCGCTGTGCCGTGGCCGGCAGAGTCAACACCGAGCGGCGCGTTGCAGGCGACGATGCATGCTCCAGTGTCGATCGCCGGATCGAACGTGCGGAAGTTGCGGCTCTTGACCCGATCGACGTTGGCGGCGATGTCGGGATGCGTCCAGTCGAGTCCAGAGTCGAGCACGCCGACCGTGACGCGACGATCGCCCCGGTTGAAGGCGTACGAACCCGTGGTCGTGGCGTGGATCTGGGCCATGTCCCACTGCTGCGCGGCGAGCGGCTCAGCTGCGGGCGCAGCGGGTGATGCGGGTGCTGCCGTGTCAGTGGCCACTGGCGCGCTAGCCGTTGTCGGCGCCGCTCCATCCAGTTGCGAGAACGACTTCAGTCCGTGCGCTGTGCGGCCGCCGCTGACAGTGTGGCCAATCGGTGAGTCGTGGGCGACTCCGTCGACGCCTGCGGCTGTAGCGAGCACGGTGATGAAGTCGGCGCGATTGCTTGTCACGGTGAGCAAGGCGATCTTGTCGTTCGTGTGCAGCACGCGACCGCCCGCAGCGACCACGGCGTGAGCGGCGTCGGCGATGGCAGAGGCGTCGTGGGCGAGCACGATGTAGGTCGCTGCCGCGCCGGCCGTAGCCGCGACGGTGGCGGCTGTTGATGGAACAGTGAATCCGGTGGACACGAATGCAACGGAACCGACGAGGGCCCGAGTGGCGCGACGCATGGCGATGGCTACCTCCTGTGAGCGGTTAGGGATGCGAGCGGGCACGCAACAGGCCCTGCTTCGCAACACCGTGACGATATGAGTGGCCCCGCAACGACCGGTTCCGTTGCCGCGTTAAAGCGCCAACAAATGTGACACGACGCATCGGTTGCGCATCGCATCTTCAGCTGTCGAAGCCAAGTCCGAGTCGGTCGAGCGTGCGCAGCCAGACGTTGCGCTTGCCGGTGCGATCCTCGTGGTTCATGCTCCAGCGCGTCGCTTGGATACCAGCGAAGCGGAACGGTTCGGGTGGGAACGGGATCGGCTTGGAGCGCACGAATTCTAACTCGGTCGCCTTGCTGCGCTTGCCATCGAGCAGATCCAACATCACCTCGGCACCAAAGCGCGCCGCGCCGACACCGAGGCCGGTGTAGCCGAGCGCGTACGCAACGCGCCCGCCCATCGACTTGCCCCAGAAGCAACAGAACCGGCTACACGTGTCGATCGCGCCGCCCCACACATGCGTGAACAAGACGCCTTCCAGTTGCGGGAACGTCGTGAAGAAGTGTTCCGACAACTTCGCCCACGTCTCCGGTCGTGATTCGAGCACCGGGTTGACCCAACCGTTCCAGAAGTAGATGGCGTCGTAGCCGCCCCACAAGATCCGGTTGTCGGCGGTGAGCCGGTAGTAGTGGAACTGGTTGGGGATGTCGGACAGGCCTTGGCGGTTGGCCCAACCGACCGAGGCGAGTTGCTCGGGCGTCAGCGGCTCGGTGACCATGCAGTAGTCGTAGACGGGAGCGATGTAGTGCTTCAGCCGTTTGAGCAACGGCGGGTAGGCGTTCGTGCCCAGCGCGACGCGGCCGGCGCGCACTCGACCGATCGGTGTCGTCACCAACACGCCGACGCCGTCGCGCTCCAACGACGTTGCTTTCGTATCTTCGAAGATGCGCACGCCCAACGACTCGGCGGCTGCTTTCAACCCCCACGCCAGGCGAGCCGGGTCGACCATCGCAGCTCGGTCCTTGCGCCACAGACCGGCGTAGTACGTCGGCGAGTGGACCTCGGCCTGCATCGCGTCTCTATCAAGGAACTTGACATCCTGGCCGAGGGCACGCAGTTGTCGCTCGTCTTCGCGCAGCTCCTCGACAGCGTGCGTCGACGTGGCGACGTCGATCACGCCGGTGCGCTCGTAGTCGCAGTCGATGCCGTAGCGACGGATGGCCGCTTCGATCTGGTTGAGGTTCTCGAGGCCGAGTTGCTCGAGCGTCGCCAGCTCGTTCGGGAAGCGCTCTTGTCCGTTGGCGACACCGTGGGTCAGGCTCGACTCCATGAAGCCACCGTTGCGTCCGCTCGCTGCGCCGCCGACGGTGGCGGCATCGATGAGGATGACGTCGCGGCTCGGGTCACGCTCTTTGGCGATGATCGCCGTCCACAAGCCGGTGTAGCCCCCACCGATGATGCACAAGTCGCAGCTCTCGGTGCGCACGAGCGTCGGGTTCGACTCTGGCTCATCGGCATCGTCGAACCAATACGCGTACGGATCGGCATCCGCGATCGCGTCCAGGTACGCGTCCTTCATGTTCTCACCGTCACGATTCACCTACGGCGAGGCTACCTGGCGGCGGATCGTCGCTACGTCTCGCAGGCCGGCGAAGGAGTCGAGAGCGGCATTGGTCTCGCGCTCGAAGCTCCCGCCACCGTGCCCTGCGTCATCGAGTACGACGAGCCTGCTGCCGGGCCATGCCTGATGAACACGCCAGGCCGTGTCGAGCGGGCCGGAGACGTCGTAGCGGCCGTGGATGAGCACCGCCGGGATGTTGGCGAGCTTGTGCATGTTGTCCAGCACCTCGCCGTCGGCCAGGAAGCAGCCGTTGCTCCAGTAGTGCGTCACGAGGCGCGCGAACGTCATCCGGAAGGTCGGATCGGCATAGCGAGCTGACGGCTCCCAGCCCGGCATCAACGAGACGTGGGTGTCCTCCCAATTGCACCATCTCAGAGCTGCTTCCGCACGCACGACAGGATCGGGATCGGCCAGCAGCCGCGCGTAGGCCGCGCAGAGATCGCCGTCGCGCTCGGCCCGCGGCACCAGCGCGATGAGCTCTTCCCACTCTCGCGGGAAAACGCGTCCCATGTCTCGCGTGATCCAGTCGGTCTCGCGGCGCGAGCCTGACGTGATCGCGGTCAACACCATCGCCAGGACTCGGCCTGGGTGACGTTGGGCGTAAACGAGCCCGAGGGTCACGCCCCATGAGCCGCCGAACACGACCCACTGGTCGATGCCGAGGTGCTCGCGTAGCCGTTCGATGTCGTCTACGAGGTGATCGGTCGTGTTCGTCGAGAGGTCGGCGTCGGGCTCGGCGGCCGATGGCGTGCTGCGCCCGCAGCCGCGCTGGTCGAACAACACGGCGCGGTACAGGCGCGGGTCGAACCGGCGTCGAGCACCGGTGCTGCATCCCGAGCCCGGACCGCCGTGCAGGTACAGCGCCAGCGTTCCCAGCGGGTTGCCGACGGTCTCCCAATAGAGCCGGTGGCCGTCGGTCACCTCCAGCAGGCCCGACTCGTACGGTTCAACATCTGGATGTCGCTCTGCCATCGCCGCCAGCGTCGCGCAACCATCTGCGGGCGAACGCGGCGGCGACGCGTACCGAGTCATTCGACTGAGCCAGCAGCGCGCCAAAGTCGGTGTCAGCGGAGACGATGACCAAGCCATGCTCGGCCGCGTAGTCGAGTAGCTGCTCGTCGCTGTTGCCCTGCATTCCGAGATCCCCGGACGTGGGTCGTCTCGATGTCTGCGTCGTTGAGCATGCCGACAAGTACCGGCGACATGTTCTCGTCGAGCAGGAACCTCACGCCGGCTGACGGAGTGGTAGCTCTCGTTCTTGCATGGCCAGCGCGGCGTAGCGCAACGCTTGGTCGATGTCGCCCGCCTCTAGGTCGGGATGCTCGTCGAGAATCTCGGTGGTGGTCATCCCGTCAGCGACCATGGCGACCACTGATGCCACCGGGAATCGCAGGCCTCTGATGCAGGGCATGCCGGCCATGCGGGCTGGGTCAGTCGTGATCCGATCGAAGGCCACACGTAAAGCCTACAGCCGGCGCACATGGCGAGGGGCGTCGCGACAGAGGGTCAGGCGTCGAGCGTGCGCATGCCTCGGACCGCGAAGGTCGAGAACAGCGTGCCGAGGATGGCGATGACGATCAGGCCGGGCCAGACCTCGCGCCACGTCGTCGGGCCGGTGAACCCGGCGCGCGCCAACGTCAGCAGCTTCGTCAGCGGGTTGGCCCTCGCCACCGGCTTCAGCCAGCCGCTCATGAAGCTCGTCGGTACCTGCACGGTCGATGTGAACAGCGCCAACGTGACGCCCATGAACATCAGCGGCACCGCCTTGAACGACTTGAACCGCAGGCCCATGCCGATGCCCCAACCCGAGCCGATGATCGCGGAGCCGATGGCGGCGATGGCGAGGCACACGAACCCGGCGAACCCGCCCGTAAGGCGTGCACCTTCGGCATAGGCGATAAGCCCGACGATCGTGAACGGGGGCAGGATGCGCACGACGGCGGCTTGGGCGAGCCCGACGATCAGCGCCAGCCGGTTGACTGGCGCGAGCAGCAAGCGATCGTAGAAGCGCGTCGTCAGATCGCGGATCAACCCGAGCCCGGTCGTCATCCCGGTGATCGCCGCGCTGTTGACGATCGCGAACGGCAGCATCCAATCGACCATGTGGCGCGTCGGGAACCCGGGCGCTTGGGCAACGCCGGAGTACGCGCCGTTCATCGCCACGATCAGCATCACCGGGAAGAACAGCGACGGCACGTACGCCGCCGGCGAGCGCGTGATCGAGACGAGGTTGCGTTTGCAGATCGCGCCAGCAACTGTCCAGAAGCTGGTCTGCGAACGCGCCGCCGGCACGCTCGCCGTCGCCGCGGCCGACGCCGGGAGGGTGGCGCTCACTTCTTGCCCTCCGACAGGCGCCAGCGCAGTTGCGAGACAGCGAGAGCGATCAGCATGACGGCGAGCGCGGCCGGGATGACCAGTGCTCGCAACGCCTCGCGCGTCGACCAACCAACGAGGACGAGGTGGCGCAACGACTCGATCAGCCACGTGATCGGGTTGGCGGAGACGATCGCCTTGAACCAACCGCTCATCCGCGACCGTGGGAAGAACGCCGACGACAAGAAGATGAACACGAAGAACAACGGCGAGATGCCCTGCACCGCTTCGGCCGAGCCGGTGCGCAACGCAAGCGCCGAGCTCAACCCGCCGAGCGCCAGCGCCAACAACATCGCGGCGAGGATGATAACGAGGTAGCCCGGGGCGCCGGCCTTGACGCGCGCTCCGAACAGGCCGAGGACGAACAAGAAGAAGATCCCCTGGGCGAGACCGAACAGCGTCGAACCGCCGAGGCGGCCGACGAGGATCGCCGGGCGCGACACCGGCGAGGCAACGAGCCGATCGAGGAACCCGGTCTCGATGTCGTTGGCCAGGTCGTTGCCACCGTTGGATCCAGCGAACAGGATCCCTTGGACGACGACCGTCGCCAGCGCGAAGTTGAGGTAGCTGGGCCCGACGCCACCCGGTCCCTTGATCGCCTTGTTCAGCGCCGCCGTGTTCACCGCGCACAAGATCAACGGGAAGATCATGCTCGGTGCCCACATCTGCGGTTGGCGCAACGTGCCGAGCACGGCCCGCCGTCCCAGGTGCAACGCTTGGCGCGCCGGCGACACCGTGCGCACGCCGCTCGGCGCCGGCGTCGAAACAGTCACCGCTGTCATCGCGTCGCGCTCTCAGGCGTCGGCGCGCCGCGACCGCGACCTCGGCCGCGTCGAGCGCCCGGTGGTGGTCCGGCGACCTGCGGCGCGCCAGCGCCTTCCAGCCGATGTCCGGTAGCGTCGGCGAAGACATCGTCCAAGCTCGGCGCGTTCAGCTCGAGGTGGGCGAGGGCGATGCCGGCATCGTCGAGGGCGCGCACGACGGCGGCGACCTCGCCAGCGCCACCCTTCAAGCGCACGGCGACACCTTTGTCGGCGGGACGTTCGTCACCAAACTGCCGTAGCGTCTGGCGAGCGAGCTCTGTCTGGGTAGCGGCGACCTCGACCGTCAACGTCGGCGAACCAACTTGCGCCTTGAGTGCTTCGGGCTCGCCGAGGCGGACCATGACACCCTTGTCGATGATCCCGACGCGGTCGGCGAGGTTGTCGGCCTCTTCGAGGTACTGCGTCGTCAAGAACACTGTCGTGCCGTGCTCGGAGTTGAGCCGGCGAACCTCTTCCCACAACGCGACGCGGCTCATCGGATCGAGACCGGTGGTCGGTTCGTCTAGGAACAAGACGTGCGGTTCGTGGATCAGCGCCAGCGCAAGGTCGAGCCGCCGCCGCATCCCACCCGAGTACGTCCCGACGCGGCGATCGGCCGCCGCCGTCAGACCGACGCGATCGAGCAACACCGTGCCGCGTCGATGCGCTTCGTCGCGCCCGATGCCGTGGAGGACGGCTTGCAACTCGATCAGCTCGGTGCCCGTCATCAACGGATCGATGGCGGCATCTTGGAGGGCGACGCCGATGGCGTGGCGGACGGCGTCGGCCTCGGCGACGACGTCGAACCCGGCGACCCAGGCCTGGCCGGCCGTCGGTTTCAACAACGTCGTCAACATCCGAACGATGGTCGACTTGCCGGCACCGTTCGGGCCGAGGAAGCCGAAGATCTCGCCTTGGCGAACTTCCAAGTCGACACCATCGACAGCTTTGATGTCGCCGAAGTGGCGTACGAGGCCGTGGGCGGACACCGGGGGGCGTTCGGTCATGATGTTGTTGAGGTTAGTGCCGCGACGCCCGCCGGCAGCGAGCGAGCGAGGCTTGCGACGCTCAACCGCGGGCGTGCTGCGCGGCGAGTTGTTGGATCACGTTGTAGGGCCACTGAGCCGGCAGCGCAGCCAACGTCGGCAGCGGAGCGGGGAGCACGGCGTAGGACGCTTCGTTCGGGCGCACCAAGTTGAACTGGCTGCGCGCCTCTTTGGCGATGTCGTCGGGTTGCTGGAGGCCGGCGACCTTGGCGGCCATGCGCTCGTTCTCGACCTGCATCGCGGCGAGGCGCCGTTCGGCATCGGCGATCTGCGTGCGCTGGTTGAGCCACGCCCGTGTCGGCAGCAATGCCAACGCGCCGAGGCCGAGGAGCACGAGCGCGACGAGACCCGACCACGCGCCGGTGCGTACGAGCGAGCGCGGCCGCTTCGCGCTGCGTGACGTCGGCGATTTCGACGTCGACGAGCTGGCACGCTGGTCGTCGATGACGCTCATCGGCGTGCTCCTCGGGCGAGGGCGCGGCGACCGCGATAGGCGGCGGCTTCACCGAGGTCCTCTTCAATCCGCAACAGCTGGTTGTACTTGGCGACGCGATCGCTGCGCGCCGGTGCGCCGGTCTTGATCTGGCCGCAGTTCGTGGCGACGGCGAGATCGGCGATGGTGACGTCCTCGGTCTCACCGGAGCGATGGCTCATCACTGCGGTGTAGCCGTTGTGATGGGCGAGCTCGACTGCTTCGAGCGTCTCAGTCAGCGTGCCGATCTGGTTGACCTTGACGAGGATCGAGTTGGCGACCTTGCGTTCGATGCCCATCTGCAACCGTTCGGGGTTCGTGACGAAGAGATCGTCGCCGACGAGTTGGACCTTGTCGCCGACGGCTGCCGTCAGCGCCGCCCATCCGGCCCAGTCGTCTTCGGCCATGCCGTCTTCGATCGACACGATTGGATAGGTGTCGACGAGGCGTGCCCAGTAGGCGACCATCTCGTCGGGCGACAACGTCTTGCCCTCGCCCGTCAGGTGGTAGGCGCCGTCGCGGTACAGCTCGCTCATCGCTGGGTCGAGGGCGATGGCGAGCTGCTCACCGGGCGTGAAGCCGGCCGCTTCGATCGCCTCGACGAGGATCTTGATGGCGTCTTCGTTGCTCGGCAGATCGGGTGCGAAGCCACCCTCGTCGCCGACCGCAGTTGACAGCTTTCGATCGTGGAGGATGCGCTTCAGCGTGTGGTACGTCTCGACGCCCCATCGCAGTCCCTCGCGGTAGCTGGGCGCGCCGACCGGCATGATCATGAACTCCTGCAGGTCGATCGAGTTGTCGGCGTGGGCGCCACCGTTGATGACGTTCATCATTGGGCACGGCAAGACGTGTGCGTTGGCACCGCCGACGTAGCGGTACAGCGGCTGCTCCAGCTCCGCCGCAGCCGCCTTGGCGACGGCCATCGACACACCGAGCAGCGCGTTGGCGCCGAGACGGCCCTTGTTGTCGGTGGCATCGAGAGCGATCATCTCGGTATCGACGAGGCGTTGGTCTAACGCATCCATCCCGACGACCGCTTCCGACAGCTCGCCATTGACGGCGGCAACGGCGTCGAGCACGCCCTTGCCGTTGTAGCGATCGCCACCATCGCGGCGCTCGACAGCTTCGTGCTCACCAGTCGACGCGCCGGACGGGACGATCGCCCGACCCTTGGCGCCGGAGTCCAGCTGGACCTCGACTTCGACGGTCGGGTTGCCGCGCGAATCGAGCACTTCGCGCCCGACCACCATCTCGATCTCGCTCATCAGTCACATGCTCCCAGCCGCGTCAGCGCAGTCGTTGCCCTAGTCAGTGGCCGGCCCAGGTTACGGGGCCGCTGACGCGGCGCGCTTGCATCCCCTGTCGTTGCACGTATGGACGTCAGTGCGTCGCCGGCTTCTCGGTCAGCTTGACCGCGTTCCACAGCTCATCGAGGACGGCGATGCCGCAGGTGCGTGTGTCGAGCCCGCGAGCGACCGCAAGCGCTTCGAGCGCAATGACCCTCGTGCGGAACTTCGCCGCGGCTTGTCGCATCGCCACTTCGGGATCGACGCCGCGATGGCGGGCCATGTTGACGACCGCGAACAGCAAGTCGCCGATCTCCTCGCTGACCGCGATGGGCTCGTCCCAGGCGTCGACGACCTCGTCGATCTCCTCGCGGACCTTGTCGATCGTGCCGCGCGGATCGTCCCAGTCGATGCCGGCCTTCGCTGCCTTCTTGGCGATCTCGGAGGCATACGACAGGGCCGGGAGGTGACCGGGAACGCCATCGACGCTCGACGTCGTCGGCGCCGCGCTCGTCGGCGCGGCCGCCGCGTTGCCGGCCTTGCCTTCCTTCTCCGCCCGCTTGATCGCTTCCCAGTTCATGATCACCTGCTCGGCGCCAGAGACCTCGACATCGCCGAAGACGTGCGGATGGCGGCGGATCATCTTGTCCGTGATGCCAGTCGCGACCTCGGCGAGGTTGAAGCGTCCTTCTTGCTCGCCGATGGCGGCGTGCAGCACGACCTGTAACAGGACATCGCCCAGCTCGTCGATCAGCGCTTCGTCGGTGTCGGCCCGTTCGGGGTCGACGGCCGCGATCGCTTCGACGAGCTCGTAGCTCTCTTCCAGCGCGTACCGAGCGAGGCTTTGATGCGTCTGCTTGCGATCCCACGGGCAATCAGTGCGCAGTTGGCGCACGACTTCGTAGAACCGCATCAGCTCGCCGGCGACCGGCGCATCGAGATGGGGGATGTAGAGGCATGTCAGGTGATCGGGGTCGACGACTCGATCGAGATCGGCCCATTGCACTTGGAACACCGCTTCGTCGGGCAGGCCGAGGCGCTGGAGCACGGTGACGGGCTCGGTTGGCGCATCGTCGATGGCGAGCTTGACGTCCGACAGCGTGCGCCGGTCGTGGGTGTGGGCGACGAGCAGTGGACCGGTGCGCCCCGCCGCCGCGCGCGTGAACATGTGCGCATCGATCAGCGTGACCGCGGCTTCGATCGGGTCGATGCCGAGCCGGGCGTAGGCGAGATCGAGGAACGACATCCCCGGCAAGACCGTCGTCTCGACACGTTCGTTGGCGATCAGCCAGCGCACGCTGCGCTCGAGCACATGTGGCGAACCGGGCACGGCGTAGAGCACCTCACCGTGCTGTGTTGCGCCGTCGACGATGCGATCAACGATCCGCCGGTAGACGTCGTCGAAGGTGTCCGCTGATTCGTAGAGGTCGTCACAGGCGATCGCGTTCGGCACGACGGCGGCCGACGGGTGTCGAGCCGTGCGCAAGTACCGATGTTTGATGCGGCCGATCGCTGCCGACACCTCGCCCGTCACGAGTTCCGGCCCGGCGGGACCGATGCCAGCGATGACGACGCGCGGCCGGGTCACGGTCGCGTCACGGTTGCGTCGTGGCCGGAGCGGCGTCGGCGCTCGTGCCCGGGACCGGCCGGTCCGCCCCCGCCGCCGGCGGCGTCAGTTTGACGACCGTTGGCAAGGGGGTCGTGGTCGGGTCCCAGACGCCATAGCGCGGATCGACGCTGACGCGGATCGTGCTTGTCGCGTC
>Ga0209069_10001403_pt1 | contig 12183 bp, 9 predicted proteins | sample Str013_2_FD_187202 | JGI IMG/M metagenome (GOLD analysis project Ga0209069, IMG submission 187202) | Freshwater sediment microbial communities in response to fracking from Pennsylvania, USA - Straight Creek_MetaG_SC_2013 (SPAdes) (version 2) | ecosystem: Environmental > Aquatic > Freshwater >...
CCCCCAAACCATGCAACCCACTCAGACCAACGTTCAGACCACGAAAGGGTCATCGATGACCGGCACATCCATCAAGCGACGGACCAACGGCGACGAGGGCTTCACCCTCATCGAGATGCTCATCGTCATCATCATCCTCGGCGTGCTCGCCGCGGTGGTGGTGTTCTCGGTGCGTGGCATCAACGACCGCGGCCAGAACTCGGCTTGCCGCGCCAGCAAGACCGCGCTCAACACTGGCCTCGAGGCCTACTTCGCCAAGACTGGCGACTACCCACGCAACCTGACGGTGCTCAAGCCCGACTTCGTCAGCGACTTCGGCGGCGCGCTCGCCCCCGCGACGCAGCCCGATCTGCCCGCCCCCGCGGTGCCGCAGGTTCTGACGCCGAACAACTCGAACAGCACCTGGACGATGACCTACACGTACACCTCGGGCACACCGGGTTCGTACACGTTGACGCCGTCCGTCGCCAGTTGTTGATCTGACGCGCGGGGCGGGTCGAGACCTCGCCCGCTCGACCTGCTCCGCTCGTCAAGCCGCTCGAATTCGATCCAAGGAACGATGCGATGGACATCCCTGATGGCGAGCTGGAACGGCTCGTCGCCTGTGCGTGGAAGGCGCGCGCCACCGACTTGTTGTTGATCGCCGAGTCGCCGCCGCTCGTACGCCTCGATGGTCAGATGACGATCATCACCGGCGCGCCGATCCAAGACGAGCCATCGATCCGCAAGCACCTCAGCGACCTGCTGCCGGCATCGAAGCTGACCGAGTTGGATGCCGATGGCGAGATCGACTTCACGGTGTCGTGGGCCGGCACGGCGCGCCTGCGCGGCAACGCCTACCTCCAGCGCGGCTTGCCCACAGTGGCCTTGCGGATCATCCCCGATCAGATCCCGACGTTCGACGACTTGAGCGTGCCTCACGTCGTTCGCCACCTGGCCTCGTTCGCGCAGGGGCTGATCTTGTTCACCGGCCCGACTGGCTCGGGCAAGTCGACGTCGATGGCGGCGATGTTGGACTGGATCAACGCCAACCGCGCTTGCCACATCCTGACCATCGAAGACCCGATCGAGTACGTTCATCGCCGCAAGCTCGCCGCGGTCAGCCAGCGCGAGGTCGGCACCGATACGCGCACGTTCGCCAAGGCTCTGCGCGCCGCGCTGCGCGAGGACCCCGACGTCGTCCTCGTCGGCGAGATGCGCGACCCAGAGAGCATCGCCATCACCTTGACGCTCGCCGAGACCGGGCACCTCGTGCTGTCGACGCTGCACACCAACGACGCCTCGCAGGCGCTCGATCGCATCGTCGATGTCTTCGATGCCGATCGTCAGGCGCAGGTCCGCCTGCAGCTAGCCAGTTCGTTGCTCGGCGTCATCGCCCAGCGCCTCGTACCGCGCCTCGGTGGCGGCGTGACCGCCGCGTTCGAGGTCCTCGTCGGCACGCCCGCCGTTCGCAACCTGATCCGCGAAGGCAAGACGCGCCAGATCCGCAACGCGTTGACGCTGAGCCAGACCGAAGGGATGCAGACGTTGGAGATGTCGCTCAACTCGCTGTTGCGTTCGGGCGCGATCAGCTATGAAGACGCCGTCGCCCGCGCCGTCGTGCCCGACGACATCGAGCGCCCGCTGCCCGTCGCGCCGACCGGCCGTCGCGGCCGCTGACGCTGCTGCTGTCGCTGTAGCGCTCAGCCGAGCCGTTCACGGATGCCGGCGAGCACCGGGCGGATGTAGCCGAGGAACCGCTCGGGGTCCTCGCTCATCGGGAAGTGCCCGAGCCCGACCATCTCTTCGAACGTTGCCCCTTTGATGTCGTCGGCGAGGGCTTGGCCAGCCGCCGGCGGCGTGGCGTAGTCGTAGGAGCCGTTCAACACGTGCACCTCGCAGCTGGTGGTGTCGATGTTGTGGGCTTCGTCGGTGAGATCGTGATCGACGCAGTAGTAGTAGATGTCGCCCTTGAAGGCGCGCGGCCAACCTTGGCTGTAGACGAACGACGTCTCGCGCCGATAGGCCTCTGGCGCCTCTGGTGACATGATCCCGGCCATGTGCGCCGCCTTCGAATCGTTCGACACCGCCGGGTGGTGCAGCCAGTCGACGTAACCGCCGGGCGTCGCATGGCTTGCCTCCAGCCCGATCACGGCACGGAAGTGCTCCGGCCGGTAGCGAGCAAGATCGACGGCGAGGTGGCCGCCGATCGACGAACCCATGTACACCGGCCGGTCGAGCGCGAGCGCATGGCTGAGTGCGACGACGGTGTCCATCAACCACTCGCGCTCCAAGCGGTACTCCTCGGCCCACCAACGCACACCATCGGGTGGCAGCGACTTGCCGTGGTAGGGCAAGTCGTAGGCGATGAGCCGGAAGTGCTGCGCCAACTCGGCGTCGTCGAGCACGTGACGCCACTGCCGGCCGTCGGCGCCGGCGGTGTGCTGCAACAACAACGGGATGCCGCCGCCATCGGCCGGACCGCGCTCTTCGAAGTAGATGCGGTACTCGACATCATGCACGTCGACGTAGACGTAACGCCCGACCGTCGGCGACAGCTCGCCCATCCGTGAGGCGCCCCGTTGCGTCAACGGTTTCGTCGCGCTCGTCCCCGTCGCCGATGCTCGCGCCAGCTCGAGGAATCGACGCAACGCCGGGTAGTACTGGTGCTTCGTCAGCTCGTCACCGCCGATGTCGAGACCGTGGTGGTGCTGCGCGCTGCGGAGGTCTTGGAACATCGGCACGGGCACCGGTTCAAGCATCCGCGTCCAGACGTCGGGCGCGACGGTGATCGTTACCTCGCCAGGTGCGTCGGCTGCGTCGTGGTCACTGTCTCCGACCGAGATGATCTGACCATCGCTCAAGCGGATCTCGGTGCACGCCGACCCGACAGTGATGCGCAACGCTCCCGTCCAATGGAGAGCCGTCAGCAACCACTCGTCATCGCCAGCGGCGAGTGTCGCGAAGTCGTGCAAACCGGGAACGGTCATCGGGCGAACCCCCTCGTCGGCCGGGTATATCGCGCACCCTACTGGTGCGTCACAAGATGGCGTCGACCTCGGCGGCGGTCGGCAACGACGGTTGAGCGCCGGGGCGCGACGCGGCGAGGGCTCCGGCAGCGCAGGCACGCAGCAACGCGACGTCATGCCGATGACCTTCAAGGAGCGCGACGACGAGTGCGCCGCAGAACGCATCACCGGCGGCGGTGCCGTCGACGGCGTGCACCGGTGGCGGCGCCGCGTGGGCCAGCTCGACACCATCACGGAACAGTGCCGCGCCGTGCGCGCCGTAGGTAACAGCGACGAGCGCGCCGGCGCGAGTTGGCCCAAGCGCTTCGGCTTCAAGTCGGTTGACGATGACCACATCGGCTCGCGCCAGCACGGCCGCGGGAACGGGACGCGACGGCGCAGCGTTGAGCACGAACATGCCGGTGCACTGCGCGGCGGCGGCGAGCAACGGGCCGTCACCAACTTCGAGCTGGACGAGGACGGCGTCGCCCGCAGGGACATCGACATCGCGCGCGACCAGCTCGCCGTTGGCACCAGGCACGACAACGATCTCGTTCTCGCCATCGTCGTCGACGACGATCATCGCGATGCCGGTTGGCGTGTCACCATCACGCACGCCCGACAGCTCGACACCGCCGGCGCGCAGCTCGGCCAGCGCCAACGAGCCGTACGAATCGCGACCGACGCGGGCGATGATCCGCACCGAGGCGCCCATGCGCTGCGCGGCGAGCGCCTGGTTGGCGCCCTTGCCTCCGGGCACGAGCGAGAACGCCGAGGCGGTGATCGTCTCGCCCGGCCTCGGCAACGTCGCGCAACGCGCCACCAGGTCGAGGTTCACGCTGCCGACGATGGTGATACCGGGCGACGTCACGGTCGCCAACGTAGTCACCAGCGCTGCGCGTGGCTTCGGTCAGCGCGTCGAATCGCTCGCTCACCTCGGCCTGGTGGATTGGGCCTCGGCTCGTCGCGACCTCAGTCGTGGCCCTGCATGTCTCTGATCATCTCGTCAACTGTTGGCTGGCGCGGTGCGGGCTGGGCCGGCGGTGGGGCCTGACCATCGCCATAGCGGCTCTGGACCTGGAAGCCATAGTTGGCCCAATCGCCGCGTGCGGCATCCAGCGCTCGATTGACGTCACCGGTCGCCTGGAGCACGATCATGCCCACGACCGCAGAATCGGCGATGGCCGCTCCGTAGAACCAGCCACCTTGTAGCGCCGCGTCCGCAGCCTGCAAGTCGTGGTTGTAGGCGAACCGCTGATACAAGGGGTAGTTCGGGTCGGCCGGGTTGTTGTAGCCGGCGTAGAGCCAGCCGCTCTCGCTACCCATCGGGCCGACGACACCCTTGCCGATTGCCCATTGGTAGCTGGCGTAGCCATCCTGGATTTGTAGCGCTGACTTCACATCTTCGGGGCTCACGCCGTCGCGGTACGTTGCGCCCGGCGTGGGCTCGGCAGCGAGCGGTGCCAAGTTCCCGGTCAGGTCTGGTCGGTCCGGTATCGGTCCGGCGACCGCAGAGCGCTCGCCCCCTGCTTCGGTGACGACCGGCTGACCCGCCACGTAGTCCGTCACCGTCGTGTTCCCAGACCCGCTTGCGCTGTCGGCCGCAGTGACGGGCTGACCTGCGACATACCCCATCACGTTCGAGTCCGCAGGCGAGCTCGTGCCATCCGCCGCAGTCGCGGTCGTGTTCCAGGACTCGCTCGCGCTGTCGGCCGCAGTCACCGGCTGCCCCGCGACATACCCCGTCACGTTCGAGTCCGCAGGCGAGCTCGTGCCATCCGCCGCAGTCACCGGCTGACCCGCGACATACCCCGTCACCGTCGCATCCGCAGCCGCGCTGTTGTCGGCAGGCGCGCTGTTGTCGGCAGGGCTATCGCTCGGCGTCTGGCCGCCATTGTCGCCTTCGTCGGCATAGGCGTGCATGGGGCCGTGGGCTTGAAGGACTACCCCACCACTCGTCGCCAGGACGGCGGCGACGATGAGCGTACGCACGCGGCGTCGACGTGAGCCGAACTGCAACCGCCGTCGTGCGACGATGACGGGTGAGGCGAGGGGATCATGTTCGTGCGCACTTATCTGTTCTGCTTGCGGATGTACGTCGTGCATCTGTGCCTCCGGAGGTTAGGACCCGCACGTCGCGGGTTGCCGCCCTGAGATACGAAAGAGACGTCGTGATTCGTTCAACGCGACGCGCACGTCCTCGACGCTGCGTGCCCTTGTCCCGGACGCGCCGTTGCGTGCGCACAACCGCCGAAGTGGACGGTCCGAACTTCATGGAACCTATCGGGGCTTAGCGCACGTGTCTCGTCGCGGGAGTCCTCCTTCACGTGTGAGCGCCACAAGGTTCACCGGGCAGACATGTCCGATTGCGTGCTTCGGCCCGCGCCGAATGATCAGATCAGCGCGGCGAGCGCGTCCCATGCTGGCTTGTGCGAACCGTCGACCCTCGACAAGCCGAACTGCGTCTCCGGATCGGCACTCGTTGCAGGTGCAACATCTCGATGGTTGTAGAAGAACGTGCGCGCCACCCACGGGAACGTCTGCGCGTAGCGGGCGCCGTCGGTGACGATCTCGGCTTGGCGAGCCTCGGTTACCGAGCGGCTCGTGGTGCCGGTCGGCGCGCCGAACTCGGTGATCCACACGCTGCGATCACCGACACCAGCCGCCGCCATCGCCTGGTGCAAGATCGGTAGACGGTAGAACGAGTTCCAGGCCGCCGTTGTTGGATCGGACGGCAACGCCGGGTAGCTGTAAGCGTGCGAGCCGACGGCGTCGAACGCGTTGGCGCCGGCGGCGAGCATCCGCGCCGCGAACGTCTCCGGCGACGTCTCCGCGCCACTCGGGTCGTCGACGCCTGGCGCCAGCCCGCCCGTGACAACAACTGTCCCCGCCGGCGCCGCGGCGCGCAGCGCGGCGCCGACGGTGTTGACCATCGCCGCGTAGCGCACTGGATCAGGCCGCGGCTGCCAGTTGACGACGAGGTTCGGTTCGTTCCAGATCTCCCAGGCACCGACGCCACGCGAGTCGTAGCGCGCCGCAGCACGCTGCGCGAAGGCGGCGAACGGCGCGAGATCGTCAGGCGCGTGCTTGTCCGACGTACCCGCCGGCCGAGCCCACGGCGGGGTGTAGGCGATCACGCCGAGGACGCGCAGGCCGTTCGCTGCCGCATCGTCGATGGCGCGATCGACGAAGCTCCAGTCATCGACGCCTTGTGTCGATTCGACAGCGGCCCAGTCGACATCGATGCGCGCCCAGCCAACGCCGAGCGCAGCGACATCGGCAAGATCGGCAGCAAGGCGATCGGGCGGATCGCCGAGCGCGTGGAAGCCGATCGACACACCGAGGTGATCGGCGGCGACGTGGCCAGGGGCGACCGGGCAGCCGGCGTCGGGCACTACGCCGACGTCCGCCCGGCATGGCCCATGGCGTACGGCACCAGCCGCGGCCGAAAGCGGTCCGAGCGGACGATCGACGTCGACAGCGCCGACGCCAGCCCCACGAGCGACGAGAGCGGTCGTGGCCATCGCGATGGCCACGAGAACGATGATGATGGTGCGACCGGGCGCAGCGCGCCGACCAGTGCGCGCCGAGACTCCCTCGCGCCGCCGCCGATCCATGCCCACCAGTCAAGCGGGTGCCGGTCTGGTGTGGGGGTCAGGTCGGCGTAGCGTGGCGCTGATGGAGATCGTCACGATGCCCCAGCTCGGGGAGACGGTCACCGAAGGCACGATCACGCGCTGGTTCAAACAGGTCGGCGACCGCGTCGACGCCGACGAGTCGTTGTTCGAGGTCTCCACCGACAAGGTCGACACCGAGGTCCCCTCCGTGATGGCCGGCTACGTCCGGGCCTTGCTCGTCGGCGAGGGCGAGACCGTCGCCGTCGGCGTGCCCCTCGCCATTGTGACCGAGTCGGCCGACGAACCATTCGAAGCTCCGGCTGCGGCCTCGGCGACACCAGCCTCGGCGCCACGTGCCGCGACGCCGGCACCGGCCGTCGACCGGTCAGTGCCAGCAACGACGCGGCGAGCGGCGCCATCGGCGGCGCACCAGGCCGTGAGCGAGTTCCTCTCCCCCGCTGTGCGACGGTTGCTCGACGAGCACGGCCTCGGCGCCGAGCAGGTCGTCGGCTCGGGACGAGACGGGAGGATCACGCGCGCCGATGTCCTCGCTGCCGCCGCGCAGGCGACGGGGCAGCCGGCGGTGTTCGGCGTCACGGTGGGGACGAACATGATGGGCTACACGCCGACGTTCCCGTCGATGCCGATTGGCCCTCGCATCGCCGCCGCGCCATTGATCACTGCCGGACCCGACGATGACGTCGTCGAGTTCACCAAGGCCCGTCGCTCGACCGCCGAGCACATGGTCCGCTCGTTGCACACCAGCGCCCACACGCTCGTCGTCACGCAGGTCGACTACCACAACGTCGAACCGGCGCGACGCTCCAGCGGGTTGTCGTACCTGCCGTTCGTCGCCCGCGCCGTGATCGATGCGCTGCGCGAGCACCCCCATCTGAACGCCAGCGTCGGTGACGACGAGCTGATCGTGCATCGCCGCATCCACCTCGGCGTCGCCGTCGACGTCGAGCACCAGGCCTTGGTCGTGCCCGTCGTCCACGACGCCGATGGTCTGCGGCTGCGGGCGCTTGCCGACGCAGTCGTTGCACTAGCAACCAAAGCAAGAGCCAGGCGCCTCTCGGGCGAGGACCTCGCCGGTGGCACGATCACGATCACCAACGTCGGTCGCTACGGCACCGTCGTCACTGCGCCCGTGATCAACCAGCCGCAGGTCGCCATCGTCTCGAGCGACGGTGTGCGGATGACACCAGTTGCGGCCCCAACGGGCGACGGTGGGTGGGGCGTCGCGGTCCATCCTGTCGGCAACCTGTCGATGTCGTTCGATCACCGTGCCGTCGATGGCGCCTACGCCGCCAGTTTCCTCGCTCGCGCCCGCGAGCTGCTCGAGACACGCGACTGGGCCAGCGAGGTCGCGCCATGACAAGCGAAGACAGCCGTCCCAACTTCCACGGCCTCGATGTCGACGAGGTGATCGACGACCTTCGGTTGATGCTCATCTCGCGCGCCATCGACGATCGCGAGATCGCGCTGCAGAAGCAGAGCCGCGTCTTCTTCCAGATCGCCGGCGCCGGTCACGAGGCGCTCGGCGTTGGCCTCGCTCGTCACCTGCGCGCCGGCTACGACTGGTTCTTCCCGTACTACCGCGATCTCGCCCTCGTCCTCGGCCTCGGCGTCACGCCGCTGGCCGTTCTCCAACAAGCCGTCGGTTGCGCCGACGATCCGTCGTCGGGCGGGCGGCAGATGCCATCGCACTGGGGTGACAAGGCTCGCAACATCGTCACCCAGTCGAGCCCAACCGGCAGCCAGTGCCTACCCGCCGTCGGTTGCGCCGAAGCCGGCCGCTACATCGTCCGCCGACCGAACCTGCCCGGCTGCACGGCCTACGGCGACGAGCTGACCTACGTCTCGCTCGGCGAAGGCGCGTGCAGTGAAGGCGAGGTGTGGGAGAGCTTCAACACCGCCGCCACCCTCCACTTGCCGGTGCTGTTCTGCGTCGCCGACAACGGGTTCGCCATCTCGGTGCCGTCATCCGATCAGGCACCGGCGCCGATCAGCGAGCTGGTCCGCGGCTTTCGCGGTCTGCACATCTTCAAGGTCGACGGCACCGACTACGTCGCCGTGCGGCGCAAGGCCAAGACGGTCGTCGACTACGTCCGCGCCGGCACCGGTCCGGCGTTGCTGCATGCCATCGTGACGCGGCCGTACTCGCATTCGGCCGCTGACACGCAAGCGAAGTACCGCTCGGCCGACGAGCTGGCCTCGGAGTCGGCCCGCGATCCGATCGCTCGGCTCTCGGCCGCGCTGATCGCCGCTGGCGTGCTCACCGACGAACGTCTCGACGCGCTGCGAGCCGAGGCTCGCCAAGTCGTCGCCGACGCAACCGCGGCCGCCATCGCAGGACCGCGACCAGACCCGAAGACCGTGCTCGATCATGTCGTCGCGCTGCCCGACGTCGGCGACGAAGGCGACCCTGGCGAGACCGGCGAGCCTGTCGCGTTCGGTGAGGCGATCAAGCGCGCCTTGCACGAGCAGATGGCGCTCGATCAACGCATCCGAGTCTTCGGTGAAGACGTCGCCGACGCGCGCGATGCCGTGCTCGCCAACGTCGAGGGCAAGGGCGGCGTGTTCGGCACGACACACGGGCTGCAGCGCGAGTTCGGTCAAGAGCGGTGCTACAACACGCCGCTCGCTGAAGCGAACATCATCGGCCGTGCCGTCGGTCAAGGCGTGCGTGGCTTGCGGCCGGCGCCCGAGATCCAGTTCTTCGACTACATCTGGCCGGCGATGCAGCAGCTGCGCAGCGAAGCGGCGACGACACGCTGGCGATCGAACGGTGCGTTCAGTTGTCCGATGGTCGTGCGTGTCCCGATCGGTGGCTACCTGACCGGCGGTTCGATCTGGCACAGCCAGTGCGGCGAGTCGATCTTCGGCCACATCCCCGGCTTGATCGTCGCCTTTCCATCGCGCGCCGCCGACGCCGTCGGCCTGCTGCGCACCGCGTTCGCCGCCAACGACCCCGTCCTGTTCTGCGAGCACAAGCACCTCCTGCGCCAGCCCTACACCGTCGATCCATTTCCCGCCGAGGGTTACCGCATCCCGTTCGGCCGCGGCGCCATCCGCCGCGCCGGTGACGACCTGACGATCGTCTCGTGGGGGGCGACCGTCGAGAAGTCGTTGCAAGCGGCGTCACGCCTCGCCGAGCTCGACGGCATCGAGATCGAGGTCATCGATCTGCGCACGATCAGCCCGTGGGACCACGAGCTGGTGGCGAGGTCGGTGGCGTCGACGCATCGCCTCCTCGTCGTCCACGAAGACATGATCACCGCCGGCTTCGGTGGCGAGGTCGCAGCGTGGGTCGGCGAGCACTGCTTTACCGACCTCGACGCGCCGGTGCGGCGCGTCGGCGCCCTCGACACCTTCGTCGCCTACGAGCCGACGTTGGAGCAAGCGATCCTGCCGCAGGTCGACGACATCGCCACCGCCGCGCTCGACCTGGCTACGTTCTGACGATGACGATCGAGACCGATGTGGATGTCGTCGTGCTCGGCACTGGCGCCAGTGGGCTGGTCGCGGCGTTGGCCGCGGCCGAGCACGGCGCGTCGGTTGCGCTGCTCGAAAAGGGCAGTCAGGTCGGCGGGACGAGCGCGATCTCGGGCGGCACGTGCTGGGTGCCGAACAACCGGCACATGGCCGAGGCCGGCATCGCCGACAGCCGCGACGACGCCATTGCATATCTTGCGTCGCTGTCGCACGGGATGATCGACCCAGTGATGGCCGAAGTGCTCGTCGACGACGGACCGAAGGTCATCGACTGGATCGAGGCAAACACGCCGGTCCGCTTCCAGGTCGTGCGCGGCTTTCCCGACTACCACCCCGAGCACCCCGGCGGTCGTCCCGGTGGCGGTCGCTCGCTCGATCCCGGCTTGTTCTCATTCGAGGCACTCGGGCCGTGGGCCGATCGTGTGGCGCGGCCGGCACGCAGCCCGTACCTGACGCTCGTCGAGACGCCGCTCGGCGGCGGTGATGGCATCATCGACAACGCGACGATCGCCGAGCGGCGCGCCCATGACGTCCGCGGTTGCGGCCAGGCGCTGATCGGCGGCTTGCTCGCTGCGTGCCTCGAGCGCGGCATCGAACCGCAGCTCAACGCCGCCGCTCGCCAGCTCGTCCTCGACGACGGTCGTGTGACTGGTGTGCGCGTCACCGGCGGCGACGGCGAACGCACTCTCGCGGCGCGCCGCGGTGTCGTCCTCGCCACCGGCGGTTTCGAGTGGAACGACGAGCTCGTGCGTGCCTTCCTGCGCGGCCCGATGACGAGCCCGGCGTCGGTGCCGACGAACACCGGCGACGGGTTGCGGATGGCGATGGAGGTCGGGGCCGCGCTCGGCAACATGCGCGAGGCATGGTGGGTGCCGACGCTGAAGATCCCCGGCGATGAGCTGTTCGGCCGTCAACGCGCTCATCTCGTCCTGCGCGAGCGCACGCTGCCGCGTTCGATCATGGTCAACCGCACCGGGCGCCGGTTCACGAACGAGGCTGCCAACTACAACGCCCTCGGCGGTGCCTTCCACCAGTTCGATCCCGGCCGCTTCGAGTACGCCAACCTGCCGTGCTGGTTGGTGTTCGATCACGAGCACCTCCGTCGCTACGGCTTCGCCGGTGCTCCCGCCGGCGACGTGGCGCCGTCGTGGTTGACGTCGGCACCAACGCTCGACGAACTGGCTCGTCGCGTCGGCATCGCCCCCGAAGGGCTCGTCGCCGCCGTCGCGCGATGGAACGCGCACGTCGCCGATGGCCACGATCCCGACTTCGGGCGCGGTGACAGCGCCTACGACGGTTGGAGCGGCGACCAGCAGCACCTTCCCGGACGGGCGGCGACGCTCGGACCGCTGACCGAGGCGCCGTACTACGCCATCGAAGTGCACAGCGGCGCGCTCGGCACGAAGGGCGGGCCGCGCACGACGGTCGACGCGCAGGTGCTCCACGCCGACGGTCACGTCATCGATGGCCTGTACGCCGTTGGCAACGCCATGGCCGGTGTCACCGGCATGGTCTACGGCGGTGCTGGTGGCACGCTCGGCCCGGCGATCACGTTCGGCCATCGTGCCGGCCGGCACGCCGCACAAGCGGCGCGCCGGGCACGAACGAGCTAGCGCCGATTTCGCAAAGGGCGAACGCCCGCGCCAATCGGCGGTGGCGCTGTGGCGACGGCGAGACATCGGTCATACCTAGACGCGGTGCGTCCTTGCCAATACCTAGACCTCCCGATGCGCCCGATGGTGCCTAGAGCGCACGATGCGCCCATCGAAGGAAGCAAGCCCACGAAAGGAGCACGTGATGCACCCGGCGCAGATGCACATCCTGGCCAGCCAGCACATCGCTGAGCTGCACAACCAAGCGGCGCAAGCCCGCCTCGCCCGCCAGGCCCGGCCCGGTCGGCGGTGGCGGCGCAACCAGCCGCCGCTCGCCGATGTCGCCCCGACGCGTCATGCGCCGTCGTGGACGTCGACCAACGACACCGAGCGACGCGCTGCCTGAGATGGTCGACGCGCCGACGCCAACGCCGCGTTCGGACGAGCGCGCCGCCACGCCGCCGTCGCCCCCGCCGACCGCCACAGGAC
>Ga0209069_10001405_pt1 | contig 12181 bp, 9 predicted proteins | sample Str013_2_FD_187202 | JGI IMG/M metagenome (GOLD analysis project Ga0209069, IMG submission 187202) | Freshwater sediment microbial communities in response to fracking from Pennsylvania, USA - Straight Creek_MetaG_SC_2013 (SPAdes) (version 2) | ecosystem: Environmental > Aquatic > Freshwater >...
TTGTCATGGTCGGCCTTGTGCCGACCATCCAGCCATCGGCTGGCTTTGGAGCGTGCTGGACGCTGGATCCTCGGGACGAGCCCGAGGATGACAAATTGGCAATCGTTTGAATGTTCCAGAACACTAGTGTGGCGGCATTTAACACTCGGGGAGGCCCAGCCGATGCGCGCGGTTGCTGGTCTGTGGTTGGTGATTTGTGTCGCGGCAGTCACCCTATTTCCAACCCGGGCTACGGCTCACGGCGCTGTCGCCGAAGCCCAAGGTCGGGTGGCATCTGCCACGTGGGTGTTATTGGGGAGGGCATTGAACGCTGGGTCCCCGTCCGAAGCGGAAACGGCGGCTCTCAACAGCTGCAATGCAAACAGGGAGGCAAACGGCCTTAGTTCCCTTCAGTGTCGCATTGTCGCGACCTTCAGCGAAAAGTGTTTGGCGACGGCAAAAGGAAGGGAAAACAGTCTAGCATTGGGCTGGGGCATCGGCAATGACCCACAGGCTGCCGAACGAGACGCTTTGGCTCGCTGCAGGGAAAGGGGGGGACCGGGTAACGAGTGTAGCGTAGTGAGGCGTGCCGAGTGCGACAAGGCCCCGGCGCCCGACTTGACGCCTGTGGTCAGGACGGTTGCTGCTGTTGCTGTCACCAGCGCAACTGGTGTCCTGCTCTGGAACATTGCCGGCGGTGCCGCCGGCCCAATGCTGAACATTATCGCGGGCATCTTTGGCCTGGCGGGAATGCTCTATCTTTTTGTCTCGTTCATGGGGGGCGGAGTTGCTGGAGACGGAACAGCTCAAAATGACGTGGGGGAGGCGATCAAAACGGCCCGCACGGCCACATATGTTAGCGTCTCCGTGGCAATCGGGTCTGCCATCGCCGTCGTCCTGACGCTTCTGTGGGCTTCGAGACGCCTGCGTGCAATGCAAGTCGCGATGGACCGAATGAAGTCGGGTGCTTCCCGCATAGTGGACGCTTCCCGCATAGTGGGTGCTTCCCGCATATTTGCCCCCAGATCATCGACCCCAGGCACAGCCCTCCGGACCGAGTACGGCCCGGCGACCGGCCGGGCCGGAGGCACGAGATCGGGCAGTACTCCGAGGGTTGGAGAAACTCGTGCCGATATCCCGGCCGGCACGATGTTGCTGCGGCCCAAAGCCGGCGGGGCGGCCATCGTGCTCAGCACGGGTCTCCTCAATGGGGCCGGTGTGGTGATCGGCCGTCACCCGTCGTGCAACGCTGTCGTCAATGACGAGGAAGTATCCGGTCGCCATGCACGGATCTTCAAGGATCGGGATGGGACGCTGCGGATCGAGGATCTCGGTTCGACGAACGGTACCTGGCGTGACGGGGTGCGGATCAAGACGGCTTCGTTGCGGCCCGGGTCCACGATCAGGCTTGGCGGAACGGAGTATCTCGTACCGAAGTAACATGGCTTGCCAATCGAAAAGCATCGCCCCTCCCCTGCCCAACCACCTCAATGCTCCACCCCCTTCAGCTCCGATAGTCCGCGTTGATCGAGATGTAGTCGTGGGTGAGGTCGCAGGTCCACACGGTGGCCCGGCCGGTGCCGACGCCGACGTCGACGCGGATCTCGATCTCCCGCCCCTTCATGTATCGGGCGACCGGCGGCTCGGAATAATCAGGCACGCGCTCGCCGTCACGGGCGACGGCGTGGGGACCGAACGAGATGGCGAGCCGGTCGCGGTCCGCCGCCTCGCCGGCCTTGCCGACGGCCGCAACCACGCGGCCCCAGTTGGGGTCCTCGCCCGCAATCGCGGTCTTCACCAGCGGCGAATTGGCGATGGCCATGCCGATCACCTTGGCGGCGTGGTCGCTCTCCGCACCCGCGACATGAATGGTAACGAACTTGGTCAGTCCCTCGCCGTCCTTGACCACCATCAACGCCAACTCATGCATCAGGTCATGCAACGCGGCGCCGAAGGCCTGGGCGGCCGGCGCATCGAGCGTGCCGATGGCGGGCGCCCCGCGCATGGCCGCCCTGCCGGTGGCGAATGCCAGCACGGTGTCGGAGGTCGAGGTGTCGCTGTCGATGGTGATGCAATTGAACGTCGTGGCGGCGCTCCGGGCGACCAGGGCCTGCAGCACCGGCGCCGCCACCGGCGCATCGGTGAACATATAGACCAGCATGGTGGCAAGGTCCGGCGCGATCATGCCGGCACCCTTGGCAAAGCCGCTGATCGTCACCTCGGTCGATCCGAGCTTGGCCGTGCGCGTGGCGAGCTTGGGGTAGGTATCCGTGGTCATGATCGCCTTGGCGGCCTCGTGCCAGGCATCGGCGCGGGCGGAGTTGGCAAGGCCCTTGAGCAGCGGCGCGAATTTACCGGCATCCAGCGGCTCGCCGATCACGCCGGTCGAGGACTGGTAGATCTCACGCGGGCTGCAGTCCGCGGCTATGGCGGCGAACTTGCCCGTCATTTCTACGGATTCCCGCCCCTTGAGGCCGGTGAAGGCGTTGGCGTTGCCGGAGTTGACCACCAGCATGCGCGCCTTGCCGTGCGGCAGGTTCTGTGCGCACCATTCGACCGAAGCCGAGCGGGTCTTCGAGCGGGTCAGCACGCCGCCGACGGTCGTGCCCTCGTCGAGCACCGCCACCAGCAGATCGGTACGGCCCTGGTACTTGATGCCCGCCGCGGCGGTGGCAAAGCGCACGCCGTCGATCACCGGCATGTCCGGCAGCCGCGCCGGCGCGAACGGCGAGGGTTTCACATCTTTGGCCATGACGGGTCTCCGCGCACCTGCGATCGCTACCGAACGGCTGCAGTTGTAGGTTCGGAGCGCCGCCGCGCCAACTGTTTTGTTGGACCCGCCCGCTACTTCGGCACCGCCACCATGCCGCCGCCCTTGCCTTCTTCCTCGACGGATTTCTTGAGATCAGCGTCGATATATTCGATCTGTGCCTTCTGCCGCAATTCACCGGCGACCTCTTGCGCCTTGCGGTTGGTGAGGGACGCGAGGATGCGCTCCTTGACCTGCTCGAACGCCGGCAGGGCCCGCGGCCGGCGATCCTCGACCTTGATGATGTGCCAGCCGAATTGCGACTGGACCGGCGGCGAAACCTCGCCCTTCTTCAGTTTGAACGCAGCCTCGTCAAATTGCGGCACCATCCGTCCGTGGGTGAAATAGCCCAGATCCCCGCCCTTGCTCTTGGAGCCGGGATCCTTCGAGTTCTCCGCGGCAAGCTTATTGAAATCCTCGCCTTTTTTCAGCTTCTCCGACAGCTCCTTGGCGAGCGCCTCGGTCTCGACCAGGATATGGCGCGCACGTAGTTCCTCCTCCGGCTTGAGCGTCGCGACCTGCTGATCGTAGACCTTCTTGGCTTCGGCCTCGCTCACCCCGTCGCGGATCTTGGTGTCGAAGAACTGATCGCGCAATGCGCGCCGCGTGTAATAGGCGAGGCGCTGCTCGTAGGCCGGTCCGCTGGCCAGCTTCTCGCTCGTTGCGGCGTCCGCAAAGATCTGATTTTCGATGATGAACTCCACGAGATAGCGACGCCGCACGTCCGCCGGGTAGCTCTGCAGATCAGACCCGATCTCACTCTCCGCCAGCTTCATGTCCTGGTCGGTGATGGCTTTGCCATTGACCTTGGCCACGACGGTATCAGCCGCCTGCACAGGCAGCGCCAGTGCGCCGACGAGCACGAGTCCAAGCGTGGTCGCGGTCAGGTTACGGATGATATTTTCGATCAATGTCCACCTATGAGTTGAGGACTACGGTGCGCCGTCGTGATCTCCGGACGGCCCTCGCTGCTACTGCGCCACCGGGATGTGGCGCCGATAAAATGGCGAGCGTGCGATAGCCTGCGACCGTGCCGCTGCCAAGTTAACTTCTGTTAACGCGCAAATGCGGCCCTCTGTAAACGAACCTGTCGGCTGCACCGAGGCGACAACGTCTGCCGGCGGGCAAGCGCGCGGAATCGACGCCCCCCGCGCCCATGTCAGTCCGACGCAAGCTTGCGAGCCGATGATGGGCAAATTCAGTTCAAGTCTTGAAGGTCGGCGATGCGAGCGGTCACGATGACGGCACGGACAAAATTGCAGTTCGGAAATCGGCAATCTCTACCCAAGGGGTGGATCAAAATCGCCGGCCGGCCGCGCCTCTCCTGCATCGTCCGGCACATTTCGGCCGACTGCGCCTCGCTTGACCTGCAAGTACCCGCCTGGTTGCCTTACCGGTTCGATCTCATCATCGAGACGGACGGTCGGGAACTGGGCTGCGAGGTCAGCCATGTGAGCAACACCGGCATCAGAGTCATTCTGGTCAAGAGTGAAACGAGCCAAGCCACGGTTGCACCGGGATTACCCAGCCCGCCGCAGATCGACATCGTCGAGGAGTGGGCCGGCGGCAGGACGACGATCCGAGCCCCTGGGCGGGCAAAACGCTGAAGCGCGTCATTCCTGGCCTGGGACACCGAACCAAGAACTCTCGAGCCGGAAACGGGGGCAAATGTCCGACCCGAATACATCAGGAAAACCGCAGCTCGCCGAGCGCAGACAATTTGGACGACGCAGAACATGCAAGCCGGCTCAGGTCCTCGCCCCGGATGGCTGTGTGATCGGCTGCACCGTGGTCGATATCTCGGATGACGGCGCCAAGCTGCTGCTTCAGAGCCTGTCCGAGCTGCCACCCGATTTCGACTTGTGCATCGATGCCGATGATTTCGCAGTACGGTGCCAAGTCATCTACCAGCACGGGATTGACGCGGGCGTCAGGTTCGTTTCATCGCCGCGCCGCGCCTCCTGGGCGCAGAGCAGCCGGCGCGAGCAGGCGCGGCAGTTCGTTCGCCGCGTCGTCAAACGCGATGAGTGATACGAGTCCCAAATCGCCAGGATTGTTTCCAGATGGGCATCCTCGCGAGAGGTTGGGGGGCGGCACGCGACGTCTTGCTTAGGCCTATCCGCCGGACCACTTCCGCCACAAACACCGCCTACAACCCGACGCACATGTTGGGGCGGGTGGGCTCGCCTCGGTAGATGCTGCGGCTCCCCTGGTTGCATCCATGTTCTGGGTTTACCATCTGCTGGCGCGTGCGCTCGAGCTTGCCCTGGCGATCCCGTTGCGGCTGTGCCAATTCGTGCTCGCCGCGATCATCTTCAATACCCGGCTTGGCCCGCTGCGCTATCTGCTGACTGCTGTCATCGGCTTCGTCGCATTCGCGTTTGCCCTCGTCTACGTGATGGCGCCGATCCGGGGCATGGTCGGGCACTACTGGATGGGCGAGAAGCTGCGCTACGACGCCGAGCGCTGGCTCGCCACTGCCATCTATGACGCGCGTGGCAATTTCGTCGGCACCTTCGATCCCAGGCTCGACTCCAAACGCGATGTGAACTGGACCGGCAAGCCGATCGACATCGGCGACTACACGGCGTTTCCGGACCACAAGTCGATCCCGGTCAGGGACGTTCCCGAGGCCTATTGGGCCTGCCTCAAATATCACGAGGACCGCTACATCGGCGGCTGGCTCAACCCCTTCGGCATCGATCTCACCGGTGTATTGAAAATCCCCTATTCGACGCTGCAGCGCTCGCTTGCTGCCAGGCGCCCGCGTCTCGGCGTTGGTGGCTCCACCTTGCCGATGCAGTTCGCCCGCGTGATCTACAATTCCCCGCCCGACGCCTCCGAGGGCGGCTTCACCAAGCTCGGCCGCAAGCTGAAGGAATGGTGGCTGGCGCCGGTGATCTACGCGGAGCTGACCAGGGGCGGCGACGACACGCCGCTCAAGGAATGGGCCGCCAACCACATCTGGCTCGCCCAGCGCACCGGCGGCGCACCGCTGCACGGCGTCGAGGTGACGGCCCGCGTCGTGTTCGGCAAGGAGGCCAAGGACCTTACCACCGCTGAGCAGTACGTGCTCGCCTCTGCCGTCAACAAGCCGATCATCCTGCTCCAGGGCGACGAGAAGCTGAACAAGGTGCGCGAGGATCGCTGGCGCTACATCACCGGCGTCCGGGCTAAAAAGTGTGCCGACGTGTTGATCAGCGATGCGGCCGAGCGGCAGCAGGCCACCTTCGAGCTGCTCACCATGGCCGGCGGCCCGCCCGATCCCCAGGTGAAGCCGAAGCTGCAGCAGGCGCTCGAGCAGTTCTCGCCCCTGTTCGCCAAACGGGCCGAGGCGAACCCGGTGCTGCGCGCCAATATTCTCGCCCCCGATGGACGGCTCGGCGTGCGCGAGGAGATGAAACAGGAGTACGGCTTCGGCTGGCGCGAGGTCGTGCGCGGCGTGACGCTGACTTTCGATGTCACCGAGAATCGGGCCTACCGCGACAAAGTTCGTACGGCGCTCACCCGCATCAACGCCAGATATGCCGGCAAGATCGATCCAGGCTTCACGCTCGATCTCGACCAGGCGGGCGCGCAAAGCGGCAAGCGCATGCCGCACGTCGTGATCGCCGCCGCCAATCCGAAGGGCGAGCTGGTGCGCTATTTCGAGAGCTCGGAGAACGCTCCATACTTTGGCTCGGCCATCGCCCGCGACACCATATCGGGACATTACGAGGCGGCCCGAGAGGTGCGCGCGATCGCCTCCACCGCCAAGATGCTGGCTGCCGTTGCCGTCGCCAACGAGGGCAGGGACGGGGCCGACACACCGTATGTCGATGTCGAAGCTCCCGCCGGCAGCCTCGACACCTGCGAGCATCACGGCAAGGAGCGGCGCGGCCGTCGCGCGCTGGTGTCGTTCGCCTGCTCGCTCAACAAGCCGCTGGAATGGCGGATGGCTCAGCTCGGCCAGGGCCCGGTGAAAACCATCATCAACCGCTTTGGCCTGACGCTGCCGCCAACGCCGCACGGCATCGAACCGACGCCGCCATCGACTGCGCTGGTGCTGGGGCTCGTGACTGCCAGCCCCCGCAAGGTGCACCAGGTGGCGGGCGTGGTGCTGGCCTCACTGGTCGGCCAGGGTCTCGCGGCCAAACCGGTCAAGCTGCCGACGCTGGTGCGCAAGTACGATTTCACCAAACGCGAGTACGAGGACGTGACGACACCCGACAGCGCCGAGGATCTCATTCCCGACAAGCTGATCCACCGCGACGCGCGCGGCCTCGTCAAGAGCCTGCTCGAGGCGCCGCTCTGCTACCAGCATCAGGGCGTTGCGTACGGCACGCTGAAAGCCTTGTCCAACTGGTGCGCCGCGCGCCGTCCCGACCTGCGCCTGCATTTCGCCAAGACCGGCACCATGGTGACCGAGGACCCGAACGCCACTGTGGACGCGTGGATCGCCGGTGGGCTGCAATTCGCCAACGGCGCTGCCTATTCCTATGTGGTGCTGGTCGGCACCGGCAACACGCGCGAGCCGTGGGCGCGCGATCTGCATGCGGCCCAGGTCGCCATGCCGCTGCTCGAAACCTTGCTGACCGAGCTCAGCGACATGGCCAGGAAGGAGCCGCAGCCGGCGCTGCTGCCACCCCAGCCCGTTGCGGCGTCGCGGTTCGAGCCGGCCGCCGCCGGCGCATCGACCTCGATCGCCAAAGCCGGCCCCGCACGCGATGCCGTGTTCACCAAATGAACGGCCGTTCAGCAGCGCCGCAAAGCCGCCTAAGTCCGTGCCAACAAACGACAAACTGGGTTTGTACCACCTTGCTGGATCCTATGCTCGCTCTCCCCGTCGTCCTTTGCGAACGGAAAGAGGTCGGGGGTGAGAGGCGGCAACAAATGCGGGAATGGGCCGAAAACAACACCTGTAGGTTGGGTCAAGCGAAGCGCGACCCAACGACAACGGGCTCCATCCGCGGCTGTTGGGTCGCGCTTCGCTTGACCCAACCTACATGTCCGCCACTAACCCTCTCCCCGTGTTGCGGAAACGCACTCGGCATGATGCCAACGCGGGGAGAGCCTACTCCCTCTAAAATATCAGTGGCTCGGAGTTCCGGCGAAGGCAGTCCTTTCGGTTTCACTAACAGCCCGTTTGAACACACGAAAAGAGTGAGCGCATGACCTCGAGGCTTGGTGAGCTGCGGATGAACGGCGAGCGCTCGGGCGCGAGCCATGCGGGCACGGATGCCGACTGGCGGGACGCCCCGCGCCGGCGGCATGCGGACTGGATCAAGGCGGCGCTGGTCGCCGGGCTCGGCCTGCTGTCGTGGGTCGCCACCTACGTCGGCATGCTCGAGCTGATCGAGGCCAACATGGGCGAGCTGCCCGTTTTGCACCGCGTCATCATCGGCTTCTCGGTCGGCATGCTGATGCTGATGATCATCTGGCTGCTCGACCAGATGTTCGCGCGGCACGGCCTGATCGTCAAAGGCTTGTACATCGTCGGCTACCTGTTCCTGACGCTGATCTCGGTCGGCTTCGGCTTCGGATTCTACTGGAAGGTGCTGGAAAGCCGCTCGGAAGCCTCCCGCTCGGCAGAGAGCGCGGTCGGCCAGGTGCAGGGCTCGCTGACGGCCGCCTCGACCCGCCTCGAACAGTTGCAAGGCACGCTCGTCAGCCTCACCGCGATTTCCACCACCAAGGCCGAGCAGGAGCGCGCCAACGGCACGTCCTGCCCGGGCTCCAAGCCGGGCTCGGGCCCGCGCCGGCAGATGCGCGAGGACGACGCCAGCCGCTTCACCTTCGCATCCGATTTCGTCAAGGGCCGCATCGGCACCGTCAAAGAGGAGCTGATCGCCTTCGAAAGCGATATCGCCAGGATTTCCTCCAATGATGCCAGCCTGATCGACAAGTCCGGCACCCGCAACGAGTTCATGCGTGGCCTGTCGCGCAAGCTCGACACCGCGGTGACTCGCTTCAATGCCTTCCGCACCGATCCGCAACTGAAGCAGATCCGCAACGACCTCGCCGACCGCGCCGCCAAGACGCAGTTCGCCGACACCAAGGGGGGCACCTATGCCTGCCCCGATCCGCAGCTGACCGGGGCGCTCACCGGTGTCGTCAGGGCGATCGACGGTCTGCCCGAGCTCGAAAAGCCCAGGATTGCCGTGGTGGAAGGCTCGGAGGCGGTGATCGAGGCGTTCCGGCGGCTGTTCACCACACTCGGCGGCGTCGCCACCTTCAAGCTGCCGCCCTCGCCCGAGGAATTGCGCGCATTGCAGGTCAGGGCGGTGCAGTCGGTCGAGGGCGCGGCCGCCGGCCAGCGCGCCGCCATGGCCGAGGCGGCCGGGCTCGGCAAGCGCGATTACGTGCCCTTGTTCATCGCCATCTTCGTCGACTTCTGCCTGCTGCTGGTCTCGATCGGGCGGCCGATGAACCGGTTCGTCGCGGTCAAGCAGAGCATGCGCGAGGCCGCCAACGGCCCCGTCTATGACATCCTCGAGCACTTCGACGACATCCACGACGACAAGCACTTGCGCCGCCAGTTCGAGCTGTTCAGCCACGTCATCTACGACATCGGTGGGCACTATTTCGCAGCCGTGCCGCTGTCGATGCCGGACCCCTCGACGGCCGCCGATCCGGCCGAGGCCAAGCGGCGCGACGAAGCCAAGCGCGACGCCATCATGCTGACCAATATGTTCGCCGCGCTGGAGCGCCAGGGGGTGTTCCACCGCAACCGGTTCGGCCTGCGGGCGGAATTCCTGGTAAAGCGCAAGCTCAAGAAGCAGGCCAGTAAATTTGCTGACGCCGGCGCCTTTCGCGTCTACCAGTTCGCCAACGGCGCCTGGCCCGAGATGATCCTCGGTGCCACGACCGCCGCCGCCCGGCGCATGGCCCGCCAGCTCGACGAGGCCAAGCAGGCCAAGCTCGACGCGCAGCGTATGGAGCGGGAAACCGAGACCAAGGCCAAGTTCATGGAGTTGCAGGCGGAATTGCAGACCCGAACCGCCAGGGCCGAGATGCGCAAGCAGCAGGCGATTGCGGAGGCCGCGGCCATGTTGTCAGCGGCTCCCGCGCCGACCACCACCGCAGGGCTCGATGCAGGCATGCCTTTGCCCCCGGCACCGCCGGCCAACGACACTGCAACCTTTCGCCCTGTGTCAGATCCCGCGCTGGAGAGCGGCGCGGCTCCCCTCGGCGCGTGGCCGTCGCAGCCGCAGACCAGCCCCCGCCTCAATGCCCTGCGGCGGGCGCAGATCAGCAAGCGGTTGAGCCAGCAGGCCCAGCAGGCCAGCCCCGGGCGGCAGCAGGTCCCGCCGGTATTCGCCCCCCGCCCGCTGCGGACGGCGGCGGCGTTTCCCGCGGCGTTCGGAAATGCCCAACCGGCGTATCGGCCCGAGCCGCAGACCGGATCGCCGCGCGAGGGAGCAGCTGAGCAACCTGCGGCTCCTTCGGAAGGGCCGGATTCCGCGGCACGATATCCGTTCCGACCGGTCCATCCGTTCACCGATAACGTCATCATGCTGCCGGAGCGGCGCGATAGCGCGTCGATCGATCAAATCCAACCCGAGGCGCCGTTTCCCCCGTCAGCAAGCCGCGTCACCAATCCGGGTGACATTATCCTCGAGGAGAGTCGCCGGATTGCCATTCCGGTTTCTCAAGCGGGCGCGCATCTCCCCGAATCTCTGTCCCAGGCCCTGGCCGAGCTGTCACGCGCGCCCCGCACGGCGCCGCAGCTGATCGAGGCCGAGCGGCTGCTCGAGGCGACGCCATCGCCTGCGGAACCTGCTGGCGCCATCGATGCCACCGCGGCACCCTGGGTGGGTGAGCTCGGCCGTGTGCTGGCCGAGCCCGCGACCTCCCATCCGGTGCTGCAAACCGAGTCAGCAGCGAGCTTTTCGGAAGCCGACGAGGACGCCGCCATCGCCGCACGATTTGCTCCGAATGCGCCGCGCGGCGAGCCTCGCTCGTAAGTTAAAAAATTGACCGACGGAAAATGAGCCCCGACCGTCACAGAACGGTCGGGGCTCAATCATTATTTAACCCCATTCCGGCTTATATTGAAGCCATTCAACGCCTGCGCGTAGATGGGTTCGAGCCCTGCGGGCATTCATCAAAAAACGGTTTGCAAGCAGTGTAGGCAGCCCCGCGCTTGACCCTGCGCGATGTTGCCGGCAAAGGGATGATGTCGATGCGATTTAGGAATCCCCCGCAGTTGAGTCCGGTGAGTGTCGTCAAAACCGAGGATAAAGAACGCAAGCTCAAAGAATTCATCACCCTGCACCTGGAACGCCTGCGCAGTTCAGACGCCCATGATCTGACCGAACGCACCATGACAGTGCTGGCCCGCTCTCCGGAAAGCCCTGTCGCAAAATCGGTCATGGAAGCCTTCGGCGTACTGACCCAGGAGGGCATTGGCGTGCGCTGCGTGTTCACCCGGCTCGATCCGCCTGAACTGCTGGCGGGGTGGCTGACACCTGCGGGCGCTGCGCTGCGTTGGGTGAAACACCCAAAGCTCCTCGATGCACACGAGCAGATGGTGATCGGCACGAGCTCGTCCTGGATCGGGGATTGCATGCGCCGGGAACCCGCCAAGCGCGATGCCTTCGAGCAGTTTCATCTGTCCGATCCGGGGGCCGCCAAACGGGCCTCATATGCGTTCCGTCAGATCTGGTCTCTCGCCGAGCCCTTACCGATCGCCCGTGTCAAGGCCGCACTGCGCGGCAAGGACACGCCGAAAGCCAGCGGAGCGACCGATTCCCTCAATGTTGCAATGCAGCATTCGGCTGAGTCGCAGCCACACGCGACCGGAGCTACTCGACATTAGCGCGTCGGTGCATCCGCGCGGATCATAGTCGTTCGATCGAATCGATTTCGGCCCGAGGGCCGGCACATCCCAAAGATGTGCCGGCCCTTTCCGCTATTTGCCGGCCGATGCTGCCGGCTTGTCCGCCCTTGCCTGGCAAACCGCTTCAACGGCATTTGGCGGCCACGGTTTCGTCACCCCGCGCTGCTGCAGTGCCGGCATTGGGATCGCGGGTTCCTGCTGCCCTCGGTCCGCCCCCGGAACTGCCAGCGCGGCACAGAGGTTGCGACCATGACCAAATTCTTCGGATTGATCATCGGCTTGGTGCTGCTGTTGATCGCTCCCGTAGTTTCTGCCGAGGACGGCAAGTTTGCCAACTACACCGTGGCTCGGGATGCCACCCGTTTTGAATCCCACTTGCAGGCCAGCCGGCGGGCCGGACTGAAGCCGGGTTTCGACTTCAGGCGCTTGGGCGAGTCCGCCTTGGCCGCTGGCAACGATCCGCGCGGGGCGGCAAGCTCGTTCGAGCTCGCGGTGGTGGCCAACCCTCAGGACGCCGCCGGCTGGCCTGCAAGTGGGATTCAAAACGGGTGGCATCCCGAGCCACGGTGTAG
>Ga0209069_10001406_pt1 | contig 12174 bp, 6 predicted proteins | sample Str013_2_FD_187202 | JGI IMG/M metagenome (GOLD analysis project Ga0209069, IMG submission 187202) | Freshwater sediment microbial communities in response to fracking from Pennsylvania, USA - Straight Creek_MetaG_SC_2013 (SPAdes) (version 2) | ecosystem: Environmental > Aquatic > Freshwater >...
GCCCCACCGAGACAACGGTTGTTGCCACCATTGCCGAACTGAAGCCAAATGAAGATGTAACCATTGGCAGGCCCATTCCCAATCATTCAGCTTTTGTAGTTGATGAGAAAATGAATCTGGTGCCGCCTCATACCAAGGGCGAATTGCTTATTGGTGGTCCCGGCGTTGCGCCAGGATATGTTGGCCGTGAAGATTTAACTTCACAAAAATTTATTACCAATCCTTTTGGTGCAACAGACCTTGACCCGATATTGTATCGCACGGGCGATGCTGTGAGCATAGATGAAGATGGCGATATTCTTTTCCATGGCCGCATTGATGATCAGGTTAAAATTCGCGGCTTTCGGGTTGAGCTTGGCGAAATTGAATCGGCCGTTGCCGATCATGATGGCATAGATCACGCAGCCGTTGTTTTGCGCCATGACAGTGGCATGGACCAACTGGTGGCGTTTATGTCGCCCAGCAGAAATGCTGTGATTGATGTTCCAACATTGCGTGCCAACTTAAAGAAGCGTTTGCCGCCCTATATGGTTCCAGCTCGGTTTGAGATCATTGATGTTGTGCCCAGACTTTCTTCAGGCAAAGTTGACCGCAAAACACTCAAGCTCTTGCCCTTGGCCAAAGCCGATGATGGTTTGGTTGGCCAAGAAGAGGCCGCTACCCCAATTGAGGCAGTGCTTTTACATGCTGCGCGCAAAGTGTTTCCTGGCAATGCTATTCCGCTTGAAGGAGATTTCTTTACCGAAATTGGTGGGCACTCGTTGCTTGCTGCACAGTTCATATCAATAGTGCGCAAGACTAAAGGCTGCGCAGCCATCAGGCTGCAAGACGTTTATGAAGCCCGCACCATTCGCGCAATGTCAAAGTTGCTTGAAGACCGCGGCGCAACTGTTGACAAAGATGAAGTAGAAGTTCAGCGCGCAATTCCACGTCGGATCAGCCGCCGCAATCAGCTGTTGTGTGGACTGGCACAAGGCTTGGCTATGCCATTCATCCTGACACTACAGGCAGCACCTTGGCTGACCATCTTTATTTCTTATTCATTGCTCTCGCCAGACGAAACCAGCTTCATCGTAGATATGGCACAAATTTTCTTTGCCTTTATGGCTGTGAGCATTGTCAATTTCTTGATTCCACCTTTGGCAAAATGGCTGATCATCGGCAAGACCAAGCCAGGTATTTATCCTATTTGGGGCGTCTATTATTATCGTATTTGGTTGGTGCAAAGATTGACCAGCTTGGCGCATATGAAATGGATGCAGGGCACACCAGTGATGCGCGCCTATCTGCGCTTGTTCGGAGCAAAAATTGGCAAGGAAGCTTTGATTAGCGAAATTGATGCTGGTGCGATTGATCTTGTAACGGTCGGTGCCCATGCCTCAATTGGTGGCAAGGTGATCATTGCAAATACACGCGCGGAACGTGATCTGTTCATTATCGGGCCAGTGACCATTGGTGATGATGTTGTTATCGGATCATCATGCGTCATTGAAAATGACGTGACAATTGGCAATGGTGCGGAACTGGACGATTTAACATCATTGCAGGCAGGGATAGATGTACCGGCATTCGAGCAATGGAGTGGATCACCAGCCAAAAAAGTTGCTGATCTAAATCCAGCGGATATTCCAGAACCAGCAACCGCATCACGCGGACTGCGTATTTTGCAAACGGCGCTCTATTGTGTGATGCTCATTATCCTGCCACCTATTGGCTTGTTGCCGGTTGTGCCAGCATTCCGTTTCATGGAAATGCTTGATACCTATGTGAACCCGTTATTGGGCGAAATCAATTATCTCTATTATATGCCAGTTTTGGCGATGTCGGCTGCGGCTATGTTGGTGTTGCTCACAGCGCTGTTCATGGTGGCGATGCGCTGGGCAATTTTGCCTCGTGTGAAGCCAGGTCGTTATTCAGTGTTTAGTGGGCTTTACGTGCGCAAATGGATTGTGGCATTGGGCACTGAAGTGATGCTGGATACACTGTCTTCAATTTTTGCGACGATCTATATGCGCGGATGGTACCGTCTTATGGGTGCACGCATCGGACGCGGCTCAGAAATTTCGACAAATCTTTCTGGTCGCTATGACCTTATTGATATTGGCGAAGGCAATTTTATTGCTGATGATGTTCAGCTTGGTGATGAACATATGCGCCGCAATTGGATGACATTGGGATCTATCAAAACTGGATCGAAAGTTTTCATCGGCAATGAAGCTGTTGTGCCAATGAACTATACCGTAGAATCAGGTGCGTTGATCGGTGTCAAGTCAAGGCCTCCCGAAGGTGGCAATGTTGGCCCAGCTGAAATTTGGTTTGGCTCGCCTGCGATAAAACTACCCGTGCGTCAGAAGTTTGATGCAACGGCAGCTTCAACATTTGAACCAACGGTTTGGATGAAACTGGGGCGGGCGTTGTTTGAAGCCTTTAACATCAGCTTGCCCACGGCGATTTTCATTTCACTTGCGACTTACGGCATGGTCTTTTTGAATGACGCGGTAGAAGATTCAGAATGGTGGTGGTTGGCTGCGCTCTGCGTTGTCGTGGTTTGCACGGTTGATTTCTTGCAGCTTCTGATCGCAGTTGCTTGCAAATGGATTTCAATGGGCGTCTATAAACCCGTTGTGAAACCTATGTGGTCTTGGTGGGCACTGCGCACCGAGGCTGTCGCTGTGATGTATTGGGGCATGGCAGGCAAGGCAATGCTTGAACAACTACGTGGCACGCCGTTTTTGCCTATGGCAATGCGCCTGTTTGGTGTGAAAATTGGTCAAGGGGTCTATATGGATGCAACTGACATCACGGAGTTTGATTGTGTAACAATTGGTGATCACGCTTCGATCAACGCAGGCGCATGTTTGCAAACTCATCTCTATGAAGACCGCCTGATGAAGGTCGGTCGCATTTGGGTGGGGCAAGATGTGACTGTCGGCGCGGGATCAACCGTACTCTATGACACCCATCTTGGTGATGGCTCAAAAATCGGGCCGTTGACATTGGTGATGAAGGGCGAAGAAATTCCATCAGATTCAGATTGGGTGGGCTCTCCCGCGCAACCCGTGGAAGTGCTGAAAGCAGTGACGGCACAGGAGATAAAATCAACAGCACTTGCCGCCTAATGACTCTTTAGTCATTGGACGAATGTAGTTCGGTCAATTCCCCAATATCTTACCCAACGCTGCGCTGAGAGCTGTCTCGGCGCTTGGAGAAACTTCAAATGCACGCCACGCGACGTGCTGATCTGGCCTCACGAGCAAGCAGCCACTGTCGGTGATTTCGGATGCTCTGGCCCAATCTCCTGTGTGATCTTCAAAATCGCGACGCGGGCCAATGATCCGCGTATTGATTTCAAACCCCAATTTCTTGCTCAATGCTTTGGCAGCTTCAACCCAAGCTTCGCCTCCGATGCCGGTTAGAATTGTGAAGTGGCCCTTGCCTGTCAAATCCAAAGTCGAATGCTGCTTACCGGTCTTATCAAAAACCCAGATATGGGGGATGCGCGCACCTGGCCAAGTGGTAGGGGCATAATGGAGTTCTTTATCCTTTTCAAAACCCGGCTCTTTCTGACCATCAGCGAAAATAGCTGAGGAATAATAACGCTGGTTCATTTCTACGCCATGGCAATCGAATTCATAATTCTTGAACGCGATTGCCTTGCGCAAAGCTTGGCGTTGCTTTTCAGCTTCCGGTGTTGCTTCAGTCCGCGCGTCCATGTTGCGTTTAATCTTCTCGTGATCCATGCCTCCATCCATTCCGAGCGCCTGAAAAATTGGGCCGAATTCACCAATGGATTGATTTGCTCTGGTCACAATTTGTTTGGCGATCGGTGCGCGCTCTTCTGAAAAGCTTTCGAGCAGTTTTGGCGACGCTTGACCCTTGAGCACCATGGCCAATTTCCATGCGAGGTTGAAGGCGTCTTGGATGGACGTATTGGAGCCCAAACCATTTGATGGCGGATGACGATGAGCGGCATCGCCCATAATAAACACTCGGTCTTTTTGCATCTGGGCAGCAAACATATTGTTTACGGTCCAAGTATTGGCCGAGATCAAATCAATTTCGAGATTTGGATCACCAACCAATTGTCTGGCCACGTGGGTTGCTAATTGCGCATCAACAACCGGCGGCGGCTGATTGATGTCATAACCCCAAACAATCAACCATTCATTCCAAGGTCGCACCATGCGCACCAAGCCCATGCCTATGCCACCAACGTCAGCACCGGGCTGCATGACCCAATAGAGAACCGAAGGGCGGTGGGCGACATATTTTGAAAGATCGGCCCTGAATAAAATATTCATGGAGCCGCCGACACCCATTTTGCCTTCCAATGGCAAGCCGGCATGTTCGGCCACAAGCGAATTGCCGCCATCACAGCCGACAAGATATTTTGCACGTACCGTGAATTCCGTGTTGGTTAGGCGGTCTTTGCAGATAATTGTTACGCCGTCCTTATCTTGAGTGTGCGAAAGGTATTCGCACGACATGCGACTTTGAGCGCCGCGTGAACATGCAGTTTTGTAGAGTAATGGCTCCATGAAAGTTTGCGGCAAATCATTCATATGGGTTGGTGAAGACATAATGTGCTCAGCGCGTGACAGCGGATGTTTTCCCCAGCTTTTCATGCGGCCAATTTCTTCGCCAGCAAGGCTTTCGCAAAACACATTCTCGCCCATCAAATCTTGATCAGTGGCATGCATGTAAGCTTCATTTTCAACATCAGCACCCAGATCGCGCAACACTTCCATTGTTCGCTGATTGGTGATGTGCGCGCGCGGTGTGTTTGCCAACCAGCGATAGCGATTGATGATGAAAGTGTTGATGCCATAGGTTGCGAGCAATGCCGCAGTGGCTGAACCTGCCGGGCCTGTGCCGATTACCATCACATCTGTCGTAATATCTGCCATGTGCTTCCCCTAATGTTTTGGCCTGCGGCCATGAAAGGCATTTTCAAGTAGTTCACGAATTGCTCCGCGTTCAATCGGACGCGGATTGGGATAGGGGTTGGCAGCAGCAATTTCTGCTGCCTTGTCCAAATCCTGTTCCTGCATGCCAATATCTTTCAACGCCATTTTTGCGTCGAGTGAATTGGCAATATCATACAGACCTTGTGCGGCAGAAGGCGCACCGAGCGCACGGCAAATACGGGCCATGGCTTCGATCGAATTTGAATTATAGGCCGTGGCATGAGGGAGAATGATGGTGTGGGTTTCAGCGTGTGGTAATTCAAATGTGCCACCCAAAACATGACATAGTTTATGATGCAGAGCCATTGAGACCGAGCCCAGAACTGTGCCACAAAGCCATGCACCATATAGGGCTTCTTCATACTCATGTTTGGGTAGTGCATTGGCCAAAGCACGAATACCTTCTTCTGCCATCAAAGAAACAATCGGATTGCCATCGACAGCATAAAGCGCTTCCACGGCATGGGCGATTGCATTCATGCCGGACGTGGCAGCGAAGTTTGGTGGCAATGTTGAGAGAAGATCGGGATCATAGATAACCGACTCAGGTTGTATCTTTGCATCACGCTTGGTGGTTTTAATTCCGTTTTGCGTCTCACCTAAAATATTGGTCATCTCTGAACCAGCAAAACTAGTGGGGATTACGAGTTGTGGCAGATCTGTACGCAGAGCAATGGCTTTGCCAAGGCCAGTGGACGAGCCGCCGCCGAGAGCAATTGTGCCATCGCAGCCTTGCTCTTTTACGATGGCCATAGCTTCTTCCGTTACATTCAGCGGCGTGTGCATCGCCGCACCCGCGAAGGCTGTGCCGCCTACTTTTGCTATGATATCGAGGCCAGAGGAGGCCTGATGCGACGTGGTGATAACCAAGGGCTGCCTAATACCGAGGCGACCGACTTCGTTTGCTATTTCTGAAATTTTACCACGCCCAAAAACAACGCGTGTTGGCAAAGCTTCATAGTTAAATGGATTCATGATTTTAAGATGCTACTTTGCCTTAACCTCAGAAGGCAAGCTCTAAAGGCTAGCCAGAACATTGGAACTTAACGCAAGTTTAGTAGGTTAGCGTAATGACGACAGTATCAGAATATGAACCACCCGGAGGAGTGGACTGTACTGGAATTTGCCCATAAGCGTTGTATATTTGTGTAAGACCCGTCGCCGTTCCTGAGATAATGTCAGTGCCTGCTGTGGTTCCCCAGCTTTGGGTCAAGCTCGCATTTTGAAAAATACCATAAGAAATTTTTTGGCCCGTTGCAGTATTGGCCATCAATCTGTTTGTGGGACTCGTGCCGCCGTTTGCCCCATTGCTAAGGCCGACACTATATCTAACACCGTTGGTGCAAGTAATCGAGATTTGATTGCTCGAAACTTGTGCTGAGTTCAAGTCTGTGCGCGATCCAAAACTCATGGGCGTTGCAGAAATATTGCAGCTGTTGTTGTTTATAGCGCTGACCGTGAAGGGTGCTCGGGCGGCTCTTGTTGAAACAACACGGCAGTTTTGTGTTGGCGCATAGCCGTAATCGATCAGTGTGTGTGGCCCGTTGTAAACGGACTGATAGACACCTGCGGGTGCCAAGGCCAAAGTTCCTGTTATTTGGGCGTTCATCACTTGGGAAAGTGCGCCCGTGCCAGAGGCATTTAAGATGAGTGAGAGTGTAGGCGGCAGCGGTGCATAGGGCCAAACATTTGAACCCCAAATTTGTCCTGATGGCTGGTACAAATTAAACGGAATAGAGCGTGGACCATTGCCCATTAATCGCGGATTGCCAGAATTTGACCCACTGGTACCGTCACCGATATTTGGGCAAATGGTGATTGTGCTATTGGGTGTTCCGCTACAGTTGGCGGTGAATATCCCCGATGTTGATGGCGTGCCACCCACACTTAAGTTCACACTGCCAAAATTAATGTCAGTCATTGAGAAGTTGCAAGACTGTGCGAATGACGCACATGTAAAAAAGGCGGTAGCAATAAAAATGGCCGCGATGTGCTTTATAAGCATTGCAATGGGCCTATTGATGTTTGAGTTTCTTTGTCGGCTTTGAAATCAAACGACGCCGCACAAGTCGAATTATCACCTTCGGCTGTAAGGTTGATATGCTGACCGATATCCGTCAAAAATACTTCGCCATCATAACCCATCACAAATGGCTCATCCTTGCCTTCAACTTTGATGCTGGTGCCAGGAGCTATGAATTTATCCTGAGCATCTTTGAGAATCACAATTACTCCGTTGCCATCTTTCTTCACACCAAAATCGACATAGACGCCGCTTTTGGCGCGCGGCGCCACATGTTTGTCGGTTTCTGAAACGCTCGTGTTCAAGGGAAGATTTTCGGCATTGATGCTGATTTTGTTGGACTGATAAGAATGCAATTGGCTGATAAGAAGTTTGCCATTTTTGCCGGTCTTTCCAGCAAACCGATTTTCGAAGCTTACGTCTACGCCTTCAACGCCGGCATCAACGATAGCAAATGAATCGGAAATCGGATTGCCCAGGAATACTCCACCTTTGCTGGCTACAATGGAGCCATCAACCTCGGCGTTGCCGCTGACTTTTCCTTCATTGCTGGTCACGCGCCCAGTGACCAGAGCTTGAGGTGCGCGATAACTTCCTTCCGCTGACAGCCGCTTATTTCCAGCTTGATCAGTTGCCGAAACACGCCAACCATAAGATCCGAAATTTGTATCAATTGGTTTTGAAACTTCTGCGGTTGCTGCCCATGAATTCTTAACATAACTGGCGCCTGACGACGCATTGATGTTTTTGCCAAAGGGCATCGAAACGCCAAGAAATGCGCCATAGTCGGCACTGTTTGCCAGATCGACATAGGCGTTGGCATAGACTGAGATATCTGTGCCGAATGATTTGGTTACGTTTAGTCCAAGAAGTGTTGATTCCACACCGTCATGCGTCGTTTGGTGAATGAGGCTTAGCCCCGTGCCAAGATTTAAATCAGGAAAACCGTAAGAGACCGTAAGTTGATCGAGCGCTTTGGGCACACCATTTCTGAATACGCCTGCCGTTGGAATTTCTGTGACTGCAGCAAGATCAACAAAATTTCCGAATGTCCTCGCAGTTGATGCTCTTAACAGGAAATTGCCGACATCAAAATCCCAGGAGCCATAACCAAAATAGCCAATTTCACCCTGATGTATGCTTGCTGAAGCCGCGATATTAAAAGCACCAAAAGGGCCAGCGACAATGAAAGCGCCCAAGCCACCCTCATACATATCGCCGCTAAATTCAGCATGGGCTTCGGCGGTTAGTGTATTGTTGACGCCATAGCGGGCACTGGCAATTGCCATGAGTTGATTGTCATAGTCGAAGTTTTCTGTACCAAAACTTCGCCGTGCTACGCCAAGGTCAAGTGAGTAATCAAATAAATGTGGCGCTAACAAATTTGGCGAGGTGTAAATTGGTGTTTCACTTTGGGTTTGGCGCCCCGAAGTATCAGTTAACACAACACGCGCCGTGCCTTGCGATGTGATCACTGGCAGGCGATCAATGCTGAATGGACCCGGCTCAATTTGCTGAGAAAATGTCTTGGCATTGTTTACGTAAACATCAAGGGTTGATGGGACGGCGGCGCTCCCTGTTAAACTTGGTAATGGTTTTGTAATCAGGTCTGGTCTGATTCCGAAGTTGCGCTGAACCTGTCCACCACCCATGCGCACTGGTCTGGTCCAACTCAGGCCACCACTGATGAAATCTCCGACGATGTAAGTTTCTGCTCGATCTTGGTTAGAGTAGGACCAAGAGGTGTCAAGACGAATGGGGCTGAATTCGGAAAATGTCGTTGTGCCAACCACACCCGTTTGTTGGACAACACCAAATTTAGAAAAGGCCCGCGCATCAAGATTTATGGATGCGCCACTGAATTGAGTGGCGGTTCCGCCAAGGTCAAGATTTGCCGCGCCATAGCCGGAGTAATTCAACACAAAGCCGATGTCGCTTTCAGCGGGCAACATTTCCTTCTTAGGAATTACGCTAATAGATTTTGCTTCACGTCCAGCATCAGAGACGTGCAGGTCAATGGTCTGCTGGGCATCGTCATATTTGAAAATAAGACCTTCTATCGAGCTAAGGTTGATTTGCTCATCATCTTTGCCTTCACCCGGTACTTTTAGACCCAGTTCACGCAATTCTGAACGGGTCGAAGTCATCGCGCCATCTGGCAATAATATGAATGCTGCTACCAAGTCGAGCTTATAGCCGTTGATTAAAACATCTAGTTGGAGCCCTGGCGCAATTGGTGGTGCTGCTTGATCGGGGCTATCAACTAGGTGGCCAGCGGCAGGGACATCATCTCCAGTGGAACTGACGGGAATTGCTGGATCATCGTTCAAATGACCGGCAGCTGGAATATTATCAGTTACCGGCGCAGCCACAGATGACGGCGTTGCCACAGCACTTGGTGCTGTAGCTGCTTTAGTTTGTGCCCCCGCACGCGGAATCTTGACTTTGGCCGACGCCAAAGTTGTTAGGCAGACGGAAGCAATCAGAATAGCAATAAGAAGCCGAAGCTTACTATTGAACCTGAATTGAGGCTTCGACTGGCCCATCATTTCCCTTAGCGGTGATCTTGATTGTGCTGCCGGCCCTAATGGCTTTGGTTTTGATCAGCCAACCATTGGTGCTGCCTGCAAGGGCATAGCCCGCAAGCCCATTGTTGTAGATGTCTGTTTCGCCCGCACCGCTTATTTGAAGCGACGCAATGCGAACATGGCGTTGGCCAACATTTTGGACAGAGACTTTCACACCACTCTTTGTTGCCTTGGCCGTCCAACTGATTTTAGTTGAGAGGCCAGCGGGTGAGAAAAATACTGGAATATTGTGGCGCACGGCAAAGGCGACAGCTGCAGTGCCTTTTGTTGGTGCAGGTGGAATTTCATCTACCAGCAAGCGATACGTTTCTTCGCCAGCGATTGGTGTTTTAGACAAGCGAACGATGCGCACTGTTGCGTTTGCACCTTCTTTAATCGTCAACGCTGGAGGGCTGGCTACCACATCCCTTGTTGGCTCAAGTTTTTCGACACCATTGACTTGCGACCATTTGAACACACGCACTTGGCAATTCAAAACGCCTTTGCCCTCAATGTTCGACAGCGTCTCTGTTGCTGTTGTGGACGGTGCTATAACTTCGATATTAATTGGACTAACTTGCAATGTGCCTGCAAAAGCAAAACAAGGCACAGTCAACAAACTTGTTGTCAGCGCCAGATTGCGAACCAAGGTCCCACCCTTCGTTTTCATCATCATACCCCTAAATTTGATTAAGTTTCAGCGAAACCGCCCCGGGACTATTCATCCCGAGGCAGCCTAGTGATTCAATTTTGTGAGGCTGGGCTAAGCAGCCCCAACAAATACTAGTAGTTCACGTAAACCGTTTGTGTTTGTTGATAGAGACCAGTTGCCGGAAATGGCGTGGCAGTTGGCAATGTCACATTCATGGTGTTGGTGGCAGTACCAGTACCAGCTGCGGCAGCAGCATTAGCGAATGCATAGTTCACTGGAATTGTGTTTGCACCGTTTACAAGGTTGCTCGCGAGGCTCAAAAGAGCGGAGCCAGAAGCAAATGACAGAGTATACGGTGTGCCTGCGTTGCAAACTACTGAAACAGTAGATGTTGCAGCTTCGGTACCAAGAACGGTAGAGATGTTGCCGAAGTTAACAGCTGTTGCTGAAACTGAGCAGGCCTTAACGATTGTGACTTGAACATTGAATGTGCCCGATGCAGTTGCAGCGAAAGCAGAAGTAGCGCTGGTCAGACCGACAACAGCAACGAGTGGAAGAAGATATTTACGCATGACATTACCTTTGTTGATAGAATTAACTTGCACCTAAAGAGATTTACCGTTGCCGCCGCAAGAAACTTACAGAGTGCCCCCGGGCTTTTCCCTGACCCAGTAATAGTGGTCTGTGTCTTAAACTCGGGTTCAAAAGACTAGTTAACTGAAAATTCCAAATTCGTTCCGATTTGAATCAATGGCCCATTAATCATCACAAAATTTTGCTTTTTTGGAATCAATTCAAAGCTTTGCCAATTTTCAATAATATCGTTGAAAAGCTGATGATTCATTGGTGATTAAGTATATCACTCAATCCCATTCTAGTTTCTCGTGCAATCGCGCGTGATAAGTATTCAAAAAATGATGGTAAAACTGCTTGTGTAGTCGGTCGCTCTAAATCTAATAAATGCATGAGAGTTCGCAGCAGCAATTAAATCCGGTATGGGATGGTGTGAACCGAGGCTTCGGAAAGCGGGTTGTGAATATAATGGCAAAGCGCATTATTCAGTTTGGCACTAGCCGTTTTCTGCAGGCTCATGCCGATCTTTTCGTTCATGAAGCACGCGAAACTGGCCAAGACATTGGACCAATTACCATAATTAAGACGACGCGCGGTCGTGAACGAGATGAACGGGTGGCGGCTTTTGGTTCGCCTGCGGGCTACCCTGTTATTATCCGTGGTCGGATCAGCAACGTCACAATCGAAGATCAATTAACTGTGAAAAGTGTCGAAAAGGCACTGATGGTTGAACGCGATTGGAGTGAATTACGAACGCTTTTCGCCTATGATGCCGAAATCATATTTTCAAATGTCGGTGAAAGTGGATACACCCTTCAAAATGGGGACCGGATTGATGCACCTATAAGCTTTCCTGCAATTCTTTTGAGTCTCCTGCATGCGCGGTTTGAAGCTGGTGGCAAGCGTTTGTTGATCCTGCCATGTGAGCTGGTATCTGAAAATGGCAAGGTATTGCGCAAAATTTTGGTTAAGCTTGCTGAAGAATGGAAGCTTGGAAAAACTTTTGGCGAGTGGTTGGAAACCAAGATAGTGATTTGCGACACATTGGTTGACCGCATTGTATCAGAAGCAATTGATCCTGTGGGAGCGATTGCGGAACCCTATGCCCTTTGGGCTATAAAACGAGAGCCAACATATGATATTCCGTTTATACATCCCGCAGTCGTGGTTACGGATGATCTTGAACCCTATTTGCGGCTTAAGCTTCATATTCTCAATCTTGGGCACAGTTTTCTTGCTGAGATTTGGTTGACAGAGAAACGTCCGCACGATGAAACTGTGAGAGAAATTTTGAGTGACGTTGAAATTAAGACGCGCCTGCTTGAACTCTATGACAAGGAAGTTCTGCCTGGATTTGCGGCTCATGGTCTGGCCAATGCCGCGTCGCAGTAC
>Ga0209069_10001407_pt1 | contig 12167 bp, 8 predicted proteins | sample Str013_2_FD_187202 | JGI IMG/M metagenome (GOLD analysis project Ga0209069, IMG submission 187202) | Freshwater sediment microbial communities in response to fracking from Pennsylvania, USA - Straight Creek_MetaG_SC_2013 (SPAdes) (version 2) | ecosystem: Environmental > Aquatic > Freshwater >...
GGTCATTACTTTTTCGATTTCATTGGCAACAGATTCGTCTTTGCTCAGCATAAAAATAGAAGGGCCCGAACCGGAGATGCCGCCACCCAATGCACCGGCTTCTTTACTTTTTGTTTTTACTTGATCAAAACCGGGAATTAAAATGCTGCGCACGGGTTCAATGATAACGTCTTCCAGCGAACGGCTGATCAGTTCATAATCGCTTTTCATAAAACCCGCTACCAGGCCGGCGATATTGCCCCATTGTTTAATGGCATCTTTCAGCAGCACTTCTTTGCGCAGTATTTGCCTGGCATCGGATGTTTTTACTTCAATCTGCGGATGCACAACGGTCACAAAAACCGGCGGTGCATTCAGCTGAACAATATCCAGCGGAAAAATAGAACGTATTAAAGTAACGCCACCATAAATACAGGGGGCGATATTGTCTGCATGCTTTACACCGCTGGCCAGCTTTTCGCCATTCATGGCAAAGCGTACCAGGTCTTCTTTCGTAAAATGATTGTTCAGCAAATGGTTGGCCGCCACTACAGCGCCTGCAGAACTGGCTGCGCTGGAACCCAGGCCACTGCCGGGTTTGATGCGTTTGTCTACAATCAGATCGAAACCAATGGTTTTGTCGGGGTATTCTTCCATCAGTGCAATCAAACCGGCGCCGGCTACATTTTTTGCCGGTTCGGTGGGCAAATCATATCCGTCAATGTGTTTAATGCGGATACCGGGTTCACCGCCGGTACTCAGTTCCATAATATCCTGCGGATCGTTTAATGCCATGCCCAGTACATCAAAGCCACAAACCAGGTTGGCTACGGTTGCCGGTGCTGCTATTTTAATGCTCCTCATCTTTAGTCTTTATGTTTCAATTACATTTTTGCTGCGCGAATTATATCTGCAAATACACCGGAAGCAGTCACTTCTGCGCCTGCACCGGCACCTTTTACTACCAAGGGTTGCTCCGGGTAACGCTCCGTATAAAACAATACTACGTTGTCTTTTCCATAGAGGTGATAAAAATCACTCTGTGGATCGATGTGCTGCAAACCAACCCCGGCTTTGTTTTTTCCACCTCCAATACCTGCAGGCGAATACGAAGCAACGAATTTTAATTTCTTTCCGGCAGCGGCGGCTTCTGTATAAATCTTTTTAAAATGATCTTCTTCTTTTGCCATGGCTGTGTAAAAATCAGCTACAGAACCAGTCATACAGGATGCCGGCATAAAAGTGGCATTGCTGATTTGATCCATTTCCAGTTGTTCACCGGTTTCTCTTGCCAGGATCATGATTTTGCGCATTACATCGGTGCCGCTCAAATCCAGCCTTGGGTCGGGTTCTGTATAGCCTTCATCCTGTGCTTGCTTTACCACATCGGCAAACTTCTTTTCGCCATTGTAGTTGTTGAATACAAAATTGAGGGTGCCGCTCAATACCGCTTCAATTTTATTTATCTTATCACCGCTGCGCATCAGGTCGTTTAATGTGCCAATTACCGGTAAACCTGCGCCCACATTGGTTTCAAAAAGAAACTGGCAGTTGTGTTCGCGTGCAAGGTCTTTTAATTTTTTATAATACACAAACGGTGAAGAGCAGGCAACTTTATTGCAGGCTACTACCGAAATGCTTTTCTGCAGCAACTGATCATAGATCATGGCCACGGCATCGTTGGCAGTAATGTCTGCAAAAACTGAATTGCGCAGGTTCCTGGATTGAATGGTATCCACAAAGCCCTGCAGATCTGATGGGTCGCCGGCCTGTAACAGATCTTTCCATTTTTTTAAATCGATGCCTTCATCGTTGAACAGCATTTTTTTACTGTTGGCAATACCTACCACCCTTACCTGTAACCGAAGATGGTGCTGCAGGTATTCCTGCTGTTGCTGCAACTGGGCTATTAGCTTGCTGCCCACATTGCCAACGCCGGTTATAAAAAGGTTCACCTGTTTGTAAGCGGTCTCAAAAAATTCTTCGTGCAGTATATTGATGGCTTTTTTTACATCGCCGGTAGCAATTACCGCAGAAATATTTCTTTCTGAAGACCCCTGCGCAATAGCCCTTACGTTTACCCCATTGCGGCCCAGTGCACCAAACATTTTACCGCTGGTACCGGGATGGCTCTTCATGTTATCGCCTACCAGTGCTATAATAGACAATTGTTTTTCAACCACCAGCGGCTCCACTTTACTGGTTTCAATCTCATACGCAAATGCCTTGTCGATTACTTCTTTTGCTTTGGACGTATGCACATCATCGATGCCCACACAAATAGAATGCTCAGAAGAACCTTGTGTAATCAGGATAACATTGATAGCCGCATTGGCCAGCGCTTCAAACAAACGTTTTGAAAAACCGGGAATGCCCACCATGCCGCTGCCTTCCAGGCTTACCAGCGCAATCTTGTTGATGCTGGAAATACCGCGTATGCTGTTGCCATTTTTTACAGCTGCATTTTCTATAACGGTTCCATAGTCGAGCGGAGCAAATGTATTCTTCACCCATACCGGGATGCTTTTTTTCATCACGGGTTGTATGGTGGGCGGATAAATGACTTTAGCACCAAAATGCGAAAGCTCCATGGCTTCCTGGTACGAGATGTGCGGAATTACTTTTGCGGTTGCTACCAGCCTTGGATCGGCCGTCATCATACCACTTACATCGGTCCAGATTTCGAGCGTAGCGGCGTTTAATGCGGCCGCCATGATGGCTGCTGTGTAATCGGAACCGCCACGGCCAAGAGTAGTGGTTACGCCGGCCGCATTGGATGCTATAAAACCGGGTAATATAAACAACTGTTGTTTGGCGGTATTGAAAAAAGTTTCAATTTTTTGTTGACTGGCACTGAAATCGACCGGTGCATTGCCAAAATCAGAATTGGTGACAATCAGTTCACGGGCATCTTTCCAGGCACTGTCTGCTACGCTGGTTTTAAAACGGGCGGCAATGATTTGTGAGGAGATCAGCTCGCCATAACTTACCATACGGTCTTTGGTTCTTGCAGACAATTCGCGCAGCAGGAAAATGCCATTGCAGATGTCTTCAATCTCATTGCAATGTTTTTTTACCATACTCAGGATGCTGCTCTGTTGTGTTACTGGTATCAGCGCTTTCACCACTTCAAGATGGCGTTGTTCTATTTGCAACAAAATTTCTTTGTATTTTTCATCGCCTTCTGCTGCTGCCGTTGCACCGTTAATAAGTGTATCTGTTATGCCGCCCATTGCGGAAACGACTACAATTGTTTTGCCTTTTTTTATTGCCTGCTCCACGATGGCCACAACCTTGTTGATGTTTTCTGCATTTGCTACTGAAGTGCCACCAAATTTTAAAACCTGCATATATTTTTGTTAGATGATGAAGAAGAAGAATTTACGGGTTAAATACACTTATCCTGTATTTAATCAGCCAAAGGCCCAAAGGTTTATATGGAAATGTACAACCCTTAACGGGTTGTTGTAGTGGTAATGATAATAGAAGACATGGTAGCTGTTGGGGCTACTGAAACGGAGGAGAAACGAATATGATTGTTTGCTGTTACCACTTTTTTTAAGAGGCCGAAGGTAATACCTGTTGGCGATATAACAATCGTTAGTTTTAGAGCAGGTGTAAAAAAGAGAAACATGGGTTTTGCCGGCTGGCATTTGCCGATAGTGCAGGGCTTTGCTGTGTTTTTAATTCCGGCACATTGCTGGTCAGCAATTTTCAGCAGGCTTCATTTCTCTGCTGGCGCGGTACGACCCTGTTTCCGCTTGCACATTTGCTCTTTGTTTCGCCTGGCTGCTTTTAGTTTCATTTTTATACGTATTTTCATCGAACGATTGCTGCTTGTTATACCTACAAACATCTTTAAATTTTCATGATTAATGGATCACCAGTCTTCGCGCAGTTTGCAGCAATTCAAGAACTATGTTGGAATCAAATTTCAACTGTACAACAGCCTTTTTACCTCCCTGCCTTTTCACCGCATTGAAAAGACCGGCATCCTTTTATCGCTTTTATTGTCTGATTGTGAAGAAGGATTTAAGAAAAAACAAAGCCCGGTACAAATACTGGATGAATTTTTTGACAAACACACCCCGCTGCTCAACGAAAGGGAGCGGCTGGATTTAATGTTTCGCTTTGTGCAGTACACAGAGCGGCAGGTGGTATTGTTTGATGCACTTGAAGATGCCTCCTTCCGCGAAATCAATGATGTAAACGGTGCCGGTTCATTAAAACACCTGGAGTCTGAAGTATTGCAAACCGGGAGCCAGGAGCAGCTGGCCGAAAAACTAAAACATTTTGCCATCCGGCTGGTGCTCACCGCGCATCCAACCCAGTTTTACCCGGGTTCTGTGCTGGGCATTATCAACGATCTTTCCAAATCATTGTCCGAAAACAATGCGGCACAGGTGCATTTGTTGCTGCAGCAGCTGGGCAAAACGCCTTTTTTTAAACACATCAAACCCACGCCTTTTGATGAGGCCGTAAGTTTGATCTGGTACCTGGAAAATGTTTTTTATGCTGCATCGGGCCGCATCATCAATTTTTTAAAGAACCAGTTCCCCGAGGCTTTGCCGGCCGATAATCCCATCATCACCATGGGCTTTTGGCCCGGTGGCGACCGTGATGGCAATCCCAATGTAACTTCAGAAATTACACTGCAGGTTGCCGATGCATTGCGGGTCAGCATCATTCGCTGTTATTATATGGATGTTCGCCGCCTGAAACGCCGCATTACTTTCAAAGGAACAGAAACCATCCTGGCCGATCTTGAAAAAACACTTTACAACAATATTTTTGTTCCCGGCCACCGCACGGCATTAAAGAAAGAAGATATTGTAGAGCCCCTGAATAAAATAAGAGAAATACTCATCTACCAGCACAATAGTTTGTTCCTGGAGTTGCTCGAAAACCTGATCAGTAAAGTGAGTGTGTTTGGATTGTACTTTGCTTCGCTCGATATCAGGCAGGAGAGCACTGTTCATACAAAAATCATGAACGTGATTGCCTCAAAATCGGATGCACTGCCTTCCGGCTACAGTTCACTAAGCGAAGCAGAAAAAATAAATGCGCTGCTGGATATCAGCAAACAGGTTGAACCTGCCCTGCTGGAAGACGCGGTAATGCGCGATACCCTTAAAAGTACCGGCGCCATCAAAGAAATTCAGCAGTACAACGGCCCGGATGGGTGTAACCGTTATATCATCAGCCAGTGCAACAGTGCGTTGAATGTAATTGAAGTTTTTGGTTTGTTTTTGCTGAACGGCTGGAAAAAAGAATCATTGAGCGTAGACATAGTTCCCCTGTTTGAAACCATTGATGATTTACAGGCGGCTTCAGAAATCATGCGCACCCTTTACGAGAACAAGGATTACAAAGCACACCTGCAGCGCCGGAACAATATTCAAACCATTATGGTAGGTTTTTCGGACGGTACCAAAGATGGTGGCTATTTTATGGCCAACTGGGGTATCTACAAAGCCAAGGAACAACTGACCAGCATTTCAAAACAATACAATATTGATGTGGTATTTTTTGACGGACGTGGCGGCCCTCCTGCACGGGGCGGTGGTAAAACCCATAAGTTTTATGCCAGTATGGGTAAAAACATTTCCAACAAAGAAATACAACTGACTATACAGGGGCAAACTGTGAGTTCCAATTTCGGCACCATTGATTCTGCGCAGTTTAACATGGAGCAGTTGCTCAATGCAGGTATTTCCAATGATTTGTTTTCAACCCAGTCTATTACACTCGAAAAAGGGGAAGAAGATTTGCTGCAGGCCATGGCGGATGAAAGTTTTAAATCTTATATGGAGTTGCGAAACCATCCCGATTTTACCAATTACCTGGCACATATCAGCCCGCTGCGCTTTTATGCCGAAACAAATATTGGCAGCAGGCCGGCCAAACGTGCCGGTGGCGCCAAACTAAACCTGAAAGATCTCAGGGCCATTCCATTTGTGGGGGCATGGAGCCAGCTGAAACAAAACGTGACGGGCTTTTATGGCGTGGGCACTGCTTTGAAAGAACTTGAAAAACAAGGCAGGTTTCCGGCACTAAAAGCGTTGTACAAAGGGTCGCTTTTCTTTAAAACACTGATGGACAACTGCGAAATGGCCATGAAGAAGACCTATTTTCCGCTGACGGAATATTTGTCGGATCACCCGGTGTATGGCGAAATCTGGAACAAAATCAATTCGGAGTATGAACTCACCAAACGCTATGTGCTGCAGTTATCGGGCAATACAGAACTGATGGAGAACTACCCGGTTGAGCAATTGTCTATCCAGATGCGCGAACGGATTGTGCTGCCACTGGTTACCATTCAGCAATATGCCATGTCAAAAATGAGGGTGATAGAGGAAAAAAACATCACCAACAACCCAATTAAAGAGAATTATGAGAAAATAGTGATTCGTTGCTCATTCGGCATCATTAATGCGGGAAGAAACTCGGCGTAACCGCAGAATTGTTATTTTATAAAATAAATTTTGAGTATGCTCAATTCAAAAGACAGGTATGTACAGGCCATGAAAGAACATTTCGGGGCCATTGGTGTGGGCATTGAGCTGGACAATAAGAGATTTATTTTCAGGGATAGTATTTTAAACATCACCATTGTTGCACACCTGTTGATTGCCCTGCTGGCAGTGCAATTGATGCTGGTCTTTAAACAGCATTTATACTTCTCGACTGTATTGCTGCTATATGCAGTTTTTGTATACATTATCTGCTGGGAAGATTATAAATCCGTCAACATCATTGAACTGGATTTGCAGCAGAAGAATTTCCAGGTTACCAGCCGTAGCTTTATCCGGCGGCTGCTGTTTAAATACCTTATTCCGCAGCCTGAAAAATATTATTTTGAAGAAATCAGGTTGGTTGAAATGACGGACAATTCTTCTTCCTTTCTGCTCAATAAAAAACACCTGGTAAATTTCAGCATGAAAAACGGTGAGCGCATCGCACTGATCAGTTTCTCCAGCAAAACTTCTTCTATTCTTTTTTCAGAATTTATTACACTATTGATTGCCTGATGATGCCTGGTTTGTTGCGGCTTCAACCCTGCTTTTCTTCCATTGCATTACCAGCAATACAACGACGCCTGTTGTTACATACAAATCGGCCACGTTAAAAATACCGGTACGCAGGCTGAGGATACCAATATTCATGAAATCGGTAACGTGGTGATCGTATAAGAAGCGATCGATAATATTGCCGAAGCCACCGGCGCAGATCAGCAACAGCGGAAAAATATTCATGAAACTGCTGCTGGCCGTTTTACGGATGGCATATACAAAAAGCCCCATCAGGAACAGCAACGGAATTACATTCATCACCCAGAAGCTGATGGCCGGTGGCAAGTTATCGCCCAGGCTCAAAAAAGCGCCGGTGTTTTCTACATAATCCAGGCGGAATGTATCGTGATAAAAAGACAATGAAGGTTTGTCTTTCAGATGTGTTTTGGCCAGTTCTTTGGTTACCTGGTCGCAGCCAATTAATACAATAGAAAGTGTGCAAATCAATATTATTTTGAGGCTGCGTTTCATACGACTGGTATTGCGGCAACCACAAAAATAGCAAATTACACGGCTTTTACAGGTTAAGATCTGCAGGTCGATTTTAAACGATTGTGTAAAATGTCCGCTTCCATATATCCGTCAATTTGCCTGCTGCCAGCTTCTGGTTTTAAACAACTTTTTACAATCAATCTTTGTTATTTTTGACACTTCCTGTTTTACAGGTAGTAGGGGTTACTATGCTCACTCAAAAAAATTATAGATGTTTAAAGACGCAACCAAAGAAGCCATTGATGGTGTAATGCAACAGGCCTGGAAAGCATTTCACCAGTACCGGAAATTATCATTGAAACAAAGAGCGGCATTTATGCATGCCATTGCCGTGGAACTGGAAAATACAGGCGATGCCCTGATTACAACGGCCATGCAGGAAACCAATTTGCCTGAAGCCCGGTTGCGTGGCGAAAGAGCCCGTACCATTTTTCAGCTGAATAGTTATGCGGATGCCTGTGAGAAAGGGGAGTGGCTGGAAGCGAGGATTGACACGGCCATACCCGATAAAACGCCTCCCAAACCAGACATCCGCAAGATGTTGTTGCCGCTGGGGCCTGTAGTAGTTTTTGGCGCCAGCAATTTTCCGTTTGCCTATTCCACCGCGGGTGGCGATACCGCCTGTGCTTTTGCAGCGGGTTGTCCGGTTATCGTAAAAGCGCATCCTGCCCATGCACAAACTTCTGAAATTGTTGCCAGCGCTATCCTAAAAGCCGCTGTTGCCTGCAATATGCCCGATGGCATATTTGCGCATGTGCATGGCAGTGGGTTTGAAGTGGGCAAGGCACTCGTAACCCATCCCTGTACAAAAGCCGTTGGATTTACCGGTTCCACCGCTGGCGGCAAACAATTGTTTGAATGGGGCAATACCCGCAAAGAACCCATACCCGTTTTTGCTGAAATGGGCAGCATCAACCCGGTATTTTTACTGCCGGAAAAATTGAAACAATCCGCCGCTGAAATAGCAACCATGTATGCAGGTTCCATCACATTGGGCGTGGGACAGTTTTGCACCAACCCCGGGCTGATCATCGGCATCGAGGGTGAATCGCTGCAAACTTTTATTACAGCATTGGGCAATGCGGTAACGCCCATTGCACCGGCAAAGATGCTGCACCCCGGAATTGCAAAAGCTTATGCAGAAAAGAAAACCACCGCATTGGCCCAGCAGGATGTAATATCCGTAGCAGTAGCTGCGGTACAAGAAAAGGAAAACGAAGGAGCTGTTACCATTGCATCTGCAACAGGCCAGGCCTTTTTAAACAATCCCGTATTGCACCAGGAAGTTTTTGGCCCTTATTCAATCGTAATCCGCTGCAGCAATATGCAGGAAATGATTGAAGTGGTAAAACACCTGGAAGGCCAGCTAACGGCAACCTTAATGGCTACCGATAATGACATTACCGGAAACCCTGAACTGGTAGAGGAAGTGAAAAATATCTGCGGACGTTTTATTTTAAACAATGTGCCAACCGGTGTTGAAGTATGCCTCAGTATGCAGCACGGCGGCCCTTATCCGGCTACCACCGACGGAAGGTTTACTTCAGTTGGGGCAGATGGCATCAAACGTTTTGCAAGACCAGTGGCTTTTCAAAACTGGGGCAATGCACTGCTGCCCGATGAGTTGAAAAACGAAAACCCGCTGGGCATCTGGAGAACGGTAAACAATGAAGTCACAAAGGGTGTGGTGCAGGTACAATCCTGACAGGGCTGCATAAACATTCCGGGTAAAAGATCAAACCTAACGGAGGTCATTAAACGCAAAATCTGCATGAAATTTCCGGATATCATCCACGAATACAAACGGCAAATTGAAACGGGCGATTCCATCGCTGTTATCAACCGCTTTTATGACGATGCCATTGTTCAAATTGAAAACAACGAAGCGCCTGTACAGGGCAAAAATAAACTACTGGACCTGGAAAAAGCCAGCATAGAAAGGTTGTATCGTTTTAACCTGCAAATTGATTCGCTGGTGATGGATGAAGCACAGCAAATAGTGATGGGCGAAATGTTTGTACGCTTTGACAGTAAAAAAGGCGGCAAAAAAAAATTCCACGAAGCATTTGTACAGCATTGGAAAAATGAAAAGATAGTGTACCAGCGTTTTTACTATGGGGCGATTGAAGCAGATGAATAATTATTTACGGGTACGCTCCGCTACAGAACATTGCAGGAATTTTACACAGAAATTGTTGCCGGTTTTTCGGTACTGCCTCTTTGTGAATACCATGCGGTTGCCACAAGAGACACTACAAAATAAGCCAGCAAAACATACTTGATCCAAACCAGCCAGTTGCCGGCACCAAACCAATCGCCGGTTTTATACAATATACCAATCCCCAATAGCGTCTTTGCCATTTCCCAGGCGGGTGCAAACCGGTTTCCATCCATTAGTTCGGTGAGCGCATAAACATACAAAAAAATAAAGCCTCCATACACAAACATAGCCGGGCTGCCAATGCTGGCAATATTGCCAAACAGATAACTTACAAACAATAACAACAAAAGCGTCTGTACCCAAATCCACAGCGTAAACCCTGCGGCTTCATTGCTGGTTACATATTTCTCAAAATGGTACACATCGTCAATTTTATACAGCGGGTAGCGGGAAGCCATGTCTGCAGGCCGCCAGCCCGTGGGCATAAACCAGATGCGCCATTTGTCTTTCAGGTTTTTTGTACGCCAGGCATCTTTTATTAACAGCCATAGGTGCACGAAATTTATTTTTACCGGGTTCCAGGTGTGAACCGGCCTTGTAATACCGTATACTGGTTTCACGTCCGGCAATTCTTGCTGGTAAGAACCAAATAGTTTGTCCCAGAAAATAAATATCTGTCCATAGTTCTTATCGATGTATTCCGGGTTAATGGCATGGTGAACGCGGTGGTGCGATGGCGTTACAATGATTTTTTCGAGCCAGCCCATTTTACGGATATGTTGCGTATGATACCAGAACTGGGCAAACAGATGCAGCGGCGCCACAATGGCAATTACTTTTGCGGGCACACCCAGCAGGGCAGCCGGCAGCAAAAAGATGACGAATATTTTTGAGATAGTAGAAATGCTTTGCCGCAATGCACAGGCCAGGTTAAATTCTTCGCTGCTGTGGTGCACAATATGGCCATTCCAGAAAAAATTTACAACGTGTTGCACGCGGTGCGTCCAGTACCCCGCAAAATCTAGCGCTATAAAAGCAACCAAGTACACCCAGAAAGAAGACTGGATGTGCAGCAGCGCCAGCTTTTCCAGCATCCAGGGATAAGAAATGATAACAATGCTCAGCCCAAGTACATCCTTTGTTACATTGGTAACGCCAGAGCTCAGGCTGCTGATCATGTCCATATTGCGGACCGTATCCTGGTTGTTGCGCCAGCCCCACCATTTCTCAAACAATACGAGCAACAGGAAAATGGGCATGGCAATCAATAGTATTTTACCGTAGGCTTCCATGTGGCAATCAATCTTGCATTAAAGTTAGCAAAAAAGGGCATTGAGACGGGCCGCCCTTTTGTAATCTCTGCATTTTTAAGGGGCAGCCAGCTTTGCAGCCCGGGGTTCAAAGCTCGCAGCCCATAACTATATTTGCAGCATGAAAGCAATTGTAATTGGCGGGGGTATCGTAGGGCTCAGCTCGGCCTATTATTTAAACCAGGCTGGCTGGCAGGTAACCGTACTCGACAAAGAAGATTTCCTCAACAACTGTTCTTACGGCAATGCAGGTTATGTTTGCCCCAGCCATTTTATTCCCATGGCTACACCGGGTATCGTAAAGCAGGGACTAAAATGGATGCTGGATGCCAAAAGCCCTTTTTATGTACAGCCGCGTTTAAACGGTGCATTGATAGACTGGGGCTTGAAATTCATGCGCAGCGCCACACCCGAAAAAGTGGAGGCCGCGGCCGTTCCACTGAAAGACATTGCCGTCATCAGTCAGCGGGAATACGAACGGTGGACCAAAATTCCTTCATTTGATTTTTCATACGAACACAAAGGCCTGCTCGAAATTTTTCAAACCCCCCAAATGGCCGAACATGCGCACCATACGGTAGCAAAAGGCAAGGAACTGGGGCTGGACGTGGATCTGCTGAGCTATGAAGAACTCTGCAAAATGGAACCACAGGTAAAAATCAATGGCATGGGCGCCATCTATTTCAGGTGCGATGCACATCTTTATCCCAATAAATTAATGAAAGGGTTGATCCGCTTGTTAAAGGAACGCGGCGTACAACTGATCACCGGCGAAGAAGTGATCAATTTTGAAAAACAGGAGGGACTGGTTAAAAAAGTGATGACCCGCAAAAACGTTTACGAAGCCGATACCGTGGTGATAGCAACCGGTTCCTGGAGCCGTGAAGTGGCTGCCTTGCTGCAAACCAAAGTGCCGCTAATGCCAGGCAGGGGTTATTCCATTACGCTGGAAGATTCGCCGTATAAAATTAACCATCCCGCTATATTGGTAGAAGGCAGAACGGCGGTTACACCCATGGATGGCAACAAAATAAGGTTTGGGGGCACCATGGAAATTACATCTACCAGCACGCCACCACGCATGAACCGTGTGCAGGGCATATTGAATGCAGTAAAACGCTTTCTGCCAGACTTCGATATACCCATGCC
>Ga0209069_10001408_pt1 | contig 12164 bp, 10 predicted proteins | sample Str013_2_FD_187202 | JGI IMG/M metagenome (GOLD analysis project Ga0209069, IMG submission 187202) | Freshwater sediment microbial communities in response to fracking from Pennsylvania, USA - Straight Creek_MetaG_SC_2013 (SPAdes) (version 2) | ecosystem: Environmental > Aquatic > Freshwater >...
TGGACATGCCGCCGGCCGACAGCCGAAGCACGTCGCGTATCTTGCGCATGGGCAATCTCTGTCCGGGCATCCCTCGTTCCTTTCGAAAAAGGAGCGAGACCATGCCGATTCGAGGATCACCCAACGGGGCCCGTCGCACTCGTCCACAGCCTGGTCGCGATCACCCGGAATGGGTGGTCGCAATCAATCGGAACGACTGGTCGCAATCAATTGGAACAGGTGGTCGCGATCGACCGGTGCGCGCACACATCGATGTTCGACAAAGATATCCAACGGCGCATTGCAGAAAATGCCTTGCCGCCGACCGCCGTGCTGGTCGCAATATGTATTTCAGGAATCGATGGGCATCTGCCGCCGTCACCTATTGCCATCACCATAAGGTGGTGCTCACCACGGATTGTTATTTTTGCAATGGGTCTGAGCGACTTTCCTGGATTTATGTCGATGGGTTGACAAGGCTCATCTGCACCCGCTGCCGACGCTTTGCCGATGAAGCCAGTGACCCGATCGGTCGGTTCTCCCGTTGTTACGAGACGCTCGGGAAATTCGAGTGCGATGTCATAAGCGCTATGCAAGGGGCTGCTGTCTCCGTTCAGTGGACCGGTTCATCAGATGCCGGGACATTTCTTCGAGTTGTGTTTGATCTAGCCCGGTTGCTATGCCGCGATACAGGACATGAGCGAAGATGGTATGATTTTCGCGATTTTCCAATGAACTGGTTCAAGCAAGCTCTGCGCGTAGGTTGGTGTGGCTGGACTCATTGGCCCAGTCTCCTCGACCATCCGCTTTCGTACTCAAGCATAACAGTGCGTCGATGCCTCCTGAATGCCATCTTGATCATTCTGCGGCCTGACATGGAGCCCATGCCGTACAGGGAGCATTATTGGGGATTTGCGCCCTCTGTCGCATGGCTGTTTGATGTCCTGGATCACTAGCGTCCGGCTAACTTCATAGCAATTTCAATTGGTTGCCTGAATCGTTCGGCTCGGTTTCGGACTGGACCTGCGAAAGAGCCTGTAGAATGGGGATTTTCTCGAACAGGGTCAGCGAGAGGATCTGTAGCAAAGTGTAGAGCGAGGCGTCCAGATCGAGGCGCTTCTTGACGATGGCGACGAGGACATAGACCGAGACGGCGATCCAGATTTGGGTCTTCACCGCGTTCTCGGACGTGCCCAGGAACTTCTTGATGCGCAGATGCTGCTTGATCCATTTGAAGAACAGCTCGACCTGCCAGCGGCTCTTGTAGAGGGCGCAGATGGTCGCCGCCGGCAGCGTGCGCTGGTTGGTCAGGAAGACCAGCGTCTTGCCCGTCTCGGGGTCCTTGAAGCGGATGCGTCTGAGATGCTCGGGGTAGTGCTGGCTGGTCTGAACTCCAGCGAGCGCGATGGTCTGGTCGCAGATGATGCCGCTCGGGCGGTCGGACGGCGCGGAATACAGGCGCCGCGCATCCATGTTGGATTTTGCTCGTGTGACGAAGAAGGCGCCAGCCTGATGCAAGACATGGAGCCGCGAAAAATCGACGTAGCCGCGGTCCATGACGTAGATCGCGCCAGGCTCGGGCAGCAGCAGATCGAGAGCGTGAACGTCGTGCAGCTTGCCGTCGGAAACATGAATGAAGCTCGGGATATTGCCCCGCAAATCGAGCAGGGTGTGCATCTTCACCGCTGCCTTGGTGGTGCGGAAATGCGCCCATGGAAAGACCGACAGGCAGAGATCGATCGTCGTGGAATCCAGGGCGTAGACGGTGTTCTTGAGGTCGAGCCCCAGATCCTCCTCGGCATACAGACGTCGCGCCTGGGCAATCAGCCTTTGGGCGAACTCGGCGTAGATGCGCCAATCCCTGAGTTCGTTGGCGTCGGCAAGCGTCGAGCGCCGAACCGGCTCGCGAAAGCCCATGCGGTAGAGCTTGGCGCTCTGCGCCGACAGGCAGGTCTCGATATCGCGCAAGCTCTCCCGATAGGTCAGCTGGGCGAAGGCCATCGCCCGGTACTGCTCCGTGCAGTTGAGCGAGCGCACCCGATGATCGCCATCGTAGCGCGCCACCAGCCGTGCGAAAGTGCTCCACGGCACGAAGTCCATCAGCTGTGCAAACAGCGTCCTGCCCTTGTCCATGGCCGCCTCCCGGGAAAAATCCGGGAGACAATGCGCGCGGCAGTTCGAAATCGACACCACACTTTGGCGCGTAAAATCCCTTATAAACCACAGACTTCACCGCAACAGCTCATCACTTAACCGGACACTAGTGGTCCTGGATGATGATGGGAAGAAGCTCATGGCAGGCCTTGCCCAAGACTGGCCACCTTCCGTCGCTACCCAACTCATTGTCCCATGCTTTGCGAGTACGCTCAGCCAAATGGACCAAGCCCGCTACACGTTCTTGAGAGAACGACAAAGAAGGCGGCGTCTTGGTTAGATGCGGCGTGAGTCAGACTGAGAAACCGCATGGTTTCAATGAGTTAACGGGGGCTGTCGCACCGTGAACGCCATCGCCATGATTTCTTGACCAATGCGTGATATGCTCAGTTCGCTCTGGAGGCCACCATCGCTTGAAGATCGTCCGTATCGTACTTGCCGCTCTCATCACCCTGTCGCTGACATTTGCGCCGGGCGCGTCTGCGTTTGCGTCAACGCATGAGCGCGGTGCGCCGACGATGACTGTATCCGCCCATACTAAGATGATGGGTGGGATGAAGATGGACGATACGGCCATGGCTGACATGGGCATGGCCAGCGACATATCCGATTGCATGAAGGCGATGCAGGGTGCTCCGTCAGACAGTTCCAAGAGCGGTTGCAAATGCTGCGACACCAAGTCCAGCTGCCCCGATCAAGCGACCTGCATGGCGAAGTGCTGCAAGGTCATCGGCGCATTGAAGCCTGCTGGTAATGTGATGACATTGACCGCCATGGTCTATCGTCAGGCCGAGCCGGCAAAGCCGCCTGATTGGCTGAGCACGCCGCCCGCACCACCCCCTCGAACCTGATCCCGATTGTGCCGCCACCTTCGGCGACAGCCTAGCGGCTGCGCCGAACCCGTTGGCGTTTGGCGCGCGGCCATGATGGCGCGCGGCTTATCACTTTCGAACAGGATCAGAACCCATGAACATCCACCTTCTTACACGCGCGTCGCGTCACGCTGCACTTGTCGGCATTACACTTATCGCCCTTGCACCACCCGCTTTCGCTGGTGCCAAGGACTATGAGTTCCAGCCCGTCACTGCCCAGGTCAAGAACGGCAACGGCAGTGAAGTCGCGGTGCGCCTCCTCAACAAGTTGACCGGCAAACCAGTCGAAGGCGCGGTGCTGTTTCGCACACGCCTTGATATGTCGCCCGAAAGCATGGGCGAGATGGAAGCCAAGCACACGGCCCTGCCGGGGAGCGAACCAGGCATCTACCGCTTCAAGGCCGATTTCACCATGGCGGGCGGCTGGGCGTTCAAGGTTCAGGCCAAGGTTCCGGGTGAAGCCGAGACCGTTGAAGGCACTGTCGTTTTCACAGCGAAGTGAAGGCGGCGGACATGAACAGGAACCTCATCACGGGGATCGCCATCGCGGCGGTCCTCACCAGTGCCGTGATCGGCTACCGTTTGGGTGCTGGCCGGTCAGCGCCTTCCGCCGCGCAAGTCGTCATGGCCGGTGTGGCCAAGGCGGCTGAGCCAACGGCGCGCAAAGTGCTCTATTGGAAAGACCCGGACGGCAAGAATGACTTCTCGCCCTCGCCAAAAAAGACGGCGGATGGGCGCGACTATCTTCCCGTCTACGACGATCAGGAAGCAGCCATTGCCGGGAACTCGCCAGCCAAGCTCAAGGGCAAGCCGCTCTACTACCGCAACCCGATGGGCCTTGCCGATACCTCGCCAATCCCGAAGAAGGATTCGATGGGGATGGATTACATCCCCGTCTTCGAGGACGAGGGTGATGCTTCAACCGTCAAAGTCAGCCTTGACCGTGTCCAGCGTTCCGGCGTGCGCAGCGAACCAGCACGCTTGCAGAGCTTGGCGCGTCCTGTTCGCGCATCTGGGGTGGCTAAACCCGACGAGCGCACGCTTCGTTCGGTAACGCTGCGCGCGGATGGCTTCATCGAGAAGCTCTATGTCAACGAAACCGGCGCGCATGTCACGGCCGGCGAGCCGATGTTCAGCGTCTACAGCCCGCAGATGGTGTCGGTGCAGGTGGATTACCGCCAAGCCGTCAACGCATTCGCGAGTGATGTCAGGTCGGAAGCTGGCGCTCTGGTACGCCTGCGCAACCTCGGCGTTCCCGAACCTGTCATCCAAAAACTAAAAACATCCCCCAACCCGACCATGTCGATTGATTGGCCCGCGCCGATGTCAGGCGTGGTCATGGAGAAGAAGGTCGTGGTTGGCCAGATGGTGAAGGCAGGTGATGAGCTCTATCGCCTCGCCGATCTCTCCAGCATCTGGGTCATCGCCAATGTCGCCGAGCAAGATATTGGCATGGTCAAGGTTGGCGCGCCTGCCAAGCTTGGTTTCCGTGCCTATCCGGGTGACGTATTCGAAGGGAAGGTGACCTTCATCCTGCACGAGCTCGATGTGGCAACACGCACGGCCAAGGTGCGCATTGAACTCAAAAACCCTGATCACCGCATCAAGCACGAGATGTTTGCCGATGTGGAGATCAATGCTGGAAGCGGTGATGCGGTTCGATTGGTGGTTCCGGTCTCTGCCGTCATCGATAGCGGCAATCGGCAAATCGTGATTGTCGATAAGGGTGAGGGGCGGTTTGAACCGCGCGCGGTCAAAATCGGGATACGCGGCGATGGCTTTGTCGAGATCCTCGATGGCCTCAAAGACGGCGAGCAAGTTGTCACAACTGCAAACTTCCTGATCGATGCGGAAAGCAATCTCAGAGCGGCGCTGAAGGCGTTCACGGCTGAACCCAAGCAAGAGGTGAAGCCATGATCGCGCGCCTCATCCATTGGTCGGCCCACAACCTGGTCCTTATTTTGCTCGGCGTGACGCTGGCAACAGGGGCCGGCATCTACGCCGTCACCCATGTACCGCTCGATGCCATTCCGGATCTCTCCGATACGCAGGTCATCATCTACACCGAATATAGCGGGCAAGCCCCGCAGGTGGTGGAGGACCAAGTCACCTATCCGCTGTCGACCGCGATGCTGTCCGTGCCGCGCTCGCATGTGGTGCGCGGCTTCTCCTTCTTCGGCGTATCCTTCGTCTATGTGATTTTCGATGAAGGTACGGATATTTATTGGGCGCGGTCGCGCGTGCTGGAATACCTCAGTGCGGCATCCAAGAATTTGCCGAGCGGCGTCACGCCGACCCTTGGCCCCGATGCAACCGGCGTGGGCTGGGTCTATCAATATGCTGTGATGGCCGCCAAGCGAAACCTGGCCGAGCTACGCACCACGCAAGACTGGCAGGTGCGCTTTGCGGTTGCCAAGGCCGAAGGTGTTGCCGAGGTCGCGAGCGTTGGTGGCTTCGTCAAGCAGTACAGCGTGATCGTCGATCCGCGCCGTCTCAAATCCTTCGATATTCCTCTAACAAGAGTGAGAGAAGCTATCCGCTCATCCAACATGGATGTGGGTGGACGCGTGGTTGAACTGGCCGAGACAGAATTCATGGTTCGGGGACGCGGCTATCTACGCGGCATCTCAGATATCGAGCAAATCGTCCTCAAATCCGACAACGGTACACCGGTGCTGATCCGGGATGTGGCACGCGTTGAACTAGCTCCCGATGAACGGCGCGGCGTAACCGAACTCAACGGCGAAGGCGAGGTTGCCTCGGGCATTGCCGTGCAACGCTTCGGGCAGAATGCGCTTTCGGTGATCGCCAATGTGAAGGCAAAACTCGCGGACATCCAATCGAGCCTGCCGGAAGGCACGGCGATCGTTCCCGTCTATGACCGATCGGATCTCATCAACCGCGCCATCGCGACGTTGAAGTCGACACTGGTTGAAGAAAGCCTGATTGTCGCTTTCGTCTGCGTCGTGTTTCTCCTTCATCTGCGCAGTGCCTTGGTGGCCATCATCACGCTGCCACTCGGCATCCTGATTGCGTATATCTGCATGCACGCGCTTGGGCTGTCGTCCAACATCATGAGCCTTGGCGGGATCGCGATTGCCATCGGCGCCATGGTTGATGCGGCGATCGTCATGATCGAAAACGCGCACAAGCATCTGGAGCGCGCGCCCAAGGACAAACCGCGCATTGAAATTTTGATTGAAGCGGCGAGCGAAGTGGGACCCGCGCTGTTTTTCTCGCTGCTGATCATCACCGTCTCGTTCCTGCCGATCTTCACCCTTGAAGCGCAGGAAGGCCGCCTCTTCAAACCGCTCGCCTTCACCAAAACCTTTGCCATGGCTGCTGGTGCACTGCTCTCGGTGACCGTTGTGCCGGCGCTAATGGTCATCTTCGTGCGCGGGCACATCGTGCCGGAAGAGAAAAATCCGGTGAACCGCTTCCTGATCTGGGCCTATCGGCCCATCATCAAATGGGTGCTCAAAGCCAAGACGCTGACCATTACCATTGCGCTCGTGGTGCTCGGCATCAGCATCTGGCCGGCGACGCAACTGGGTTCGGAATTCATGCCGAGCCTCAATGAGGGCACGTTGATGTACATGCCCACCACCTTGCCGGGGCTCTCCATCACCAAATCCGCTGAACTGCTGCAAACGCAAAACAAGATCATCAAGACCTTTCCGGAAGTGGCCAGCGTGTTCGGCAAGGCTGGCCGCGCTGGCACCGCAACCGACCCAGCTCCTATTGAAATGTTCGAGACCATCATCAATCTGAAGCCGGAGAGTGAATGGCGGAAAGGTGTCACCATCGACACGTTGATCTCTGAGATGGACAAGGCCTTGCAGTTCCCTGGCGTATCCAATGCCTGGACCATGCCGATCAAGGCGCGCATTGACATGCTAGCCACCGGTATTCGTACGCCGGTTGGCGTGAAGGTGATTGGCCCCGACCTCAAAGTGATCGAAGGGCTTGCGCGGCAGATCGAAACCGCGATCAAGACCGTATCTGGCACGTCCAGCGCTTTCGCCGAACGTATCATGGGCGGGTATTATTTGGAGATCGAACCCGATCGAACTCAACTTGCCCGCTACGGGCTGATGGTTGGTGATGTGCAGCAGGTGGTCGCATCCGGTCTCGGCGCAGAAACCGTGACCACCACAGTGGAAGGCCGCGAGCGCTACGGCGTGAGCATCCGTTATCCGCGTGATCTGCGTTCCGATCCACAGGCGATTGCCCGCGAAGTGCTGGTGCCGCTCTCCAACGGCGCATCCATTCCGCTCGGTCAGGTAGCCAATGTCAAACTGGTGCAGGGTCCAGCTTCCATCCGCACCGAGAACGCGCAACTGGCGGCTTACATCTTTGTCGATGCGCGTGACCGCGATCTGGGCGGGTATGTCGCTGATGCGAAGAAGGCGGTTGCCGCCGCTGTCAAGTTTCCCGCTGGCTACCATGCGGTCTGGTCGGGCCAGTTCGAATACTATGAGCGCGCGGTATCGCGGATGAAGATTGTCATTCCGCTAACGCTCATAATCATCATGCTGCTGCTCTATCTCAACTTCCGGCGCATGACCGAAACCTTGATCGTGATGCTCTCGCTGCCATTCTCACTGGTCGGCGGGCTGTGGCTGATGTGGTGGATGGGGTTCAATCTTTCGGTCGCGGTTGCGGTTGGCTTCATCGCGCTGGCGGGCGTGGCCGCTGAGACAGGCGTCATCATGCTCATCTATCTCGACCATGCGTTGGAGCACCGCCGCAAAATGGTAGCCTCAGAGGGACGGGCATTCACTCATGCAGACCTCTACGCCGCTATCATGGAAGGCGCGGTCGAGCGCGTCCGGCCCAAGATGATGACCGTGGTGGCCATCATGGCGGGGCTTCTGCCCATTCTGTGGAGCCACGGTACAGGTTCCGAAGTGATGCAGCGCATCGCGGTACCGATGATCGGCGGAATGGTCTCATCGACCATCCTCACGCTGGTCGTCATCCCGGCTATCTATGCGATTGTGAAAGGTGCTGATTTACGATCAAGGCAGCGCGCAGGGCATGTGGCATCCATGACTGTAACGAGGTAATTGCATGTGGGTTTTATAGGCTGTCGATAACATTCTTGAGCCTGGCCCGAACCTGCGTTGCGACTTCGCCCAAAGCAGGGTTCTCGATCGCCTGCATGGAGGCAACCGGATCGACAGCGGAGATTTCAATGTAGCCGGGTGTTTGCTCCTGAACGACAACATTGCAGGGTAACATCGTGCCGATTTTGCTTTCGCTCTGAAGGGCGCGGTAGGCCATCTCGGGATTGCATGCACCCAGGATACGATAGGGGTGAAAGGCGACACCTAGTTTTTTGTCCAGCGTCGCCTTGACATCAATGTCGGTCAATATGCCGAAGCCCTCGTGCTTCAATGCCTCCGTCACGCGCGTGATCGCCTCGTCAAACGATACCTCGATCGTCTTTGAAAAATGATAACTCATCGGCGGCCTCCAGCTCTTACGGTATCGCTCAAGATCCTGAAATATCGGTGCGGCGTTTCATGTATTCCTCGCGGTCGATCTCGCCGCGCGCATACCGCTCATCCAGAACATCGATAGCCCCGCGACGATAAGCTACGCCTGATCCAGGCCACAGGTGGCGCACGAGAAACACGATGCCAGCCACGATCAATCCGAGAACAACGAGTGGCATCAGCATGTGCCACGGCCCCCACCACCACATATAGTCGTGCATGGGCCAATAGGGCACCGGTGTTTGCTGCGCCAGAACGGTGCTGGGCAAGCTGGCGAGTGCAGCGACGATGGCAATGCTCGCGATCGGCAACCGTTTCATGGAAGCACCTCTATGGGCCGCGATTTCGCGGGAGCGGACCCGTGGATCACGTTAGAGGCGTACGACCGGGGTCGAATTGATTTCCATCAAAGTTCGGGACGAACGGCCAGCAGCCGGAGTGCGTTCAGCGTCACCAAAACGGTGGCTCCGGTATCGGCCAGGATGGCCGGCCACAATCCGGTGATGCCAGCAATGGTGGTCACCAGAAACACAGCCTTCAATCCGAGTGCAATGACAATGTTCTGATGAATATTGGTCATCGTGCGGCGCGAAAGATCGATCATCGCCGCAACATCGCTGACGCGCCCGTGCAGGATTGCGGCGTCTGCCGTTTCAAGTGCCACATCGGTGCCGCCACCCATGGCGATGCCGATATCGGCGGCAGCGAGTGCCGGCGCGTCATTGATACCATCGCCGACTTTGGCGACAATTTTGCCCGTGCGTTTCAGTTCTTGCACGATGCGCAGTTTGTCGCCCGGCAGGAGTTCGGCCTTGGCTTCCATGCCGAGCGTGCGGGCAATCACTTCTGCGGTGCGCCGGTTATCACCGGTCAGCATGACCGAGCTGATGCCTCGCGCGGTGAGCGCTGCGATACCGGCTTTGGCATCGCTGCGTGGTTCGTCACGCATGGCAATCAAGCCGGCGATCTGCGTACCAGCGAGCAAGATCGATACGGTCTTCCCTTCATTGTTCAGCGCTGTGATGCGTTCGCTGATTGCTGCAAGATTAGCACCACGATCTATTGCTGCATGCTCGGAGCCAAGAAAGAATTCGGTCTCGGAAACCGTGCCAAGGATACCCTTACCACCCATGGCCGAGGCAGCCGTGACGGCAGGAATAGTGATTTTGTCTTCTGCTGCACGCGCGAGGATGGCTTTGGCAAGCGGATGGTTTGATCCGGTTTCCAACGCAGCGGCGAGCGTCAAGACTTCCACATCGCTTTTCGTGACTGCGACGATATCGGTGATTTTGGGGCGGCCTTCGGTCAGCGTACCGGTTTTATCGAACGCCACCATGGTGATGTTGCGGGCGGATTCCAAAATGGCACCGCCTTTCATGAGCAGGCCACGGCGCGCACCGGATGACAAGCCCGCCGCAATCGCTGCCGGCGTTGAGAACACCAACGCGCAGGGGCAGCCGATCAGTAGAATGGCGAGGCCCTTATAGACCCACGCACTCCAAAGCCCGCCCAAAAAGAACGGAGGAACGATCGCCACCAGCGCACCAACGGCCAGTACCCCTGGCGTATAGTAACGCGAGAAGCGATCAATGAACCGTTCGGTTGGCGCTTTGGATTCTTGCGCTTCCTCGACCAGGCGCACCACTCGCGCAATGGTATTGTCGGCGGCAGATGCGGTCACACGAACGCGGATTGCGCCATCCAGATTGACAGTACCCGCGAAAATCTTATCGCCAACGCGTTTGCGTATGGGGGTGGATTCACCCGTGACAGGAGCTTCGTCGACCAAACTTTCACCGCTGAGGATTTCACCATCGGCCGGCAAGCGGTCGCCGGGCCTTACGAGAATGATCGAACCGATGACAAGACTATTGGCCGGAACTTCAGATATACCCCCATCTTGTTCGAGTTGCGCTGTCTTGGGTACCAGGGTGGTGAGTGATGTGATGCTGGCGCGTGCTTTTGCGGCGGCCACACCCTCCAGCAATTCGCCGATGAGAAATAGGAAAACAACCGTTGCGGCTTCCTCGGCGGCGCCAATGAGTACCGCGCCAACCGCCGCAATGGTCATGAGCATTTCGATGGAAAAGGGCGTGCCGGCGCGTGCGGCTTGAACAGCACGATGCGCAATCGGAACCAGCCCAATTGCCATCGCGACAATGAATGGCCAGAAGCCCGTCGTGGGTACGAGTTTGGCTGTGAGATAGGCAAAGACAACAGCAGCACCGCAACTCAGCGTCAATCGTGCCTTGGGGCTTTGCCACCAGGCACCGTCATGCGGCGCGCCATGGTCGTGCCCGTGATCATGGCTGTGCTCCTGATCGTCGTCATGTTCGTGCACGTCCTTGCCGTGCTTGTGGGTGTGTTCACTTAACCTTCCATTCGCGCCGTCACTTGTGGTGCGCGGCGGAACGATTGCGGCGGAATAACCGAGCGCCGTTACAGCCTTGGTAATCCCGGTGCTGATGCTGGCATCGCCGCGATGCGTCACATTCATGGTACCGGCGGTGACTGAGACTGCGACATTGTCAACACCGTCGATGCGGCGTACCGCTGTCTCGATCTTGGCGGCGCAGGAGCCGCAATCCATCCCGCCCACGCGGAAACGGCTTTGGGTGGGTTTCAAATCGTTCATGCGCCGGTTGCTCCAATTCATAGGTCTTGCGTTGTTGGAGCGAACGCTACATCCTCTAGTCACTAGAGCATCAAGAGGAATCTTTGGGTATGACGGGATCATTTGCCATCGGGGCACTCGCCCAGGCGGCCGGCGTGAAAGTGCCGACCATCCGCTATTATGAAAGCATCGGGCTTTTACCGTCGCCTGAACGCTCAGACAGTAATCGCCGTCTTTACGGTGAGGAAGCCGTGCGCCGTCTGCGCTTCATCCGCCATGCCCGCGAACTTGGCTTCGAGATCGAAGATATCCAGCAACTCCTCGCCTTGTCGGATGATCCCAAACGTCCGTGCCGGGAAGTGGATGCGATTGCGCAGCGGCATCTTGCCGACATCAACAGCCGGATCGAGCGTCTGACCGCACTCAAGACTGAAGTTTCGCGCATGATCAAACAATGCGCCAAGGGCACCGTAGCACAATGCCGCATCATCGATGTGCTGGCGCATCACGAACATTGCCTGCACGACAAACATTGAAAACCGCTTTGACATGTTAAGTCACAGTCCAGCAGCGGTAACGGTTACGCTCGGTAATCTCGCGCGGCGTTGATCCGAGGCGTGGGATCATGACCCTGAGTGCCTGTTTGGAGATGCGGAGTTCCTTGCTCGCCAAGGGAATGGAAACGAGCGGTTTGGCTACCATCAGGTCCACTAGCGCGGGAAGGCGTGAATTCTTCCGCGCCGATTTTATCTTGAGGCCCATGCGCTCGGTCGCGCTATTCAAGCTATCGAGTTCCTTGCCCGCGGCCTGCACCGCGCAAGCGGCCATTTCAAAAAACGCAAGCATGCGCTTGGGATTGTCATCGCGGCGGTCCCAGCGTTTGCGCGAAAGCCGCTGACCGGTGTCGATGGGAAGCAACAGATGGCGCGTCTTGCCCCTTGCACATAACCCCGGCCTCGGCATCCGAGGGTGATCGCCGGGCTGGGTGATCACGGTTGGCGATGGGGCGGGGCGAAGCTCCCTCGCCGAGCGCGAACGCGGGTT